>Ga0075420_100000140_pt1 | contig 49420 bp, 27 predicted proteins | sample SoiMetdeltSBSDD4_FD_75296 | JGI IMG/M metagenome (GOLD analysis project Ga0075420, IMG submission 75296) | Bulk soil microbial communities from a Populus tree surrounding site in Tennessee, USA - Soil MetaG P. deltoides SBSDD4 | ecosystem: Environmental > Terrestrial > Soil > Tree plantation...
CGGTGTTGCCCGGGTCCGCCGCAGCCAGCCGCTCGCGGATGGCCAGCGCCGCCCGGTAATGCTCACCCGCACCACCCAGGTCACCAGCCGCAACCGCCACATCCCCCAGCCTGTCATGGGTTAGGGCAGGTTGGTTCTGCCACCAAGTGCTGGTCGGGTTGTCACGGACGAACCGTCCAGCGGCAGTAAGCGCTGTCTGGTAGTAGTCGGCGGCTGCGGAGAGGCTGTCTGTGTCTCTTGCAAGATCACCGAGGTCGACCAGAACCACCGACAGCCAGCCAGCCCAGTCTGGGTCCGACGGGTCGGCGGCGAGCTGGCCCTCGACGACCTGACGCATCGCGGTGAGCAAGCTCTGCGCACTGGTAAGGTTGCCGGCGCTGCGGACCGCCTCGTACTCCAGCTTCGCCACTAAGATCCAGGCGGGCTGCACGGTGGGGATGAGCGGGCGGACCTCGGCGAGGAACGCACTAGCCGCCAACACCCCCGGCAGCGCGCGAACTGCCCCTTCGGCAACCTGCGCGATCTGGCCGTACTCGCCGAGCGCGGCAAGGTGCCGTGGCAGCTCAAGCAGGTCCAGATAGTCGGCGCTGCTGTTGTCGAACCGCCGCCACCGCATCGCCAACGCCCGCCCGTGCAGCTCCCGGCGGTCGGAAGTATCCCGCCGGTCAAGAACCTCCGCGGTCCACGGATGGACGATGATGTCAGGACCGGGGGCGAGCAGGGTCAGGTCGACCAAGTGCTCGACGTCGGCGCGTAGGTGGTCCAAAGACCGCGCCGGCTGCTCGTCACCCTGCGGGTTGAGGATGAAGGCGAGGTCGTCGAGGGTCATCGGCGCCCGGCACACCGACAGCTGCCGCAGCACAGCCCGCTCGTCCTCGCTGAGCAGCGCCAGCAGCTCCCCCAGCAGGATATCCGCGCTGCCCAGGACCAAGACGGCGTCAACCGCCTCGCCCAGCGCACGCGGTCGGCGCAAGTCCACACCCTCCTGGCGGGCAAGCGCCCGAAGCTTCGCCTGCACGCTCTTGAGCTGGGCCGGCCTACCACGCAGCAGCGCATCAACATATTCGACCAGCCGAGGGTGCCCACCGATCACCCTGGTGACCAGCCGCAGGTCCTCAGGTGGCAGGTCCCGCAGGGCCGGTAGGCGCAGGAACAGCCGTCGCAGCTCCGCCGTTGACAGCGGCGGCACCGGGACCCGTACCAGATAGCGGTCGTCGTCGGGCAGCGGGTAGCGGCAGGTGACCAGGACCGCCCCCACCTCAGCCGCAGTGCACCAGCCGGTGAGAAGCTCGTCGAACGCTGGGTCGACGAACCCGCCACCGCCAGGGGTGAGGTTCTGCTCGAAGTCGTCAAAGACCAGCAGCAACGGCACCGTGGCCAGCAGCTGGGCGACGACCTCGGCCTTGGCCACATCCTCCATAGTGGAGGAAGCCAGCGCCTCGGCGGCGCCGGCCAGCTCCGGCACGTCCTTGATGGCCCGGGCGACCGCAGCCAGCAGCGCGGTCGGGTTCCACCGACCCTCGTGCACCGCGATCCGCATACCGTCACCGCGCAGCCGGGTGACCAGTCGCCCCGCGATGGCCGTCTTTCCGATCCCACCAATGCCGACCAGCTGCGCCCCGCTGATCGCGCCGTGCTCCTCCCGCGCCCGTGCGGTGCGGCGCAACGCCGCCGTAGCCTCCCGCAGCTGACGACGCCGACCCACCAGCCGCCCTAACGGCAGCTCACGCACTGACGTGCCAGACGGCACCACCTGGGCTCGGTGCAACGGCACCGGCGCCAGGCCGGAATCGACCAACGGGCCGTCATCACCCGCGGACAGCAACGTCGCCACGCCGTACTCGGGCAGCCGCGCATGCTTCTCGCGGGGCCGCTGCTCGGCACGGCGGCGAGCCCTGGCCAGCGCCGCCGCCACCGGCTGGTCGGGGAAGGCCGCCAGCTCCCGGTAGAGAGCCGCGACCAGCACAGTGGCGTAGGCATCCGTGACCGGAGCCTGCATCGCCACTACCCGGTCCGCCCCGGCCCGCACCAGACCCGCTGCCATCGCACCCGCGCTGCCCGAGGCCCCCGAGCAGGACGACAGCACCACGAGCGGCACCCGGCTGTCGGCATCCCGCAGCGCCCGCATCAGGTCACGGGCCGTCACCTGCTGCGGGTGGCCGTCCTCATCCTCCAGCTCCACGGACACCGGCGACCCGTGCGCCGCCAGGTGCAGCACGTGGTAGCGGTCCGCGCGCAGCGCCTCGGCCACCTGGCCCAGCGAGGCCACCTCCAGGATCCGCACCTGGCCACCGAGCTCGATGGTCGGGTCGCTGACCGCATCCAGCACTGCCTGCATCTCCGCCTCGACATCCAACGGGGGATTGTCGGTCAGGCTCTCCTCCGGCGCCGCCACAACAGCCAACACCTTCAACGGCCCAGGCACCGACACCGCCGCCGGCTGGGAGGAACTGGCCACCCGGCGGCGCACGGTGACCCCACCCAGCAACGCCAGCGGCCCCAGGTCCTGCCCCTCGCTGCCGGTCAGCCGCAGCAGCTCGATCGGCAAGGTCAGCGCCTCATCACCCGCGACAAGAACGAAGTCGACCCAGTCACCTGGGCGCAACCGGTCCACCAGCTCAGCCACCAGCCGATGCCCCGCCTCGTCGAGCATCGCACCCGCCAACGCCCGACCCACCGCCAGCAACCGCTCCCCCGCCGCCTGCACACCCGCGCCCAGCGACTCCCAGACCCGCCACACCCCCACCGGCAACACCGCCACCCTCTCGCCCAGCGGTGAACCGGCAAGCGACACCACACACCTGAGCAGTCGGGAGCCACCGGCCGAGGCATCCTCCTCCACCGCCGCCTCGACCACCACCTCGGTACGCAGCGACGGCCCCGCCGGCTTTTCGGCGACACGCTTGCCCTCGTCGAGCGTGGCGAGGGGACGGGGCGGCAGGCGCCGGACCATGCCCAGTGGGGGCTCCATCTCCAACGGCTGGCCCGTCAACAGCCGGACCAGCGCGTCCACCCCCGCAGAGGTCAGCTCCTCCACCCGGTACGTCGTGCCACCCACAGGAGACGACCAGTCCGGAAGGCCAGCCTCGTCCCCGCCCGGCAGGATGACCGGAACGACCTTGCGCCGCCCGGCCTCAGCATCGGCGTAGAGCAGCTCCATCAGCTGACGGGCCTCCCACCGCACCCCCCGACCCACCGCCGGGTCGCCGGCTCCTTCGGCCCGCTCCCGGTAGCCGGGAGAGGCCACCACCAATACAAACCTCGCCAGGCGGATCTGCTCCGACATCCACTGTGGCCAGAACTGGCGCTCGTTGGCCGCGACCACATCTAGCTTGGCGTCCAGACCCTCACGGCGCAGCAACGTCCAGAACCGTCGCACCTGCTCCTTATGGGCGGGGTTATCGTGCGCGTACGAGATCAGCACCCGCACCGGCTCGACGTTAAGATCGCCCTCGGCCGCGGAGGCGACCGTCTCGACATCGTCAGCCACTGTCTGACCCTTCAGGTCCTGATCCTGATCCGCCGGTCCGCCCGGGCCTTAAGGTAGCTGACCGCCCCAAAAGATCCGGGTGAAGTCCGACAACCCGACAGTCGCCTCCCCCGCAAGAGTGACCGTGAATGGAACCTAACGAACACGGCTGGCGACGGCCGGGGGTGGTGCAGCCTGATCCACGACCGGGACGCCGCCCTGAACCGGGTCGAGGTCGAGGCGCTGGAGCTTGGCCCGGATCTGGTCGGCCCCCGGGTGGTCGATCTGGTCAAGAACCGCCACGGCCTGTTGCCGGGCGGCGTGCGCAGCGGCGGGATCACCGGCGCACTGGTACGCATCGGCCAGGTCGACGAGCGTGTCGGCCTCGCGGTACCGGTCACCGGTACGCCGGTGGACGTCGACCGACCACAGCACCTCAAGACCTTCGTACGGGACGTGGTCGAGCCGATCAAGCCGTTCATCGAGTACAAGGCGGCGATGGGCGACGCGCAGCAGAGCGGCCGGCTGCGCAGCCTCGTGTGGCCGCTGTTCTTCGACCACACCCGGCGCGAGGCCGAGCGCTGGACGCGCCGGCTCGAGCAGCTGGCCGGCGGGGAGTCCGAGTACGACTACGCGGAGGTCGCGGAGTTCTGGGACGCCATCATGGACGAGCATGCGCGGTTCGTGGCCCACCTGCTCGACCCCGACGAGCGGGAGCTCATCGATACGGCACGCCGCACCGGCAACGTGTTCCGCAGCCTGGGCGCCGGTGGGCCGGCGGGGGCGGTCAGCGCGCTGGTGGCCGAGCCCGCGACAGTGGCCGGCGCACTCGTTCAGCACCCGGAGACCAGCGCGGTGCTCAGCGCCGCTGAGACGATCCTGGACTTCAAGACCAAGGCGGCCAGGAACGTCGAGGCCGCCCGGATCAAGAGCATCATCGACCCACGCCTCGCCGACCACGTACGCCGGGAGGCCCTCAAGTTCGTCGACGAGCTCAGGCGCGCCGTACGAGCCCGTTAGGCCATGTGCGCCCGGTAACCCATGGGCACCCGACCGCTCGCGTCCTGTTCCAATGGCCGGGTGGGAAGGAGGGCTCACTATGGCCAAACTGATCTACTCGATGATCGCGTCACTCGACGGCTACGTCGCGGACGAGCACGGCAGCTTCGACTGGGCAGCTCCGGACGAGGAGGTGCACGCGTTCATCAACGACCTGGAACGGTCGATCGGCACCTACCTCTACGGGCGGCGGATGTACGAGGTCATGGCGGGCTGGGAGACCGCACACCCGCTCGCCGGCCAGCCGTCCGCGACGCGCGACTTCGCGGTGCTGTGGCGGGCGGCGGACAAGGTCGTGTACTCCAGGACGCTGGCGACGGCCGGCACCGCCAGGACCCGGACCGAGCGGGACTTCGACCCTGAGGCGGTCCGGCGGCTGAAGGCGGCTGCGGAGCGCGACATCTCGGTCAGCGGTCCCGGCCTCGCCGCCCACGCGCTCCGGGCCGGGCTGGTCGACGAGTGCCGGCTGTTCGTCACCGCGGTCGTGGTGGGAGGCGGCAACAAGATCTTTCCCGACCGTATCCGCCTGGGGCTTGAGCTGCTGGAGGAGCGCCGGTTCGGCAACGGCATGGTCTACCTGCGCTACCGCACCACGACGTGACGAGATCCTGGCTGCCGGTCCAGCCCCAACGGAGCGTGGCCGACCGACCGCGGTGCGGGTTCGGCCCGCACCGCGTCACCGACTCGGACGGCGCGCACCCGACCGACCGGACGACCCACCGGCCCCGAGGTCAGTAAACCGACACAAAGAGCGGAGCCGGACCGGGTTGACCGCTGCTTCGATCGAGCGTTCGCTCGATGCATGCTGTTCGAGGAGAACCCTGCTGTCCTGGTCGTACTGGTGGTCGTCATCGTCGAGGTGTGGCTGCGGGTCCGCGAGCCGCTGTTCCGGCTGGTCTCCCAGCCGTTCCGCAAGAACAACCCGTAGGGAGGGACGGCACTGCCATGACCGAGCGTACCGAGCGGAGCGAGGGCCACGAGGGCACGGCGAAGAAGGGCACCGCCATGGCCGACCGTGCCCGCGAGGTGCTCGGCGTGGCGGTGCGCGACCCGTCCTGGTTCCGGCCTCTCGACCCCCGGGTCTACCTGGCGGCCGGCGCCCGGACACCGCAGCCGTTGCGGGTGCCCACCGGCGATGCCCAGCTGATCCTGCACCAGACGATCCGCGAGGTCGCGGGCCTGCCCCGGGACGCCTCGCCCGAGGTCGTGCTGACCGCCGGGCGCAGCGAGCTGCTGGTGCACACCAGGGGGGTCGGCCTGGCGTGCGCGCCCGGCCTGGTCACCATGGGCCTTCCAGTCGGCTGTGACCAGCTGCCCAACGGCGGCTCGGTGCAGGTCCCGTTCGCGGTCGGCACCGAGGACGCGCCGACCGGTCTGGTGATGGCGGCCTACTCCCGCCCGTCCGGCCCCGGCGTTGTCGTTGACGCGTGGGCCGAGGCCCTGACGGCGTTCGCCTGGTCCGCACTTGTCCACTTAGCACAGTCGCTGTGCGCCGCGGCCGGCACCGACGCGACCAGGCGTCCCCTGGTGCCGGGCTACCTCAGCGCAGGCCACGACGTGCTCATCGTGCAGCCGATGGCTGGCCACAGACCGCCTGGACGGTGACCGTAGCGATGACCGTGGACAGCGAGAGCCTGGGCGCCTTCGGCGACCTCGCCAAGGCCGTCGGCCTGCTCGAACCGGCGGGGAGCGCGAACAGCTCCTGGTTCGGCGACCCCGTCGGCGCCGAGGACGGGGCCGGCAACCAGCACGGCCTGCGTCACGTGCTCACCGACAACGACCAGCGTGAGGCGCTGCTCAGCTTCGTCGACGAGGTGCTCGGCCCGCCGGACCGCGCGCAGCGGTCAGGGCAGACCTGGGTGCCCCTGTTCACCGAGGCCGACCCGCGGGTGACGATCTCGGCGGTGGTCCAGGAGCTGGACGGTCAGGTCCGGGTGGGCATCGGCCTGGAGCACACCACCGCGGGCGGCCCACCTCGCGTGACGACCCGGGTCCACGTGCCCGTCCTGCGGGTCGCCCAGCGTGGCCAGTCGCTGCCGCCCGACGACGTACCCCTGCCGGACTGGCTGATGCCGGGCCGGGTCGGCGGGCGGGTGGACATGAGCATCGATGCCACCTTCACCGACGCACCTCCCGCACCGGGCGCTGCCGCACTCGCCGGGGCGTCGCTCACCGTCGGCATCCCCACCAGCGGTGACGACGACCTGTCGATCGCCCTGGAGCTGCGCGACCTCCAGCTGCCCGGAGCCACCGCCCCACGGACGTTCTCCCTGGACGCCACCGGCGTGCAGGAGCTGGGCACCGACGTCCTGGACCTCGTCACCGGGCTGGTCCGGGCGCAGGCCGACGCGCTGGACCTGTCCCGGCCGGAGCTGCGGGCGTTCGCCGCGGTGGCCGGCCTGCTCGGGCTGCGCGACGTGCCCGGTGTGCCGCCGTTGCCGCTGGCCGCGGTCCCGGCGCAGGGCATCGACGCCCTGGTGGCCTGGGTCGAGGGCGTGCTGTCGGAGAACGCCTCCCGCGACGCCTGGCTCGGCCAGCTGGCTGTCCTGGTCGGGGGCTCGCTGGACGCGGCCAACGACGCCGTCTCCGTCCAGCTTGGACCGATGCGGGTGGCCGCCAGGCTGCGGGTGCAGCCCGGCACCGCCGGGCACCCGGTCCTCGTACCCTTCGTCGAGCTCGCCCTGGACACCCGCCCGGGGGTACGGGCCCGGCTGCACGCCGACCTGCTGCGGGCCGACACGGGCAGCGGCTCTGTCCGGGCCCTGCCCGACGCCCGGCTCGAGGCCGTCTTCGGCGCGGACGCCGGTGGTGCGGCGCTGCTCTCCGGGGCCGACCCGCGCGTCGGCAGCCTGCGCACCGGGGTGGCGCTCGATGCCACCGGGCGGCCGGCGTTCGTCCTGACCCTGCACGACGTCACCGCCGGCGGCCGGACCCACCCGCTGCTGGACCTGTCCTCGCCGCAGGCCGCCGTCGACTCGGCGTCCTCGGTCGTCGAGGGCGCGCTCGCCCACGCGATCGGCCAGCTGGGCCCGGCCGGCGGCCTCGTCAACGGGCTGCTCGGCCTCGACCCGCCCGCCGGCGTCGACCCGCTGGACGTCACGGCGCTGCTGGCCAACCCGCTCGCCGCCGTCCTCGGCTACTGGAGCGAGCTCACCGACCGTCCGGCCGCAACGGCCGACGTGCTCGGGCGCCTGCGGGCGCTGGTCAGCGGCGTACCGGTGGCTCCGGTGCCGGGCGCCGGGACCGGGGCGAGCCCGTGGCGGGTCGAGCTGGCCGGCGCCGTCGCCCTGCTCGTCTGGCGCCAGGACCAGGTGCTGGCCTGCGATGTCGCCTGGTCGACGGCGACACCGGTGCTGCGCGACTACGCGGTCACGGCCGCCGCCGGGCTCACCGTCCTGCGGGTCGACCTCGCGGCCGGACGTGCCGCCTTCGCCACCCAGGCTCGCGGCGGGCTGTCCCTGGCCCGCGCGGACGCCACGACCGCCCGGCTCGTCCTCGGCGCGGTCACGCTCGAGGCCCGCTCGCTCGCCGCGACCGTACGGTGGACGCCAGCCCACGGCCTGCGGGCGACCCTTGACGCGGACAGCCTCGCCGTCACCGTGGCGGCACGCTCGGCCCGCCCGGGCCTTCCCGAACGGATCCCGCTGGCACTGCCCACACTGGACTCTTCAGGACGGCTGGCCCTGCCGGCGATGGACTGGGCGGCCCTGGAGCGGTTGCTGGCTGGCCTGCTCGCGGAGCTGCGGCTGCCGGTCGTCGACGCGCTCGTGGACCTCGCCGGCTGGAACGGCGGCGGGGCCCACCTCGACCTGGTCGGGCTGATGACCGGCGACCCCGGGGCGACGGTCCGGACCTGGCTGGCCGACCTGCTCCTCGACTGCCGGCGGGTCCGCTACGCCCTCGGCCCGGTGGCGGCGCTGCTCAGCGGCTTCCGGCTCGGCGCGCCCATGGGCTCGGGCAGCCCGCGCAGCCCGTACCGCTGCCCGGCCGCGGGCGAGGCGCGCCTGCCCGGCCTCGCGGTCTGGCTCGACCCGGGGTGCCCGCCAGAGCCGTCCACCTTCGCCGCCGTGCTCGGCGCGCTGCGCGGGCCCGAGCCGCCGGAGAGCCGCACGGTCGTCGCGGTGCTGCACGAGGCCGGCGCGACCCTGCCCGACGTCGCCGACCTGCTCGTCGGCCGGGACTCGCTGGCCAGCGGCTTCGACGCCCTGGTCGCCCGGTGGGCGGGCACCGACGGCCTGGTGGGGCGCCCGGCCAGCCTGCCCGCCGGGGTCACCGCGCTCGACCTGCCGCTCGCCTACGCCGAGATGGTGGCCCTGGGCAGCGTCGGCGTGCTCGCCAGCGAGGTCTTCGAGACCGTGCCCGCCGCAGTCGTCCAGGTGGGCTGCGAGCCGACCTGGAGCCGGAGCGGCGGGGCCATCCCGGCGACCGGCGCGGGCACCTGGTTCGTGCGGCTGCCGACCCCCGGCGCGGCCGCGCTCGCCCGCCCGGACCGGGGCGGCATCGGGGAGCAGGCCGCCCAGCTCGCGGCGGCGCTGGCCGGGCGCACCGAGCCGGTCGCGGTGGTCGCGTACGGGGCGTGTGGCGCGGCGGCGCTGCGCGCCGCGGCAACGGTGCCGGTCATCAGCTCCGTCGTCACGGTGGGCAGCCCGTGGTCTGACGTCGCCGTCGACGGTCTCCACAGTGGACTCGGCGGGGACGCGCTGCGCCTGCTCAGCCGGCTGCAACAGCCCGACCGCGAAGTGTGGCCGGACCCGCTGGTGGCCACGGAGACCACCCCGTCCGAGCGGGCGCTCTACCTGGTACGGCGCAGCGCCGCGTACGCCGGCGGGGACCTGCCGTCGGCGGCGGCCGAGGCACTCCGGTCCGGGCTGGACGTGCGGGCGGTCTTCGGCAGCCTCGACGAGGACAGCCTCCAGCTGGGGCTGGGCGCGTTCGTGGCGGACGGCATCCGGGCCCGGGTCGCCGCGGCCCAGGACGCGCCCGAGGCGGGCCTGGAGCCGACCGCCCTGCACGCCGGGGTGGGCATCCCAGTCATCGACCTGGACCTCGGTGGCCTCCTCGTCGGCGCCGGCGCCACCGTCGAGCTGTGCCGCATCGCCTCCGACCTGGAGGCCACGGTCGCCCGAGCCGTCATCGTCGACGTGCACCTCGGCGTGCACGACGGCTGGCTGCTGGGCGGGCCGGGGACGACCGGCGCCTCCGGCGACCTGCGCTGGATGTCGGCGCGCGTCGAGGTGCCCCTGGACGGGCGGCCCGGGGACGCCGAGCTCGTGCTGCACGAGGCGCGGGCGCTCGGTGTCGACCGGGAGCGCTGGGTGGTCCGCGCCGCCGGCGCGACGACCGAGGCGCGGCTGCTGCTCTCCGGCGTGGCCGGCCGGCTGCACGCCGCATCGCCGGACCTGGCCGCGTTGCTCGACCACCTCGGGCTCACCCGCGACGGTGGGCTGGACCCGGATGGGCTGGACCGGCTGCTGCACGACACCGCCACCACGATGCGCGCCTCCCTCGCCACCGCACCGGTGGCTGTCGCGGGCGCGCTGCGGGCGCTCGTACCGGCGGCGACCGGCACCGGGTCGAGCCTTACCTGGACGGCCGGCCCGGCGACCATCGGTGTGGATCTCGCGACCGGGTCGGTCACCGCGGCGCTGCGCCTGGCCGAGGCGCCCCTGCCGCCCATCCAGATCGACGTCACGGCCTCGCCGTCGGGCGCCTCGGCCACCGCCGCCCTCGGCGCGCTCGACCCGCAGGCGGGCGGCGTCCGCCTGGTCGCGCGGACCTCGCCGGCGGCGAGCCTGGCCGCCGAGTGGGCCGCGCCGAACGCCGCGGCCCGTACCGTGGCGCTGCTGCCCACCCCCGACCCGGCGGCCCTGGCTGACCTCGCCACGGTGGCGCTCCCCGCCGTGCTCGCGCACTGCCTGGTCAACGCGGTACGCGGGGCCGTGTCGTCACCGGCGCGGCCCGCCCTGGACACCGCGCTCGACGCGGCCGGCCTGCTCGCCCCGCCCGACCCGGCCGGCGGGCGGGCGGTCATCGTCCCCATCGGACTGTTCCAGGACCCGGGCGGGTGGCTGCGCCACGGCACCGCCGCGTGGCGCACCAACGCCGCGGCCAGCGCCGTGGCCCTGCTCGACGCGCTGGCTGCGCTGGTGGTGCCGGACCGGGGTACGGCCACCGGGTGGCCGGTCGCCGAGGGGGTGTCGGTCAGCTACTCCGTCGAGTCCGGCAACCGCCTGCGGCTCGTCGTCGACCTGGCGCTGGCGGTCGGCAGCGTCACCACGCGCGTGGCGGGCGGCCTCCTGGTCGGCCCGGACGGGCTGCCGTCGCCCATTGTGGACGCGTCCGTCGACATCAACGGCCGGGGCCTGCGCCTGGCCGTCGGCGGGACTCCCCCGGTGCAGCTGTCGCTGGTACGGCCGGCACCCGCACCGGCCCTGCCGCTCTACCCGGACGGCCCCGGGCTGGGCCAGGCGCTCAGCGCGATCGGCGAGACCGTCCTGCCACCCGTGCTCAACGAGGTCGCCCGGCACCGCAACGACACCGCAAGCTCGCTGGCCAAAGACGTCGGCAGGGCGGTGTTCGACCTCGGCCGGGCGCTGGACCTGCTGGAGAGCGACCAGTTCACCGGGCCGCGGCTCACCGCCTTCGCCGCCGACCCGGCCGCCGCGCTGCTCGCCCGCCTGCCACAGCTGGTGACCACGGCCGCCGCGAGCCTGGCCAACGCCCTCGACCCGGGCCACAGCATCGTCGCCGTCGACGGCCCGACCGGCAACGTCGTGACGCTCGGCTTCGGGCACGGGCAGCCGGTCCGGGTGGTGCTGGACGCCAGCGGCGCGGTCCCCGCCGTCGAGCTGCGCGCCGACGTGGTCGTCACCGGGGTGGGCCGGTTCACCCTGGACCGGCTGCGCCTGTCCACCGCGGGGGTCGACATCTCCGCCCGGCTGGGCCCCGTCGTCCTGGACATCGGCGCGTTCTCGCTGCGGCCCCTGCTGGTCGTCCGGGCCGGCAGCGCGGCCGGCGCGGACCGGATGGTCGGGCTGGGGCTGGCCCTCGACGACGCCGCGGCGCGGTCGGTGCAGACGCGCTGGGCGCTGGACACCACCCCGCCGGTGCTGACCGCGGTGCACGGAAGCGGGGCCGCCGAGTCGGTCGGCGAGGCGGACGAGGCGGCGTACTGGCTGCTGGCCCTGGGGCTGTCGCTGGCCGCGGGGGTGGCCGTCGAGGGGCTGCGGGACCTGCTCACGGCCAAGGCGAAGGCCTGCCTGCGCGGCGTCGTCTTCACCGACGCCGCCGGCAGCACCCAGCTCGACCCCGGCCTCGCCCTCGACCTGCTCGACCCGCCCGCGCTGCTGGAGCGGCTCAAGCGGCTGCTGTGGAACGCCGCGCAGCCACCCGCGCTGTCGCTCACGCTTGAGGACATCGTCACGGTGGCACTGTCCAGCCTGGACACCGGCGGCGGGCGCAGCGCGCTCGGGCTGAGCGTCACCCTGGTCCCCGGCCGGCGGTTCGCGCTGGCGGACGGGGACACCCGGGTCGAGCTGGAGGTGGACGCCGCATGGGTGGACCCGCAGGTCGCGCCCGGGCTGGGCGTCTACCTGCTCGCCGGCGCCTCCGCCGCCACGCTGGAGATCTCCCCGGCCGTCTCCGTCGCCGGGCTGGGCCTGCGGTTCACCAAGAGCAGCGGCCCGCTGCTGTCGCTCGGCGCGGTCGGGCTGGACGGCATCGCGGTCCACCTCTACGGCGAGGTGAGCCCTGACGGCGTCGGCGGGGGCGTCAACCTGGAGCTGGCCGGGCTCGCCGTCGCACCGGGCGGCGCGGGCGGCACCAACGCGGTGGCGAACAGCATCGTCAACGACGCCGGCCAGGCCAGCCCGGCGAGCCGCCCGGCGTTCTCGCCGTCCCTCGCCGTCCAGCAGCACCCCGGCTCGACACCGGGCGTCTCGCTGCGCGCCGGCCCGCCACCCGGCCCGTGGTGGCTCCTCGTGCAGCGGCAGCTGGGCCCGCTCTACCTCGAGCGCGTCGGGTTCGACACCGCTGAGACCGACCGGCGGGTCACCCGGATCACGCTGCTGTTCGACGGGCGGGTGTCGCTGTTCGGGCTGACCGCGGCCGTGGACCAGCTGTCGGTCAGCTGGCTCGGCGGGGACCTGCTGGACATCAACAGCTGGGCCGTTGACCTGATGGGCCTGGCCATCTCGGCCGACCTGTCCGGGGTGAGCCTGGCCGGCGGGATCCTCAAGACCATCGGGCCGCCCGACGATGGCCCGGTGTCCTATGTGGGCATGCTGCTAGGCCGCTTCGGCACGTACGGCCTGACCGTGTTCGGCGGCTACACCAACGACAACGGCAACCCGTCGTTCTTCATCTTCGGCGGGATCAACGGGCCGATCGGCGGCCCACCGGCGTTCTTCGTGACCGGCATCGGCGGTGGGCTGGGCATCAACCGGGCGCTGCGCATCCCCGCCGACCCGTCGACGTTCAACGAGTTCCCGTTCATCGCCGCGCTGGACCCGGCCGCCCAGCCACCCGCCGACCCAATGGCCGAGCTGCGCCGGCTCAACCTCTACTTTGGAGTCGAGCGCGGCACCTTCTGGTTCGCCGCCGGGATCAGCTTCAACTGCTTCGCCCTGGTCGACGGCATCGCCGTGGTGGCCGTGGCGTTCGGCAACGGCCTCGAGATCAACCTGCTGGGCCTGGCCCGCATGGCGCTGCCCCGGCCGCAGGCCGCGCTGGTCTCCATCGAGCTGGGGCTGCTGGCCCGCTTCTCGACCAGCGAGGGCATCTTCATGATCCGGGCCGCGCTGACCGAGAACTCGTGGCTGCTCTACCCCGAGGTGCGGCTGACCGGTGGCTTCGCCTTCGTGATCTGGTGGAAGGGGCCGCTGGCCGGCCAGTTCGTGCTGACGCTGGGCGGCTACCACCCCGACTTCTATCGCGACGGGTACCCGGACGTGCCGCGGCTCGGCCTGACCTGGCGGGTCTCCGATGCCATCGTCATCAAGGGCGGCTCCTACTTCGCGCTCACCTCCGAGGCCCTGATGACCGGGGTGGACATCGAGGTCAGCGCGGACTTCGGCTGGGCCTGGGCGCGGGTCGCGTTCGGCGCGCACGGCATCGTCTACTTCGACCCGTTCTGGTTTGAGGTGATGGCGTACGCGCGCATCTCCGCGGGCGTGAAGATCGAGACCTTCCTGGGTACGATCAGCCTCAGCGTCTCGCTCGGGGCGCGGGTCCGGGTCTGGGGGCCGGAGTTCTCCGGTGAGGCCACCTTCGAGGTCGGGCCGTGCGAGCTCACGGTGCCCTTCGGCAGCGAGCGCGCGGTCGAGGGCGAGCGGCTCGACTGGGCCGGGTTCGTCGCGAAGTACCTGGAGGACGCGGGCGGCGGGACGGCGCGGGCGCTGTCGTCCATCACCGGCAAGGGCACCCTGCCCTCGGCCACCGGCGGCGCCCGGTCCGCACCCACCGCCGACGGCACCGCCGGGCGGCCCTTCGAGGTGTACGCCGAGTTCGAGCTCACCGTAGTGACGACGATCCCCGCCACCGGCCTGGACCTGGCCCAGCCGGACGGGCCGGCGGCCCTGCCGGTGTCCCGGTCGGACGGCATGCCCGGCCAGCTCGGGCTCAAGCCGATGAAGGCCGGCAACCTGGCTTCGTCGCTGCGCATCCGGCTGGCCCGCAAGGACGACACGACCGGCGAGTACGCCAGCGCGACCGGCACGCTGCGGCAGCTGGTGGCGAGCCACGCCGAGCAGTCGTACCCGATCGGGGCCTGGGGGCAGCCGGAGCCGGAGGGGCTGCCCGCGCCGCCGCTGCCAACGGGTGACACGCTCCAGGCCGCCAGCAGCGTCCGGCTGGAGGCGGTCGCCACGTCGTTCCACCGCGGTCCGGAGATCGACTACTACCGGGTGGAGGCGGCGCGGCGGCCCCTGCCGCTGCAGGCGGGCGGGCTCAGCCGGGCCGCGATGCTGCACGACGCCGGCACGGTCGGCATCGCCACCCCCACGACCGCCGCCGAGGCGCTCGACGCGGCGCAGCGGGAGCTGGCCGGCGCCCGCAGCGGGCTGGCCACCGCCGCCTACCGGCGGGACGTGTCGGCGCCGCCGCTCTTCGGCACGCTGGCCGAGGGCATCGCCGCCGGCAACGCCGCGGACGCGGCAGCGGCCCGCACCGCACCCCCGCCCGCGCCGCCGCCGCGGGACACCCGGCCCCCGGTCGTCGCCGGCTACCTCGCCGCCGGCACGGGCGCCGCCGCCCGCGCCGCGACCACCACCGTGGCGGACAAGGACATCCCGCGCCGCCCGGCGCCCACCCTGGACTCGGTACGCACCCAGCTCGGCGTCCAGGTGCCCGCGGCGCTGCACGTCTTCCAGCGGGAGTCGGTGGTGTTCGGTCCGACCGTCGTGGCGTACCGGGCACCCCGGACGGTCGTCTCCGGCGCGACCAGGTCCTACGGCGTGGCGGCGCGGGACGCCACCGGCCACCTCCCCGCCGGGGATGTCGTGCTGCTCACCATGCCCGATGCAGCCGCCGACCGGGACGCACCCGCCGACCGGGACGCAGCCGCCGACCGGGACGCAGCCGCCGACCGGGACGGGCAGCGCCCCGCGCTCGGCGTCAAGGGGCAGGCCCGGGTGGTCGCCGTGCGCGGCGACGGTGAGGTGGCCCTCGACGCCACAAGCAGCGGCCGGGTGCCGGTCCCGCCAGGCACCGCCCTGCTCGCCGTACAGGCGTCGCCGGTCCAGGACGGCGGGCTCGCCGGGTGGCACGTACGGTCGCGGGTCTGCGCGCTGGGCACGCACGCCGCTCTCGCGTCCGGCTGCGTCGTCACGGTCGCCGGCCTGCCGACCACGCCCAGGGCCGCGGTCTGGGTCTCCGCCGGCGAGCTCGTCACGGCCACCGCCGAGATCCTGACCAGGTTCAGCGCGCCGGTCCAGGCGGTGGCCATCGCGGTCGAGACGGCGACCGCCGAGCGTCTGGCCAGTGTGGACACCGAGCTCATCGGGGCGGTGGCGGCGCACCCGCCGGCCGTCGTGCTCAACGGCCGCCAGGCGGTGCTCGTCTACGACGTGGTCCCGGAGCAGGGCGCGGCGGTGGCCGTACGGGTGCGCACCGGTGGCGACTGGCGGGTCACCGCCGTCCTCGGTGACGACGTGCCCGCGGCGGACCTGACCGCCGACATCGTGCGGCGGGGCGTCGCCGGCGCCACCGGCCGCCTGGCCGGCTCCGGCCCGGGCTGCGACCTGTCGTGGCTGGCCGGCAAGGCCCGCAAGGACATCAAGGAAGGTGGGGTCCGCGATGGCCGTGGGTGAGGGCAGGTTCGTGCTGTACTCCCGGATCGAGCCGCCGCTCGAGGCGGGCGAGTACCGGTTCACCGCCAGCCAGTCGCTGACCGCGACCGGGCACACCGCGGCCCAGCTGCCGGTCGCCGACCTGCCCACGTACGTCACCGTCCGCTCGCCCCGGTACGCCATGCCGCCCGACCAGGTGCTCTCCACGTACCCGCCGGCCGGCAGCGAGGGCAGCTACGGCTCGCGCCTGCCGCAGGTGGTGATCCGGCGCAGGACGCTGCCGTGGGAGCGCTCGGTGCAGGCGGGCGTCCCGCGCTCGACACCGTGGCTGGCGCTCGTGCTCATCGCCGAGGGCGAGGCCGAGCTCAAGCTCAACCAGCCGGTGGCCGAGTGCGTCACGCCAGGCCGCACGCTGCCCGGAAAGGCCGACACCGAGCTCGGCAGCTACCTGCAGATCCGCAGGTCCGTGGTGCACCGGGTGTTCCCCACCCGGCTCGACGTGCCGCTGCTGGCGCACGCCCGCGAGGTCGACATCCACGACACCGAGCTGATGATGGGCGACGACGACGGGTTCCTGGCCGTGGTCATCGCCAACCGGCTGCCGCTGTCCGGGCGCGACGAGCACGGCGCCGAGACCCCGGTGAAGTACCTGGCGTGCCTGGTCAACCTGGAGGGGCAGTTCACCGAGCTGCTGGAGCGCTCACCCGCGCGGGCCCCGGTCACCAGGTTCCCCGCGGCGTCCGTCACGGTCAAGGCCAACCTGGTCGAGTGGGACCACGCGCGGATGGGCCACACCGGGACCTCCTCGGTCGCGCCGCCGGCAAGCTTCGGGACGGCACCGTACGCGCCGGGGTCCACCTGGGTCGCGACCGGCGAGCAGCGCGGCGTGTCCGATGTGTACACCGAGATGGCGCGCGACTTCTCGCACGCCGCGGTGGCGGGCTTCGTCGCGGGCGAGACGGTCTCTCTCGACCCGACGCTCCGCTTCCCGGTGCTGCTGCACTGGAGCTTCACCTCGTACGGCAAGGTGACGTTCCGGTCGCTGATGGAGGACCTGGACTCGGGCCTGCTCGGCACGACCAACCCGGCGCAGCGGGTGGAGGTTGTGGAGACCGGCCACCTCGGGCTGGACCACCGCACCCGCCGTGGCGACCAGGTCCGGTCCTGGTACCGCGGGCCGTGCGTGGCCCACCCCACCACCGCGGAGCGGCTGCCCCTGGCCCACGCCGCCGACCAGCTGCGCATCATCGTCCCGGACGGGCGCGAGGACATCTCGCTGGCCGCGGCGTTCGAGATCGGTCGGCTGCTCGCGCTGTCCCGGCCGTCCATGGTCGCGGCGCTGCTGCGCTGGCGGCAGACGGGGTACCAGACGGCCCGGCGCAGGGCGGTGTGGGACGAGCTGGCGCCGTTCCTTACCGAGGTGGTCGGCGACTACGTCCTCGACCCCCGGCTCGGTGTCCACCTGGGACGCGGGCTGGCCAAGGCGGTCACGACCCGGCCGGAGGAGCTCCTCGGCGACCCCCGGCCGCTGGCCACGCCCGGGCGCCCGCTGGCCCTGGACGGTACGCCGGAGCAGGTCCTCGCCCAGGGGTTCAGCCTGCCCGCCGGGGTGTTCCAGGGCTCGCCGAGCCAGGTCCTGTCCCGGCTGCGCGGCAGCGAGGTGATCCTGGCGCGGGAGCCCGGCCTGAAGCTGGAGGCGCTGGCCCACACGCTGAACCAGGTGGTCGACCGCCTGGTCGCCGACGTCCGGCGGCCGGTGGACGAGCCACGCCTCCCTGGCGGGACGCGACCACCAGACGAACCACGCCTCCCCGAGGCGCCGCACCGTCCCGAAGGCCCGCGCATCACGGGGCGGCCCCGCTTCCCCGAGGGACCACGGCCATCGGACCCACCCCGCCTCCCGGACGGAGGTGACCGGGGATGAGAGTGAACGCGGAGACGGTGCTCAGGGACCTGCCACTGGCGCTGGCGGAGCAGCCACCGGTGGTGGTGGTCAACACCGACGACGAGGACGGCGCCATCCCCGCCGGCCTGCGGGAGTGGCTGGTCCGGCTGCGGCTGCTCGAGGGGGTCCCGTTCGCCTACCTGGTCGCCGACACCGAGCTGCTGCCCCCGGAGTCCATCCGTTGGTTCTATGTGGACCGTCGGTGGACCGACGCGCTGGTGCAGGGCGCGCTGGCCGTGGGCACGGTCAACACCGACGACCGCACCCAGCTGACCGCCCAGTACCCGGCCGTGCGGGACGAGCTCGACCGGGAGGAGCGCAACCTGCGCCGCCGCAAGGGATCCGACCGCTACCAGGGCGACGCCGGCCCGGTCAGCGGGTTCATCCTGCGTTCGCGCGCGGTGTCGGGGTGGCCGGCGGTGCACGTGCGGGCCTTCAGCGTCGACCCGGTCGAGGCCGACGACGCCCGGGTCCCCGAGGACGGGCCCGGGCGGATGCGCCTGCTGCGCCTGGAACGCCTGGCCCCGGCCGTGCTGCTCTGCCTCTTCGACGGCGTGCCGACCGTGGTGCACCTGGAGGAGCCGCGGCAGGGCGTCCAGTTCGGCTTCGACACGGGCGACGAGAGCGGCGGGATGGGCGCGCAGCTGCGACCGCGCAACGCCACCACCTTCGAGTACCTGACCGGCGACCCGATCCCGGTGCCGTTCCGCACCGGGTCGACCGGGGTGGTCGACATCCAGCACCTGGAGCGGCTGCTGGCCAGCCGCGTCGGCAGCGGCGCCGCGGACGGGCTGGACAGCTCCGAGTACGCGCTCCAGCTGGTCCGCTTCCCGTTCCGGCAGGTGTTCGGGGAGCCTGAGGACACCCCGGTCCGGTTGGTGTTCCAGCCGACGATCTCGTACCAGACGATGGTGACCGAGGTCTTCCGGACGGGAGGCGTGTGATGGCCGACCGGCGCGACGCCGTCCTGGACAGCCGGTACGCGACGATGGTGCGCTCCGGCCTGGACCTCGCCGGGGTCGCCACCTGGGACACCCGGCTCAGCCGGCGGACCAGGATCCTGGTCCCCGCGGACGTGCAGGCGTTCGTCGTGCCGCGCACGGGCGGCGAGCCCACCGTGCCGTTGACCGGCGGACCCGGTGACCCGGCACCGTTCGCTGCGGGAACGGTGCGTGCCGCCGGCGTACACCTGCATTGGGCGATGCCCGACGCGCTGCTGTCGGGCCGGCACGACAGGGCCGCGGCGGCGCTCGCCCTGCCGGCACTGCCCGACCGGTGGGTCGTGGTACGCACGTTGCAGCCCACCGGCGGACGCGTCATACAGGCGCGCGGCTGGGTCATCGACGCGGCAGCCGGGTTGGTCACGCCGCTGGAGACGTACGACGGGACGGTGCCCCAGGCACCGGCCGGGACGGCGGTGCTGCGCCCCCTGGACGGCGCGGCCGGCGGCTCTCTCATGTGGACGGCCTCCTACCCGGCCAGCGCCGGCCGGTTCGGGTTCCACGACCCGCTGGCGGACATCCCGGCGGGCAGCCGGTTCGAGGCCGACCAGGCGGTCTACACCGTCGCCGGGTGGTGGAGCGACCTCGGCCAGGACCCGCTGGCCGCCGCCCGCGGCCCGGCCCAGCTGGATAGCCGCCTCGCCGGGCTGGGCTGGGACGACGGGCCCGACGGCGAGGAGCTCGACAGCGGGGAGGAGCCGGTGCTGGCCCGCAGCCGCGCCGAGGCCGGCCTGGGCTCCCCTGCCGACTCCCCACCCGCGCGGGTCGTCGACGCCGGCGGGCGGACCGTCGACGCCGACCTGCACGGCATCGCGGTCGACGTCGCCGTGCCGGTCGACCTCGCCAGCGAGGTCGTCATCGGCCCGGCGCTGCCCCGCTACGCCACGCTCGTGCACGGCAGCGTGCTCGGCGTGCCGGTCACCGGTGCGCTGCCCGCCGCCGACGACCGGCCCGCCGCGTCGGCCCTGGGTGTCGCCCTCGGGCAGGACATCGACGACGTCGCGTCCGCGTTCGGCGCCTCGGTGCTGCGGCTCGACCCGGCGCACCGCCGGTCCGCGGAGACCCTGGTAGCCGCGTTCACCAGCGGGCTCATCGAGCAGCTGGGCACCCTCGACGGGCTGGAGGACCTGGCCGAGCGCGAGCACGGCGACGGGTTCTGGGCGCTGAACGGGACCCCGCTGCCCGCCGCCCGGCCGGACCGGCTGCGCGCCGAGGACAGCGCACCGCTGGGTCCGCTGGCCGTCGGCCGCAAGGGACGGGCCGCGCAGCCCGAACCCGGTGCGACGAAGCTCGAGTGGGGGCGCCCCATCGGCCTACGCAAGGCGAGCGGCCAGCAGCCTGCCACGGGCCAGAAGCTGTCCGCAGCGGCGGGGAGACCCGCTGAGGCGAGGGAGGTCGAGCGGCCGGCGCCCCGGTTCTTCCGCCCGCAGCCACCGGTCGTGGCGCTGCGCGGGGCCCGCCCCAACCACCGCCACCACGGCGACGGGCTCTACGACGACCGGGGCAGGCTGCGCTGCCGCTACCCCAAGGAGTGCGTCACCGAGATCACCGGCGTGGTGACCGGCGCGGCCGTGCTGCCATCGCTGGGCTCCGGCGCGGTCCCGGCCGAGGTGCTCCTGGTGGTCCGCGAGGCGGTGCTGCTCAACCCGTACGGCTACCGCTGGTTCACGCCGCCCGGACCGGCCACCACCCGCATCGCCGCGGAGATGGTGCGGCTCTACGGCGGCGACGGCCGCTATGACGGTGGGACGCCGGTGCTGCGGGCGGCGCCGGGCACGGCCGGCGGGTCCACCCGGGACTCAGCCTCCGGGTCCGCCCGGGACTCAGCCTCCGGCTCCACCCGGGACCCAGCCGGATCCACATGGGACTCGGCCTCCGGCTCCACATGGGACTCGGTCTCGGTCTCCCGCTCCATCACCGACCGGCGAATCGACCTGGTGCTCGCCGACCACTCGCTGCTGGCCGGCACCGCGCCGAGCCCGGTCGCGCTGACCACCTGGCGCCAGCCGTGGGTGCCGCTGTGGCTGGAGTGGCGGGTCACCCTGGACGGGCGCGACTCGGTCGAGGGCTGGCGGCTGGACGGCACCGACCTGGAGCCCACCGACGACGTCTCGGGCCGCGCCGTGACCATGACGCTCACCGGGCGCAGCGCCATCGGCCAGGGCGTGTCCAGGGCCCTGCACGAGGGCATCCGGCGCTGGCTCGACGCCGAGCGGCAGCGCGACGCCACCGGGGCGTCCACCCTGCCCCGCGCCGACCAGGACGACCTGTCCCGGCTCGGCGACCTGATGGCGCCGCTGGACCTGGTGTCGGCCTCCCTGGACGGCGTGCGCGAGCAGCTGCTCGGCATCCCGTACGTGGGCGTCGTCGACCGCGGCCCTGGCACCGACCCAAAGCCGCGGGCCACCGCCGACCCGACCGTGCTCTTCGCGGGCAGCCTCGCCGTCGAGGCGCTGCGCCTGGTGGACGCGTTCGGCCGGGTGCTCGACGTGCCGTCCGGCGCCCTCGACGCCACGAGCACCACGGCCGGCCTGGAGGTCGCCGGGGCGCCCCGGGCGATGCGGCTGCGCCCGCGCATCCAGCACCTGGCCCGCTGGCTGTTCCGGCTCACCGACCCGGCGCAGGCCGCCGCGGCCCACCCGGACGCGCTGCACGAGGCGTACGTGGACCAGCTCGACCCGGCCGGCGCGGTCAACCCGGTCGCCGGGTTCCTGCTGCCGGACCACATCGACGAGGAGCTGGAGGCGTTCACGGTCGCCGGGCAGCCGGTCGGCTCGCTCACCCATGAGGCGGTCACCGGGGCGGTGACCTGGGAGCCCGCGCCCGGCCGGCCGCTGCCCCCGGACGCCGGGCCGCTGGCTGAGCTGGACGCGCACAGCCGCATCACCGGTGAGATCGCCGCAGGGCTGGTGCTGGCCGACGCCGCCGCCCGCAGCCGTGGCGCGCCGCCGGCGACCAGCGCGCTCTCCGCGCTGCTGCGCGCCATCGACACGACACTGTGGACGGTCGACACGTTCGCCGCGGTCGGCACGCCCACCATCGCCGGGCTGGTCGGCCGGCCGGTCGCGATCGTGCGCGCCAGCCTGCGGCTGGACGCGCCGGACGACGTGGCCGAGGTCGAGGTCACCGCGCCAGGCGGCGGGCCGGCCCGGCGGGCCGCCTTCGCGGCGCTGCGGGAGCAGCGCTTCCCGGTCCAGCTCGGCACGCTCACCCGCACCGACGACGCGCTGCTGGGGTTCTACGTCGACGACGACTACCAGCGGCTGCACCTGGTGGACCGGGTGGTCGCCGCGTTCGCGGTGGCCAGCGGGCGCCACCGCGGCCACCTCGGCCTGCTCGGCTCGGTCACGGCCGCGCCGGTCGACCCGCTGGACCACCCGTACCTGGTGCCGGACGCCACCATCACCATCCGTCCAGGGCAGACGGTCAAGCTGACCCTGCTGATGCTGCCGGCCGGGCGCGTACACCTGACCTCGGGGGTCCTGCCACGCAAGCAGATCGCGCTCTCCGACGAGTGGGTCACCCCGGGGCTGCGCAGGCTGGTGCCGTCCGTACGGGTGGGACCGGTGCTGGTGGACCCGGCCGAGATCCGCCTGCCGCTGGTGAGCCTGCTCGGCGACGAGCAGGTCTTCACCCGGCGGACCGGCCCACTCGCCTGGCGGCACGACCCGATCGTCGCGGCCACGCAGTCGGCGTACCTGCCGCGCGCGCCGCATGAGGCACAGGAAGGGTGGGTGCGGGTCAGTGAGCGAGACACCTGAGGCGCGCGCCGCCCGCCGGGCGGGCCGGACCGGGCAGGCCTTCGGCCGGGCCCAGTTCGTCGCGGCACGGGCCGGCGAGTACGACCGCACCCTCCTGGACAGCGCGCTGTCGGCCTTCATGTCGGCCGTACCCGCGCTCGCCGCCATCCTCGCGAGCGGGTTCCCGGTCAACAACACGCTGCGGTGGGTCCCCGTCGGGCCGTCCGCGGTCCGCAACCGGACCGGCGAGCACTACCGCCGCTCGACCGGCCGGGTAAAGGACCTGGCCGTCAGCCCCGACGGGAGACGCGCCTACGCCGCGTCCGCGACCGGCGGCGTCTGGTACACCGAGGACGCCGGCGCGACCTGGGCGCCCATCGGCGGCTGGGCCAACCGCACCGCGCGCGTCGGCGGGCCCAACAACGCGCAGTCCTGCGGGAGCATCCTCGTCCACTTCGGAGCTGACGCCGCCGGCGACTTTGTCATGGTGGGCACCGGCATGGGTGACCTGGTGTGGAACCGTACCCCCAACCGCCCGGCGCTCGGCGGTCTCGGCGTGCTGGCCGCCAGCAACCCCGCCGCGACCGCCGGCGCCGGCGGGGACCCGTGGGAGGCCGAGTCGGGCCTTGGCGTCATGGAAGGGCTGGGGATCTTCCGCCTGTCCCGCGACCCGTCCGCCGTGGCCGGGCGGGTCAGCGGGGCCGGTGCCGACCGGGTCGCCGCCGCGACCAACCGCGGCCTTTTCCTCGGGGTACGCCGGCCGGCGGCGGCCGGCGGCGGCGAGTTCGTCTGGACCGAGCAGCGCGCGCTGGAGGGCTTCCTGGGGCTTGCCGCGGGAGCCCGGCCGATCGTCACCGACGTGCTGTGGCTGCGCCGCGGCGCAGCCGCCGACGGGCGGATCGTGGTCGCCGTGTGCAACGCCCTGGACACCCTCACCACCCCGGCGGCGCCCGGTGCCGGGGTGGCCTACAGCGACGACCTGGGTGCCACGTTCCGCTGGGTGGCCAACCTGGACATGACCACCATGGCCCCGCCGGCGGTGGGCCGGATCTCCCTCGCCCTCGCCGAAGCGGCCCGGGTGTACGTGACCGGCGACCTCGCGTCGGGTGCGCCCGGGCACACGCCCGCGCTCTGGCGGGTCTCGGACATGGCCGCGGCGGCCCCCACCGCGACGGCGGTGCCGGGCGTGCCCGCCGACCTGTGGAGCGCCGGCGGCAACCAGCGCGACTGGGACCAGTGCATCGCCATCGACGTCGTCCCCGGCGCGCCGCCGGTGGACCGGGTCTACCTCGGTGGCAGCTTCCACGACCGGTTGGTGGACGCGCCCGGCGCGGTGTGGTGCCTTGACGTCAGCCCGGCGCCGGCGCTGGTGCCCTCGCCCGGGGTCTCCCGGGCCGGGCTGCCGCCGGGCGGTGAGGGCGCCAACCCGGCCGGGCTCGTCGGCGACAACATCCACCCGGACATCCAGCGCATCCAGCTGGTCGGCCCGGCCGGCAGCCGCCAGGTCTGGGTGGCGTGCGACGGCGGGATCTACGTCTCGGCGCAGGGCGGCCGGGTCAACACCTTCCAGCCCCGGTCCAACGGGCTCGGCGCGGTCGAGGTCAACTTCGTGGCCACGCACCCCACCTCAAGCCACTACCTGGCGATCGGCACGCAGGACAACGGCCGGCACATGCGCATCGGTGACGTGGTGTGGGAGGAGACGGTCCACGGCGACGGTGGCGGCGTCGCCTTCCACCCGAACCACTCCCAGTTCGTGCTGTCCCAGGCCACCAGGGGCTCCTGGACCTGCACGCCGTCCACCCGGTTCACCCACCCGCTGTCCCGGTCGCTCGGCTTTCTGGCGCCGCAGCGGGAGAACGACCTGGCGTCGTTCTACACCGGGGCCGCGGCGGTCCGCCGCTCCCCTGTGGTGGGGCGCCTCTCCCTCGGCACGAACCGGGTCTGGGTCACCGACGACCTGGGCTCCGCGACGCCGAACACCTGGCGGGTGCTGCCCTATCCGAGCGGCCCGGCCAGCGACCCGAGGCCCGGTGGCACCGACCCGGTCGCCCAGCAGAACGTCGGGCTGCCGGGCGGCGCGCCGCTGCCGGCCGCGGCCGGCGGGGTCGGGCCGCTCGGGGTGGTCCTGACCCAGAAGTGGGCCAAGCCGACCGAGCTGCTCGTCCTGTTCGAGCGGGGGTTGGTGCGCTGGACGCAGAACCCGGTCAGCTCACAGTGGACGGCCAGGGTGCTGGTGGCACCGGCCGGGGTCGTGCTCGCGCCGGCGGTGACCGGAGCACCCGACCCGGCCGTGACCATCCTCAGCGACATCGGGCCGGTGCCGGACACGAGCGACTTCTACCTCACCACGACCGGCGACACCGCCGTACCGCCCGGCGACACCTGCTTCTTCTTCGACGACGCGAGCAGCACGTTCCGCCCCACGGACCTGCGCAACCGGCTGCCGCCGGTGGTGCCGCTGGCACACGGGCCGCTGGACCCGGCGTACGCCGTCGTCGTCGACCCCTTTGACAAGTCCATCGTGTACGTCGGCACGGTCACCGGCGTATGGCAGGGGCGGCGTACGGCCGGTGTCGCGCGGCACGGGTGGACCGCCCTGGTCAACGGGCTGCCGCAGGCGGCGGTGCAGGACCTCAGCGTCTTCCACGAACCGGCCAGCGGCACCCGCCTGCTGCGGGCGGCGGTCCAGGCCCGGGGCGTGTGGGAGCTCGACATCGGGTCGGGCACCGAGCCGCAGCGCACGTACGTCAAGGTCCATGCCCGCGATGACCGGCGGCGGCTGCCGACCCCGATGGCCAACCCGCGCAACCGCCCCTCGGCGACGCCCGAACCGGTGTTCGCCAGCCCGGACATCGTGGTCCGGCCGCGGTCCAACCCCGCCGCGTTCCCGACGTGGCAGCTCGGGGCGGACACGATCCGGGCCGGCAACGTGCCGCCGTACCAGCTGTGGACCTTCCAGACCGCGTTCCGCTGGCTGTTCCCGTCCATCGTCGCGGACGGGCAGTGGACCGAGGCGCTGGGGCAGCTGGTGCAGCTGCACCGCAGCACGCTCGGCATCGCCCCGGTCGTTCCCCAGATCAACCGGGCCCTGTGGGACGCGGTCGTGGGCGGTGTGCACCTCAACGCCGCCGGTGTGGTCACCGCGAGCGCCGGCGACCCGTTCGCCGTCTACCGCACGCCGTGGACCTCGCCGGCCGCGCTGACCGCCGTACCCACCGAGATCGACCTGCTGGAGTCGGTTGTCGCACCGTCGACGCTGCTCGGCGTGCAGCAGCTGTTCAACGAGCCGTCCACAGTGGATGTGCTCATCCATCACCGGGACACCCGGCCGCTGAACGCCGGTGACGCGTTCGCGCTGCTGCTGTGGCGCCACGCGGCAAGCCAGGTCGGGGCGCTCGCGCCCGGGACCATCGCCGGGATCCCTGCCTACGTGGCGTCGGTGCTGGCCGCGGAGGCGGTCACGACCGCCACCGCGGGTCCGCTGCCTGCCGTACCGCCGGGTTGGACCCTCGCTCCGAACCCGCTCGGGAGGGCGCTGCACAAGCTCGACGTCAAGCTGGACGCGCGGATGCCGCGCGGCGTCTCCATCGACGTTGACCTCTCCTCGCCCGGCGTGCCCAACCTGCGGAGGGTGCTCTTCCTGGCGATCGTCGGGTCCAGGGTGGACCCCTGCCCCGCCCTCGCCGGCCCGGCCCCAACAACGATGGAGGACCTGGTACGCCGGTGGCCGTACGCGGCCATGCGCCTGGTCCGGGTGTCCGCCCGCCCGCCGTGACGTCCTCAGATCCCGGTCAGTCCCATGTCTCCGTGATGTCCAGGATCCCCAAGCCGGCGGGCGCGGCCGGCGAGACGACCTTGGGCACGCAGGTGACCAGGTAGCAGCGGTACAGGACGGCGGTCGCAACCGCGTGCGCGACGTCGAGCGTCACCCCAAACCTTGCCGCGAGGCGCGCGACCCGCCGGCTGGCTGGAGCATCAAGGACAGCGACCTGGATGTCCCGACCCCGATCCGCCGTCAGCAGCAGGTCGAGCATGCCGGCCGCGTGGGAGCCAGCCAGGTCGAGCCCAGCCTGGCTGAGGCAGAGCGCCGGGATCCACACCTGCTGCTCGGGATCCTCCTGGGCAAGGGTGATCATGGCACCAGGCTCAACGCTCGTGCTGGACGCGTAAGCCAGCAACGCCGACGTGTCCAGGACCAGTCCGTTCATGCGGCGGTGGCGTCGTTGTCGAACTGCTCCAACCAGGCGAGGTTGCGGGCATGCTGCTCGTCGTCGATCGACGGCAGTGATGCCAGCCTTGCCCGGGTTCGCTCAATGTCCTCGTCGGTGACGAGGTAGCCGAGCTTGGCCCACTGTGCGCGCAGGCTGTCGGTGCGCATCCGGCGACGCAGCACGTCGGCGATGAAGCCAGATGTGTTGCTACCGGAACGCTCAGCGTACTCCGCCACGTCGTCCGGCAGGCTAATCGTGATCCGGCGAGTCATACTTTGACCTTATCAGACTCATACTGACGCGCGCCTGTCCCGAGTAATGCCGGAGCGGTCTCGGACCAGCAAGGCTCGACCCGTCGGCCGGTCGGACGAGCCTCAGACCTGGCCCCACAGTTCGGGCGGCGGGACATGTCCGGCGGTCTCGTGCCAGTAGTCGCGAGCCTCGGTGATGAGACCATCCGCGTCGAACCGGACGAACGCGCTGCCGGCCAGCGTCACCGGGGCGCCGTCGCGGTCGTGCACGGTGGCCCAGTACTCCACACACGCGCGGTCGCCGTCGACCGCCGGCGCGCCGAAGCGCACGTCGACGACGGCCGACTCGTCCGCGAACGCACCACCCACGTACTCGCGCACCCCAGCCCGGCCGTGGTGGGGTGTCCGGAACGGGGCGGAGCGGTGCACGCACCCCTCGGCGTACAGGGCGACGACCGGCTCCACGTCATGCGACCTCCAGGCGGACACCCAGGTCTCGGCCCACCGGGCGGCAGCGCTGCGCGCATCCATGGACCGAGTATCTCGCGGCTTGCCGGGGTCACCGGCTCATGCGTCCTGTGTCGCCTCGATCGCGTCGAGGTCGCGTACGGCACCGAGGGGGGCTGATCGACCGACGGCTCTACGGTCCCGAGGAGGGCCTTGCGACGGCGTGCGGCTACCTGGACAGTGTTACCCCTGTGCCGCCGACAGCCCTACTGGAGGTATTCGGTATGACGGAGCGCTCCGCGCCGACCGGGGCGGTGGCCGCCCTGACCGGACTGGGCTGTGCTGAGCTGGTGGCCGCATGCTTGGACCTCCCGTCGCTGGCCGACGGCATCGCGCGGGCGGTCGTGGACACATCGTCGCAGCCGGTCGTCGACCTGACCGTGCGGCTGCTCGGCCAGCGTGACAAGCCGGCGACCAGGTTGGCGGTGATCGCTGGTGTGGCGGCCGCGGGCGCTATGGCGGGCCGGGGACCGCAGCGCCGCATGGCGGCTGCGGCCGCGGGCGCCGGCGTGCTGGCAGCCGCCCTGACCGCGCGCCGCGACCGGCGCCAGCCCGCGGCCACCATGGGGGTCGCCGCACTCGGCGCCGGTGCTGCGGTGCTGGCTCTGCATGCCCTGCGCCGGGGACGGGCGGGGACCGGTCGCCCGGCGCTGACCGGTCCCGCCACGACAGGAACCGGTCCCGCCACGACAGGAACCGGTCCCGCCACGACAGGAACCGGTCCCGCCACGACGGGGACGGGTCGCGTCACCGGGCTCGCGGTCGCGAGCCTGACCGCGCTGGCCGCGGCGCGGATCATCCGGGTACGCCGCCGGGCCAGGCGCGACGCACTGGTCGCCGAGCGGCAGCCGTCCGGTACCAAAGCACTGGCGTCGGCGTCCATAGCAGCGGCGGCGCCGACCTTCCGGACCGCACCCGCACCAGCTCTCACGGCCAGTGACGGCGCCGAGCACTGGGGCGCGGCCACGGCGCTGTTCACACCGCTGGAGGACCTCTACGTCGCCGATGTCTGCCTCGACCCGCCGCCGCTGGACGCCCGGCAGTGGCGGCTGGAGGTGACCGGGCTCGTCGAGCGCCCGCGCAGCTTTGACCTGGCAGAGCTGGCCGCCCTCGGCGCAGTGGACTTCGACGCGCTGCTCATCTGCGTCCACAACCCGGTCGGCGGTGACCGCCTGGGCAACCTGCGCTGGACCGGCGTGCCGCTGGACCGCCTGCTGCGTGCGGTCCAGCCGTCGCCGTCCGCCTGTACGCTGGTGACCCGGGCCGTCGACGGCTTCGACATCTCGCTGCCGCTGGCGCTCCTTGACGAGCTCGACGGCTACGTCGTCACCGGCGCCGCGGGGCGCCCGCTCACCGCCCTTCACGGCTACCCCGCCCGCATCATGGTGCCCGGGATCTTCGGCCAGTACACCGGGGTCAAATGGGTGACCGAGCTGCGCCTGACCGACCGGCCACCCGTTGACTACTGGCACCGTCGCGGTTGGCCGGTGGACCCGCTGCGGGTGACCCCGATGAGCCGCATCGACCCGCCTCCGCCGTCGATGGATGGAGCAGTGACCGTGACCGGCGTCGCGTGGGCGCCGCCCCACGGGGTGGCGTCGGTGGAGGTAGCCGTGGATGGCGGAGCGTGGCGGCCGGCGGAGCTCGCCGGCGAGCTGGCCCCGGCCGCTTGGCGGCGGTGGCGCGCCCGTCTCGACCTGGGGCCGGGCCGGCATGTCGTGCGCTGCCGGACCACATCGGTCACCGGGGAGGTCCAGGATGGACGCCCCCGGCCGCCGTTCCCGTATGGGGCGGCCGGCTACCACCAGGTGCGCGTAGTGGTGGCCGGGCGGGGATGGTCGCGATGGAGGACCGAGGCCGAGGACCGCCTGGCTACGACCGCCGAAGGCGAGGCCCGCCGCGTTCCCAGAAGAAACCGCTGGTAGCGGCCTGGTCCGCGGGCCAGCTGCGGCAGGTCGTCGGGCGGTACGGCGCGTGGCGCGCGTCGCACCGCCGCCCAAACGTGATCGAAGGGTGTAAGAATGCCGGCCACGGAGGACCGCACCCGGCGGTCGTGGAAGGGGTGGGCCGGTGCGTGGTAGACGGGGAGCGGCGGGGCTGCGCGGCAGGGGCGGGTCCCAGAGTCTCGCGTGGCTGTTCCTGGTCCCGTCGCTGGCCATCTTCGGGCTGTTCATCTTCTGGCCCCTGGGGCGTTCGGTCTACCTGTCCATGCACGGCAGCGACATCTTCGGCGGCGCCGGCGAGCTGGTCGGGCTCGACAACTACCGCGACCTGCTCACCTCGACGCAGTTCGGCAAGGTGCTGACCGTCACCGCGCTGTTCACGGTGCTGTCCGTCGTGCCTGCCGTGCTCGGCGCGCTGGTGATCGTGATCCTGCTGGAGTCGCGGATCCGCGGCACCCGCTTCTTCCGCACCTCCTTCGCGTTGCCGTTCGCGTTCTCCGCGGCCAGCGCCTCGGTCGTCTTCGCGGTCATCTACAACCCGGCGATCGGCATCGCCAACGGCGTGCTCAGCCAGTTCGGCGTGGACCGGGTCAACTGGCTGACCGACCCGACCATCGCGCTGCCGGCGCTGTGCGTCACCACGATCTGGATCAACCTGGGCTACGACGTGCTGGTGCTGTCGGCGGGTGTGGGCACCATCCCGGACGAGGTGTTCGAGGCGGCCCGCCTGGACGGCGCGACCGGCCTCGCACTCGCCCGGAAGATAACCATCCCGCTGCTGTCGCCGCAGCTCTTCTTTCTCGTTGTGGTGTCCACGATCCACGCCTTGCAGAGCTTCACGCAGATCCACATTCTCACCAAGGGAGGACCGGACCGGGCCACCACGACGCTGGTCTACTCGATCTACTCGGAGGCGTTCGCGTACGGCTCGTCGGACTTTGGCGCGGCCAGCGCCCAGGCGATCGTGCTGCTGGTCATCGTGCTGGCCTGCACGGCGGTGCAGTTCCGGCTGCTGGAGCGGAGGGTGCACTACCGGTGAGGCGCCTACTGCTGTACCTAGTGCTCATCGTCCTGGCCGTACCCGTTGTCTTCCCGCTCTACTACGCGCTGGTCGGGGCAGTGATGGGCCAGGCCGACCTGACCAGCTACCCACCCGCGCTGCTGCCCAGCGACGTACACCTGGAGAACCTCAGTGGCGCGTTCCGGACGGTGCCGCTGGGCCGGCAGTACCTGAACTCCACGCTACAGACCTGCGTGATCACGCTTGCCCAGCTCATCACGAGCATCCTGGCCGCGTACGCCTTCGCGTTCCTGCCGATGCGCGCCCGGGCGCTGACGTTCGGCCTGTTCCTGGCCACGCTCATGGTGCCCTGGGAGTCCATCATCATCCCCAACTTCCTGGCGATCGCGAGCTGGGGCCTGATCCGCGGCCCGCTGACGTACGTCGGGCTGGTCCTGCCGTTCCTCGCCAGCGCGTTCGGCACGTTCCTGCTGCGCCAGGCGTTCCTCCAGTTCCCCGCCGAGCTGCACGACGCGGCGGTCCTCGACGGGGCCGGGCACGGACGCTTCCTGTGGCGGATCCTGGTGCCGCTGTCCCGCCCGTCGATCGCCGCGGTCGGCGTCTATGTGTTCCTCTCCGCCTGGAACCAGTACTTCTGGCCGTTGATCCTCATCCGCGACCCGCAGTACCAGACGCTGCAGATCGGGCTGTCACAGCTCAACGACGCGGAGGCGGCCGAACCGGGCCTGATCCTGGCGGGGGTCTCGCTCTCGCTCCTGCCGACGCTCGCCATCGTGATCTTCGGACAGCGCTACATCGTCCGGGGGCTCACGGCCGGCGCGCTGCGCTGAAACCCACTACCCCCTGGGAGGTTCCATCGTGCGAACCAGAGCACTGATCCTCGCCGCCGTCCTCAGCCTGGGCCTGGCCGGCCTCACCGGCTGCGGCGGCGACGACAACGACGCCGGCAGCGCCGGTGGCGTGCCCGGAAGGGACGTGCTGGACAACGCCAAGGAAAAGGTCACCATCGAGTTCTGGCATTCGATGAAGGGGGCCAACGCCGACGCCATCAACGCGGCGGTGGCCGACTTCAGCCGCGAGCTCGGCAACAAGATCGAGGTCAAGCCCGTCTTCCAGGGCAGCTACGACGACACGATCGGCAAGTACAAGACCGCGGTGCAGCAGAAGAACACGCCCGCCCTGATCCAGATCTACGACATCGGCACCCGCTTCATGATCGACTCCAAGCAGACCGTGTCGATCAGCGAGTTCGTCGAGAAGGACGGGGCCTCGGTCGATGACATCGAGCCGAACATCGCCAGCTACTACACCGTCGACGGCAAGCTGCGCTCGATGCCGTTCAACTCCTCCACGCCACTGCTCTACATGAACAAGGAGGCGTTCGACCGGGCCGGCCTGGACGTCACCAAGCCGCCGCGCACGCTAGCCGAGATCGCCGAGTACGCGAAGAAGCTGACCGTCAAGGACGCCACCGGCAAGGTCGTCCAGTACGGCTTCAACGCGGCGATCTACGGCTGGCTGCTGGAGCAGCTGCTCGCCACGGACGGCAAGGAGTACTGCGACAACGGCAACGGCCGCACCGCGCTGGCCACGAAGGTGCAGTTCGACGACCCGGCGGCGGTCGAGGTCGCCCAGTGGTGGACGGACCTGGTCAAGGGGGGCTACGCGACGAACACCGGCCGCAAGACCGACGACGCGCAGGCGGCGTTCAAGACCGGCACGGTCGCGATGCACCTGGAGTCGACGTCGGTTCTGCGTGGCTACGTCACCGCGGCCAAGGGTAAGTTCACCGTGGCGACCGCCCCGTACCCGAAGCTGCGGTCGAGCAGCGGCGGCGGCCCGATCATCGGTGGCGCGTCGCTGTGGGTCAACGGTCCCGGGCACAGCGCGCTGGAGCAGCGCGCCGCGTGGGAGTTCATCAAGTTCGTCTCCACCCCGGCCGCCCAGGCGAAGTGGCACGTCGGCACGGGCTACGTACCGGTGAACAAGAAGGCGCTGGACGAGCCGGTCACAAAGGAGTGGCAGGCGAAGTACCCGCAGTTCACCACCGCGGTCGACCAGCTGCACGCGCTTCCCCCGTCGGTCGCGTCCGCCGGCTGCATCCTGGGCGTGATGCCGCAGGCTCGCAAGGCCGCCGAGGACGGCCTCGAGCAGGCGATCGTCGGAAGCAAGCCGGCCGAGCAGGCGATGCGGGACGCCGCGGCGAGCATGAAGGCAGAGATCGAACGGTATAACAACTCGGTCGGGTAACCATGCCGAGAGCCGGAGGGAGTCTCACCCTCCGGCTCTCGCAGGTCCCGCTGAGGTCGGGTCGGCCGCCGGGGAGGTCCCTGCCGAGGCATGGCCTTCTCCGCACGGCCCCGCCGGGCTCGGTCGCCGGACGATGCGGCTACGGGGTCTGGCTGACGAACAGCAGCAGGTTGGGTGAGCCACCGCCCCGGTTGCTGACGCCGGTGGTCGCGGAGGCCACCAGGTTGTCGCGCACCTGCTGCGGCGTGAACAACGGGTGCGCGGCGAGCACGAGAGCCGACGCGCCGGCGACATGCGGCGCCGCCATCGAGGTACCGCTCAGGACGGCGGTTGCCGTGTCCGAGGTCAGCCAGGCCGACGTGATGCTCACGCCGGGCGCGAAGAGGTCGAGGCACCGGCCCTTGTTCGAGAATGACGCCCGTAGGTCGTTGATGTCCGTCGCGCCGACCGTGATGGCCTCGGCCACCCGGGCCGGGGTGAAGTTGCACGCGCTCGCGTTGGAGTTGCCCCCCGCGATGGCGTACGTCACGCCTGACGTGATCGAGTTACGGACCGCCTGGTCGGTCGCTGTGTCGGGCCCGCCACCGAGGCTCATGTTGGCCACGGCCGGCTTGACCGCGTTCGCGGTCACCCAGTCGATGCCCGCGATCACCTGGGCGAACGTGCCGCTGCCGGAGCAGTTCAGGACGCGTACGCCGACGAGCTGGACGCCCTTGGCCACACCGAACGAGGCGCCGCCGACGGTGCCGGCCACGTGCGTGCCGTGACCATGGCAGTCGTCGGCCGAGCCGCCGTCGATCGCGTCGAACCCGCTGGTTGCCCGGCCGCCGAAGTCACTGTGGGTGAACCGGATGCCGGTGTCGATGATGTACGCGTGCACCGTCGAGGCGGTCGTCGGGTACGTGTACGAGCTGTCCAGCGGCAGGCTTCGCTGGTCGATGCGGTCAAGCCCCCACGATGGCGGGTTCAGCTGCGTGGCGGCGATGCTCACCGTGTGGTTCTGCTCGACGTAGGCCACGGCCGGGTCAGCGGCCAGCCGCTTGGCGCCGGTCTCGCTCACTCGCGCCTCGAAGCCACGTAGTGCATGGGTGTAGGTGTGCCCGACTGTCGCGCCGTACCGCGCCGCCAGCCTGGCGGTGTCGGCGGTGGCACCGTCCTTGAGGACGACGATGTAGCTACCGGACACGGCGGTGGCGCCGCCGGCGTGGCGGATCGTGTCGGCGGACGCATAGGCGGGCGCCGTAATGCCTACGGCTGCTAGGGTCACGCCCGCACTGAACAAGCCGATGCGTCCAACGGTCTTCGCCAGACTCATGTGTGGTCCTTCCCCTGCCGGCTACGCTGGCGCGGCGACCCATGACAACCCGCTCTGACCTGAGGGTACGAGCGACCAGGACGGCACCAGACACTCATATCGATCTACGTGATGCTATCGATCAGGCTTCGACATGTACAGATCGATTGGGGATGGCTGCGCTGGCGCGTGTCGATGCACGAAGGCAGGTGGGCGGCCGGGCGGCCGGCCCGTCCAGCGAACCGGAGCCGGTAGCGGTGCCCCGTCCCGTTGCCGTACGCCACTAACGGTTATACCATTCTGCGGGCCTCGGCTTGGCGTGGACACCGGAACCGGAGGACCGATGGGTACGAGCGGTCGTGTATTCGTACGCGGGTTGGCATCGCAGACGTACGGCCTCGCCGAGCTCCGGCGCCGCCAGCTCGCGGTCGACCGCGTGCGAGACGACAGCGTCGTCGTCGACGACGCGAAGGTCGCGCACTCCGGCGACAGCGCGAAGAGCCGTACCTGGTGGCGGATCGGCCCCGGCGACGAGGACTTCCTCACCCAGACGATCCAGGTGCACTTCGTCGAGCTGCCGCCGGAGTCGTCCAACCACGGCCACGGGCACCAGAACGAGGCGGCCTTCTACATCATCGAGGGCCGCGGGTACGAGATCCACGACGACCAGCGCTACGACTGGGGCAAGGACGACCTGGTCTTCGTACACACCGACTCGGTGCACCGCCACTTCAACCCGTACTCCGAGCGCGCGCTCGCCCTGGTCGTCAAGGCGAAGTGCACCTGGATGTTCCTGGGGCTCATCCAGCAGGGACGCTCGGGCCCGGTCGACGATGAGGAGCGGTTCGGCCCGCGCGAGGACTGGTCGCGCATCTGGACGCCGGGCGTGCTGGAGCGCAGGAAGGTGATCTCTCCAGCCGACACCAGCTGGGAGAACACGCCGCTGGGACGGGTCCGGGTCATGGCCTCGCCGCAGCGCACCGACGCGCGGATCTTCAGCGTGGACGCCTTCGAGCTCAACATCCCCGCCGGTGGCCACAGCGGCCGGTACTGGAAGATGGCCGACGAGGTCTACTACGTGCTCGACGGCGAGGGCCACGCGTTGCAGTGGGAGGTCGAGGCGGAGATCGCCGAAAGGTACTACGCCCGCATCGCCCTGGAGCCCAGGCGGTACGAGATAAAGCAGGGCGACACCCTGTACGTCCCGCAGAACCACGTGTGCCAGCTCTTCGCCGCGGACCGGACGCCCCTGCGCCTGTTCAACGCGCAGAACCGGGTCTTCAAACAGCTCGGGTACGACGCGGTCCACTACTTCGAGCCGGCGTCTGCGCAGGCGCCGGAGGGTGAGCAGATGACCAACGCCCCGGCCTGACCACGCCCTGTGTGGTCGCCACTGGCCGGGCGGCGCGCCTCGCGCCTGCGGCGCCCGTCGCGCGACACGGTCGCGTCCGCGGGTGGTGCCGCCGTCTTCTCCTGCTCGCTCGGCATCGCGGCGGTCGCGCTGCCGCTGCTGGCGCTGCGCTCCGGCTACACCGCCGTAGAGGTCGGTGTGCTCGCCGCCGTGTCGGCCGTCGCCCAGATGACCACCCGGCTGTTGCTCGGCGCCGTCATGCGCCTGGTCGGTGACTGGGTGCTCGTCCTCGTCGCCGGGGCCGCCCTGTGCCTGTCGAACGGCCTGGTCGCCGTGTCCGCCGCGCTCGTCCCGTTCGTGCTCGCCGCGCTGCTCCAGGGCGTCGCGCGCGGCTGCTTCTGGACCGGGAGCCAGGCCCACGTCGTACGGGGTGACCGCCCAGCGGTCGGCGCCATCGCCACGATGAACTTCGTCGGCAGCATCGGGCTGCTCACCGGGCCGGTCCTCGCCGGGCTGCTGGCGGAGCACTCACCGCGGACCGCGCTCGGGGTGGCTTCGGCGGTCGCCGCAGCCGCCATCGTGCCGGCGCTGGCGCTCGACCGGCTGCCGCCGTTCCAGCCGCCAGCCGGGCGTTCCCCGACACGGATCTGGCGTCGCTCCGGTGTGGACGTCGGCTGCTGGGCCAGCGTGAGCGCTGGCGCGTGGTGGAGCCTCCTCTCCAGCTACGTCCCGGTGGCGCTGAACGCCGCCCGCCAGCCGGCCAGCACCATCGGCGCTCTCGTGTCGGTCGCCAGCGCCGCCTCGGTCCTCGGCTCCGTTCTCGTCGCCCGGGTGCGCGGCCGGTGGGTGATGCGCTCCTTCGTGCTGGGCACCGTCGCCACCGGAGCCGCCCTCGGCCTGGTGGTCCTGGTCGCCGATGCCTGGTGGGCGGCTGCCGCACTGCTCGCCGTGTCCGGGCTCGGCGCGGGCGCGCTGCAGACCGTCGGCCCCGCCATCGCCACCGACTCGGTGCATCCCGAGGAGCGGGGCGACGCGGTCGCCACCACCGGGACGTTCCGGGCGGCCGCGTTGTTCACCGCTCCGCTGGCGGTGGCCGGAGCGATCGCCGTCATCCCGCTCGCCGCTGCGATGGGGCTGGCCGGCGCGCTCATCACCGCCAGCGCCTTTGTCGTACACGGTCGGTCCTCGGGCTTGGGAGACTCGGCTGATGGCTAGCCCGATGAAGGTCGTCCCGCACCGGCTGATGCACATCGGCGGGGCGTGGGTCGACGCGGCGGCCGGCGCGCGCCTGGAGGCCGTCGACCCGACCAGCGAGGAGCTCGTCGCGACCGTGCCCGACGGCGGCGACGAGGACGTCGCGGCGGCGGTCGACGCCGCCTGGTCCGCCGCGGCGGGTTGGCAGGAGCTGGGCTGGGCCCGGCGAGCCATGCTGCTGCGCGAGCTCGCCGTCCGTATCGAGGCCGAGGCGGAGCAGCTGGCGCGCCTGGACGTGCGCGACGCCGGGCTGCCGCTTTCGGGCACGCGGAGCGATGTCGCCGGGGCCGTCGCCGAGATCCGCTACTACGCCGGCATCGCCCCGCAGGCCCGCGGCAGCACGGCCCCGCCGACCCGCGACACCCTCTCCTACACCGTCCGCGAGCCGTACGGCGTGGTCGGCCGCATCGTGCCGTTCAACCATCCGTTCCGGTTCGCCGCCGGCAAGGTGGCCGCGCCGCTGGCCGCCGGCAACAGCGTCGTCCTCAAGCCCGGCGAGCAGTCCTCGCTGTCGGCTCTCGAGCTCGCCCGCATCGCCGCCGGCGTGCTGCCTCCCGGCGTGCTCAACGTGGTCACCGGCCGGGGCCCGACCGCCGGTGCCGCGCTCGTCGCGCACCCGCAGGTCCACCGGGTCGCCTTCACCGGCTCCGTCCCTTCTGGACGGGCGGTGCTGCGCGGCGCCGCCGAGGCCGTCAAGCACGTCACCCTCGAGCTCGGCGGCAAGAACCCCATCATCGTCTTCCCCGACGTCGACGTGGTACGCGCCGCGCACGCGGCGGTCACGGGGATGAACATCGCCCGCTGCACCGGACAGTCCTGCGGGTCGACGTCCCGCCTGTTCGTACACGCAAGCATCGCGGACCGCTTCCTGGACGCCCTCGTCGCCCGGGTGTCCGCACTGCGCCTCGGCGACCCGATGGACCCGCGTACCGAGGTCGGGCCGCTGGCGTTCCGGGCACACCACGAGCGGGTCCTCGGCTACCTCGACACGGCGCGGCGGGAGGGCGCGACCGTCCTGCACGGCGGTGGCCGCCCCGCGGGGCCGGCGCGGGGCTTCTTCGTCGAGCCCACGGTGCTGAGCGACCTCGACGACGGCATGACCGTGGTCCGCGAGGAGGTCTTCGGCCCGGTGCTGTCGGTGCTCATCTGGCACGACGCCGACGAGGTGGTCCGCCGCGCCAACGCCACCCCGTTCGGCCTGACGGCTAGCGTCTGGACCCGGGACATCACCGCGGCGCACCGCACCGCCGCCGCCCTGGAGGCAGGGTACGTCTACGTCAACGGCACCGGCCGGCGGCCCACCGGCACACCGTTCGGCGGTTGGAAGAGCAGTGGGCTCGGCAAGGAGAACTCGCTGGAGGAGCTGGTGTCCTACACGCGGGAGAAGACCGTGACAGTGACCCTGTGGTGAGGTGACCCGATGACCAACTTCGCGCCGTACGACGAGCCGGTCTGGGGGTCTGACGTCATGGTCGACGTCCTGCGCCGGCTCGGGCTGCGGTACGTGGCCCTCAACCCCGGCTCGTCGTTCCGGGGGCTGCACGACTCGCTGGTGAACTACGGCGGCGACGAGATCACCATGATCGAGTGTCCACATGAGAAGATCGCTGTGGGCGTGGCGCATGGGTACGCCAAGGCGACCGGTGAGCCGATGGCGGTGGTCCTGCACGACCTGGTCGGCCTCTTGCACGCCACCATGGGCATCTACTACGCATACATCGACCGCACGCCGGTCCTCGTCCTCGGTGGCTCCGGCCCGGCCGACCATGCCCGGCGGCGCCCGAACATCGACTGGATCCACTCCGCGAACGTGCAGGGCGAGGCCGTGCGCGCCTACACCAAGTGGGACCACGAGCCGCGTTCGCTCGCCTCCGTGCCCACCGTCCTGGCGCGGGCCCACCGGGTCGCGCGGGAGGAACCCCGCGGCCCGGTCTATGTTGCGCTCGACGCCGGCCTCCAGGAGGACCGGATCGTCGACCCGGTGTCCCTTTCCGATCTGCCCCGGCTGGCCGCGGTGCCGTCGCCGCTGGCGCCGGACCCGGCCGCGCTGCGCATGTTGGCCGAGCGGCTCTGCGCGGCGCAGCGCCCGGTGATGGTGCTTGGCTACCCGGGGCGCCATCCCGGTTCGTTCGACGCCCTCGTGCGGCTCGCCGAGGAGGTCGGGATCGGCGCGGTCGACACGCACTGGCGGCTGAGCTTCCCCAACCGCCACGAGCTCAACGTCACCGGGTCCGACGCGCTCGAGCACACGGACTGCATCCTCTTCGTCGACGTGAAGGACATGGGCAAGGCGACGCAGCGGCTGGAGTCCACCACCCGGCAGATCACCTCCCGCCTCCCCGCCGGCTGCACCGTGCTTGACCTCGGCTTCAACGACGTCGGCATCTCCTCGTGGAGCGAGGACTACGCGGCGCTCGTACCGACCGACCTTCAGGTCACGGCGGACAGCGCGGTGGCGCTCCCGCTGTTGCTCGCCGAGTGCCGGCGCATCCTCGGCGGGCAGCCGCCGGGACGCCGGGCGGACCGGGACGGGTGGCGCGCCTGGCTACGCGAGCGGCACCGGTCCACATGGGACGGCTGGCGCCGGAAGGCCGGCGAGGTCGCGGACGCCTCCCCCGTGTCGACCGCCCGGCTCGCCGCGGAGGTGTGGGAGGTCGTCCGCGAGCACGACTGGGTGCTCACCGCGGGCACCGCGGCGGAGTGGGCGCTGCGCACCTGGGACTTTGACCGGCCGTACCGGCATCCCGGCCGGCACGTGGGCACCGCCACCCAGATCGGCATCTCGCTCGGCGTCGCGCTGGCCCACAAGGGCACCGGCCGGCTCGTGGTGGACCTCCAGCCGGACGGCGACCTGATGTTCGACGTCGGCGCCCTGTGGGTGGCCAGCCGCTACGAGCTGCCGCTGCTCGTGGTGATGTTCAACAACCGCGCCTACTACAACGACTGGGAGCACCAGGAGCGGCTCGCGCGGCAGCGCGGGACCCCGATGGAGCGCGCCGGCATCGGGCTGGCGATCGACGACCCGGCCCCGGACTTCGCCACGATCGCCCGCGGCTTCGGCTGGTGGGCCCACGGCCCGGTGACCGACCCGGGCCTGGTCCGGGAGTCCGTACGCAAGGCGGCCGACCACGTGCTCGGCACCGGCCGCCCGGCCCTCGTCGACGTGGTGTGCCAGCCCAGGTAAGCGTTGCCGGGCGCGGGTGAGCTGACGCCGGGCGTCGATTGCGCAGGCAGGCCTGAACCACGCCTCAGTCGAGTACTTCTTGGATCTTGTCCGCTGTGGCGGCCCGACGGATCCACAACTCGAGCTGTGCGATGTCGGTGCAGGCCGCGATGTCGGCGCGGGTGTCGTCCGGAACGTGGATGCCCCGGGCGTCGAGGATCGCCAGCAACGCCCTGGCCTCGCCTTTGGCCTCGCCCTCGGCCTCGCCCTGGCTGAAGTAGCGGCGAGCGAAGTCGCTCTGGTACCGGTGTGTCGCGGTAGTCATGAACTCCTCCAGCAGGACCCGGGACGCCATCGGTAGCACCGTGAGTATCAGGTCAGTGTACAGGTTTGCATGGTCATGATCGATCATGTCGAGCGCGGCGAACAGCGCCTCGAACACCGCCTGCGGGTCCTCCTGACCGCCGTGCGCCAGAGCTGACAGCACCGCCAGCTCCGGATAGCGGCGGGCCACCTCAGCATCGGTCACCACCGGCACCTGCCACGGCCCGAGCACCACCGGCCGCAGCACCAGACACGGGGCGACCACCACCGGCGTAGTGCACCAAGCGGCCACGGCCTGGTCCGGACAGACCACCAGCAGCGCCACCGGGCACCCCAGCCGCGCGTGAAGGGTCGCCACGTATGCAGGCCATGTGCGCCGCTTCCGCACATCAGCACGCAGCTGCACCTCGACCACCACAGCGAACACCGGAGTATCGGCGACGTCCAACGTGACGACCGCGTCGGCCCGGTACTCCGTGGGAACCACGTCCGTCAGCTCGCCAGACGACAACCGGGCCTTGTGAAACTCCGGCACCTCGACCCCCAGGCCAGCCAGCAGGTCAGCGGCCAGCGCCGGCCGGTCCCGGAACATCTCGACGAGAACCTCATGAAGGTGCGAGGGCATCCAGTGATACTACGATATCGCAACTGCCCCACCGCCTCACCACGCCGCAGAGGCCCTGGTATGTCAGCTCCGGTGAGCGCTGCTGGACGAGGCCTGCTGCTGGTATCAGGAGTCCTGGAGGTCTTCGCCTGCGCGCAGCATCGCGCGAAGGTGACGCCCCTTCGCCGTCAACATCCAGCTTTGCGGACCGGCCTGGTCCAACAAGCCTTCTGCGGCAAACCTGGTTAAGACGGCAAGGACCTGATCGGGTCGATATGCAGAGATCCGGGCGATAGTGGCGGTCGTAGGCGGTGAGTCGGTGCCGAGCGGGAAGGACTCCAATACGGCATGCTCGATCGATGGAAGCAGCGCCGCCGGGATCGCGGTCGTCGCCCGAGCGGACGTCCGCAGCCGGCCTGGCTTTCCGCCTGCGTCGGTCAGCAGGTCCCGCTCGAAGTCGTCGAGCAGCCGCAGGACTGCGCGGTTCAGGTAGACACGGTTTCGTTTGCCCAGGCTGACCTGGGCAACGATCCCGATCTTTTCCAGCCGTTCGATGGCCTCGGTGGCGGCCGTAGTGGAGCAGCGCAGCTCGTCGCGCAATGACGCCACCGTGAACACCGGCGCGATGGTGGTCCGCTCACACGCCCGCCATAGATGCGAGCCGGGACGCGCCTCCGACTCGAACCGCCAACGGGTGATCATCGCCGCGAGCTTCTCCTCGAACCGCGCTGCCCCATCCATGGCGAGCCTCGCGGCCGAGGCGAAGGTGCCGCACCACTGGTCGATGCGGCCCTCCCGGAAGTCCACCAGTCCTTGGATGTAGTGATCCCCATACGCGGCGAGAACGAGGCTGACCGGCACCAGCATCCTGGACGCCAGCTGCCGTCTGGCCAGCACGGTGTGGACCAGGCAGCGGCCGACCCGGCCGTTCCCATCGATAAAAGGATGGATTGTCTCGAACTGGGCGTGCACGATCGCGGCCTGCGCCAAGGCAGGCAGGTCGTCGCGGTTGACGAAGGCCACCAGGTCCCGCATCAGGGACTCAACGCACTCGGGTGGTGGTGGAATGTAGGCGGCGTTGCGAGGACTGTCGCTTCGTCCGCCGATCCAGTTCTGTTGTGTACGGAACTCACCGGCGAACATTCCGGTGGCACGATCCTCACGCATGAGTAGCTCGTGCATGTCCTTGACGTCGCCAATGGTGAGATCGCGCTGGCCACCGCCCAGGTCAATGGCCCGCCGCATGGCGTCGATGTTGGCCAGCACCTGACGGGCCGTCTCGCCGGCGTGCTCGGGAGCGAAGGCGGCCTCGGCAAGACGGCGCTGGCTGCATTCCAGCCCTTCGATGCGGCTCGACGCCACCGACTCGCTTCGCAGAAGCAGTCGAGCGAGGGTCTCCATGGCCACCAGGTGGTGTCCATGGTTGGCCACCGCGATGGCGGCCTCGGCATCGGCGATGTCTGCAGCCGTCGCTGCGCTGAACGTCAACCGATCCGGGTTGAGATGGTCGGGGATGTACGCACGGTACGTGAACCTCTGCCGGGCACGGCGACCTCCGGGCGCAGACATATCCGGCTCCCAGACGGCATCCCTCCAGTGCCCCACGCCTGAACCATATCACTAGAACATAGATCAACAAGAAATATGGTACCGGACTAGCGGTGCGCCCGACGACTGCTGCCGGCACCGACGTACGGCACCGGCTTCCTGCCGCGCTGAGCCCGCGTCCAGGCCGTTTCAGCGGATGCGGCCCACGAGAGCCGTACGGTCAGTGACCGGTACGGCTGTCGCGCAGGTGGGCCACGACGGCGGCGTACGAGATCCGCTCCTGCTCCAACCGGACCGCGCCGCCGAGACTGTCCTCAACGAGGTCACGGTAAAGGTCTGCCTCATCCGGGTGCAGGTGACCGAGGCGCGTGACGACGGGTTTCGGTTCGCGGACCCACTGGCTCTCGTGCGCCAGCAGGGTGGCGCGGTCCATGAGCATCGACCGCGCGTGTGGAAAATGCTGGCGCAGCCGATCGAGGATTGCGAACCCGTGCGTGTCGATGTCTCCCCAGTACCTGAGCTGGCGTTGGTCGAGCCAGCACACTGGCTCGACTGTGGACACCGCATAGCCGCCGCCGAACACGGCGATCGCGTCCGGCACAGGCGGGAAGGCCAGATAGGTGATCTCGTTCTCGACGACATAGACCTCGGCGTGCGGGGGCGGGTGGGCGACCAGCTCGTCACGGCAGACTGTGAGCTCGGTGTACCCGCCGGCCAGCGGCCGGTCCGGATCGAGGGAGCGCAGTCGCAGGTACGCGGGCCGGCTGCGGAACCGGTACCGCGCCGCAAAGTCTGACCGCGGGTACGCCGGGTCGACCCGCTCGGCGGCGAGCTGCAAGTCGAGCAGGTCGGCCAGGATGCCCTGGTGGCGCTGGATGAACTTGGTGTCCACCCCGGCGACATCGACCTGGCGCAGGTAGATCGGGCGGCCGGCGTGCCGGTCGATCCAGCCGACGGTGTCGATGAGGGCCCCCCAGACGGGTGCCAGCTCCAGCAGGCGCAGGGGATGAGCGAGGACCCACCCGGCGAGCCGCGGGGCGCGCCGCTGCGTGTCCGCCAGCAGCCGGACAAACTCCTCGACCTGCGCCGCCACACCAAGCGCCGTCCACGCCTGATCATAGCCGTCGACCCAGACCTTGGCCGGCAGCTCGTTCACGCCAACCAGCCGGCCGCCGACGCGTCGACGCTCCAGCCGCAGGCCCGGCACGCTCGCCCAGGACGCCGCCCAGCGCTGGGCGGCGGCAAGGTGCGCGGCCAGCTCGCCGGCGCCGGGCGCGCGCAGCCCGAAGGCGATCGGCTCCCATTCCGCGCCGCTGCCCAGCCGCCGGAGCAGGTCGCCGCTATCCCACCGCCGGCGCAGCCGCTGGAGCACATCGGCGGGTGTGGTCCAGGCCGTCACCGGCCCGCCTTGGCGCTGCGAGACAGCTCGTGGGCGAGACGCCGCTGCCGATACTCCTCAATGGTCAGGTTCTGCAACCGAGAGTAGTCGCCCTCGGCGGTGTTGTCGGCGTAGCCGACCGCGGCTACGTACGCCTCGATGACGTGGATCTTCTGGAGCGGCGTCACGATCAGCAGTTGGAGCCCCAGCCTGCGAAAGAGCTCGAGCGCGAACCGGGTGGACTCATCCGACCCGCGCCCGAATGCCTCGTCTATGACGACGAACCGGAACGCCCTGGACTTGGCGACGTCCAGCTCGAGCTTGAACTGGTACGCCAGCGACGCGGCCAGGATTGTGTAGGCGAGCTTCTCCTTCTGCCCGCCGGACTTTCCACCCGAGTCGGTGTAGTTCTCGTGCTCGGTGTCGTCCTCGCGCCAGCGTTCGGAGGCGGAGAAGACGAACCAGTTGCGCACGTCGGTGACCCGCCTGGCCCAGGCACTGTCCGCCTCAGCCTGGCCGTCCCGGCCGCGGAACCGCTCGATAATCTGCTTGACCTGGAGGAACTTCATCTCCGAGTAATGATCGACATCGGTGCCGGAGACCGAGGCGTCGGTACAGGCGCGCAGCTCGCCACGGAAGTCGCGGATCTCCGTGTTGCTGGTCGGATGGTGCTCCAGACGGATGTACCGGTCCTTGTTGTAGTCGATGGCCTGCAGCGACCTGTTGATCGTGGCGAGCCGCTCCTTGATCACATTGACCTGTTTGTTGAGCTGGGCTTGGAAGCCTGCGATGTCACGGATCGTGTTGGTGTTCAGGTAGTTCTTAAACCGGGTCTCGAAGCGGGGAAGGTCGTCGTGGACCAGGCGCCGGTGCAGGGCGCGGTACTCGTTTGCGGCCGCCATCGAGGCATCCAGCTCCGACGTCTCGACCGGGTGCCGCTGGCGGAACTGGCTCATCCGGGCGACGGCCCGGTTCGCCGCGGCGGTCTGCTGGCCGGTGCGCTGTGTGATCACATTGGTAAGGCTGGTCGCCGTGGCCGCCTGTGCCTGGTCACAGCCGTCCATAGTGGTCAGCGCCGGTGGGTCGATCCGCCCGGCGAGCCGGCTGAAGAACTCGCCAGCCGCAGCGTAGCCCGGCTCAGCGGTGACCTGCCGGGCCCGGGCGAGCTCGGCGCGGGTGCGCCCCAGCGTGCTGCGCAACCCGCCAATCGTGCCGATCAGCTCCTCCCGTTGCCGATCGAGCCCCTTGACACGGGCGCCGATCTCGTCGATCTCCTCAGCCAGCCGGCGCAGCTCGCCGGACGCCTGCTCGATCCGGAGCTTGTCGGCCTTGAGATCCTCAATCCGGCGGGCCGTCTCCGCCCAGTCCAGCTCGGCGTAGTCGGTGAACTCGGCCAGCTTCGCCAGCGTCTCGCCGCGCTGGCGGGCTGCGGAGAGCCCGGACTCGAGCCGCCGCCGCTCAGCGTCCAGCTCGGTGATCCGGCGCTGCACCTTGCGGGCCTGCTCGATCAGCGCCTCGATCTTCTGTTCGTTGCTCCAGCCGAGGACGTATCCCGCGCGGTCGTCGATCCGCCTCCGGTCGTCCTTCTCGTGGCGGCCGCCCGGGCCCTTGATCTGCCCGGCTCGGGTGATGGCCCGGGACGCCCGGCGGAACTCATCCAGCGTTTCGGCGCAGTCGTACCCGGCTCGGCGGCCCAGCTCGCGCTCCAGCCATGGATAGAGCGGGCCGTCCTTGATCTCCAGCCGCGAGGAAAGCTGCCGCGCCGTGTCGTCCGGCACCGCCGGGGCATCGGGAGCAACCGTCTTCGGGACGCGGTAGTAGACCAGCCGGGCACCGAGGTGATGCCCATTGATCCAGGTGGAGACCGCCGGATAGTACGCGTCCGGCACCAGCAAGGACAGCGCGAACCCGTGCAGTAGCCGTTCCGCTGCGCCCTCCCACGCTGTCCACTCCGGATGCACCTGGATCAGCTCGCCGGCGAAGGGAAGGGCCTCCTCCGGCACCGCGATCTCCCGGCACAGCAAGGCACGTAGTTGTAGCCGTTCGGTCGGGATGTTGCTGCGCCGAGAGCGCAGGCTTCGTAGCTCCGCGTTCAGCTCGTCGGCCTCGGCGCCGAGGCGCCGCTTGTCGACGGACACGTCGGTCAGCTGGTTCTGCAGCTCCGAAAATGCGTCGGTGGATCGGGTCGCCGCCACCTCGATCTCCTGCCGGCGGGCTGGGAACTGCTCGGCGTGCGCCACCTGGCCCAGGCCCGCCGCGGTAAGCAGCTCGCCGAACCGGCGCGCGTAGTCCTGCTGCTTTCGCAGGGTGGCCTCGCCCTCGGCGATACGCCGCTCGATCTCACCGAGCCGGTCCCCGCCGTGACCGGCCCGCTCCACGATGAGCGCCTGCTCGCGCTCCTGAGCCTCGGTCAGGTCCCGCCGCACCGTGGCGAGATCGTGCGTGTGCCGGCCGATCTGCTCTTCGCCCGCGGTCAGGTCGCGCTCTAGGAGCACGGCCTTGCGCTTGGCGCAGAAGTACGGCAAGGCGGCCCGCTCACCGTCCAGCGCCGCGATCTCCTCCGCCAGGCGGTCATACGCGTCACACTCGGCGAGCAGCGGCCGCAGGTCCTCCAGCTGGGTGCGGGCGGCCACGACTGCGTCGTGTGCCTTGGTGAGATCCTCGAAGTGGGACACCAGCCGGTTGACCCAGTCCTTGGCGTCGAACGGCTCCAGCATGTGACTGCGGACAAAGTCGTTGAGGTTGCCGACCGACTTCATCGAGACGGTCTGGTGAAACAGCTCAACCGCCTGTTCGGACTCGATGCCGAGGCGACGGCGGTAGTCCGTGCCGTACTCCGGGAAGTGGTCGTGCAGGCGGGCCCTGCCCGCGCGCAGCCGTTTCTTCAGCGCGGGGATGGCGTCGCCGAAGCTGGCAAAATCCGTCGCGATCTGCAGCTGCCGATCCGCCGTGACGTAGAACCGCTCCGGTTGTGTCGCCGCGCCGTCCTTGGTCCAGAACACCTGGGCGAGGCTCACATCAGTGTTGTACGCATCATTGCGGAACACCCCGAGCAGGACCGAGAAGGAGTCGGCGCCGCGCAGCGCCACCGGGTGCGAGGCCCCGGTGGTCTCGTTGCGCTCGGACTTGTAGAAACCCAGCACGTACGAGCGCAGCGTGCGCTCCCGGGTGTCCGCGCCAGCGGCCTTGTTGTACGAGATCCGGTGAGCCGGGATCAGCAGCGTGGTGACCGCGTCGACGATCGTCGACTTACCGGATCCGATGTCGCCGGTGAGCAGGGCGTTATCGCCGTTCAGGCCGAAAGTCCACACCCGACGGTGGAACGTCCCCCAGTTGAGCAGCTCCAGCCGGTGTAGCCGGAAACCCGGACGGTCTGCCGAGGCGGCCATCAGCCCTCCTCGCCGCGTAGCGCGGCCGTGTAGTCGCTCAACCGGCGGTCCAGCTCCGCGAGCCACTGCCCGTCAACGAACGCCTTGAGGATGCGCCGCACCTCGTACAGATCTGGCTGGTCGCGGACCCGGCGCAGGAACCCGAGGTCGACCACCTTCGCGATGTGTGTGTCGATCTGTTCGATGAGGCGCACCTCGTTGCTCTGCTCGGGCAGGAACACTCGTACCATCTCCACGATCTGGGCACGGCTGAGCATCAGCCTCGGGTCGGCGTCCCTGGCATCGGCCTCCAGCAGCTTCTTTCGCAGCAGCGCCAGCAGCAGGCTGACGTGGAACGACAACGACCGGCGCGGGACCAGCCGGGGGATGACCGGGCCGTCCTCGGCCTCCAGGTCCGGACGCGAGCGCAGGAAGGCATACCCCTCGGCCTCGTCAACTACGACGGACAGGCCGATCACACTGACGTAGTCCCGGACCCGCGGCTGAAGGTGCAGCAGCGACCGCCACGCCGCCTCGTGCGTGTCGCGATAGACGACGCCCTTCATCAAGTGCGTGACGGCGAGCGACAGATCCGGCTCCTCGCGGGTCATGGTGCCGCACGCCTTCCCGGCTCCAGGCAGCGGACGAACGTAACCCTGGGTAGGGTCGCCACCCGGGTCTCGCCGCCGCGGTCTGACCAGCTGACCTGCTCGCGTACTGCTTCGTCGAAAACGGCCTCGAACGCGGCGTCGCGCAGAGACAGGTACGCGACGAGCTCTGCCAGGCCGTGCTCCATGGGCTGGGCGCGGACCAGCTCCGCCAGCCCAACCGAGGGCCGCCGGCGGAGCGCCTGCCTTACCCCCGCGGCCAGCCGCCCCCGGTCGACGTGGACATGATCGAACAGCCGGGAGGCGTCGGCATCGTCACCCCCCATTTCGACGCTGCTGTCGATGCGCGTCCGCGGCGCCGGGGCATAGAGCGGTCGCTCCATCGGCAAGGCCACCACCGGCGCGGCACCGTCGATCTCGATGGTGAATGTCGGTGGCGCGTCACGCACGCGCAGCGCTCTACCTTCGATGCCGCGCAGCAGCTCCATGATTCGGCGGCCTTCCAGCCACGACTGATCGTCCAGGAATCGGCGGAGCTGATCGGAGAGGAGCCGGACGGTCGCCTGCGTCCGCTCGCCCGCATCCAACCAGTCATAGTGGATCTGCCGCAACCGCGGATCCGGCTCCTCGATCGCATCGATCTGCTCCACCTGTCCCAGCAGCTCACTGAGCTCCTCCTGCCGCTGCGGCGAGAGCAGGAAATCATAGAACGCCTGAAAGCTGCGGCCCTGATCCGAATCTGTGATCGCGTCGCGGTCGAAGAGCACAGCGTCCAGCAGCTCGCCCTTGCCGCCGTCGAAGGCCGCGATCCGCTCCCGTAGCTGCCGGTCCAGCGCCCGGAAGTTAGCCTCCACCTCCCGGAAGTCGGCCAGCAGCTCGCGCGCGGTGGCGGCGAACTGCTGATATCGGTCGCGCTGGCCGGTGGCGTCCAGCAGCGCGAAGTTGCCCGCCTCGACCTCCACGATCTCGCGGTCCAGCTCGTCGCGACGGCGGCCCAGCTCCGCCAAGCGGACCTGTGGATCCGCCTCCGCACCGTAAACCATCTGGCGCAGCAGATCGAAGATGGTGTTGAGCCGTGACTCGGTGCCCACGAACGCGCGCGCCCGCAACGACCGCACCCACGAAAGGGCCCGCTCAACCGCGGGTGTCACATCGAAGTGGGGCTCATCCGAGCCGGGCAGGTAGAACTTGCGCAGCCAGCCGGCACCAGGCGCGGCCCAGTCGTCGAGATATGCCTTTGCCGACTTCGGGAAACGCGCCTGGTCGAATCGCTGGTTCACCGCGTACAGCTCTTCGTCGAGCCGGCTGGTCAACTCTCCGGCGGCGACCGGACCGGCATTCTCCTGGCCGAAGATCCGGTCGAGGAAGCTCAACACCAGTGCGGCGTTGTCCGCCCGCAGCAGCCGCCACGCGGCGTGCTGGTCGCGCAGCGCCTCGATGTCCTCGTATCGCATGCCTCTCCAAGCCTCACAGGCGTATCACCATGGTAAGGAGGTCCCCCGACAGAAGTTCGCGTCGGCGCGCTCCTGATCTCGGGACCGGTACCGGGGGTGCCTGTCGCGTGCCAGCCGCGACCTGGAGCAGCATTGACAGCGCCGAATTTTAGAGTCATCTTTTAATAAAGTTTCCTAAAGGTGGTGTGCTATGCCGGGCCGCACTCGTGGAAGGACCGTCGCCGCTGTGCTGGTGGCCGCGGCGATGGCGGTGGCCTGGGCGGCGCTGCCGGCCGCGGCCGCCGTCAACCTCGTGACCAACCCGGGGTTCGAAAGCGGCCTCACCGGATGGTCGTGCCAGAACGGCAGTACGGTCACGAGCCCGGTGCACTCCGGCTCGTCGGCCCTGG
>Ga0075420_100000142_pt1 | contig 49182 bp, 52 predicted proteins | sample SoiMetdeltSBSDD4_FD_75296 | JGI IMG/M metagenome (GOLD analysis project Ga0075420, IMG submission 75296) | Bulk soil microbial communities from a Populus tree surrounding site in Tennessee, USA - Soil MetaG P. deltoides SBSDD4 | ecosystem: Environmental > Terrestrial > Soil > Tree plantation...
GTCGCCACCTTCGCGACCATGGCGAGCGGGATCATGGCCGAGGAGCCGACCGGCACCGCGCCGATGTTGGCGAGCATCTCCATGCGCAGCGCGAGGATCCGTCCGTCGCGATCGAGCGCAAGCGCCGCGCGGTAGTGCTGGTCGCGCGCCATGTGCGCGGCGAGGAACTCCTCGGAGCGGTCGGCGCGCCACTTGACCGGGCGCCCGAGCTTGCGCGCGGCATAGCACACCAGGGCCTCCTCGGGCGTGAGCCCGGTCTTCATGCCGAAGCCGCCGCCGATGTCGCCGTTCACGACGCGGAAGCTCGCCGGCGGCGCCGCGAACAGCGCGCCAAGCAGGTCGCGCGCGGCGGTCGGAGTCTGGTTCTGCGTGTAAAGCGTGGTGCGGCCCGCGTCGTGCACGCCGATCGCGCAGCGAGGCTCCATGGCCATCGCGTTCAGGCGCTGGTTATGCAGCTCGAGTTCGGTGACGTGCGCCGCCTTGGCGAACGCTTCCTCAACCTGTTGAGGATTGCCGTAGGCCGCGACCGCCGCGACATTCCCGCTCGCCTGCTCCCAAAGCAGCGGCGCACCCGGCTCGATGGCCTTTCTTGGATCCACCACCGACGCAAGATCGTCGTATTCGATCTCGACCCGCTCGGCCGCGTCCTGCGCCTGCTGTCGCGTCGCGGCCACGACGGCCGCGACCGGCTGGCCGACGTAGAACACCTTGCCCTCGGCGAGCGGCGTGCGCGGCGGCGCGGCCATCGGCGAGCCGTCGGCGCGCTTGAAGAGCGGCGGAAACGGAATGTGCTTCACGCCGTCGGCGCGCAGCTCGGCCATAGAGTACCCGGCGATGACGCCGGGCGATTTCAAGGCCGCGGAAAAATCGATTCCCAGAATCCTCGCGTGCGCGTGTGGAGAGCGCACGAGCACCATCCAGGCCAGCCGCTCGAACTCTCGATCGTCGCTGAAGACTCCTGTGCCGAGGAGCAGGCGCTCGTCCTCGAGGCGCTTCTGCGAGCGCGACGCGCCGAAGCGCGCGGACGCGGGATCGAACTGCACCTGCAGGGCGGGCGCACTCATTCCAACTCGTCCAAAAGGTGCGGAAACATCAGGTCGGCAAGAATGTGCCAGCGATGCGGATGGCGTGCGAACTGTGTCACGCGGCCACGCTTTAAATGATGTTCGCGAGGCTTACGCCGCCTGGCCTTGAGCGGTACCGTGGCTTCGCGGTCCACTTCCAGACCGAAGGGAGAAATGATATGTCGCACCTTGTTCGCATCGCAGCCCTGCTCGCAGCGTTCGCCGCCGCCGGCTGCATCAGCAACGCCGAGGTCAGCCCGACCAGCGCCGTCTCGACGGAATCCTCGTCCCTCTATGCCGAGATGCACGCGGCGATTCCGGCTGCCGCCCGGGACAACGTTCTCGAGTACCACTGATCGCATTCAGTGCCAGCGCGGCGTCCGGGCAATCGCTCGGGCGCCGCACGCATTTTGGGAAATCTGGCGGAGAGAGAGGGATTCGAACCCCCGGTACGGATAACCGTACAACAGATTTCGAGTCTGCCGCATTCGACCACTCTGCCATCTCTCCGCGGTCGAACATGAATGCGCGAACCGCGGATTTTATCAGGCGCGGCGCGCGATCCGGTCCTGGCCGCCCATGAACGCACGCAGGGCGGCCGGCACGGTGACCGAACCGTCGGCGTTCTGGTAGTTCTCCAGGATCGCGACCAGCGTGCGGCCGACCGCGAGTCCCGAGCCGTTCAGCGTATGCACTAGCTCCGGCTTGCCTTTCTCGTTGCGGAAACGCGCCTGCATGCGCCGCGCCTGGAAGGCCTCGAAGTTCGAGCACGAGGAGATCTCGCGATACGCGTTCTGGCCGGGCAGCCAGACCTCGAGGTCGTAGGTCTTCGCGCTCGAGAAGCCAAGGTCGCCGGTGCAGAGCGACACCACGCGGTAGGGCAGCTCGAGCTTCTTCAGGATCGCCTCGGCGTGCCCGGTGAGCGCCTCGAGGACTTCGTACGACTGCGAGGGGTGGGCCACCTGCAGGATCTCCACCTTGTCGAACTGGTGGTTGCGGATCATGCCGCGCGTGTCCTTGCCGGCCGAGCCCGCCTCCGAGCGGAAGCACGGGGAGTGGCAGACGAACTTCAGCGGCAGCGCTTTCGGCTCGACGATTTCGTCGCGCATGAAATTGGTCACCGGGTATTCGGCGGTCGGGATGAGGTAGAGCTCGCGGCCCTCGACCTTGAACAGGTCGCCCTTGAACTTGGCCAGGCTCTGGACGCCGTCGGCGCACTCGGCGCTCACCATATACGGCGCATAGACCTCGGTGTAGCCGTGCTCGCGCGTATGCACGTCGAGCATGAATTGCGCGATGGCGCGGTGCAGGCGCGCGATCTCGCCGCGCATCACCACGAAGCGGCTGCCAGCGAGCTTGGCGCCGGTCGCGAAATCGAGCCCGCCGAGCGCTTCGCCCACATCGACGTGGTCCTTCACCGGAAAGTCGAAACGGCGCGGCTCGCCCCAGCGCCGCTCCTGGCGATTGTCCTCCGAAGAAGCGCCGACCGGGACCGAGTCGTGCGGGATGTTCGGCACGCGCTTGAGGAAATCCTGGAACCCCTGCTGCAGGACCACGAGCTGCTGCTCGGATTTCTCGAGCAATCCCTTGAGCTTCTCGCCCTGCTCGAGCAGCGGCGCCACGTCCTGGCCTTTCGCCTTGGCCTGGCCGATGTCCTTCGCGATGCGGTTGCGCGAGGCCTGAGCCTGCTCGACCGCGGTCTGCAGCTGCTTGCGCGTCGCTTCGAAGCGCTCGAACTGCTCGGCGTCGAACGCGCCGGGGCCGCGCGTGGCCAGGCGCCGCGCGACCTCCTGCGGATTCTTGCGCAATAGCTGGATGTCGATCATCGGCGCTTGTTGGCCGCTTCCTCGTTGCGGTGGCGCAGCTCCTGGAGCCTCATGCGAATCTTCTCTTCCAGCCCGCGCTCGGTTGGGCGGTACCACTGCACCGGGGGCATCCCCTCGGGAAGATAGTGTTCGCCCGCGGCGAAAGCGTCCTGCTCGTCGTGCGCATAGCGGTACTCTTTTCCGTAGCCGAGGTCCTTCATCAGGCGAGTGGGTGCGTTTCGGAAATGCAACGGCACGGGCCGCGTGCCGTCCCGGGAAACGAAATCGCGCGCGGCATTATAGGCTTCGTACACCGCATTCGATTTCGCCGCCACCGCCAGATAGAGCACGGCCTCGGCAAGCGCGAGCTCGCCTTCCGGGCTGCCGAGGCGCTCGTAGGTCTCGCACGCGTCGAGCGCTACGCGCAGCGCGCGTGGATCGGCGAGGCCGATGTCCTCCACCGCCATGCGCACCAGCCGCCGGCCGATGTAGAGCGGATCGGCGCCGCCGTCGAGCATGCGCACCATCCAGTAGAGCGAGGCGTCGGGATCCGAGCCGCGCACCGCCTTGTGCAGCGCCGAGATCTGGTCGTAGAACTGCTCGCCGCCCTTGTCGAAGCGCCGCAGGTTCTTCGCCAGCGTCTGCTCGAGGAACGCGGCGTCGATCTGCTCGACTCCGGTATTCAGCAGGATCTCGACCGCGTTCAGCAGCCGCCGCGCGTCGCCGTCGGCGAAGCCGACGAGCCGCGCGCTTGCCGCCTCGTCGAGTCGAATTCCGGTTTTCGAAAGCAGGATCTCCATGTCGTCCGGGCCGAGCGGCTCCAGGACATACACCGTGGCGCGCGAAAGCAGCGCGCTGTTCACTTCGAACGACGGATTCTCGGTGGTGGCGCCGACGAAGGTGAGCAGCCCGCGCTCGACGTACGGCAGGAAGGCGTCCTGCTGCGCCTTGTTGAAGCGGTGCACCTCGTCGACGAACACGATCGTCCGCCGGCCCGCCTTGCCACCCGTTCCGGCGAGCGTATGCTCGGCCGCCTGCACCGCTTCGCGGATGTCCTTGACGCCCGAGAGCACCGCCGAGAGCGCGATGAACTCGGCGTCGAACGCCTTCGCCATCAGGCGCGCGATGGTGGTCTTGCCCGAGCCGGGCGGGCCCCACAGGATCATCGAGTGCGGCTTGCCCGACTGGAACGCCAGTCGCAGCGGCTTGCCCGGCCCGATCAGATGGCGCTGGCCGACGACCTCGTCGAGGGACTGCGGGCGCAGCGCGTCGGCGAGCGGTGCCGAAGGCTCCCGCTTGCCGAACAGATCGCTCATTTTTCCCCTAGGACGTCGGCGCCCTTCGGCGGCTCGAAGCGGAACTCCGACTTGTCCACCTTGGGATTGCGCCGGAGATTCGAGAAGCGCAGCGTGGTGAGCTGGCCGAAGTGGTCGACGAGCTCCATGGCGCGCAGCCCTTCGGCGTCGAATCCCATGCGCACGCGCTCGAACCCGGCCTCGCGCTCGCGCGGCGTGGCCTCGAGCCATTCGAGGCCCGCTTTCGCCCCCGCCTCGGAAAACTCGAACGCCTTCTCCACGTCGGTCGAGCCGGCGAGCAGCGCCGCCGGGGTCGAGCCGAGCGCGCGCGAAAGCTTGCGCACCGTGACCTGGTTCAGGTCGCGGTCGTGGATCCAGACGCGCTCGCCGTCGCCGACGATGACCTGGTCCACCGGCTTGGCGTACACCCAGCGGAACAGGCCCGGGCGCTGGAACACGAAGCTGCCTTTCGATTCCTGGGTCAGCTTGCCGGCGCGGTCGTGCACCTTCTGCTCGAAATCGGCGCGCGCCGACTGCGTGCCGCGCACGAAGGTCTTGAAGCGCTCGAGCGCGCCCGCGTGCGCGCAGCTCGCCGCTAATGCCAGGCCGATTGCAATCAGGAATCTCATGAAAACCTACTCCGCCTTGGCGGGGACCAGAACCTCGCGGTTGCCGTTGGACTGCATGGCCGACACCATGCCGGCGCGCTCCATGTCCTCGATCAGCCGGGCGGCGCGGTTGTAGCCGATGCGCAGGTGGCGCTGTACCAGGGAGATCGAGGGGCGACGGGTACGCAACACGATTTCGACAGCCTGATCGTACAAAGGATCCTTCTCCCCGGCCGGCACGCCGTCGAGCGCCGCGGCTTCCTCGTCGGCCGCAGGCTCGAGGATCTCGCCCAGGTACTCGGGCTTGGCGAGCGACTTGAGGTACTCGACGACCTTGTGCACCTCGTGGTCGGCGACGAAGGCGCCGTGCACGCGCTGCGGCAGGCCGGTGCCGGGCGGCAGGTAGAGCATGTCGCCCGCGCCGAGCAGCGTCTCGGCGCCCGACTGGTCGAGGATGGTGCGCGAATCGACCTTGGAGGAGACCTGGAAGGCGACGCGCGTGGGAATGTTGGCCTTGATCAGCCCGGTGATCACGTCGACCGAGGGCCGCTGCGTGGCGAGCACGAGGTGGATGCCGGCGGCGCGCGCCTTGCCGGCGAGGCGCGCGATCAGCTCCTCGACCTTCTTGCCGACCACCATCATCAGGTCGGCGAGCTCGTCGATCACCACCACGATGTGCGGCAGCGGCTGCAGCTTCTGCGGCTTGTCGGGCTCGGGTGAGAACGGATCGTCGATCTTGCGCTCGGCCACCTTGTGGTTGTAGCCCGAGAGGTTGCGCGCGGCGATCCAGTTCATCAGCTTGTAGCGCCGGTCCATCTCGGCCACGCACCAGCCGAGCGCGTTGGTCGCCTGCTTCATGTCCGTGACCACCGGGGCGAGCAGGTGCGGGATGTCCTGATACACCGAGAGCTCCAGCATCTTCGGATCGATCAGGATCAGGCGCACGTCGCGCAGCTCGGACTTGTAGAGCAGCGACAGGATCATCGCGTTCAGCGCCACCGACTTGCCGGAGCCGGTCGTGCCGGCGACCAGCAGGTGCGGCATGCGCCCGAGGTCCGCGACCACCGGATGGCCGGCAATGTCCTTGCCGAGCGCGAGCGCGAGCGGCGAATGCAGGCCGTGGTAGGGCTCGGAGCCGAGGATCTCGGAGAGACGCACGGTCTGGCGATGCGGATTGGGGATCTCCAGGCCCATGCACGACTTGCCGGGGATGGTCTCGACCACGCGGATCGACACGACCGAGAGCGCGCGCGCCAGATCCTTCACCAGGTTCACGATCTGGCTGCCCTTCACGCCGACCGCAGGCTCGATCTCGTAGCGCGTGATCACCGGCCCGGGGTAGGCGGCCAGCACCTTCACCGAGACGCCGAAGTCGGAAAGCTTCTTCTCGATCAGCCGCGAGGTGAACTCCAGGGTCTCGGCGGCGATGCTCTCGCCGCCGCCGGTCGCCTCGTCGAGCAGCTTGAGCGGCGGCAGCGGCGTGTCGGGCAGGTGCTCGAAGAGCGGCGCCTGCTTCTCCTTCTGCGCGCGCTCGGACTTCTTGATCTCGGCCACCGCGGGCTCGATGCGCAGCGGCGGATGGTCCTCCTCGCGCCGCTTGTCGTGCTCGACCATCGCTTCGCGCTCCACGCGCGCGCGGCTGCCGAGCTTGCGGTCCCGGCGCCGCTCCCAAGCGCCGAGGGCGGCCAGGTAGGCCTTTTCGAACAAGCCGCCGACCGCCTCGAAAATGGTCAGCCAGGAGACGCCAATGAAGAGGCTCAAGCCGATCGCCGCGACCGTCAGCAGCGCGAGCGTGGCGCCGGTGAAGCCGAGCGCGCTGGAGAGCGCGGCGGCCGACACCTCGCCGAGCAGCCCGCCCGGCGCGAGCGGCAGCTCGGCGCTCAGGCTGTGGAGCCGCAGGCGCTCGAGCGCCGCGCTCGACAGCAGAAGCAGCGTAAACCCGGCCGCTGCGGCTGCGAGCCGCACCCCGTCCATCCGCCGATAGCCCCAGATCACCAGGTACACGCAGAGCGCGACCCACCAGTAAGCCGAGAGGCCGAAGACGTAGAGCAGCAGGTCGGCGAGCCAGGCGCCGAACGCGCCGCCGGCGTTGCGCGCCACGCTGTCGGTCGCGCTATGCGACCAGCCGGGGTCCGAGCGCTGGAAGGTCGCGAAGACGAGCAGCAGGTACAGCGCGGCCGCGACCAGGAGCAGCCATTTCGCTTCGCGCAGCAGGCCGGCCAGCTTGGCCGGAAGGGGGGCGCCTTTGCTCGCTACGCGCAGGGTGGACTATCCCGTTACTCCGGGAGCATGATCGTGTCGCGCAGCACGATGGTCGAGCCGCGCATCTCGATGTAGCCGCCGGTCTGCAGGTCCTTCATCACCCGGCTCACCATCTCGCGCGAGGCGCCGATCATCTTGGCGATGTCCTGCTTCGGCAGGCGCTTGGTGACCACCTTCTCGCCGTCGACGTTCTCGGACATGTCGAGCAGCAGGCGCGCGACCCGGCCGTAGACGTCGAGCAGCGCGAGGCTGCCGATCTTGCGGTCGGCCTCGCGCAGCCGCTTCACCAGGCCGCGCATCACCGCCATCGTCATCTCGAAGTTGTCGGCCAGGCACTTCTTGAAGTCGCGCTTGGCGATCGACAGCAGCTCGCAGGGCTCGATCGTGATCACGGTCGCCGAGCGCGGCTCGTCGTCGATCAGCCCCATCTCGCCGAAGAACTCGCCCGCCCCCAGGATCGAGAGGATCACTTCCTTGCCCTCGGAGTCGCTCATCATCACCTTGAGGCGCCCGGAGAGCACGATGTAGAGCGAATCGGTCGGATCGCCGCCGGCCATGATGGTGGTCGAGCGCGGCGCGCTCTTGCGCGTTACCACCATGGTGAGCATGCGCAGCTGCTCTTCGGGGCAACTCGTGAATAGCGGAACGGTCTTGAGGACCGCGGTCGACACCGTACTAGCCATGAACGAAATGTTAGCATTTCTGCAAATGGCGACACGGCATGCCCGGCTGCTGATTCTCGGCTCCGGCCCGGCGGGTTATACCGCCGCGGTTTACGCGGCGCGGGCGAACCTGAAACCAGTGCTGATCTCGGGCGTGGCGCAGGGCGGCCAGCTGATGACCACCACCGACGTGGACAACTGGCCGGCCGACGCCGAAGGCGTCCAGGGACCGGACCTGATGCAGCGTTTCCAGAAGCACGCCGAGCGTTTCGAGACCGAGGTGATCGCCGACCAGGTCCACACCGCGCGGCTGAAAAGCCGCCCGTTCGTGCTCGAGGGAGACGGCGCGACCTACACCTGCGACGCCCTGGTGATCGCCACCGGCGCGACCGCGAAATACCTCGGGCTGCCCTCGGAGCAGAAATACATGGGGCGCGGGGTCTCGGCCTGCGCCACCTGCGACGGCTTCTTCTTCAAGGGCCAGGACGTGGTGGTGGTCGGGGGCGGCAATACCGCGGTCGAGGAGGCGCTCTACCTCGCCAACATCTGCTCGAGCGTGGTGCTGGTCCACCGCCGCGACCGGTTCCGCGCCGAGAAGATCATGGTCGACAAGCTGATGAAGCGCGTGGCCGAGGGCAAGATCCGGCTGGAGCTCGATTCGGTGGTGGACGAGGTGCTCGGCGATGCCGGCGGCGTAAGCGCCGTGCACGTAAGAAACCTGAAAGGTGGCGCCGCCAAGACCATCGCCGCGAAGGGATTTTTCGTGGCGATCGGCCACACCCCGAATACCGGCATCTTCGCCGGGCAGCTCGAGATGAAGGACGGGTACATCATCACCCGCGGGGGTCGCGAGGGGTTCGCCACCGCCACCAGCGTCGCCGGCGTGTTCGCCGCCGGCGATGTGCAGGACCACGTGTACCGCCAGGCGGTCACCAGCGCGGGCAGCGGCTGCATGGCCGCCCTCGACGCCGAGAAATTCCTCGATGGCGTGGCCGCCTGACAAGGAGGACTGGCAGGCGGGCGTCGAGCCGCTGCCCGAGCCGCGCCGCCGGGCGTTGCCGCGACCCCGGCCGGCGCCGCTCCCGCGCGAGACCTGGCGCGACGAGCGTGCCGCGCTCGCCGAGTCGCTCGGCCCGATGTCGCCCGAGCAGTCGCTCGAGTCGGGCGAAGAGCTGGCCTTCGTGCGCGGCGGCTACGCGCCGGGGGTGCTGCGCAAGCTGCGCCGCGGCCACTGGGTGGTCGAGGCGAGCCTCGACCTGCACGGCCTGAACCGCGCCGAGGCGGCGGCCGCGGTGCGCCAGTTCCTGCGCGAGTGCCGCGCCCGGCGTCTGGGCTGCCTGCGCATCGTGCACGGCAAGGGGCTCGGCTCGCGCAACCGCGAGCCGGTGCTAAAGGGGAAGGTCTACCACTGGCTGAAGATGCGCGACGAGGTCCTAGCCTTCGCGCAGGCGCCGAGCGCGCACGGCGGCGCGGGCGCGGTCCTGGTGCTGCTTAAGACCTAGACCGCAGCTTCGTTGGTCTCGCCGGTGCGGATGCGCACCACGTGCTCGACCGAAGTGACGAAAATCTTTCCGTCGCCGATCTTGCCGGTGCGCGCCGAGCGCACGATCGCGTCGATCGCGCTTTCCACCTGGTTGTTGGCGACCACGACCTCGATCTTCACCTTGGGCAGGAAGTCGACCACGTACTCGGCGCCGCGGTAAAGCTCGGTGTGGCCCTTCTGCCGACCGAAGCCCTTCACCTCGGTCACGGTGAGGCCGGTCACGCCGACCTCGGAAAGCGCCTCGCGCACTTCGTCGAGCTTGAACGGCTTCACGATGGCTTCGATCTTCTTCATGCCCTGGTCCTCCGCGATGGCGGCATTGTACAGCCTACAAGGGTCATAGAATCGGCTCCATGGCGCTCGCCGCGCTCCGCTTCGGCTACGGGAAGCTCTTGATGCTGCTCAAGCGCCGCGCGCGAGCGCTGGAGGTTTTCAGTGCCGTGACGCGCGCCGATCCGTGCCACGGGCGCGCCTGGAGCTCGGTCGGCTTTCTGCTGGCCGAGCGCGGCGAGCTCGAGTCCGCGATCGAAGCGTTCGAGCGCGCCCATGCCCTCGACCCGTCGGACGCGGCCACGCATTTCAATGTCGCGTTCCTCCTGCAGCGCCTCGGGCGCCACGCGGAGGCACTCCCCCGCTTCGAGCGCGCGCTCGAAGCCGACCCCGGCCTGGAGCGCGCCCGGCGCGGGCTCGAGCGCTCGGCGGCCGCGCTCGGAGGCTAGGCTTGGAGAGCGTCCGGGTCGTCGATTCGCTCAGGGGCGTCGACGCGGCGGAATGGAACGCGCTTGCCGGGCGCCAGCCCTTCGTGCGCCACGAGTTCCTCTCGGCGCTCATCGAGACCGGCTGCGCCGCCGCCGCCACCGGCTGGGCGCCGCGCTTTCTCCTGGTGCGGCGCGCGGGCGCGCTGGTCGGCGCGATGCCGCTCTTCGCCAAGTCGCACTCTTACGGCGAATACGTGTTCGACTGGGCGTGGGCCGACGCGCACCAGCGCCACGGCGTCGAGTACTACCCCAAGCTGCTTGGCGCAATTCCCTTTACGCCGGTGCGCGGGCAACGGCTGCTGGGCAAGGAGAAGGACCTGCTCGTCGAAGCCGCCCTCGAGCTCGCGTGCGACCTGTCCTCCCTGCACGTGCTGTTTCCGGCGGAAGACGAGCTGCCGGCGCTCCTGCGCCACGGCATGATGCTGCGCCGGACGGTGCAATTCCACTGGCGCAACGCGGGCTACGCGACCTTCGAGGATTTCCTGCGCCGCATGACGCACCAGCGGCGCAAGAACATCCGCCAGGAGCGCCGCAAGGTGCTCGCGGCCGGCGTCACCTGCTCGTGGCTGGAGGGCGGCGCGATCGAGCGCCGGCACTGGGAATTCTTCAACCGCTGCTACCGCCGGACCTACGCCGAGCACCGCTCGAGCCCGTATCTCAGCCTCGATTTCTTCCTGCGCCTCGGCGCCGCGCTGCCGGAGAACCTGCTGCTCGTGATCGCCGAGCGCGCCGGCCGGCCGATCGCCTGTTCCTTCTTCCTGAAAGACGAAGGCACGCTCTACGGGCGCTACTGGGGCGCCCTCGAGCATGTGCCGCTGATGCACTTCGAGTGCTGCTACTACCAGGCGATCGAGTACGCGATCACGCGCGGCATGAAGGTGTTCGAGGGCGGCGCCCAGGGCGAGCACAAGATCTTCCGCGGCCTGCTGCCGGTCGAGGGGCCTTCTGCGCATTGGCTCGCGCACCCGAGGTTTGCGCGCGCGGTGGAGGATTTCCTGCAGCGCGAGGGCGCCGGGATCACGCGTTACGTCGACGAGCTATGCGAACATAGCCCGTTCAAGCAACCGCAAGAGGAGAAGTGAGCAATGAGGCTGAAGGACAAGGTCGCCATCGTCACCGGCGCCGGCTCCGGATTCGGCGCGGGCATCGCGCAGCGCTTCGCCGCGGAAGGCGCGCGCGTGATCGTGAACGACGTGAACCCGGGCGGTGAAAAAGTCGCGCGCGCAGTCGGCGGCACGTTCGTGCAAGCCGATGTGACGAAGAGCGACGATTGGGCGAGGCTGGTGCGCGCCGCCGGCGACAAGCTAGACATCGTCGTCAACAACGCCGGCTGGACGCATCGCAACAAGCCCTACCTCGAGGTGACCGAGGCCGAGTTCGACCGCGTCTACGCGGTGAACGTGAAAAGCATCTACCTCTCGGCGATGCACGCGGTGCCGGTATTCCGCAAGCGGGGTGGCGGCTGTTTCGTCAACATCGCCTCGACCGCCGGCATCCGTCCCCGCCCCGGCCTGACCGTCTACAACAGCTCCAAGGGAGCGGTGATCACGATGTCCAAGTCGATGGCGGGTGAGTTCGGCAAGGACCGCATTCGCGTCAATTGCGTCAACCCGGTGTTCAGTCCGGAGACCGCGCTCTCGGCGGACTTCGCCGGCGGCACCGTCAGCGAAGAGGCCAAGGCCCGGTTTCTCGCCACCATCCCCCTCGGCCGATTCTCGACGCCGCTCGACGTCGCCAACGCCTGCCTCTACCTGGCTTCGGACGAGGCCAGCCTGATCAGCGGCGTGTGCATCGAAGTCGACGGCGCGCGCTGCGTCTAGGAGGCTTTTTTCAAGCCACCGAGCAAGGCCGCGACTTGGGGTCGTTTACGCCGGGGGTGCTGCGGAGGTTCCTGATTCGCTGCGGGGGCTGGGGCTGCGGCGGTGGTAGCGGGTTCGTACGGACGGGAAAAGATCGGATCAGCCGGCCGTTTCGGCGGGGTGCCCGCCGTGGGCCGGCGCTCCTTCTCCCTGCGCGAGGGCTGGTCCCCCATCATCGTCGCAACGCTCGGGCCGCTCGGTCCGAAGTTCGGGATCAGGACTCGCTCGATACGTTTCTTGATCAGGCGCTCGATCGCCGCCATGGCGTCGTGGTCCTGCGGCGCGACGAGCGAGATTGCCTCGCCCGGCAGCCCGGCGCGGCCGGTACGGCCGATGCGGTGCACATAGTCCTCGGGCGAGTGCGGCACGTCGAAGTTGATCACCTGCGGCAGGCCCTCGATGTCCAGCCCGCGCGAGGCAACGTCGGTCGCCACGAGCACCGTGGTCTTGCCCGACTTGAAGTCGGCGAGCGCGGCTTCGCGCTCGGCCTGCGACTTGTCGCCGTGGATCGCGTCGGCGTGGATGTGGTCGCGCCGCAGCTGGTGCGCGAGCCGGTTCGCGCCGATGCGGGTGCCGGTGAACACCAGCACCTGGCGCAGGCCGCGCGTCTGGATCAGGTAGGCGAGGAGCTCGCGCTTCTTCTCGCGCGCCACGGGATGAAGCACGTGCGTCACGAGATCGGCCGCGGCGTTGCGCGCCGCGACCTGGACTTCGGCGGGGTTGCGCAGCAACGTCTTCGCCAGCGTACGGATCTCGTCGGGAAAGGTCGCCGAAAAGAGCAGGTTCTGTCGCTCGCGCGGTAGCAGCGCGATGATGCGCTTGATGTCGGGCAGGAAACCCATGTCGAGCATGCGGTCGGCTTCGTCCAGCACCAGCACCGACACCTGGTTGAACATCACCGTCTTGTTCTGCACGTGGTCGAGCAGGCGCCCCGGCGTGGCGACGAGGATCTCCACCCCTTTGCGCAGCTGCTCGATCTGCGCGTTCATGTCGACGCCGCCGTAGACCACCGTGCTGCGCAGCGGCATGTTCTTCCCATAGTCGCGGAAGCTCTCGGCGACCTGCACCGCGAGCTCACGCGTCGGCGCGAGTACCAACGCGCGCACCGGATGGCGCGCCGGCGATGCCGAAGTGCTCGCGAGCGGCGAAAGGCGCTGCAGAATCGGCAGTGCGAACGCCGCCGTCTTGCCGGTGCCGGTCTGCGCGCCGGCCATCAGATCGCGCCCGCTCAGCACGAGCGGGATCGCCTGTTCCTGTACCGGCGTGGGCTTGGTGTAACCGAGTTCCGCGACGGCCGCGGCGAGCGGCGGGATTAAGCCGAGTTGGTCAAAAGCTGAAGCGATAATATTGAATTATAAGTCAGTTGAGCGTACGCACGCGCTCGCCGCCTTCCTGCGCCTCGGTTCCGGGTAGCTTGAGCTCCATGTCCCAGTCGCTTTTCTTCACCGCCGACTGCAGAAGCCGGCACACCGAGTGAAGCAGCACCGAGTCGAACGTGAGCGTGATGCCCTGCCCCTGCGCGGGATGCAGCGCGACGACCGGCTGGCCGTTGCGGTCATGCCCGGTCTGGATGCGGGCGAGCAGCAAGGGCACTTCGCCGAGCGGGCGCTCGCTGCCCGCAGCGTCGTAGGGCTTCGAAAAATCGGCCTTCGACACCGCGTGCTCGTGCTCCAGGCCGAGCAGCGCCTTCCTCGCCTCCGGATTCGCCTGGGTGCGGATGCGCGGGCTCGCTTCCTCCGCGAGCTTGACGAGCAGCGGCCAGAGCAGCTTGACGAAGCGGCGCGTGAGCGCGAGGCGCAGCTCGACGCCCTCGCTCGTCGCCACCAGCATCAATAGCCGGTCCTGCTCGGCGTCATAATCGACCTTCAGCTGGTGCAGGCGCATGGAGGAAGTGTATATGGCCACGCTGGTCGAGGCTATCGGAGCCGCCCAGATCGCCGTGGTGCGCGAACTCTTCGCGGAGTATGCGCGCCTGGTCGACGAGCCGTGCTGCTTTGCAGATTTTGACCGGGAGCTCGCAGGGCTTCCCGGCGAGTATCGGCTGTTGCTCGCTGATCCGGCCGCGGGCTGCGTCGCGGTCCGTTTTCTCGGCCCGGAAACCGCGGAAATGAAACGGCTCTACGTGCGCAGCGCGCACCGCGGCCGGGGGCTCGGCCGCGCGCTGGCCGAAGCGGCGATCGTGGTGGCGCGCGACGCCGGTTGCACGCGCATCGTTCTCGATACGCTGCCGAAGATGCGCGAAGCGCAGGCGCTTTACCGGATGCTGGGCTTTCGCAGAATCGCGCCGTACCTTTCGGTGCCAACCCCGGGGGCGATCTGCCTGGAGCTCAGCCTTTGCGGATCCGCTTGAGCAGCGCCGTGGTGGAACGCTCGTGCTCGAAGGGGATGGACACGACCTGACCGCCGCGCGCGAGCACGCTGCCCGCACCCACGATGCGCTCCACCGGCCAGTCGCCGCCTTTGGCGAGCACTTGCGGCCGGGACGCGGCGATCAGCCGCTCCGGGGTGTCGTCGTCGAACCAGGTGACCGCGTCGACGCACTCGAGCGCCGCCACCACGGCGAGCCGGTCGGCCAGCGGGTTGAGCGGACGGTCGGCGCCCTTGTTCAGCTTCTTGACCGAGGCATCCGAATTGAGCGCCACGAGAAGCGCGGCGCCGAGGGCCCGCGCCCGCGCAAGATAGGTGACGTGCCCGCGGTGCAGGAGGTCGAACACGCCGTTCGTGAACACGAGCGGACGCTCGAGCCGGCTGATCCAGCTCTCGAGCGCGGCGGGGTCGTGGACCTTGTGCTCGAACTCGGGCGGCTTCACGCCCGGGGCGACTTGGCGGCCGGCGGCTGCGCCGGGGGCTTGCACGGCTCCTCGGTGCTCTTGCAGTACTCGAACACCTTCACGACCTTGCGCACGCCGCCGGTGGTGCGGGCGAGCTCGGTCGCGGTCTCGGCTTCGGTTTCGGTCACCACCCCGAGCAGGTAGACCACGCCCGCTTCGGTCACCACTTTCACGTGCAGCGGATTTAGGCCCTGCACGTTGATGAAGCGCCCCTTCACTCTGGCGGTGAGCGCGGTGTCGTTCGCCCTCGAAGTCGCCGAGGAAAGTCCCGAGACCTGCACTTCGTTCGTCACGCTGCGGATGTTGGGCACCCCGGCCACGATCTTCTCGACTTCGGCGCGCGTCGCGTCGTCCCAGACTTCGCCGGTGAGCAGCACCGCGCGGTTGAAGGAGGTGACGTTGACGTGCGCGCGCTCGCCGAGCCGCTCGCCGATGCGGCTCGCGGCGCGCGACTCGATCGCGTTATCGTCGAGCTGCGTGCCGGTGGTGCGGCGGTCTTCAAGAGAGCTCACCGCGGCCACGCCGCCGCCGGCGATGATCGCCGGGCAGCCCTGCAGGCCCACGGCCAGCGCGACAGTCAGCGCGGAAAGAGCAAGGTATCGATGGCGTCGCATAGACAGTGAATGCAAAGTAGATGGACCTCCTGGATGCGCGCGGTCTTGCGGTGCGGGACGCAAAGATGCGCGTCGTCGGAGCGCAGCGCCGCGCCGATCTTGCCGCCGCCGTTGCCGGTGAGCGCGACCACGCGCACGCCGATCTCGTGGGCCGCGTGCACCGCTTCGAGCACGTTACCCGAGTTGCCGCTGGTCGAGATCGCGAGCAGCGCGTCGCCGCGGCGGCCGAGGGCGCGCAGCGGCTTGGAGAACACCTGCTGGTAGGCGTAGTCGTTGGCGATCGAGGTCAGGCTCGAGGTGTCGGTGCTGAGCGCGACCGCGGCGAGCGGCGGGCGCTCGATCTCGAAGCGATTGACGAGCTCGGCGGCGAAATGCTGCGCGTCCGCGGCCGACCCGCCGTTGCCGCACGAGAGGATCTTGCCCCCGCCCCGCAGGGTGTCGACGAAGATCTGCGAAGCGCGCACCAGCGGCTCGGTCAGCGCCTGCGCCGCGGCGGCCTTGAGCCTCGCGCTTTCGGCGAAGTGCTCGGCGATGCGGGACTCGATCACGTCCCGATTTTACTCGACGTAGACCTCGAAGCGCACACGGCGCGCGGGATTGGGATGCGCGGCGAGCGCGCTGATGCGCGCGCGCAGCGGCGTGCCGCGATCCAGGCCCCACGCGAGCGCCGCGTTCTCGCGCCGCGGCACGTAGCCCAGCACGCGGCCGCGCCACAGCACCCGGATCGCGTTCGCATCGTGCGGATTATCCGGCTCGCGCGCGAGCTCGAGCCGATCACCGACGCGCAGCTCGAGCCACACGTCCGCCGCGGCGTGATGGCGAAAGCCCGCGAGCGGCGAGTTCTGTACCAGCAGGCGCACGCTTTCCTCTGCGTGAGCGCCGGCCATGGCCGCCGCAAGCAGCGCTATTCGCCAAACGCGTCGCGGATCCATTGCACGTTGGTCGTCGCGCCGTCCACCAGGAAGACGTCAAAGCGGCACAGCGTCTCGGCACGCCGCGCGAGATAGAGCCGCGCCGCGGCGAGCAGACGCTGGCGCTTCGCCGCGGTCACGCTCTCGCCCGCGCCGCCGAAGCCCGGACCGCTGCGCATGCGCACCTCGGCGAACACCAGCATGCCGCGCTCCTCGGCGATCAGGTCAATCTCGCCGTGGCGGCAGCGCCAGTTGCGTTCGACGAGCACAAGGCCCGCCGAGCGCAGCAAGGCGGCACAAAGGTCTTCCGCTCGCGCGCCCTCGGCGTTCATGGCAGTCTTAACGGACTGGAGAAAGCCAGGTTGACTCCCGGAGTCCTGTATGTGGTGGCGACGCCGATCGGCAACCTGGCCGACGCGAGCCCGCGCTCGCTTGAAACGTTGAGAGTCGTCGATCTGGTGGCGTGCGAGGACACGCGCACAACGCGCACCCTCCTCGCCCGCAACGGGATCGCCGCGCGCACCGTCGCCCTCCATGAGCACAACGAGCGCCGCGCGGCAGCCGGCCTGATCGCGCTGCTGCGCGAGGGCAAGAGCGTGGCCCTGGTGAGCGACGCAGGCACGCCGGCGCTTTCGGATCCGGGCGCCTGGCTGGTGGCCGAAGCGCACCGCGCCGGCATCCGCGTGAGCCCGGTCCCGGGCCCGAGCGCGGCAGCGGCGGCGCTGTCGGTCTCGGGCTTCGTCGCGCCGCAGTTCCTGTTCGCGGGCTTCCTCCCGGCGGGCGCCGCGGCCCGGCGCAAGGCGCTCGAGGCGCTCGAAACCGCGTGGCCGGTGGTGATCTACGAAGCGCCGCATCGCATCGCGCAGACCTTGCAGGACCTGAGAAAGCAGTTCGGAGACTCGCGCGAGATCGTGGTGGCCCGCGAGCTCACCAAGAAGTTCGAGGAAGTGGCGCGGCTGCCGCTCGGCGAAGCACCCGCCTGGCTCGGCGAGCGCCCGGAGCGCAGCCAGGGCGAGTTCGTGCTGGTGCTGCAGCCCGGCGCGCAAGCCGAGCGCGCAGCCCTCGACGCCGACAAGGTGCTCGAGGTGCTGCTGGAGGCCGTCGCGCCCAGCGAGGCGGCGCGCCTCGCCGCGAGAATTACCGGCGCGCCGAAGAACCTGCTCTATCGCAAGGCCCTAAAATCCTAGCCGCATGGATCGAATCACGCTGCGGCGCCCGGACGATTGGCACCTGCATCTGCGCGACGGCGCCGCGCTCGCCTCGGTGGTGGCCGATTCCGCGCGGCGCTTCGCGCGCGCCATCGTGATGCCCAACCTGAAGCCCGCGGTGCGCACCACCGCGCAGGCGCTCCACTACCGCGAGCGCATTCTCGGCGCGCTGCCCGAGGGCGCCGAGTTTCAGCCGCTGATGACGCTCTATCTCACCGACGACACGTCGCCGGAGGAGATTTCGCGCGCCAGGCTCTCGGGGCATGTGTTCGGCGTGAAGCTCTACCCGGCGGGCGCGACCACGCATTCGGACGAGGGCGTGACGCGCCTTTCGCGCTGCTTCCACACGCTGGAGCGGATGGAGGAGCTCGGCCTGCCGCTGCTCGTGCACGGCGAGTCGACCGACCCGGCGATCGACGTGTTCGACCGCGAACAGGCGTTCATCGAAGAGGTGCTCGGCCCGACGGTCGAGCGCTTCCCGCGGCTCAAGGTGGTGCTCGAGCACATCACCACGCGCGAGGCGGCGCAGTACGTCGAGGTCACCGGACCGAACGTGGCGGCGACCATCACCGCGCATCACCTGCTTCTCAACCGCAATGCGCTGTTCCTCGGCGGCATCCGGCCGCACCACTATTGCCTGCCGGTGCTGAAGCGCGAGATCCACCGCGAAGCGCTGGTCGAAGCGGCGACTTCGGGCAACCCGAAGTTCTTCCTCGGCACCGATAGCGCGCCCCACGCGCGCGGCGCCAAGGAAGCGGCGTGCGGCTGCGCCGGCATCTACACCGCCCACGCCGCGATCGAGCTCTACGCAACGGCGTTCGAGGAGGTCGGCGCGCTCGACAAGCTCGAAGGCTTCGCCAGCGTGTTCGGCGCCCGGTTCTACGGCCTGCCGCTCAACGACGGCTCGATCACGCTCGAGCGCGCGGAGTGGCGCGTCGCCGAGCGCGTCGCCTTCGGCGGCGAGGAGCTCGTGCCGCTGCGCGCGGGAGAAACGATTCCCTGGAAGCTCGTCTAGCGCACCCGGTGTTCGACCCGGTGCGGCCGTGGCTCACCGGCGAGCGCACGCTTCAGCGCCTCAATGCAGCAGCGGAAGCGACGGGGCTGAAAACCGCTTCCGGCCGCCCGGTGCGCTTCGTGCCGCCGGGGGCGAGGGACGCCTACTACGAAATCCAGGTCTACGAGACCGGCCGGGTCGAGACGCGGCCGGACAACCTGCACGATTTCTTCAACGCGCTCGCCTGGCTCGCGTTTCCGCGCACCAAGGCGCGCGTCAACGCCTTGCACGCGGCGGAGATCCCCCGGGAAGGCACGCGCCGCGGACGGTTGCGCGACCTGCTCACGATCTTCGACGAGGGCGGCGCGATCGTGCATTGCGACGACGCGCGCCTGCTCTCTCTCCTCGAGCGTTTCCGGTGGCGCGAGCTGTTCTGGGACAACCGCCGCGCCGTGCAGGCGGGCATGCGGATCACCGTTCTCGGCCATGCGGTGCTCGAGAAAGCGCTCGAGCCCTGGCCGGGAATCACCTGCAAGGCGATCGTCGTGCCGACGGCCGCGGAGCCCGACGCGGCCGCAGCCGCCTGGCTCGATCGGCTCGCGCCGGGGGCATCGCCGCGCGTCCTGTCGCCGCTGCCGATCTTCGGCTTTCCGGGATGGCACGCAGGCACCGCGGCCGCCGAGTTCTACGACGACACGCGCTATTTCCGACCCGCGCCTGCCGACGCCTAGGGAAATACGTAGCGCAGCGCTTCGCCGCGCGGCACGGCCTCGGGATGGCGCGAGACCACCAGCTCGGTGATTTCAGCGACGCGATGGAACGGCACGTCGACCATCATCAGCACGCGGCCGGCCTCGAGATCCGCGTCGAACTGCCTGAGCCGCGAGTTCGGCACTGCAGCCCCCGCCATGCTCGCCGTCCAGGCGCCGAGCGGCGCGCCCACCAGCATGCCGATGAGCACCGTCACCAGCTGCGGGTTCATGCCCTCGGGCGGATAGGCAACAACGACCGCACCGGTCAGCGCGCCGATGATCGCGCCAAGGCCGAGGCCGACCGCCGCGCCATGGACCATGTCGGTCTTGTCGAGGTAGCCCGCCTCGTGAAGCGGTTCGAGGTCGGTGCCACGCTTCGCGAGGAAGCGCATGTGGCGATCGTCGACCCGCGCGAGGAGCAGGTCGTCGGCGGTACGCTTCGCGCTCTCGACCTCAGGCAGTACAAAGTACAGGCGTCTTCGCATGATCGCCTCCTTGCCCTTCTTAGACTGTGCTTTCGGCGATAAAATTGCAATCGGAGTCGGCCAGGCAGCCGCTGTACGCAAGTGCAGAGGAAAGTCCGGGCTCCGCAGAGCGGGATGCAGGGTAACCCCCTGGCGCGGCAACGCGACGAACAGGGCCACAGAGACGAGTCCCGGGGGTCCTCCTCCGGGGGTGAAACGCGGCAACCTCCATCCGGAGCAACACCAAATAGGCAAGCGCTGAGGCCGGCTCGGCCGAGCTTGCGGGTAGGTGGCTTGAGCCCCGGGGTAACCCGGGGCCTAGAGGAATGGCTGCCGGCCCCGCCGGGTCACACCGGCCGGGGCCACAGAACCCGGCTTACCGGCCGAACTCCCTTGCTTTTCGGCCCCCCAGGAGAGAACATCGACGCGTTATCAGGGGGGAGGGCTACGGCGCAGCGGGAATCAGGGGTGATGGCAGCTGCCCGCCTTGTCGATGCAGGAACGCCTTAATCAGAACGACGTGACCAATCGCGTCAACGTCGAGGATCCCGTGCGGGTCCGCGACGCAGTGTTGGCGCTTTACGCCGCCCGCTACCCGGGCTTCGAGGCCGCGCCGCTCGAGCGCGCGTTCGCCGACTTCGAGTCCCTGTTCGAGGGCGGCTTCCCGGGCTATCTGGCGTGCGACACGCTGTACCACGACATGCGCCATACCCTCGACATGACGCTCGCGCTCGCGCGGCTGGTCGACGGGCACGACCGCACCTGCGCGGCGGCGGACCGCATCGGCCCGCGCCGCGCGGTGCTGGGCGTAATGATCGCGCTGCTGCACGACTCCGGCTATCTCAAGCGCGCCTCCGAGGCCACGGTGCAGAACGGCGCGGTGTTCACCAAGACCCACGTCAGCCGGGGCGCCGATTTCCTCTCCGCCTACCTGCCGCGCGTGGGCTACGGCGCCGAGGCGCCGGTCGCGGCGCGCCTGGTGCACTTCACCGGCTACGAGATGGACATCGACGAGATCCGCGTCGAGGACCCCAAGGACCGGCTGGTCGGCTGCCTGGTCGGCACCGCCGACCTGCTCGGGCAGATGTCGGACCGCATGTATCTGGAGAAATGCCGCGAATTCCTCTATCAGGAATTCGTGTGGGGCAAGATCGCGCGCGAGCGCCTGCCCGACGGCCACGAGGTAGTGCGCTACGCCTCGCCCGAGGACCTGATCATCAAGACCCCGGGCTTCTACGAGTACGTCGCGCGCACCCGCATCCAGAAGAAGCTCTGCAACGTCGACCGCTTCGCCGAGTCGCACTTCGACGGGCCGAGCCCGTACCAGGCCGAGATCGACCGCAACATGAATTTCCTGCGCGACACCATCGAGACCGCCGACTTCAACCGCCTGCGGCGCACCTGCTACTCGCTCTCCTCCCCCGCGCGCCGCGCCGCCTGACGCGCAGTTTTTCACGCCCCGGCAAGTAAATCCGGGCGTCGCCAAAATAGGACATTGTCCGGGCCGCGAAATCGTGGCAAAACCGCGCCATGGCGCTCGCGCAGAGAAAGCCCGTCCAGAGACTCGACGCACCCGAAGCCGCCCCGGCGCTCTACCGGCTGCTCTCGGACAGCGCGCTTTCGCGCGCCGCGCTCGGCGCGTGCGGCTTCCCGCTCGCGATGCTCGATGCCCGCATCGCCTCGCGACCGCTGAGCTACGTCAACGCAGCGTTCGAGGGCTTCTTCGGCTACCGCGCCGGCGAGGCGCTCGGCCGCACCCTGGCGGCGTTGCTTTTCCGCGGCGACGAGCCGCTGGTCCATCGCCTGCTCGCCGAATCGACCTCGCGCTGGAAGCTCAGGGCCTGGGGGAAGGACGGCGCGGTTCGCCACGTCGAGATCACCTTCGGCGCGGTGCACGGCGCCGACGGCCAGCTCACCCACTGGGTGGTCGCGTTTGCCGACCGCAGCGAAGTCGAGCGGCTGCGCGGCCAGCTCGAAGGCCTGCAGGCGCTCGCCGCGACCCCTTAGGAACCGACCTTTCCCTCCAGCCAGCGCGCGGTCCGCAAGAGCCGCGCGTCGTAGCCCTTGCGCCCCACCAGCTGAACCCCGAGCGGCAGGCCGTTGTCGCCGCGCATCAGCGGCAGGGTGATCGCCGGCATGCCGAGCAGCGTCCACAGGACGCAGAACACCGGGTCGCCGGTCGAGCCCAGGCCCTTGGGCGCAGTGCCGAGCGCCGGCGTGGTGAGAATCGCGTCGTAGCGCTGCATGAAGAGCTCGTCCAGGCTCTCGACCGTTGGCGCGATGCGCCGTACGGCGCGCTGGTGGTCCACGGCGCGCACTTCGCGCCCGCGCTCGATCAGCCCGCGCAGCTTCTCGGACAGCTTTTCTTTCCCGGCGACCCAGAGCGGCTCGAGGTTCGCCGCCATCTCGGCTTCCATGATGGTGCGCTGCCAGTCCCAGGCGTCGGTGGCGGAGGGAAAAAGCTCCACCTCTTCCATGTTCTTTCCCAGGCTGTCCTGCAATTCCGCAAAAGCCTCCTTCGTGTCGGCGTCCGTGCGCTCCCAGTGCGGCGTCTTGACGAACGCGAACATCGGCTCGAGCGGGGGTTCTTCCCGCGCGAGGTCTCCAAATGGAATCCTCGCCCGAGGACGCGTATCGGGGTCTAGCTCGTCGTAGCCCTGAAGCTGCTCCAGCAGCAGGGCCAGGTCGTCGATGCTGCGCGCGAACAGCCCGACGTGGTCGAGCGTGCGCGAGAGCGTCAGGATGCCGCTGCGCGGGATGAGGCCGTGCGTCGGCTTGAAGCCGTAGGCCCCGCAGAACGCCGCCGGCCGGATCACCGAGCCCGCGGTCTGGCTGCCGAGGGCAAGCGGCACCATGCCGGCGCCGACCGCGGCGGCCGAGCCGCTGGAAGAGCCGCCCGGCGTGTGCTGCGGGTTGTGCGGATTGCGCGTCTTGCCGGGATTGAAGTACGCGCACTCGGTGGTGACGGTCTTGCCGAGGATCACGGCCCCGGCGGCGCGCAGCATGCGCACCACGGCCGCGTCGTCGCGCGGCGTGCGGCCCGCGTGGATCGCGGTGCCGTTCTCGGTCGGCATGTCGCCGGTGTCGATGATGTCCTTAATGCCGACCGGCACGCCGTGCAACGGCCCGAGCGGCTCGCCGTTGCGCTTGCGCTCATCGAGCGCGCGCGCCTGGGCGAGTGCGTGCGCTTCGTCGAGAAACTGCCACGCCTGCACCTTGGGCTCGAGCGCGCGGATGCGCTCGAGGCACTCCCCGACCAGCTCTTCCGCGGTTAGGACCCCGTCACGGATGCGTCGGGCGCTCTCGACTGCGCCCAACTCAGCGGGCATACAGGACTTGCGGCAGCCACAGGCCGATGCCGGGGAAGGTGTAGAGCAGGATCAGCGCAATGATCTGGATGCCCATGAACGGCAGCATGCCGGCGAAGATCTGGTTGAGCGTCACGTGTGGCGGCGACACGCCCTTGAGATAGAACGCCGCCATCGCCACCGGCGGCGAGAGGAACGCGGTCTGCAGATTAAGCGCCACCAGCAGGCCGAAGAACAGCGGGTCGATGCCGAAGTGCGGCAGCAGCGGGATGAAGATCGGCATGAAGATGATGATGATCTCGGTCCACTCGAGCGGCCAGCCGAGGATGAAGATGATGCACTGCGCCAGGATCATGAACTGCAGCGGCGTCAGGTCCATGCCGAGCACCCACTTCTCGATCAGCTCCTGCCCGCCGAGCAACGCAAACGCGGCCGAGAAGATGCCCGAACCGACGAACAGCCAGCAGACCATGGCGCTGGTCTTGGCGGTGAGGAACGACGACTCCTTGATGATGACGCCGAAGTCCTTCATCGTGCGCCCGAGCACCACCCCGCCGCTCGCGCCGGTGCGCTCTCGCTCGCGCCAGTGGCCGATGAAGCGATAGATCGCGGCCAGCACGAACCCGCCGAATGCACCCACCGCCGCCGCCTCCGCGGGCGTCGCCAGGCCGAACACGATCGAGCCCAGCACCGCGAGAATCAGGATCGCGAGCGGGAAGAACGAGGCCAGCAGCATCTTGAACACCTCGAGCCGCTCCCAGTTCCACATCCAGTAGATGAGCAGCAGCGCGCCCACGGCAAGCGCCAGGAAGGCGTAGAACCAGGTGGAGGGCGCCACCCGCTCGTGGGTAATGCCAGGTACCGTCGCAGCGGCGGGCTTCTCCGGGGCGGCGGCGACCGGGGCAGGCTTCTGCTCCGGTTCCTGGGCTGCCGGGTCACCGAGCTCCTGCGGCGGCTCTTCGCCCTCCGGCGCCCCGATCAGGCCGCTCGACTCCTCCTGGGAAGTCGCCGCGGCCGCAAAGTCGCCGCCCGCCTCGATCAGCCCGGCGGCGCTCGCCTCGACGACCGGCGCGGTCGTCACCCGATAAGCGGTGAAGACCATCGCGGCAATCGCGAGCGCCGGCAGGAGAGTGACCATGAGCTGCCCGAACGCGGTGCGCCGGGGTACAGCCGGCGCACCGCCGCCGAGGGCGCGCGGCAGCACGAACAGCGGATTGGCGCCGCGCGGCGCGAGCGCCTGCGAGGACGCCGGCAGCGGCACGCGCTGCTCGCTTTTCGAGAGCGGCGGCATCAGCTCCGGCTTCCATTTGGCGAGCAGGATCACGTAGCCGATGTACAGGGCCGCGAGCATGAACCCCGGCAGGAAGGCGCCGGCGTAAAGCTGCACCACCGACACGCCCGCGGTGGCGCCGTAGACGATCAGCAGCACCGAGGGCGGGATCAGGATGCCGAGGCATCCTCCGGCGGTGACCGAGCCGGCCGAGACCTTGATGTTGTAGCCGGCCTTGAGCATCGCCGGGAACGCGAGCAGGCCCATCAGCGTCACCACCGCGCCAACGATGCCGGTGGCGGTTGCAAAGATCGCGCAGGTCACGATGGTCGCCACCGCCAGCGAGCCCGGCACGCGGGAGGTCGCAAGGTGCAGGCTGCGGAACAGGCGGTCGATCAGCTGCGCGCGCTCGACCAGGTAGCCCATGAAGAGGAACAGCGGAATCGCGATCAGCACGTCGTTCGACATCACGCCGTAGGTGCGCTGCACGAAGAGGTCCAGCGTGCGTCCGATCGCGGTACTCGGATCGGCGGTGCGGTAAGCGAGCCAGGCGAAAAACACGCCCATCCCCATCAGCGTGAACGCGGTGGGGAAGCCGAGCATGATCGCCACCACGATCAGCGCCAGCATCAGCAGCCCGAGCACGCCGAGGTCGGCGCGCGTCAGGTTGGCGTCGAATAGGTGGCTCCACGGCGTGACGATCAGCACCGGGACCACGATCAGCGCCATGATCGTGAAGCCGAACCACTGCTCGCGCCGCAGCTTGATCATTTATGCGCTTTGGTCACGTAGGCGTCGAGCTCCTGGATATCCTCGTCCTTGACGCCCACTTCCTGCTTCAGCTTCTCGACGTCCACTTCCTCGACGTCCTGCTCGCGCGAGGGCCAGTAGCCCTGCTTGAGGCAGATCACGCAGCGGATGATCTCGACGATGCCCTGCACGAAAAGGATCGCGCCGGCAAACGGGATGATGGTCTTGAAGGGGTAGACCGGCGGCCCCTCGGCGGTGACGTTGGACGTTTCCTTGATCGCCCAGCTGTCGGCGGCGTAGTAATAGCCGGCGTAGGTCAGCGCGAACACGCCGGGGATGAAGAACACGATGTAGAGAATGAGGTCGATCGTCGCTTGGGTGCGCGGCTGGAAGAAGCCGTAGAGCACGTCGCCGCGCACATGGCCGTTCTTCGCCAGCGTGTACGCGCCGGCCATCATGAAGAGCGTGCCGTAGAACATGATCATCACGTCGAACGCCCAGGAGTGCGGCACGCCGAGCACGTAGCGCGAGAACACTTCCCACGACACCTGCAGCGTGAGCGCGACGATGAACCAGGAGAACGCGTGGCCGACCCAGGTGCTCACCCGGTCGACGAAAAGCAGTGTCTTCTGCATAAAGAAAAGCCACCCGGCTCGCGCCGGATGGCCCCGTGGTTAGCTCCCGCTAGGCCTTCTTGGGTGCAGCAGCGGGCTTCTTCCCGAAGTAGTGCGTATAGGCCATGCGCGGGTTGACCTGGGTATCGAGGTACCAGCGCACCGCGCGCGCGGCGAACTCGCGCTGCGATTTCTCGATCTCGACCCACAGCGCGTTGTCCGCGCGCTTCTTGGCGGCGGCGTCGTAGGTCTCGAGCTGGCGCGCGAGCACCGAGTCGGGCGTCTTGTAGAAGCGCACCTTGTCCTTGTTCTGCAGCTCGACGTAGTCCTTGGAGTAGCGGTCGACCGCCTTCCACGACATGTCGGACGAGCACGCCTCGACCGCGTTCTCGATGATCGACTTGATCTTTGGCGGCAGCGCGTCGAACTTGGGCTTGTTGAACATGATCTCGAACTGCTCGGCGTTCTGGTGGTAGCTCTGCAGCATGCACACCTTGGAGACGTCGGCGAAGCCGAGGATCCGGTCGCTGGTCGCGTTGTTGAACTCGGCCGCATCCAGCAGGCCGCGGTCCATCGCCGGCACGATCTCGCCGCCGGGCAGCGCGTTCACCGCGGCGCCGAGGCCGGTGAACACGTCAATCGACACGCCGACCGTGCGGAACTTGAGGCCCTTGAAGTCCTCGACCTTCTGGATCGGCTTCTTGAACCAGCCGAGCGGCTGGGTCGGCATCGGGCCATAGGGGAAGGAAACCACGTTGGCGCCGATCGACGCATAGAGCTTGTTCAGGAGATCCTTGCCGCCGCCGTACTTGTGCCAGGCGAGCAGCTGGTTCGCGTCCATGCCGAACGCGGGGCCCGAGCCCCACAGCGCGAGCGCGTTCTGCTTGCCGTAGTGGTACACGAGAACGCCGTGGCCGCCGTCGAGCGTGCCCTTGGTGACCGCGTCGAGCAGGCCGAACGCCGGCACGACCGCGCCGGCGGGCAGCACCTCGATGCGCAGGTCGCCGCCCGTCATGTCGTTCACCTTCTTCGCGAAGTCGTTCGCGTACTCATGGAAGATGTCTTTCGCGGGCCAGGTGCTCTGCCAGCGCATGGAGATCGGTCCTTGCGCCTTCGCGATCATCGGGAAGCCCAGAGCGGCAGCACCGGTTGCGGCTGCGGCCCCGCGCAGGAATTTACGGCGAGCAACGCTCATTTGATTGTCTCCTCCTCAGGTAAGCGGTGAACGGGCGATTCTAGAACAGTCAGCGGCGATGGTGTATTCCGCAGTGCAAGACGTCGAGACCGCCTTGCCGCGCTTGTCGGTCGGATGCCAGCCGACGAGGGCCAGCATGACAAAGAAGCCGATGACGTAGGCGAGGGCCACGTGCCAGCCGTGCCGCACCCAGCGGCCGACCGATTTCGCCTCCGGGTAGGCGTTGGAAATCGCCACGCCCGCCGACGAGCCGAACCAGATCATCGAGCCGCCGTAGCCGACGGTGTAGGCGAGCATCCCCCAGTCGTAGCCCCCCTGCTTGAGGGCGAGCGCGGTGAGCGGAATGTTGTCGAACACCGCGGACACGAAGCCCAGGCCGAACGCGGTCTGCCACGAAGCGGCGGGCAGCTTCTCGACCGGCATCATCGAGGCGCAGGTGACGAGCGCGAGCAGGAACACCGAGCCCTTGAGCGCCTCGGGCAGCAGGCTCCATTCGGGCTTGCGCAGCGGCACGCAGACCAGGATCGCGACCCAGACCGCGGCGCCGATCACCGGGAAATGATCGAGAACCGCAGGGAATTTCAGGTTGGCGATCACGTTCGCCAGGATCGCGGCGATGAGGATCCACGCCACGATGCCGACGCGCACCCAGTCGACCCGCGTGCCGGCGCCGGCGTCCTTGGTGATCGGGGCATACGCATGCTGCTGCTTCGCCGCGATGATGCCGCTGATCACGAGCGCCACCGAGGCCGCGACGTAGGCATCGAACACCGCGATCGGACTCACCCCGTCGATCCACATCATCGTGGTGGTGGTATCGCCCACCACGCTGCCCGAGCCGCCCGCGTTCGAGGCGGCGACGATCGCCGCCAGGTAGCCGATGTGCACTTTCTTGCGGAACACGACGCCCGCCATCGTGCCGCCGATCAGCGCGGCGGCGATGTTGTCGAGGAACGAGGACAGCACGAACACCATCACCAGCAGGATGAAGGCGCCCTTCCAGTCATCGGGCAGGTAGCGCGGCAGCGCCTCGGGCACGCGGCTGTCCTCGAAATGCCGGGAAAGCAGCGCGAAGCCGAGCAGCAGCCCGAGCAGGTTGGCGAGGATCACCCACTCGTGCGCCATGTGCGCCGCGAGTCCGCTCAGCCCGGGGCCGGTCTTGAAACCGGCCAGGCCGACCTTGTAGAAGGTAATCGCGGCGAGGCCGCCGAGCGCGACCTGCAGGGTGTAGCGATGGAACAGCGCCACCCCGAGCAGCGTCAGGCCGAACAGCAGGAAATCGACCGGAATCCCGAGCAGGCTCATGCCTTCAGCGCGACCAGAACTTCGTCCAGCATCTTCTTCGCGTCGCCGAACAGCATGCGGTTGTTGTCCTTGTAGAAAAGCGGGTTGTCGACGCCCGCATAGCCCGAGGCCATGCTGCGCTTCATCACGATCGAGGTCTTCGCGTGCCACACTTCGAGCACCGGCATCCCGGCGATCGGGCTCGCCGGGTCCTCCTGCGCCGCCGGGTTCACGATGTCGTTGGCGCCGATCACCATCGCCACATCGGTGTCGGGGAAGTCGGCGTTGATCTCGTCCATCTCCATCACGATGTCGTAGGGCACTTTGGCTTCCGCCAGCAGCACGTTCATGTGCCCGGGCATGCGGCCGGCGACCGGATGGATGCCGAAGCGCACGTTGACGCCCTTTTCGCGCAGGTGCTTGGTGATCTCGTAGACGGTGTGCTGGGCCTGCGCCACCGCCATGCCGTAGCCGGGCACGATGATCACGTTTTTCACCGCGCGCAAGAGTTCTGCGGTTTCGGCGGCGCTGATGGGGGACACTTCTCCGGCAGGCTGTGCGCCGCCCGCGGCTGCGGGCTTGCCGCCCTCGGTGCCGAAGCCGCCCGCGATCACGGCGACGAAGTTGCGGTTCATCGCACGGCACATGATGTAGGAAAGGATCGCGCCGCTCGAGCCGACCAACGCGCCGGTGACGATCAGCAGGTCGTTGCTCAGCATGAAGCCGGTGGCCGCCGCCGCCCAGCCCGAATAGCTGTTCAGCATCGACACCACGACCGGCATGTCGGCGCCGCCGATCGCCATCACCATGTGCACGCCGAATAGGAGCGCGATCGCCGTCATGACCACGAGCGGTGTCATGCCCTGCGCAATGGATTGGCTGGAAATGAATTGCGCGCCACACCAGATCACCCCCAACAGCCCGAGGAGGTTGACCCAGTGGCGCCCGGGCAGGAGCACGGGTCTTCCGCTGATCTTGGCCGAGAGCTTGCCAAAGGCGATGATCGAGCCCGAGAACGTCACCGCGCCGATCAGTACCCCGATGTAGATCTCGATCTCGTGGATGGTCTTCTCGGCGCCCTTGAAGCCGGCGGACGCGGCCGGATCGATGTAGTTGGCGAAGCCGACGAGCACCGCCGCGAGGCCCACCAGGCTGTGCATGAGCGCCACCAGCTCCGGCATCTGCGTCATCTTGACGGTGCGCGCGGCGTACAGGCCGATCGCCGCGCCCAGTGCCATGGCGCCGATGATCCAGGCATAGGCGGCCTTGGTGACCAGCGGACCAAGTACCGTGGCGAGCACGGCGATTGCCATGCCGATCATGCCGTAGAGGTTGCCGCGCCTGGACGTCTCAGGACTGGACAGCCCGCCCAGGCTCAGGATGAAGAGGATCGCGGCGCCGAGGTAGGAAACCGTGAGCAGCGTGGTCGACATCGGCGAGCTACTTGCGGAACATCTGCAGCATGCGCTGCGTCACGGCGAATCCGCCGAACATATTGATCGCGACGAGCCCGATGCTCACTACGGCGAGGCCGATGATCCAGGCGGTCGGTCGTCCCGCGGACTCACCCTCGAACGGCGCCACCTGGACCAGTGCGCCGATCGCGATGATGCTGCTGATCGCGTTGGTGACGCTCATGAGCGGCGTATGCAGCGCAGGCGTCACGTTCCAGATCACCATGTAACCGACAAAGCAGGCGAGCACGAACACTGTGAAGTGCCCGATGAACGCCGCGGGGGCGTACGCGCCGATGAACCAGAACAGCGCCGCACCCGCCAGGAATACGAGCGCGGTAGCCTTCGCGGACGCGGGCGCGCCGGCCGCTCCGTGTCCCTTTGGCGCGGGGCCGGCGGCAGGTTTCGCCGCCGGCTTAGGCGGCGCCGCCGAGAGCTTGGGCGGCGGGGGCGGCCAGGTGATCGCGCCCGCCTTGATCACCGTCGTGCCGCGGATCACCTCGTCGTCCATGTTGACGTTGATGACGCCGTCCTTGCCCTTGCACAGCTCCTCGGTCAGCCGCAGCAGGTTGGTGGCGTACAGCGTGCTCGACTGCTTGGCGAGGCGGCTCGGCAGGTCGGTGTAGCCGATGAGGGTGACGCCGTGCTTGACCACCAGCTTGCCCGGCTCGGTGAGCTCGCAGTTGCCGCCCTGCTCCGCGGCGAGGTCGACGATCACGCTGCCGGGCCTCATCGAGCGCACCATGTCCGCCGTGATCAGCTTGGGCGCAGGCTTGCCCGGGATGAGCGCGGTGGTGATGATCACGTCCACTTCCTTCGCCTGCCGCGCAAACACTTCGCGTTGCGCCTGCTGGAAGCCCGCGCTCATCACCTTGGCGTAGCCCCCGGTACCCGAGCCCTCTTCCACGTAATCGACGCCCACGTACTCGCCGCCGAGCGACTTGATCTGGTCGGCGACTTCGGGGCGCGTGTCATTCGCCAGAACGACGGCGCCGAGGCCGGACGCCGCGCCGATCGCCGCGAGGCCCGCTACGCCGGCGCCGATCACGAACACCTTGGCCGGCGGCACCTTGCCCGCGGCGGTGATCTGCCCGGTGAAGAAGCGTCCGAAGGCGTGCGCCGCCTCGATCACCGCGCGGTAGCCGGCGATGTTGGCCATCGAGGAAAGCGCGTCGAGCTTCTGCGCGCGCGAGATGCGCGGCACGCTGTCCATCGCCAGCACGGTCGCCTTCTTCGCCGCGAGCGCTTCGAGGAGTTCCGGGTTCTGCGCCGGCCAGACGAAGCTCACGAGCGCGCTGCCTTCCCGCATCCGCGCCACTTCAGCGGCGCTCGGCGCGCGCACTTTGAACACCATGTCGGCGCCGGCCCAGGCGTCCGCGACGATTTCCGCGCCGGCCGCGCGGTACGCCTGGTCGGAGAAATTGGCCGCCTCCCCGGCGCCGGATTCGACCGCGACCCGGAAGCCGAGCTTGGTCAGCTTCTCGACGACTTCCGGTACCGTGGCGACACGTTTCTCGCCCGCGAAGGTCTCGCGCGGGACAGCTATCACTTGGGGCATCGCGGGCGAATGATACGACAGCCCGGGAAAGCGCCGGCTTGAGAATCCTTAGGCGTTCGACAGGCGGCGCTCGGCCAGCTCGAACAGCGCGTGCACCACGAGCGCGAGCAGCGCCGCCGGCAGCGCGCCCGCGAGCAGCACCGCGTGGTCGTTGAGCGCGAGCCCCTGCGAGATGCGCTCGCCGAAGCCGCCGGCGCCGATGAACGCCGCGATCGTCGCGGTGCCGACGTTGATCACCGCCGAGGTCTTCACCCCGGCCATGATCACCGGCATCGCGAGCGGCATCTCGACCTTCGCCAGCACCTCCGCGGGTCTCAGGCCGAGCGCGGTCGCGGCCTGTATCAGTCCGCGCGGCACGCCGACGATCCCGGCGTGCGTGTTGCGCGTGATCGGCAGCAGCGCGTACAGGAAGAGCGCGATCAAGGCCGGCCAGACGCCGATCGTGCCGGTGACCGGGATGAGGAAAGCGAGCAACGCTAGCGAGGGAACGGTCTGCAGCAGTCCCGTCAACACCAGCACCGGCTGCGCGAGCCACGAGCGCTTGGCGGCCAGCAGGCCGAGGGGAACCCCAACCAGCGCCGCCAGCGCGAGCGAGCCGAACACGAGGCCGAGGTGCTCGGCGAGCAGGCGGCCGAAGTCGGGCGCGGCGAGCGCCGCCCAAAAGCCCGTCCGGCGCTCGACTCGCGCCCCGAGGTACTCGCGCGCCACGTCGGCGAACGCGACCTTGTCGAGCTCGGCGCGCGCGTTCAGCCGCACCATGGTGCGCGCGTCGATGCGCTGCTCGAGGCTTCTAAGCGCCTCGAATTCCTTGCGAAAGCGCGAGGGCGCGTCCGCGCGGTAGAGAAGCACCGCGTCATACGCGGGAAAGAAATTGCGATCGTCCTCGAGCGCGACGATGGCGTAGCGCTCGATCTTGGCGTCGGTGGTGTACAGGTCCATGGCGTCGATCTCGCCCGCGGCGAGCGCCTCGTAGGCGACGCCGTGGTCGAGCCCGCGGGGCTTCTGCGGCAGCGCGTACGCGGACTGCAGTCCGGGCCAGCCGTCGCGCCGGCCGAGGAACTCGTGCGACAGGCCGAAGCGCAGCGCCGGATGCTTCGGCAGGTCGGAGAGCCGCCGGATGCCGAGGCGCTCCGCGTCCTTGCGCCGCATGCCGATCGCGTAGCTGTTGCTGAAGCCGAGCGGAATCGATGCGGCAAGGCCCAGTGGTTTCAGCTTTTCGTTGATCGCGGCGAGATCGAGGCGCTCCTCGGACTTGAGGATTTCGCGCGCGATGGTGCCGGTGTACTCGGGGTACAGGTCGATGGCGCCGGCCTTGAGCGCCTCGAGCAGGATCGCGGTGTTGCCGAGGCCGGGCTTGTGCGCGCCGCGCGCGGTCTGGCTGACGATCTCGCCAAGGATGTAGGACTCGGTAAAGCGCTTCGAGCCGACCGTCAGGGTTTGCGCGCCGAGCGGGATGCTCGCCAATAGCGCGCAGAGCGCGGCGATCGTCTTCACCGCCTCACCTGCCGAAGAAGCGGATCTGATTGCGGCCGAGCTGCTTGGCGCGGTACGTGGCCGCGTCGGCGTTGCGCAGCAGGGCTTCGCCGTCGCCGCCGTCCGAAGGGAAGAGCGAGACTCCGACGCTCACCGCGAGCCGCAGCCGCCGGCCGCCCACGCGGAACTCGGGTGCGAGCGCCTCGAGCAGCTTCGCGGCCACCAGCCGGCAATCGCCCTCGTCCTTGAGGTCGCAGACCACGAGCGCGAACTCGTCAGCGCTCGCGCGCGCGAGGGTGTCGGCCTTGCGCACGCTGGCGGCGAGGCGCTGCGCGACTTCGCGCAGCACCGCGTCGCCCGCGCCCTGGCCGAGCGTGTCGTTCACATGCCGGAAATCGTCCACCCGGATCAGCAACGCCGCGACCATTCGGTCGCGACGTTGCGCCAGGCGGATCGCCTGGCGCAGCCGGTCGTCGAGCAGGCGCCGGTTGGGCAGCCCCGTGAGCGTGTCGTGATAGGCGAGGAAGCGCGAGGCCTGCTCGGCGCGCCGCAGCTCGGAAATGTCCGCGATCAGCTCCACGCTGCCGCCGCCTTCGAGGCGCCGCAGCGTGCGGCGCAGCCAGCGCCCGTCGGCGCTTTGATACTCCGTCGCGTCGCGCGAGGCGGGAGCTGCGGCCGAGAGGCGCGCGTAGAGATCGCTGCAGGCGATCAGGCGCCCGTCCGCGCTCCACACCGCCAGGGCATCGGGAAAGCTCTTGATCGCATCGCGCAGCAGCCGCAGCTCGTCGGCCTTGCTCACGCTCTTTCGACTTGCACCCGGCAATCGTAGAACGTCGCGCCGCCGCCGAGATCGCTCGTGCGCTGCGAGGTGAGGTTGTTGGCGTTGCGCCCGTCGGGCGAATGTTTCTTCCACCAGACTGACGGCGCCACCACCACGCCGGGGCGCGGCTTGCCGTTGACGCGCGCGCGCAGCCGATGGCTGCCGCGCGCGTTAAATACGCGCACCATGTCTCCGTCGGCGATGCCGCGCGCGGCGGCGTCGCGCGGATGCATGTCGAGGTGCGGCTCGCGCTCGAGCTCGCGGAAACGCACCAGGTTTGCGAACGAGGAATTAAGGAAGTTGCGCGCCGGCGGCGAGAGAAACGCGAGCGGATAATCTTCCTGCGGCTGGTTGATCTCCGCCGGCGGGTTATAGAACGGCAGCGGATCGATGCCCTGCTTCTCGAGCCAGCCGCTGTAGAGCTCGCACTTGCCCGAGGCCGTCGGGAACCCGCCCTGCGCGAACGGCGCGAAGCGCGCGGGGACCTCGAGCCTCTTCCACCCGGCCTGCTTGAGTCCTTCCCAGTCGTGGCCCTTCAAGGCCGTGCGGCAAATCTCCTCGTCGGAATCGCGAAAACAAGGCTCGTCGAAGCCCATGCGCGCCGCGAGCCGGCGGAACACCTCCGAGTTCGGCAGCGACTCGCCGACCGGCGCGATCGCCGGGTTGTTGGCGAGCATGTAGAGATGCCCATAGGACTTGTGCACGTCGTGGTGCTCGAGCTGCGTGGTCGCCGGCAACACGATGTCGGCGTAGTCGGCGGTGTCGGTCTGGAAGTGATCCATCACCACGGTGAACAGGTCCTCGCGCGAGAAGCCGGCGATCACCTTGTCGGAGTCCGGACATACCGCGACCGGGTTGTTGTTGTAGACGATGGTCATGCGCACCGGCGGCTCGGCGCTCGTCAGCGCATCGCCGAGCTTCGAATGGTTGATCACGCGCGGCCGGCGGCCGGCGAGCAGATCCGGCCGCTCGAGCGCGGCATGGTCGAAGCCGTAGAAGTCCGCCGTGCTCAGGACGATGCCGCCGGCCGCGTCGCGCCAGGCGCCGGTGAGCGCCGGCAGGCAGGCGATGGTGCGCGCGGCGATGCCGCCGCCGGCGTGGCGCTGCATGCCGTAGTTGAGGCGGATGGCAGCGGGCTTGGTCGTGCCGTACTCCCGCGCCAGCTGTACCACCTCGTTCGTGGACAGGCCGCACACGCGCGCCGCCCATTCGGGTGAATAGTTCTCGATGACGCGCTTCCTCAGCTGCTCGAATCCGAGAGTGTGGGCCGCGATGTAGTCGCGGTCGAGCAGATTCTCGGAAATGAGCACGTGCATCATGCCGAGCGCGAGCGCGCCGTCGGTGCCGGGAAGGAGCGCGATGTGCTGGGTGCACTTTTCCGCCGACAGGCTGCGGTACGGGTCGATCGCGACCACCTTGGCGCCGCGGCGCTTCGCCGCCTGCACGCGCGACCAGAGGTGCAGGTTGGACACGATCGGGTTCGCGCCCCACAGGACGATGAGGCGCGCCTCGTCGAAGCGCTCCGGGTCCATGCCCACCGAGCCGCCGAGCGTCGCCTTGATGCCGGCCTTGCCCGCGGACGAGCACAGGGTGCGGTCGAGCAGCGAGGCGCCGAGCTTGTAGAAGAAGCGCCGGTCCATCGACATGTACTGCACCATGCCCATGGTCCCGGCGTAGCTGCACGGCAGAATGCTCTCCGGGTTCTCGGCGGCGAGCGCCTTCAGCCGCGCCGCGATCTTGTCCAATGCTTCATCCCAGCTGATGCGCTTGAACTGGCCGCTTCCCTTGCGGCCCACGCGGCGCATCGGGTATTTCAGCCGGTCCGGCGCGTACGTGCGCTCGAGGTAGTGCGCGACCTTGGTGCAGAGCGTGCCCTCGGTGAAGGGCATCGTGGGGTCGCCCCGGATCTGGGTCGCGACGCCGTCCTCGACGGTGACCAGCATGGCGCACGTGTCGGGACAATCGTGCGGGCAGGCCACCTTGACGACCTGGGAAACCGCTTCAGCCATCCGAGGATTCTACGCCAGGGCCTCGTCCAGCAATTCGATCCAATGGCGCACCGGCGTCGCGCTGGCCGCCTGCAGGTGCATGAGGCAGCCGATGTTGGCGCTCGCGATCGCTTGCGGCGCGCCTTCTTCGAGCGCGGCGAGCTTACGCGCGCGCAGCTCGTTGGCGATTTGCGGCTGCAGCAACGAGTAGGTGCCGGCGGACCCGCAGCAAAGGTGCGCGTCGCGCACCGGGACGAGCTCATAGCCGACGCGCGCAAGCAAGGCCTCGACCTTGCCGCGCAGCTGCTGCCCGTGCTGCAGCGTGCAGGGCGAATGGAAGGCGACGCGGCCGCGCTTTTCTCCGCGGGGCAGGTCTTCCGGGCGCAGCACTTCGCAGAGATCCCGCGTCAGCTCGGAAATGCGCTCGGCCTTGCCGCGGTAGTTCTGGTCGGTGGCGAGGATGTGCGCGTAGTCCTTGACCGTGACGCCGCATCCGCTCGCGGTCATCACCACTGCCTCGATCCCGCGACCGGCCAACAACGGCCACCACGCGTCGATCAGCGCGCGCATGTCGTCGCGGCCGGCTTCCTGGTCGTTGAGATGGAAGCGAATGCCGCCGCAGCAGCCGGCGCCGGGCACCTCGAGCAGCGAGATGCCCATGCGATCAAGCACGCGCGCCGCCGCCGCGTTGATCGAAGGCGCGAGCGCGCGCTGCACGCAGCCGCGCAACGCAATCACCTTGCGCGCGTGGCGCGCGGCGGGCCACGCGCCGCTGGGACGCGTACGCGGCGCCATCCCGACGAGCTGCCCCACGCGCAGGGCGGCGCGGAAGAGCGCGGTGCGCGGCAGGCCGAAGGCGAGCACGCCCCGGCGCAGCCGATCCCACGGCGAGCGCCGCGTGCGCGCTTCCACTACGGCGCGGCCGATGTCGACCAGGCGGCCATAGCGCACCCCCGAGGGGCAGGTGGTCTCGCACGCGCGGCACGTGAGGCAGCGATCGAGATGGAGCCGCGTCTTCGCGCTGACCGCGGCGCCTTCCAGCGCGCGCTTGATGAGATAGATGCGGCCGCGCGGGCTGTCGAGATCGTCGCCCAGCACCTGATAGGTCGGGCAGGTCGCCGTGCAGAACCCGCAGTGCACGCATTTGCGCAGGATGGCGTCGGCCTCCCGTCCCTCTGGCGTGTCGCGGATGAAGTCGGCGAGCTGGGTTTGCACCGGCGGCTATACTTTTCGCATGAAGGTGCTGACCTGGCTGGTGGTGCTCGGCGCGCTCGGCGGTCTGGGATACCTGCTATGGGCCTGGCGCCAGCGCTGGCTCGAGCACCAGCGCGCTTCGGAGGAACGCGTTGCCGCGTTCATCGCCCAGGCCAGGCCGCCCACCGCGCCCGCGCAGGCCGCCGCGCCCCCGCCCGATCCGTCGCTACCGCAGCAAAAGCTGCTGCTCGACGCGGCGACCAAAGCCGGCGAAGCCGGCGAGCCCGCGCTCGCGATCCAGCTGTATGCGCGCCTGCTGGCCCGCTTCCCGCAAAGCCCCTTCGCTGCGCAGGCACGCAGCGGCGTCGAGGCACAGAAGCAAAAGCTCGCCAAGGCCTAGAGCTCCGGGTACATCCTGCCGCGTCCGAAGATCCCGGCCGGGTCGAACACCGCCTTGAGGCTGCGGTGCAGGCGCTCGAGCACCGGCTCGAGCGGCGAGAAGCAGCCCACGTCCTTGTCGGCGGCGCGGAAGAGCGTCGCATGGCCCTTGAGCCGGCGCGCGGCTGCGCGCATCGCGGCCGGGCTCTCCGACGATCGAACCCAGCGCAGCGCGCCGCCCCACTCGATCAATTGCGCGCCTTGCAGCTCGAGCGGCCCCGCGGTCGAGGGCAGCGCAAGCCGCCACAGCGGTTGCGCGCCGGAAAAGAACGGCGCGGTCTGCTCACGCAGCGACTGCCAGAACGGCTCGTCGACCCTTGCGCCGCCGATCTTGGCCGCAGCGGCGCGCACGCCCGCGGCGGAGCCCGAGAGCCGCACCGTGAGCGCGCCGTCGTGCCACGCGGTCGCGCTGACCGGCAGCGGCTCGCCCGCCCAGCGGTTCATGAGCTCGAGCGCGCGCTCCTGGTGCGCTTCGAGCCGCAACGTGGCCTCGACCTGTGGCTTCGGCGCGAGCTTGAGCGACACTTCGGCGATCACGCCCAGCGTGCCGAGCGAGCCCGCGACGAGGCGCGACACGTCGTAGCCGGCGACGTTCTTCATCACCTGGCCGCCGAAGCTGAGGATCTCGCCGCGCCCGTCGATCAGCTTCACCCCGAGCACGAAATCGCGCAGCGCGCCGGCGGCCGCGCGGCGCGGGCCCGATAGGCCGGCGGCGACGCAGCCGCCGACCGTGGCCTGCGAACCGAAGTGCGGCGGCTCGAACGGCAGGCATTGGCCGTTGGCCTCGAGAATGCTTTCCAGGTGGGAAAGCGGCGTGCCGCAGCGCGCGGTCACCACCAGCTCGGTCGGCTCATAGCCGGCGACGCCGGCGTAGCCGCGCGTGTCGAGGATCTCGCCGTGCAACGCGTTGCCGTAGAAGTCCTTGGTGCCGCCGCCGCGCAGCCGCAGCCCGCGGCCGCTGGCCGCGGCCTCGCGGATGGTTTCGGCGAGCGCTTCGATCAAAAGCGCGGCAGCTCGGGGTGCCGCAGCCGGCCGCCGTGCACGCGCATGCGGCCGTATTCCGCGCAGCGCGCGAGCGTCGGCACCGCCTTGCCGGGGTTGAGCAGGCCCTGCGGGTCGAAGGCGCGCTTCACCGCGCGGAACAGCTCGAGCTCCGCCGGCCGGAACTGCACGCACATCTGGTTGATCTTCTCGACGCCGACGCCGTGCTCGCCGGTGATGGTGCCGCCCACCTCCACGCATTTCTCCAGCACCTCCGCGGCGAAGAGCTCGGTGCGATGCAGCTGGTCCGCGTCGTTCGCGTCGAACAGGATCAGCGGATGCAGGTTGCCGTCGCCGGCGTGGAACACGTTCGGGCAGCGCAGGCGGTACTTTCGCTCCAGCGCCGCAATGAAGGTCAGCACTTCGCCCAGGCGCTTGCGCGGGATGGTGCCGTCCATGCAGTAGTAGTCGGGCGAGATGCGGCCGACCGCAGGAAACGCGGCCTTGCGGCCCGACCAGAAGCGCAGCCGCTCGGCCTCGTCGCGCGACACGGTCATGCGCGTCGCGCCGGCACGCTCGAGCACCGCGTTCATGCGCGCGATCTCGTCCTCGACCTCCTCGGCGGTGCCGTCGGACTCGCACAGCAGGATCGCCGCCGCCTCCAGGTCGTAGCCCGCCTGGACGAACTGCTCGACCGCATGGGTCGCCGGCCGGTCCATCATTTCCAGCCCCGCCGGCACGATGCCGGCGGCGATCACGTCCGCGACGGCCGCGCCGGCCTTCTCCACGTCGTCGAACGACGCCATAACGACACGCGCGCACTGCGGCTTGGGCAGGAGCTTCAGCGTCACTTCGGTGACCACGAACAACATTCCCTCGGAGCCCACCGCGAGCGCGAGCAGGTCGTAGCCGGGCGCGTCGGGCGCCTCCCCGCCGAGCTCGATCGGCTCGCCGTCGATCGTGAAGCCGCGCACGCCCAGCACGTTGTGCAGGGTGAGGCCGTACTTCAGGCAGTGCACGCCGCCGGAGTTCTCCGACACGTTGCCGCCGATGGTGCACGCGATCTGGCTCGAAGGATCGGGCGCGTAGTACAGGCCGTGCGGCGCGGCGAGCTCGGACACCACGGCGTTGCGCACGCCCGGCTGCACGACGGCGATGCGCGCGAGCGGATCGATGCGCAGCACGCGCATGAACTTGGCCATCGAGAGCAGCACGCCTTCGCCGGAAGGCAGCGCGCCGCCGGAGAGCCCGGTACCCGCGCCGCGCGGCACTACGGGAATTTTCAATGAACTACAAACCCTGAGAATCTGGCGAACCTGCTCCTCCGTCTCGGGCAGGGCGACCACCATCGGCAGCTGCCGATAGGCGGTCAGGCCGTCGCATTCGTAGGGCCGGGTGTCTTCTTCCTCGTGGAGCACCGCGCGCTGCGGCAGGAACGCGCGCAGCGCCTTTACGACAGGTAGGGATGCGCCCACTTCAGGCCTTCCGACGTGTCACCCCGCGGATTGTATTCGCATCCCACCCAGCCCGAGTACCCGAGCGCGTCGAGATGGCGCAGCAGAAAATCGAAGTTGATCTCGCCCGTGCCCGGCTCGTGGCGCCCGGGCACGTCGGCGAGCTGGATGTGGCCGATGCGCGCGAGCAGGCGCTCGACGCTCCGCGCGAGGTCGCCCTCCATGATCTGCATGTGGAAGAAGTCGAACTGCAGGAAGGCGTTGCCCTCGCCCGCGGCGTTGAGCACCTCGATCGCCTGCGCCGAGCGCGAGAGAAAGAACCCCGGCACGGTGCGCGTGTTGATCGGCTCGAGCGTGAGCGACAGGCCGGCGGCGCCGAGCTTGCGCGCGGCGTAGCGCACGTTGTCGACCAGGAGCGCGAGGTGCTCGGGCGCGGCCGGCGCGAGGCCGGCGAGGCAGTTGAGGCGCGGGCAGCCCACCGCCTTGGCGTAGTCGATCGCGCGCTCCACGCCCTCGCGAAACTCGCGCTCGCGTCCGGGCAGGCAGGCGATACCGCGGTCGCCCGCGGCGAAATCTCCCGCCGGCAGGTTGTGCAGCACCACCTGCACGCCGGCATCGCGCGCCCAGCGTGCGAGCTCATCAGCGCGCCACTGGTAGGGGAACTGGTACTCCACGTAGCGGAAACCGGCGCGCGCCGCGGCGGCGAAGCGCTGCGCAAACTCGAGCTGCGGAAAAAGCATGGACAGGTTGGCCGCCAGCTTCGGCATGGCGCCAGCATAACCCGCGCACAAGTGCTATCCTTTTTCGGCTGCAAACCCATCATACGAACAGGAGATAAGAATGGGTGCCCTCTTCCAGTCCCTCGGTCGCACCATCGCCGCCGGCGTCGTCCTCCTCGTGATTTTCATCATCCTGGCCGGCCTCGGCACCGGCTCCTGGGTGCGCACCGGCGATCACGCCTGGTGGGCTTTCTTCATGCGCTGGCTGCACGTGCTCTCCGGCGTGATGTGGATCGGCCTGCTCTGGTATTTCAACTTCGTGCAGACCCCGTCGATGCCGAAGATCCCGGACGAGCAGAAGCCCGCGGTGTCGAAAGTGATCGCGCCCACGGCGCTCTTCTGGTTCCGCTGGGGTGCGATGGCGACCATCGTCACCGGCCTGCTCCTCGCCTGGATGAACGGCTACATCGGCGCCGCGCTTTCCCTGCAGAAGGGCTACCACGCGATCGGCCTGGGTATGTGGCTGGGCGCGATCATGTGGTTCAACGTCTGGTTCATCATCTGGCCGAACCAGAAGAAGGCGCTCGGCATCGTCACGGTGAGCCCGGAAGAGAAGGCGGCCGCGGCGCGGATGGCGGGCATGACCTCGCGCTTCAACACCATGCTGTCGATCCCGATGCTCTACTGCATGGTGGCGCAGCAGAACGGCGGGCTCTAGCGTGAAATGAAAAAAGGCAGGGCGCCTGCCCTGCCTTGTCGTGCTGCCGAGCGGGCGTTACTTCTTCTCGCTCTTCGTCGGTTCGCTTTTCTTCGCTTCGCTCTTCTTCGCGGGCGGCTTCAGGCAGCCGCTCATGAACTTCTTCCGGTCGTCGCCCTTCAGCTTCTTGTCGTCGGCCTGCGTATTGCACGCCTTCATTCGCTCCTGCTGCTTCTTCTGCGCCTCGGTCGGCTCCTTCTTCGCCGATTTTTCCGCCGCTGGCTTCTCGGCCTTCTTCTCCTGCGCAATGGTGTTGACGCTCGCCGCGGCGAACAACGCGGCTACGATTACGGACAGCAGCTTTCTCATATCTCCTCCTGCGGGTTAGGACGTACCCGGGTGGGTAACGCACCAGCGGACCATCGGTTGACCCCGGAACGTACCTGTCATCACGCTGACAGGCTCGACTGCTCGCTACCGCGCCTTGCTGGCGAGCTCGACGCCGCCCAGCTTGGCGCCCGCCTTGATGCCGCGCTGCGCAAACCACCCCTGCGTCATCTCGAGCGCGTAGAGCGCCGGCCGGGTCGCGCAATGCGACTGCTCGCTATGAGGCTGCATGTCCGCAATGTTGATGATCTCGCCCTTCTCGTCGAGGAAGGCGACGGACAGCGGGATGTAGGTGTTCTTCATCCACATGCAGTGGATCGCCGGCGCGTCGAAGATGAAAAGCATGCCGGAATTCGCCGCGAGCGACTTGCGGTGCATGAGCCCGCGCCCGCGCGTCTCGTAGTCGGCGGCGACCTCGGCGCGGATCAGATGCATGCCAGCCGACAACTGGACCACGGGGAGCGGCTGCTGCGCCAGCGCCGGCGCTGCAGCCAACAAGACGACAACGAGGAATCGCATAAATGAAAAAGGCAGGACATTGTCCTGCCTTTTCCGTCGTTCGACAGCGGGTTACTTCTTCTCGTCTTTCTTGGCGTCTTTCGATTTCGCCGTCTTGGCCTTCTCGGTCTTGGCCTTGTCGGTCTTGGCCTTCTCGGTCTTGGCCTTGTCGGTCTTGGCCTTCTCGCTCTTGGCTTTCTTCTCGGCCTTCTCGTCCTTCGTCTGCGCGCCGACCGGCGACGCCACGAAGGCAGTGGTGCTAACCGCAAACAGCGCGGCGACGATCACGGACAGCAGCTTGTTCATTTCCTTCTCCTGTTAGTGTTCAAACGTAGGGCCGAGGCAACCACCTCTGGTACCCGGAGGTGATAACGCGCCAGCGGCAGAACCGGTTGACCTAACCGTATCCCTGGGGGGCTGCGTACGGCTCGCGCATTTTAGACAAAAGCCGAAGAATGCTTTTCCCGCCTCTCAAGCCATTGTATTAACTAATGAAATAGCCGACACTTGGCGTTCGAACCGGGCGCGCGAAAACGACCGTGACGCGCCGCGCGCGCTCTTATAATTCCGCCCCCTATGGCCTACCAACACATCAAGATTCCCTCCGGCGGCGAGAAGATCACGGTCGGCAAGGATTTTTCGCTCTCGGTTCCGAACAACCCGATCATTCCCTACATCGAAGGCGACGGCACCGGCGTGGACATCACGCCGGTGATGCTCAAGGTGGTCGACGCCGCGGTGAAGAAAGCCTACGGCGGCAAGAAGAAGATCGTCTGGATGGAGATGTTCGCCGGCGAGAAGTCGTGCAAGGTGTACGGCGAGAACGTCTGGCTGCCCGACGAGACGCTCGCGGCGGCGAAGGAATACGTGGTCTCCATCAAGGGCCCGCTCACCACGCCGGTGGGCGGCGGCATCCGCTCGATCAACGTGGCGCTGCGCCAGGAGCTCGACCTCTATGTCTGCCTGCGGCCGGTACGCTGGTTCAAGGGCGTGCCCTCGCCGCTCAAGAAGCCCGAGGACGTGGACATGGTGATCTTCCGCGAGAACTCGGAGGACATCTATGCTGGCATCGAATGGCCGGCGAACTCGCCCGAGGCGAAGAAGGTGATCGACTTCCTGACCAAGGAGATGAAGGTCAAGAAGATCCGCTTCCCGGGCAGCTCGGCGATCGGCATCAAGCCGGTATCGATCGAGGGCTCGGAGCGCCTCATCCGCAGGGCCTACCAGTACGCGATCGACAACCAGCGCAGGTCGGTGACCCTGGTGCACAAGGGCAACATCCAGAAGTTCACCGAGGGCGGCTTCCGCGACTGGGGCTACCAGCTCGCGGTGAAGGAGTTCGGCGCCAAGCCGGTCGACGGCGGGCCGTGGCACAGCTTCAAGAACCCGAAGGGCGGCCCGGACATCGTGATCAAGGACGTGATCACCGACGCCATGCTGCAGCAGATCCTGCTGCGCCCGGCGGAATACGACGTTCTCGCGACCACCAACCTGAACGGGGACTACATCTCCGATGGTCTCGCGGCCGAGGTGGGCGGCATCGGCATTGCGCCGGGCGCGAACCTGAGCGACACGGTGGCGATGTTCGAGGCGACCCACGGCACCGCGCCGAAGTACGCCGGCAAGGACTACGTAAATCCCGGCTCCGAGATCCTCTCGGCGGAGATGATGCTGCGCCACATGGGCTGGGTGGAAGCCGCCGACGCGATCATCAAGTCGATGGAGAAGGCGATCAGCGACAAGATCGTCACCTACGACTTCGCCCGCCAGATGCAGGGCGCGAAGCAGGTGTCGTGCTCGGGCTTCGGCCAGGCCATGATCGAACGGATGTAGACAAATCCCCACAAACAAAAAGGCCGCCCGAGGGCGGCCTTTTTCATGAGCGGGCGGTTTTTTAGACTTTTTGGATGTTCGAAGCCTGCTTGCCCTTGGGCCCTTGCACCACGTCGAAGCTCACCTTCTGGCCCTCTTTCAGGGTCTTGAAGCCCGACATGTTGATCGCCGAGAAATGCGCGAATAGGTCTTCGCTGCCGTCATCCGGCGTAATGAAGCCGTAGCCCTTTGCGTCGTTGAACCACTTCACGGTGCCTGTTGCCATACTGTCTCCCTGATTGTTGATTGAGCTACCGGGCGTTTTTCGACCCGAGCCATGCCTGAACCACGCCCCGCCGCCCCTAGTGGCAAACAGACAGCCTGTATCCAAACACAGGTGGCTTTTACGCGCCCCTCCGGGGCTCGTCAAGAGCCTGAAAAAACGCCGTAATCCGGCATCGATGTGCCCTTCGTCGCATTGCACCGCCCCCCCACATTGATTACGATAGGTCGTAGGCAGGCAACCGGAGGCCATGGCGCAGCACAAGGACGACGCGATACTGGAGGCACAGAAGGCGAAGCTGAAGCCTCCGCCGATGTTCAAGGTCATGCTGCTCAACGACGATTACACCCCCATGGAGTTTGTCGTCGTGGTCTTGCAAAAATTCTTCGCGATGACCCGGGAGCGGGCCACCCAGGTCATGCTCAAGGTCCATCGGGAAGGCATCGGCGTCTGTGGGGTCTATCCGCGCGACGTCGCATCCACCAAAGTGCAGCAAGTCGCGGCATACTCTCGGAAGCACCAGCATCCGCTTCAATGTGTGATGGAGGAAACGTAGCCAGATCCGGCTACTTAAGGCAGGAGGAAACGTAGGGAAATGATTGCTCAGGAACTCGAAGTCAGCCTGCACATGGCGTTCGTCGAAGCCCGGCAGAAACGCCACGAGTTCATTACCGTCGAGCACCTCCTCCTCGCGCTGCTGGACAACCCGACCGCGGCCGAGGTGCTGCGGGCCTGCGGCGCGAACATGGACGAGCTGCGTAAGAACCTGACGCAGCACATCACCGAGCAGACCCCGCGCATCGCCGCCGACCGCGAGGTCGACACCCAGCCGACGCTCGGCTTCCAGCGCGTGATCCAGCGCGCCATCCTGCACGTGCAGTCCTCCGGCAAGAAGGAGGTCACGGGCGCCAATGTGCTGGTGGCGATCTTCGGCGAGAAGGACTCGCACGCGGTGTACTTCCTGCAGCAGCAGGGCATCGCGCGGCTCGATGTCGTGAACTACATCTCGCACGGCATCACCAAGACGCCCCAGGCGCACCAGGGCAAGAGCGCCGACCAGGACGCCGAGCAGGAAACCCAGACCGAGACCTCGAACAGCCCGCTCGACAACTACACGCAGAACCTGAACGCGCTCGCGCTCGCGGGCAAGATCGATCCGCTCATCGGCCGCGACAAAGAGCTCGAGCGCGTGGTGCAGACGCTGTGCCGCCGGCGCAAGAACAACCCGCTGCTGGTCGGGGAAGCGGGCGTGGGCAAGACCGCGATCGCCGAGGGCCTCGCGCGCCGCATCGTCGAGGGCAACGTGCCCGACCTCCTCACCAAGTCCACCGTCTACGTGCTCGACATGGGCGCGCTGCTCGCCGGCACCAAGTACCGCGGCGACTTCGAGCAGCGCCTGAAGGCGGTGCTCAAGCAGCTGGTCGACAACCCGAACGCGATCCTGTTCATCGACGAAATCCACACCGTGATCGGCGCGGGCGCGGCGTCGGGCGGCACGCTCGATGCCTCGAACCTCCTCAAGCCGGTGCTATCCACCGGGCAGCTCAAGTGCATCGGCGCGACGACCTACAACGAGTACCGCGGCGTGTTTGAGAAAGACCACGCGCTCTCGCGGCGCTTCCAGAAGATCGACGTGGTCGAGCCCTCGGTCGACGAGACGGTCGAGATCCTGAAGGGCCTGAAGAGCCGCTTCGAGGCGCACCACAGCGTCAAGTACACGGCCAACGCGCTCACCACCGCGGCCGAGCTCTCCGCGCGCTACATCAACGACCGCCACCTGCCCGACAAGGCGATCGACGTGATCGACGAGGCGGGCGCCGCGCAGCGCATCGCGCCCAAAGCGAAGCAGAAGAAGATCATCGGCAAGCCCGAGATCGAGGAGATCATCGCCAAGATCGCGCGCATCCCGCCGCGCAGCGTCTCCACCGACGACCGCAGCGCGCTCGCGAACCTGGACCGGGATCTCAAGGCGGTGGTCTTCGGCCAGGATCAGGCGATCGACGCGCTCACCGCCGCGATCAAGATGGCGCGCTCGGGTCTCGGCAACCCGCAGAAGCCGATCGGAAACTTCCTGTTCTCCGGCCCCACCGGGGTCGGCAAGACCGAGGTCGCGCGCCAGCTCGCCTACTGCATGGGCATCGAGCTCATCCGCTTCGACATGTCGGAGTACATGGAGCGCCACGCCGTGTCGCGCCTGATCGGCGCGCCGCCCGGATACGTGGGCTTCGAGCAGGGCGGCCTGCTCACCGAGGCGATCACCAAGAAGCCGTACTCCGTGCTGCTGCTCGACGAGATCGAGAAGGCACACCCCGACATCTTCAACGTGCTCCTGCAGGTCATGGATCACGGCACGCTCACGGACAACAACGGCCGCAAAGCCGACTTCCGCAACGTGTGCATCGTCATGACCACCAACGCGGGCGCCGAGTCGCTGGCGCGCACGCAGATGGGTTTCACGCCGTCGGTCAAGATGGGCGACGAGATGGAGGCCATCAAGCGCATGTTCACGCCCGAGTTCAGGAACCGGCTCGACGCGATCATCTCGTTCCGCGCGCTCGACCACGAGATCATTCTCCGCGTGGTGGACAAGTTCCTGATGCAGCTGGAAGAGCAGCTCGCCGAGAAGAAGGTCGAGGCAGCCTTCACCCCGGAGCTCAAGCTCCACCTCGCCAAGAAAGGATTCGATCCGCTGATGGGCGCGCGGCCGATGGCACGCCTGATCCAAGACACGGTGCGGCGCGCGCTCGCCGACGAGCTCCTGTTCGGCCGCCTGCAGCACGGCGGCAAGGTCACGATCGACGTCGGCGAGGACGAAAAGATCAAGCTCAAGTTCGAGGAAGAAGCCGCGGCGACGCCGGTGGCCTAACTTCGCGATAGCACCCCCACCAAGGCCGCCTTGCGCGGCCTTTGCTTTTTTCGGGGTGCGGCGTTACTTTTTGCACCCCACAGGGAGGGGTTCATGCCACGAGCCATTGTTCTTTGCGTCACGCTCCTCGCTGCGCTATCCGCGCACGCGCAGGAAAACGCCCGCAACCTCGCCGCGGGCTGCGCCATCTGTCACGGCACGCAAGGCAACGCGCTGCCGGGCGCGCCGGTCATTCCGCTGGCCGGTCTGCCGCGCGAGCACATTGCCACGCAGATGCGCGCTTTCCGCGACGGTACCCGGCCGGCCACGGTGATGCACCAGATTGCCAAGGGATACACGGACGCACAAATCGATGCGATGGCGGCCTGGTTCGCCTCGCAGAAGAGGTAAATCATGAGACGACGCGACTTTCTCAAGCTGGCCGGTGCGGCGGCGGTTACCGGATGCGCGACCGCGACCCCCTCCAAGGCACGCGTAGTGGTGGTCGGCGGCGGCTTCGGCGGCGCGACCGCGGCGAAATACATCCGCATGTGGGACCCGTCGATCGACGTGGTGCTCGTGGAGCGCGAGGCTTCATTCGTTTCGTGCCCGATCTCCAACCTGGTGCTCGCCGGCTACTCGAGCATGCAGGAGATCACCCGCGGCTACGACGGCCTGCGGCGCCACGGCGTGCAAGTGGTGCGCGATGAAGCCACCGCGGTCGATCCTGCGAAGAAGGTCGTCCGGCTGGCACGCGGCGGCGACCTCGCCTACGAGCGGCTTGTCATCTCGCCCGGGATCGACTTCACCTTCGGCGACATCGCAGGCTACGAGGCGGCGATGCAGGAAGGCAGCGTGCTGCACGCCTGGAAGGCCGGGCCACAGACCGTGGCGCTGCGGCGCCAACTCGAAGAAATGCGCGATGGCGGCGTCTACATTCTCTCGGTGCCGCTCGCGCCGTACCGCTGCCCGCCCGGGCCCTACGAGCGCGCGAGCATGGTCGCGGCCTACTTCAAGCAGGCGAAGCCGCGCTCCAAGGTGCTGGTGCTCGACGCCAACCCCGACGTGACCTCCAAACCCGGTCTGTTCAAGCGCGCGTGGACCGATCTCTACCAGGGAATTCTCGAATTCCGCGGCAACTCGCGCGCCGTGGCGGTCGACGGCAAGTCGCGCACCGTGAAGCTCGAGCTCGAGGACGTCAAAGGCGATGTCATCAACGTCGTACCCCCTCACCGCGCGGGCGAAATCGCCGCTAAGTCGGGCCTGATCACCACCAACAACCGCTGGTGCGACGTCGACTGGAGCACCATGGAGTCGAAAGCGGTGAAAGGCGTGCACGTGCTGGGCGACGCCACGCTGTCCGCGCCTGGCATGCCCAAGTCCGGCAGCATGGCGAACAACCACGCCAAGATCGCGGCCGCCGCGATCGTCGAGCTTCTGAACGGCCGCCAGCCCCAGCCGGTGAAGATCATCAATACCTGCTACAGCTTCGTGTCGCAGAAGGAAGGCATCCGCGTCTCATCGGTGCACGAATGGGATGGAACGACTTTGCAACCGGTGAAAGGCTCGGGCGGCGTGTCGGCCGCGCGCAGCGAAGCAGAGGGCACCTTCGCCTGGAACTGGGCCCGCACGATCTGGTCCGACTCGCTCGCCTGATCGCGCGACGGCGCTGGCTCGCGCTGCTCGGGGCGGGGTTCTTCACCGCGCCAGTCTGGAGCGATAGCCACTTCGCGCGCCGCGCGGCCGAGCTGCGCGACGAGGCGGTGCGCGCCGGGGACCAGCCCTACGGTGCGGTCGTCGTGAAGGATGGGAAGATCGTCGGCGAAGCGCCAAGCCGGGTCGTCAGCGCGCGCGACCCAACCGCCCATGCCGAGATGGAAGCAATCCGCGACGCCGCGCGCAAGCTCGGCACGCGCGACCTCTCGGGCTGCGAGCTCTACGGCTCGTCGCCGGCATGCCGGATGTGCGAGGCTGCGGCGTACTGGGCGAACATTGCCCGGCTGCATCCCGGAAACCGCGCGCCGCGGATCTAGGACTTTCCGGTCGAGCCGAAACCGCCGGCACCCCTGGCGCTGGCGGCGAATTCCTCCACCACCTCGAATTCGACCTGTACCACCGGCACCACGATCAGCTGCGCGATGCGGTCGAGCGGCTGGATGGTGAACGCGCCCTTGCCGCGGTTCCACACCGAGATCATGAGCGGCCCCTGGTAGTCGGAGTCGATCAGGCCCACCAGGTTGCCGAGCACGATGCCGTTCTTCGCGCCAAGGCCCGAGCGCGGCAGGATGACCGCGGCGTACCCCGGATCGCCGACGTGAATCGCGATTCCGGACGCGACCAGATGGCTTTCGCCCGGGTTCAAGGTCAGTTCCGACGGGATGCAAGCGCGCAAGTCCAACCCCGCGGCGCCCGCGCTGGCGTAATGCGGCAGCATGCCGCGGATCCTCTCGTCGAGGATCTTGACTTCCAGTTTCCTCATTTGCGGATCGGCAGCTTGCCGGCGACGTGCTCGAGCAGCTTGCGCGCGAGC
>Ga0075420_100000144_pt1 | contig 49000 bp, 44 predicted proteins | sample SoiMetdeltSBSDD4_FD_75296 | JGI IMG/M metagenome (GOLD analysis project Ga0075420, IMG submission 75296) | Bulk soil microbial communities from a Populus tree surrounding site in Tennessee, USA - Soil MetaG P. deltoides SBSDD4 | ecosystem: Environmental > Terrestrial > Soil > Tree plantation...
CCGGTGGTGGGGCACCGGGCTGAACACCGAGGCCAAGCTGTTGCTGCTGCGGCGCGCCTTTGACGGGCTGGGTGCGGTGCGCGTGGTCTGGCGGACCGACCTGGGCAACGAGCGGTCGCAGGCGGCGCTTGAGCGGATCGGCGCGCAGCGGGAGGGCGTGCTGCGCGCGAGCACCCGCCTGCCGGACGGCACCCTGCGGGACGCCGTGCAGTACGCGATGACGGCGCCGGACTGGCCCGCGGCGCAGCACCGTCTCGTTGCCCTGCTGCACCGCTCCTCCATTGCATGAGGCCGGGGCGCCGATGGCGTCATGCCCGCCGCCCACACTCGTCGTTGTCAGCGGGCCGCCGGGGTCCGGAAAGACCACGCTGGCCTACGAGCTGGCACGCGCTCTCGGCTGTCCGGTGATCTGCCGGGATGAGATCAAGCAGGGCATGGTCCAAGCCATCCGCGGCTTCACGCCTGGCCCTGGTGACCCGCTCACCCGGCGGACACTGACAACGTTCTTCGACGTGCTCCGCCTGCTACTCGGTGCTGGGGTCACGGTCGTCGCCGAGGCGGCGTTCCAGGACCGGGTCTGGCGGCCCGGTCTCACGCCTCTTGCCGATCTCGCCGTGCTCCGGATCGTCCGCTGCACCATCGACCATACGGTCGCCCGCGCCAGGATCAGCCGCCGCGTCGAAGAGGATGCGCTTCGCGCCGCGCATGACGACCGTGGCCTCCTACGGGCGCTGGCCGTCGGCGATGCATCTCTGGATGCCTTCGTCCCTATCTCGCTGGCTGCGCCGGCAATCCGCGTCGACACAGCAGACGGCTACGACCCAGCCGTTCCAGACATCTTGGCGTTCATTAATGATCGGCAGCGCCGGGACGAGGGTTGAGCGGCCGGGCCAATCCAAGCTGGTAACCGGACCAGGCTGGAAGCGTCCACGTGCGGGTCACGCAAGGGCGCGGAGAGCATCGGAGGCCAGTTCCCGGACGCGGGCAACGTCCCGACGGACACGATCGAGGTCTACGACGTTCGTTGCAGACGCGGCAAGTGCGGTCTGTCGTAGGTAGGCGGACAGGCTCATGCCGGCGTGCTCTGCAGCGGTGCGCAGGACGGCGGCCTCCTCCCGGGTGAACCGGATCGAGATCATGACGTCGAGGCGCGCGGGCGGGCGGCTGTCGACCTCGTCTCCTGCCAGGTCGTCGCGGTGACGTTGGAAGTACTCAGCCAGCTGGGCTTCGGTCATCTTGTCCACGTCGTCGGTCATCAGTCCTCCCAGGCGGTAATCGGTCGCACGGTCCGGCGTGCGTCATCCCAGGCGACGGCCACGACGACTCGACGGCCGCCGTCGGTCTCGCCAAACGCGAGCAGGTCAGCTGCGCGCCCGCGCTTGTTCCGCCGGTACGTCGGCCCGTTGGCGATCACCTGCTCTATCTCTTCCACAGTCACTCCATGGGCAGTGGCGTGCATGGCGTTGCCGTCGTCCCACTCGATGGCCTCCGGCCAGACCTCAGGCACGATCTACCTCCTGTCATACAGGATAGGAAAAATGTATGACGGGGTCTACAACGCATTGAACAAGAAACGCGCTAGGGGCCGGCAGCGCAGTCGGAGCCCTCCGCAATGTCGTACCCGGTGGGCAGGATAGAGGCGTGACAAGCAACCCGCTGGCGCGCTTCGGCCCCGCCACCCGGGCGTGGTTCGAGGCGGCGTTCGCCGCGCCCACCCCAGCCCAGGCCGGGGCGTGGCGGGCGGTGAGCGCCGGTCAACACGCCCTGGTGGTCGCGCCGACCGGCTCCGGCAAGACGCTCGCCGCGTTCCTGTGGTCGCTCGACCGGCTGGCCACCGAGCCCCACCCGGCCGACCCGCGGCGGCGCTGCCGGGTGCTCTACGTGAGCCCGCTCAAGGCGCTCGCGGTCGACGTCGAGCGCAACCTGCGCGCCCCGCTCGCCGGCATCCGCCACGCCGCAGCCCGGCTCGGCGTGCCGCCGCCCGACGTCACCGTGGGCATGCGCACCGGGGACACCCCCGCCGACGAGCGCCGGGCCTTCGGGCGTACGCCGCCGGACATCCTGATCACCACGCCCGAGTCGCTGTTCCTGCTGCTGACCTCGGCCGCGCGGGAGTCGCTGCGCGGCGTGGAGACGGTGATCGTCGACGAGGTGCACGCGATCTGCGCGACCAAGCGCGGCGCCCACCTGGCCTTGTCGCTGGAGCGGCTGGACGCGCTGCTGCCCGCCCCGGCGCAGCGGATCGGGCTGTCGGCGACGGTGCGCCCGGTCGACGAGACGGCCCGGTTCCTCGGCGGCACCCGGCCGGTCGAGGTGGTGCAGCCCCCGGCGGCGAAGACCATCGAGGTCACCGTCGAGGTGCCGGTCGAGGACATGACCCGGCTGGACGAGGTCGGGGCCGCCGGGCCCGGGGGCGAGGGCGAGCAGCCGCGGCGGGCCTCGATCTGGCCGGCCGTCGAGGAGCGGGTGCTCGACCTCGTCGAGGCGCACCGGTCCACGATCGTCTTCACCAACTCCCGCCGGGGCGCCGAGCGGCTCTGCGCCCGCCTCAACGAGCTCTCCGGGCAGCGGGCCGGGCAGGTGCCGGAGCCGGAGCCGACCCGTACCCCGGCGGAGGTCATGGCGCAGGCCGGCACCGCGCGCGGCGCGGCACCCGTGATCGCCCGGGCCCACCACGGGTCGGTGTCGCGCGAGGAGCGCAAGCACATCGAGGAGGCGCTCAAGTCCGGCCGGCTGCCGGCCGTGGTCGCCACCTCCAGCCTGGAGCTCGGCATCGACATGGGCGCGGTCGACCTGGTCGTGCAGATCGAGGCGCCGCCGACGGTCGCGGCCGGCCTGCAACGGGTCGGCCGGGCCGGGCACCAGGTGGGGGCGGTGTCCAGCGGGGTGGTGTTCCCCAAGCACCGGGGTGACCTGCTCTCCTGCGCGGTGGTCGCGGAGCGGATGCAGGCCGGCGCGATCGAGGAGCTGCGCTACCCGCGCAACCCGCTCGACGTGCTGGCCCAGCAGGTCATCGCGATGGTCGCCCTGGAGCCGTGGTCGCTGCCAGACCTGACCACACTGGTACGCCGTGCCGCGCCCTTCGCCGAGCTGCCCGACTCGGCCCTGCACGCGGTGCTGGACATGCTCTCCGGGCGCTACCCGTCGACCGCCTTTGCCGAGCTGCGTCCCCGGCTGGTCTGGGACCGGGCCACCGACCAGCTCACCGGCCGTCCCGGCGCGCAGCGGCTCGCGGTGACCAGCGGCGGCACCATCCCGGACCGGGGGCTGTTCGGCGTGTTCCTGGCCGGCAGCGAGCGCGCCGCCCGGGTCGGCGAGCTCGACGAGGAGATGGTGTACGAGTCCCGCGTCGGCGACGTCTTCCTGCTCGGCTCCACCTCGTGGCGGATCGAGGAGATCACGCCCGACCGGGTGCTCGTCTCCCCCGCCCCGGGCCAGGCCGCGCGCATGCCGTTCTGGAAGGGTGACGCGCCGGGGCGACCGGTCGAGCTGGGCCGGGCGATCGGGGCCCGGCTGCGCGGGCTGGCCCGGCTCGGCGAGCCGGCGGCGACGCAGGCCCTGCGCGCGGGCGGGCTGGACGAGTGGGCCGCCGGCAACCTGCTGGCCTACCTGCGCGAGCAGCGCGAGGCGACCCGGCACCTGCCGGACGACCGGACGGTCGTGGTGGAGCGCTTCCGCGACGAGCTGGGCGACTGGCGGCTGGCCGTGCACTGCGTGCTCGGCGCCAAGGTCAATGGCGCCTGGGCACTGGCGATCGGCCGCCGGCTCGGCGAGCGGTACGGCTTCGATGCCCAGGTGCTGCCCTCCGACGACGGGGTCGTGGTGCGGCTGCCAGACATGCTCGACGAGGCGCCAGGCGCCGAGCTGGCCGTCTTCGACCCCGACGAGGTCGCGTCCATTGTGGAGCAGTCGGTCGGCGGCTCGGCGATGTTCGCCTCCCGGTTCCGCGAGTGCGCCGCCCGGGCGCTGCTGCTGCCGCGCCGCGACCCGCGGCGGCGCCAACCACTGTGGCAGCAGCGGCAGCGGGCGGCCCAGCTGCTCGAGGTGGCCCGGGAGCTCGCCGACTTCCCGATCACGCTGGAGGCGGCGCGGGAGTGCCTGCAGGACGTGTTCGACGTGCCCGGGCTCGTCGAGCTGATGCGCGACCTGCGGTCCCGCCGGGTCCGCCTGGTCGAGGTGGAGACGCCGCGGCCGTCGCCGTTCGCCCGGTCGCTGCTGTTCGGCTATGTCGGCGCCTTCCTCTACGAGGGCGACGCCCCACTGGCCGAGCGCCGGGCCGCCGCCCTGGCGCTCGACTCCACCCTGCTCGGCGAGCTGCTCGGTCGGGTGGAGCTGCGCGAGCTGCTCGACCCGGGCGTGGTGGCCGAGACCGAGCGACGGTTGCAGTGGCTGGCCGAGGAGCGCCGGCCCCGCGACGCGGAGGACGTGGCCGAGCTGCTGCGGGTCGTCGGTGACCTGTCGCCGGCCGACGTGGCTGCCCGCGGCGTGGCCCCGGCCTGGCTGTCCGAGCTGGTCGCGGCGCGGCGGGCGATCCAGGTGCGCATCGCCGGTGAGGAACGGTGGCTGGCGGTGGAGGACGCCGGCCGGGTGCGCGACGCGCTCGGCGTGGCCCTGCCGGTCGGCGTGCCGCAGGCGTTCCTGGACAGCGGCGACGACCCGCTCGCCGACCTCGTCGCCCGGTACGCGCGCACCCACGCGCCGTTTACGGCAGGCGCGTGCGCGGCACGGTTCGGGCTTGGTGTGTTCGTGGTCGAGCAGGCGCTGCGCCGGCTCGCCGCGACCGGCCGGGTCACCTCAGGCGAGCTCACGCCCGGCGGGGCGGGCACCGAGTGGTGCGACGCCGAGGTGCTGCGCCTGCTGCGGCGCCGGTCCCTCGCGGCGCTGCGCCGGGAGATCGAGCCGGTGCCGGCGCAGGCGTTGACCCTGTTCCTGCCGCGCTGGCAGCACGTTGGCTCGTCCGCCCGCGGGGTGGAGGCGGTCGCCGCCGCGGTCGAGCAGCTGCAGGGTGCCCCGGTGCCGGCCTCGGCCCTGGAGCGGCTGGTGCTGCCCGCCCGGGTGGCCGACTACACCCCCGCCTACCTGGACGAGCTGTGCGCCAGCGGCGACGTGGTCTGGGCCGGTGCCGGCGCGATCGCCGGGGGCGACGGCTGGCTCACCCTGGCCTACGCCGACGCCGCCCCGCTGCTGCTGGCCCCACCCGATGAGGCCCTGGCGCTGACCCCGCTGCACCAGGCGGTCCTGGACGCGCTCGCCGACGGGCAGGCACTGTTCTTCCGGGCACTGTCCGACCGGCTCGGCGCCCAGGACGACCGCGAGCTGGTCGCCGCCGTGTGGGACCTGGTGTGGGCCGGATGGCTGTCGAACGACACGCTCGCGCCGGTGCGGGCGCTGCTCTCCGGCGGCTCGGGAGCGCACCGCTCCCGCCCCGCACCCGCCCGCTCGCGGTACCGCCGCCCGGGCCGCGTGGGGCTGCCGTCCCGCACCGGCCCGCCGACCGCTGCTGGGCGGTGGTACCGGCTGCCGGACCGCGACACCGACCCGACCCGGCGGGCCGCCGCCGCTGCCGACGCGCTGCTGGAGCGGCACGGCGTGGTGACCCGTGGAGCCGTCGCCGCCGAAGGGGTGGCCGGTGGGTTCGCGGCGGTCTACCCGGTCCTCGCGGCGCTGGAGGAGCGCGGGGCGGCCCGGCGGGGCTACTTCGTGGAGGGGCTGGGCGCGGCGCAGTTCGCCGTGCCGGGCGCGGTGGACCGGCTGCGGTCGCTCGCCGCCGACGGCGACGTGCCGGCCGGCCGGGCAGGCGCCGGGACAGACACGGGCCGCACCGGAGGAGGCGCGGGCGGCACCGGGCGCGGCGCGGCCGCCGCCCTGGTGCTCGCCGCGACCGACCCGGCCAACCCGTACGGCGCCGCGCTGCCCTGGCCGGAACGGATCGTGGACTCCGGGGACGGCGACCCGGCCAGCGCCACCGGCCACCGGGCCGGTCGCAAGGCCGGCGCGCTCGTCGTGCTGGTCGCCGGGGCGCTCGCACTCTACGTCGAGCGGGGCGGGCGTACCGTGCTGTCCTATGTGGACGACATCGATGCGCTGGAGGTCGCGGCAAAGGCCCTGGCGGACGCGGTGCACGCCGGCGCGCTGGGGGCGCTGTCGGTGGAGCGGGCCGACGGTGCGGCCGTGCACGCGTCCCCGCTGGCCGACGCGCTGAGCGCGGCCGGGTTCCGGCCGACCCACCGGGGGCTGCGCCTGCGCGGCTGACCGGCGCCGGGTTTGGCACGATCGGCAGGTGCCCCTGACCGCGTCCCGCGCCTTGATCCGCCAGACCGAGCGCTGGTTCGTCCAGCGCGGCGTGCCGACCCTGATCGAGGGGTACGGCTTCGTCGCCCACGTGCTGCCGCGCATGCTGCCGTTCCTGGCACTGACCGCACTTGGCAGCCTCACCTGGCTGGTGCCCGCGCCGCCCGGCCCGTACGGGCGGCTGCTGCTCCTGCTCGCCGTGGCGGTGCTGGGCGTGGGCGGGTGGCTGGCGCTCACCGCGTTCGGCCGGCGGGCGCCTCGCCCCACCCGGGTCACCACAGCCGCCCTCCTGGCGGCGTACGCCGCGCTGCCGGCGCTCGTACCCCTGCTCGTTGTCGCCGGGTACGGCAGCGAGCGGGCGGAACAGGTCCTCCGCCAGCCCTCCGGCGCCGCGGTGGCGAGCTTCGCCGGCGCGCACCTGCTGGCGTTCGTCACGGCGTGGCTGGTGACCGCGTACGGCCTGGTGCCGCTGACCCGGCGGGCGGTCGAGGACGCGGTGCGGGACATGCGCAACAGCGTGAAGCTGCAAGGCCGGGCGCTGCCGATGCTGCTCTTCGTCACACTGTTCTTCTTCTTCACCGGCGAGCTGTGGCAGGCGATGAACCGGCTGACCTGGTGGCGCATGCTGCTCGTGGTCGCGCTGTTCGCCGCGGTCACGGTGCTCGCCGCGGCGGCCCGGCTGCGGGACGAGATCGGCCGGGTGGAGCAGGACCTCAGCCAACCCCGCCTCAACGCGGCGTGCCGGGAGACGCCGCTGGCCGACGTACCCCTGGTCGAGATCGTGCCGGACGGGGCGCTGCAGGCCCGGCCGCTGGAGGCACGCCAGGTCGGCAACCTCCTGGTCGGGCTGGCAATGCGCCAACTGGTGCAGGCCAGCCTGGTCGGGATGGGCCTATTCGCGTTCTTCATGGTGCTCGGCGCGATCGTGGTGGACCCGGCAACCGCCGAGCAGTGGCTCGGCGAGCCGGCCCGGCCCTGGGTGTGGCTGCCTGAGCTCCCGGCCGCGCTGCCCCGGGCAGCGGTGATTCTGGCCGGCTTCGGCAGCATGTACTTTGCCGTGACCTCGATGAGCGACAGCGAGCACCGGCGGCAGTTCTTCGCGCCGATCCTGGAGGAGGTGGAGCGCACCCTCGCGGTACGGGCGGTCTACCTGGCGGTGCGCGAGGTCGTGCTGCCGCCGGCCCCGGGGCAGCCGGGCGCCCCGGCCCGCTCCGCGGACCAGGGTGGGTAGCCCGGGAGCGGCGGCGGAGGGCAGGCCCGACCTGCGCCGGCCAGCTACACGCCAATTGCCCATGAGGACAGCACGGTGTCCTTTGGGGCGCCAGCTAGGTATCGGGTAGTCAGGGCAGCCCGTTACGCACCTCGGATGATGGTGGACAGGAAGCGCACTGCCCCCCACTCGTGCCCATAGCCCCACCACCGGGCGATCTGCCTGCTCGGGCAGGCTCGGCTCGATCCAAACCAGCCGACCAGCGAGTATGACCTGTGTCTACAATCGTCTACGATGAGGTCGTGCCCGAGGAGATCTACGAGTTCGGCGACGACAGTTACGCCGCCGCGATCGCGGTCGGGGTCGACGTGCTCACGGTGCTCGCCGTGCTTTACGGGCACCCGGTCCATCGACGGTTCGTCGGCACCACCGGCCTGATCGTCACCGGGCGAACGCCGACGGGGCAAATCATCAGCATCGGCTTACTGGAGCTGCCCGGCCGCGACAACGTGTATCGGGTGGCCGAGGTGACGGTGCTGCCGCCCGAGCAGGCCGCGGCGGCCGAGAAACGATTGGAGGGTGAGATCTGATGACAACCCGTGACGAGTTGCGAAGGGCGATGACAGAGCAAGACTTCACCGAAGGTGAGGTCGTCACTGGTCAGCGCCCGATGTCGGTCGTGTTCTCCTTCCGCGCCCCGGCCGAGTGGTCTCAGGAGATCGTGGCAGAGATGCAGCGTCGTGGCCTGGACAACCCGAGCCAGCTCATGAAGGCGCTCCTGCGCGAAGGACTCGATCGAGCTGCCACCGGCGGCAGGCGGGTCGTCACTGTGCGCGTGGACGACCTACATCGGGCTATCGACTCGGTGACGCGCGCCGCTGCGTAGCGCCGCTCCGGGAGGACTTCCCAAAACATATTTTAAATGGGGTTCCAGTACAGGCCGTACACCCGGAAGACCTCCAGCTTGGTCACGGTGCGTAGCACCGCAGGGAGCTCCTCCAACGACCGGCGGAAGCCGGTCTTGAGAACCTTCCAACACCTCAGATGCGCGATCGCACGCTCCACGGCGGCCCGGATCCGGTTCAACGCGGTGTTGCCGGCATGGCGGACCTCGGTCAGCTCCCGGCCCGGCGGCTTCTTGTACGGGGTACGGATCCTGGTCCCTTGGTACCCTTTGTCCCCGATCATCCCCGTCCCGTCCTGCTCGTAGTGCCCTACCCACCGCGCGGCGATGCCGGACTCGCCAAACGCCCTACTGTCGTGCATGGACCCCGGGCACGGGTCACCGACATCGGCCAACCGCCCCGACAGGGTGGCCACCACCTGCACGTTCTGCCCGCAGTACCTTTTCTTGTCCGAGAACAGGCCGCCCACCCGGTCGCGTTCCCCAATGGGGACCACCAGCCCGTCCACCAGCGCCGCCTCCCGCTGGGCCTGGGCACGGACCTGCTCATACAGCGGCGCGAGCACCAGGTCGACCAGTACCTCCAGCTCGTCCTGGTAGCGCCCCACCGTGCTCGACCCACACCCGAACAGCTCCCCGAGCACATCGGGCGGCAGGTTGTGCCGCAGCGCGAACAGCACCATCACCAGCGCGGTATACAAGGGCAGAACCCGGGGCCGGCCTGTCGGCGCGTCCCACTCGACCATCGAGGCCAACTGCCCGTACAGCCAGTCCACTTGCTCCTGGTCCTGCCCGGTCATACGCTCGCACCGCGGCGGCCGGCCGTCGGTTGTCTGAGTCCACACAACCCAGATGACCTACACGATGCCGGCCGCTGCGCCCGCGAACGACACACGCGACGCTGGTCACCCCATGGGAGCCACCGACCGTTACATCAATCTTTGTGATACCGAACTGGGCAATAGGTTTCGGGAAGTCCTCCGGGTGGCGAGGTCGATAGTGTCGTCGCTGGGTTTCGGCGTCGAGGTTGGCGAGGGCCCGCGGATCGTGGACGCCCACCCGGCGGCGGTACTCGGCTCGCTGGTCGGATACGTGGACAGCGCCTGGTCGCCGCGGGGAGTCTGCCGCCAGCTGGTCGCGTCCCTTGATGACGCCCTACACGACCCGCTGACCGGCGCACCCAACCGGGCGACCGCCCTGGCCATTGACCTCGAAAAGCCAAGTGGTCGACGCGAGCGGCAAGCCGGTGGCAGGCAAGTCGGCCTCCGGCTGCATCTCGCCCGTGACGACGGTCCAGAGGTAGACGATGCGTGCCTGAGTGTTAGGCGAGCGTCCCCCACTGCGCCGGTCAGGAGGCATGCGCGCATACGTTCGCCCCGGCCGGGGCGCCCGCTCCCGGCTGCGCCATCACGTCACCGTCACGCCCTCCGGGTGGGCAGCCGTTGCTGCGGCGGCGCATGAAAAGGTGGAGCGCATGCGCCTGGTCGTCTTCACCGAGCCCCAGCTCGGCGCCGCCTACACCGACCTGCTCACCGTCGCCCGCCACGCCGAGGAGCTGGGCTTCGACGGGTTCTTCCGGTCCGACCACTACCTGACCATGGGTGGCTCGGACGGGCTGCCCGGCCCGACCGACGCGTGGGCCACGCTGGCGGCGCTCGCGGTGCAGACCTCCCGGATCCGGCTCGGGACGCTGGTCACCTCGGCGACGTTCCGGCTGCCCGGGCCGCTGGCGATCAGCGTCGCCCAGGTGGACCAGATGAGCGGCGGCCGGGTCGAGCTGGGCCTGGGCGCCGGGTGGTACGAGGCCGAGCACACCGCGTACGGCATCCCGTTCCCGCCCGTACGGGAGCGCTTCGACCGGCTCAGCGAGCAGCTGGCCATCGTCACCGGCCTGTGGGGCACCCCGCCCGGCGAGCGGTTCACGTTCCGGGGCGGCTACTACGACCTGGTCGACTCGCCAGCCCTGCCCAAGCCGGCCCAGTCCCCCGGACCGCCGGTCATCGTGGGCGGCCAGGGGCGCCGCCGTACCCCTGAGCTCGCCGCCCGGTACGCCGACGAGTACAACGTGCCCTTTGCCACGCTCGACGAGACGCGGCAGGCGTACGAGCGGGTGGCGCAGGCATGCGAGAAGGCCGACCGGGACGCGGCCGGGCGCGCTCCGCTGGTCCTCTCGGTCGCGCAGCCGGTGGCGTGCGGGCGCACCGAGACGCAGGCCCGCAAGCGGGCCCTGGCGTTCGGCCGTACGCCGCCGCTGTACGGCACCCCGGCGCAGGTGGTCGACCAGATCGGGGAGCTGGCCGAGCTGGGCACCAGCCGGCTCTACCTACAGGTTCTCGACCTGTCCGACCTCGACCACCTGGACCTGCTCGCCACCGAGGTGGCACCTCAGCTGGGTCGGGCCGATGTGTCCCAGCCGGGTCAGGCTGAAGTGTCCCAGCTGAGGCGGGCCGGAGTGTCCCAGCCGGGGCGGGCGGATGGGTGACCTGACCGTCCGGGCCGCCACCGCGCACGACCGGGACCGGGTCACCGAGCTGTTCCGCGCCAGCTGGGGCCGGCCGTTCGTGGTCGGCCACGGCGTCGGGTACGACCTCACCAAGCTGCCCACGCTGGTCGCGGTCGACGCCGGGGGGACGGTCACCGGGGCGCTGACGTACACAGTGGACAGGTCGGCGATGCAGGTCGTCAGCATCGAGGCGGCCACCCCGGGCGCGGGTGCCGGCGGAGCCCTGCTCAGCACCGCCATCGGCCACGCCCGGGCACTGGGTCTGCGCCGGCTGTGGCTGGTGACCACCAACGACAACCTGGACGCGGTCCGCTTCTACCAGCGGCGCGGGCTGCGGATCACGCGGGTGGCGCCGGGCGCCGTCGACCAGGCCCGGCGGCTCAAGCCCACGATCCCCACCACCGGGGCGTACGGCATCCCGATGCGCGACGAGCTGACCATGGAGCTGCGGCTGGCCGGGGAGGTGGACGTGCGCCGGGCCGGGCGGGCCGCCGTACTGCGGCACGCCGCAGGCGGTGAGCTGGCCCTGTGGTCGCTGCTGGGCGACCCGGTCGACGCGGTCGACGCGGTCCGGGCCCTGACAATGCCGCACCTGGGCCGGGTGGACGCGGCCACCGGCTACGGGGAGGCCGGCATGGCCCTCGCCGCGCTCGCCGCCCGCGAGCTGGAGGTGGCCCTGGTACGGCCCGAGTCGCCGGCCACCGGAGTGCCCGGGCTGCGGCTGTTGCTCGTGGACCCCGGCGGGAGCGGCGCGATGGCGATGCCGCAGCTCGACGCCACCGCGCCCGTCACCGCTGTGGCGCTGCTGGTTGACGGGCTGCCCGCAGCCGACGACGGGGCCGTCCCGGTCACCGCGCTGGTCCACCACGCCGAGCTCACGGGCGCAGGGTAGGCGCCCGCACGCCCAAGGCGCCCGGGCGGCGGGCGTCCGCGCGTGGGACCGGCGTGTCGTACGTGACCGTTAACCTGACCGCCATGGACGGCATCGGCCCGGCGTACGACTGGATCAGCCTCACCACCGACTACGGCCTGTCGGACGGGTTCGTGGCCGCGTGCCACGGCGTGGTCGGGCGGCTGGCGCCGGCGGTACGGGTGATCGACGTGACCCATCTCATCCCGCCCGGCGACGTGGCGCGCGGCGCCGCCGTGCTCGCCCAGACGGTGCCGCAGCTCCCGGCCGCCGTGCACGTCGCGGTCGTCGACCCCGGCGTGGGTACGGCCCGGCGCAGCGTCGCGGTCGAGGCCGCCACCGGTGTGCTGGTGGGCCCGGACAACGGGTTGCTGCCCTGGGCTGCCGACGCCCTCGGCGGCGCCATCCGGGCGGTGGAGCTGACCGAGGCCGGGTGGTTCGCCTCCACGGTGTCGCGCACGTTCCACGGCCGGGACGTCTTCGTTCCGGTCGCGGCCAGGTTGGCGACCGGTGCCGACATGTCCGGTGCGGGGCCAGCCATCGACCCGGCCGGGCTGGTCCGGCTGCCCGACCCGGCGCTCGCCATCGGCGCGGGCTGGGTCGAGGCGGAGGTGCTGACCGTCGACCGTTTCGGCAACGTGCAGCTCACCGCGCGCGCTGGGGACGTCGTGGGGCTCGGCGGGCGGCTGTCCGTCGGCGGGGTCAGCGCCGTACGGGGGACTACCTACGCCGACGCCCCGCCCGGCGGGCTGGTCGTCTACGTCGACTCCGCAGACCGGGTCGCGGTCGCGGTCAACGGTGGCCGGGCCGCCGTGGTCCTCGGCGTGGTAGCCGGCGACGTGCTGCGGCTGACCACTGTGGACCGTGGCCCGGGCGGCGCGGGTCCAGGCGGCTGAGGGTCAGCCGGTCGATCCGGGTTGGCAGGTGGGGCACCAGTAGGTGACCCGTTCACCCTGCTCGGCCTTGCTGACCAGGGTGCCGCAGCGCCGGCAGGGCCGGCCGCGGCGGCCGTACACGTGGGTTGTCTCGGACCGGCGGAGCGAGCCGGTGGTGCTCTGCACCCACCGGCCGCGGTTGGCGGCGAGCAGCCGTTGGGCCAGGACCACGGTGGCGGTCAGGTCGGGCACCTCGCGGACCGGCGTCCACGGCCAGATGCCGCGCAGGTAGAGCACCTCGCACTTGTAGAGGTTGCCGATGCCGGCGAGGTTCGACTGGTCCAGCAGCGCCTCGGCGATCGTGGCGTCGGGGTGCGCGCCCAGCCGGCGGACGGCCTCGGCCGGGTCCCAGTCCGGGCCGAGCAGGTCAGGCCCGAGGTGGCCGATGAGCGCCTGCTCCTGGCCGGTGGGGACCAGGGCCAGGTCGTGCAGGTGGTAGCCGACCGCCACGGTCAGGTCGGTGTGCAGCGCGACGCGGACCAGGTGGGCCGGGCCGGCGGTCCAGGCGGCACCGGGCCGGTATGTGCGCCAGGCACCGTCCATGCGCAGGTGGGAGTGGAGGGTCAGCCGGGTGCCGTCCGGGCCGGTCAGGCGCAGAAGCAGGTGCTTGCCGCGGCTGGCCGACCCGGCCACGGTCCACCCGGCCAGGTCGACGGTGGCGAGGGTTGGCACGCGGAAGTCGGAGGCGGTGAGCCGCTGCCCGGTCAGCTCCCGGTGCAGCGCCTGGGCGGTGTTCCACACCGTGTCGCCTTCCGGCACGCCCGCCATCCTGCCTGCCCGGGGAGCCGGCGCAAAGGCGGCGGCCGTACTCGGTAGGTCGTGGGCGACCGGGTCAGGCACTGACATGATGCGCCCCGAAGAGGGCATTCCGGGCTGGCAGAGCACGGCCCACTAGGGTGAGATCAGATCATGCTGCTGGAGCAGGTGCTTGCGGAGATTGCTTCGGGCCGGCTGAGGGTGCCGAGGTTTCAGCGCCCCTTCGTGTGGCGGCCGGAGCAGATGCTCAACCTGTTCGACAGCATCGAGCGGGGATACCCGATCGGCAGCCTTTTGGTCTGGGAGACGGACCTTCCCATTCCCAGCCTGGACCGGCTAGCGGACATCGCGATTCCTCCACCTGCCAGCGGGGCGACCTCGTTTCTGGTCGATGGTCACCAACGGCTCTCCACTCTGTTCGGTAGCCTGCTGCGGCGACCAGCCACACCAGTGTTATCGGGTCAACGGGAGTGGATGTGGCGTATCTACCGGGTTCTGGGCGACCCCGACGAACGATCCGACCGCTTCCGCCACTGGAGGCAAGCGGGCGAGCCGCCAGCGACCTACCTTCCGATGCGGGCGGTGCTGCGGACCATGGACTTCTTGGCCTACTCCCGGCGCCTAGCCGAGAAGATCAACGACCGGGACCTGCTCGACGCCTTGGTGGAGGAGGCCGAGCAGCTGGCGCACCGCATCAAGTCCTACCAGGTAGCCGTGGTACGACTTCAAGGTGGCGACCTGCGGCACACCGTCGAGGTCTTCTCCCGGCTCAACAGCAGCGGCCAGGCCATGACGCCCGACCAGATGGTGTCCGCCCTGACCTACCGGACGGAAGGCGAAAGCCTCGCCGACCGGATCATCGCAATCCGGGAGGGCCTCAGCAGCATCGGATACGGCCCGGTCGTCCCGATAACGGTGTTCCGGTCGATCCTGGCCGTCGCGGGCGAGGTCGATGTCCAGGATGCCCGATGGGAGAAGCTGGCAGGTCGCGTCGAGGAGAAGCTGGCCGATGCGGTGGGACAGACCGAGCAGGCGCTGCATCGAGCGGTACGGTTCCTTCGCGACGATGTCGGCGTTCCCCTGGCTCGGCTCGTGCCGTACCAGCTGCAGATCATGCTGTTAACCGCGTGCTTCCACCACAATCCTGAGCCATCCACGGAGCAGCGACGGATGCTTCGACGCTGGTTCTGGGGAACGTCGTGGTCCGGCTTTTTCGCCGGCGCCAACAGCACGCAGGTCAAGAATGCGCTTCAGGAGATGAAGAGGTTCGCAGAAGGCGATACGGCACAGCCGTGGGATCCTCAGCCAGCCCGGCCGTTCCCGGACAAGTTCGACCTTCGCAGTGCCCGGGTGCGGGCGTTCATCCTTTGGGAGCTGCGGCACTTCAGCAAGAGGCGTACCCCCGATGGGGAGGTTGACCCGGTGGACGTGCTCGCAAGGTCCGACACCGACGCCTACCAGCATGTCGTGCGCGACGTGCCGAGCGCGTCCCATCCAGCGAACCGCCTTGTCCTCCCCACCGGCCCCGGAGTATCGGTCCGGCGCGCCCTGCTCGACCTTGCTCCCGACATCGAGGGTGAGGTCCTGGCCACGCACGGGATTCCTGTCCGTGCGCTCGAACGCCTCCGCGCAGGCGACGGTGAGGGTTTTATCACGGAGCGGGCCGATGCGTTGATCGGTTGGGAGCGTGCCTTCATGACGGAGATGGGCACGCATGCCGCCGAGGGCAACGGCGAGACAGACATCGACACCGAATAAGGCGGGCATCGCCTGGGCTGGTCTCAACAAGGCGGTGAACCTGGTCTGGACCAGAAGGGTGCTGGCGGCCACAGGCGCCGCCAGCACCCGACCGGACCGAGCGGGCTGTCAGCCGCTCAGCGCCGGCTGAGCACGACCTTCAGCGCCCCGGTCTCACCCGGCCGGCTGAACACGTCGTACGCGTCCATGAGCTCCTCGATGCCGAACCGGTGCGTGACGAACCGGGCCGCCTCGATCTGGCGCGCGGCCACCAGCCGCAGCAGGGTCGGTGTCGAGTACGTGTCCACCAGCCCGGTCGTGATGGTCACGTTCTTGATCCAGAGATCCTCCAGGTGCAGCGTCACGGGCTTGCCGTGGACGCCGACGTTGGCCACGTGGCCGCCCGGGCGCACCAGCCGCGTGCACAGCTCGAAGGTCTCCGGAACGCCGACCGCCTCGATCGCGACATCCGCGCCGAGCCCGTCGGTCAGCTCCATGACCTTGCCAACCGGGTCGTCCTCGCGGCTGTTGACGAGGATGTCCGCGCCGAACTGCTTGGCCGCGTCCAGCCGCCCGGCGGCCAGGTCGACGGCTACGACGTGGCTCGGCGAGTGCAGCTTGGCGCCGAGTGTGGCGGCGAGGCCGACCGGGCCGGCACCGACCACCACCACCGTGTCGCCCGGGCGGACGGTGCCGTTGAGCACGCCCACCTCATACCCGGTCGGCAGGATGTCGGCGAGCATGAGGACCTCCTCGTCCGTCACCCCCGCCGGCACCGGGTACGTCGAGCTGTCCGCGAACGGCACCCGGACGTACTCGGCCTGCGTACCGTCGATCTTGTGGCCCAGGATCCAGCCGCCTCCGCCGACGCACTGGCCGTAGCTGCCGTCGCGGCAGTAGCGGCACCGGCCGCAGGCGGTGATGCAGGAGACGAGCACCCGGTCGCCCGGGCGTACGTTCCGCACCCCGGCGCCGACCTCGGTCACCGTGCCGACGGCCTCGTGGCCGAGGATCCGCCCGTTGGTGACCGCCGGCACGTCGCCCTTGAGAATGTGCAGGTCAGTGCCGCAGATGGTGACGGTGTCAACCTGGACGACCGCGTCCGTGTCATCCTGAGGTCTCGGCTGGGGAACCTCTTCCCAGCTCTTGTCGCCGGGTCCGTGATATACGAGTGCATGCATGGGATACCCCTCCTGCATATCGGTTCTCCTTTCGAGGCTTCCCTCCACTGCGGCGCCCGGCGTAGGGCCGTAGGTCCCTGACCAGTGCGTCTACGTACCTGCCCCTGCGGCGGCAGCTTGCTGGGCCTGCCGCCCGGGCCGCCAGCCGGAGGAGAATGTCGCCGTGGCCATTCCGGAAGACCCGAACACTGGGCGCATCATCGACTACTGGCTGGGTGGCGGGCATCACCTTCCGGCCGATGTCAACGCAGCAAAGGCATTCGAGCTGCTCTACCCGGGGTTTCCGCAGGTCTTCGCCACACTCCGGGAGTTCCTCGGGCGTGCCGTCCGCGCCGTCGCCGACCAAGGAACCCGCCAGTACCTGGTTCTCGGCTCCGGAGTACCGACCCGGGGAAACGTGCACGAGGTGGTGCAGGCGCGGGTCCTCTACACCGATGTCGACCTGGTGAACATCGAGCTGGGCAAGCAGATCCTGGCCGGGCTGCCCCACGTCGACTACGCCTACTGCGACGCGGCCGACCTGGGGACGCTCGACCAGGATGCGGTGCGACAGATCCTCGACCCGACACAGCCCGTCGGCGTCGTCATGGTCGGCGTCCTGGGGTTTCTCGATGACCGAACCGCTCAGAAGACCCTCTCCGAGACCTACGACTGGGCGCCCTCGGGAAGCTACCTGGTTGCGGACTTTGACGGCGAGGCGATGGAGTCGCACCCAGCCGTGCTGAGCCTTGTGCACCAGGCCGGTGGAACGCTGTACCTGCGGCGGCCCGAACAGATCCGGCCACTCCTCGGCCGCTGGCAGCTCACCCCCGAGGGAGTCCAACCCGTCGACCTGTGGCGGAACCACCCGCCGACCCGTCTGGACAGGGTGTTCATGTACGGCTGCCTCGCGGCAAAGCCGTGACGCAAGGCGCGTGCCCGCTGACTCACACCTGCCCGGACCGCGGCTGGACCGCGATGCTAGCGCTAGCTGGGCATCGGGCGGGCGGCGGTGCGCAGCTCGGCGTACCCGGCGGCGATGGCGCGTAGCAGGTCGGCCGCTTCGGTGAGCCGGGTCACCGAGGGGTGCTCGACCGCCCGGCCGTCCTCGGCCACGTACGCCGCAGCGGCGGCCACCAGGCTCTCGTACGCGGTGACCCCGTCGGTGAAGTGCGCCACCAGCGCTGCTTGTCCCTCGTCCAGAGCGGCGCGGGCCTCGCCGGTGGCGAACCGGCTGGCCCGCTCCACGCTCGCGGCCCGGTCGGCCAGCTCGCGCAGCGCGCGCTCGGCCACGGCCGCCTCCAGCACCGCGCCCTCCGCCGGCCCGCCGAGCCGGCCGGCCAGGCCGGCCAGGGTCTGCGCGGCGAGGTCCAGCCGCCGCCAGCCGTCAAGCACCGACGAGCCCCGCAGGCGGCTGCGGTCGCGGTGGCGCCGCAGCTCCACGATGGCCTCCCGCCCGCCGGGCAGGCTGGCTACGAATCCCTCGATCCGCCGGCGGGTACGCTCCCCGGCGAGCGCCGGGTCGGGCGGCGGCGGCGGTGGCTGGGCGGCCAGCGTACGCAGGTCGACCCAGCGCCAGATGGCCAGCGCGGCGGTGCCGCCGGCCGCGGCCATCCAGCCGGCGTCGGCCAGGCCCAGCCCGGAGTACGGCGTCAGCACGGCCGCAGCCCCGCCCAGGCCCCCGGCCGTCACGCTCCACCGGCGGGCGGAGCGGTGCAGCCGGCGCAGCCGGCGGAAGTGTCGTGCCCGCTCGTCGGCCATCGTTCCCTCCCCGGCTGCGCGCAGGTCAGCCCGCTGTCTCAGCCCGCCGCCGACGTGTCGCCGGCCGGCGTGTCCTTGACCCGGTCCGCTTTTGCCATGCTCGCCCGGATCTCGTCGAGCCGCGCCACACCGGCCTGGTTAGCGGCGGCCTGGTTAGCGGCGGCGGCCTCACCCGCACCGACTGCGGGGGCGTTGCTCGTCCCGACCGCGGGTGCGTTGGGCGTGCCGGCCAGCCTCTCCCCGGCCATGCTGGCCCGCAGCTGCTCCAGGCGGGACGCTCCGGCCAGGTCAAGAGTTGACTTCTGCACCTCGAGCATGCGGCCCTCGATCGAGGTGGAGGCGAGCTCGGCGCGGCCCATCGCGTTCGCGTACCGCCGCTCGATCTTCTCCCGCACCTCCTCCAGCGACGGGGTGTTACCCGGAGCGGCCAGCGCGGACATCGACTCCAGCGAGTGGGCGATGGTCTCCTGCATCTTGGCCTGCTCGAGCTGGCTGAGCAGCCGCGTGCGCTCGGCCAGCCGCTGCTCCAGGATCATGCGGTTGTTCTCGACCGCCTTGCGCGCCTGGGCCGCCGCCCCGAGGGACTGGTCGTGCAGGGTCTTAAGATCCTCCATCGACTGCTCGGCCGAGACCAGCTGGGTGGCTATGGCCTGAGCGGTGCTCTCGTACTCACCGGCCTTTGCCTCGTCGTTGCTGGCCCGGGCCCGGTCGGCGAGCACCAGGGCCTGACGGGCCATTGCCTGGAACTTCTCGACCTCGGACATCTGGCGGGACAGTCGCATCTCCAGCTGCCGCTGGTTGCCGATGACCGCCGCCGCCTGCTGGACCAGCGTCTGGTGCTGGCGCTGGGCGTCCTCGATCGCCTGCTGGATCTGCACCTTAGGGTCGGCGTACTCGTCGATCCGGGCACCGAAGAGCGCCATCAGGTAGCGCCAGCCCTTGACGAACGGATTGGCCATCTCTCGTGCTTCCTCTCTCCGCCCCGGTCGCCTCCGAGCCGATCCGGCGACCAGCCGCTTCCATCGTTGCAGGCGGACGCGAGCGGAGCGAACGCGACCGGTGAACAGCCGCCGGTCAGGCCACCCGGACGACCTCGCGGCGCAGGTCGTCGGAGCGCAGCGTGCGGTGCGCGCGCAGCGTCGTCTTGAGCGGCGTCTCCCGGTGCACCGTGACCGAGACCTGGGCGTCGGCGTCTCCGGAACGGGTGACCGGCGTGGCCGGCACGACGGCCGCGCCGTCCTCCCCCGCCGGGGTGAGCACGCCCGGGGTGAGCACGTCCGGCATCTGCTCGGCGAGGGCGAGGGTGTCGCTGACCTCGCGCAGCACCTCGGACTGCTGGGCACCGAGCGCCTCGCAGATCGCCGCGAGCAGCTCGCTGGAGGCCTCCTTCTGCCCGCGCTCGACCTCCGAGAGGTAACCGAGGCTGACGTTCGCGGCGGTGGAGACCTCGCGAAGAGTCCGGTGCTGAGCCTGCCGCCGCGCCCGCAGCGCGTCGCCAATCACCCGCCTCAGCAGCATCATTCGCACCTCCCCGGCTAACTGGCTGGCCGCGGCCGAACCTCCACCGTACCCGCTGCGGCCATCGTCGGCACCCACGCCCACGGCAGAGCCGGCTCGCCGTTTCGGCCGGATCCCCGGGCGGGTCCTCGGCCGGCGGGGCGCATTCTCGGCCGGGGTTCTCGGCCGGCGGGGCGCGTTCTCGGCCGGGGTTCTCGGCCGGCGGGCCAGCCGGCGGCGCTATCCCTCCGCTGCCCTTGTGACCTGGGCCAGCTCGTCCCGGAGCAGGTCGAGTGCTGCGGTGACCGCGGCGGAGCGGATCGCGGACCGGTCACCGGACAGCCGCAGCGGGCGCACCAGTGCCCGGACCGGACCGTGGCAGGCGACGAAGACCGTACCGGCCGGCTTTCCGTCCTGCGGATCCGGACCGGCGACACCGGTGGTGCCCAATCCCCAGTCCGCGCCGCAGCGCTGGCGCGCTCCGGCGGCGAGCGCCGCCGCGACCTGCGGGTCGACCGCGCCGCGGGCGGCGAGCAGATCATCTGGTACGCCGGCCAGCGAGGTCTTGAGGTCGGTGGCGTAGACGACCAGGCCGCCCCGGAACACCGCGCTCGCCCCGGGGACGTCGACCACGGCCGCGCAGAGCTGGCCACCGGTCAGGGACTCGGCCACAGCCAGCGTCTGCGCCCTGGTGCGCAGGCTGCTGACGATCTCGGCGGCGGGGCTGGCCACTCAGCCGTCCCGCGCCGTCTCAGGTGCGTCCCGGGCCGCCTCAGCGTCCCGGGCCGGCTCGGGCTCCTCCTGAGCCGTCCCGGTACCGTTCCGGGCCGTCTCGGAACCGTTCCGGGCCGCCCCGGAACCGATGCCGTGGCCCTGGACCGGCACAGTCGGGGCGCCGCGCCGCAGGTGCAGGGCGCGTGGCGCGTAGTCCAGGCCGGTGAGCAGGGTGACCGCCACCGCCGTAGCCATGATCCACGGACCGACCGCGGCCAGGACCGGCGGGAACGGCCAGACGTACCAGGCGATGGCGAGGATCTGGAGGGCGGTCTTGACCTTACCGCCCCGGCTGGCCGCCATCACGCCGTAGCGGATCACCCAGAACCGCAGCAACGTCACGCCCGCCTCGCGGAGCAGGATCAGGATAGTGACCCACCAGGGCAGACGGCCGTACGCGGAGAGCAGGACCAGCGCGGTGCCGGTCAGCGCCTTGTCCGCGATCGGGTCGGCGACCTTGCCGAACGCGGTGACCAGCTGCCAGTGCCGCGCGATCCAGCCGTCCACGAAGTCGGTGAAGGACGCGAGACCGAAGGCCACGAAGGCGGCGATCCGCCAACCGGGTGAGGTCAGCTGTGAGACGACCACTAACGCGAAGAAGACCGGCACCATGAGGAGCCGGACCACGGTCAGCGCGTTGGCGGCGTTGACCAGCGGCACCGGCACCGACCGGGTCACCGGGCACCGGCCTCGTGGGCGGCTCTGCCGGCGGACCGCGGGACCGCGGTGTCCGCAACCGGGACCGAGGTATCCAGGACCGGAACCGAGGTATCCAGGACCGGGACCGCGATGTCCAGGACCGGGACCCTGGTGTCCAGGACTGTGGCCACCGCGACCAGGTCGACCCCGGAGCTCGCGGTGACCGTCGCCCGGACCAGCTCGCCTGGGCTGGGCAGGGCATCCCCGGGCGGGAGGACCAGCGTGGTGGAGCCGTCCACCTCGGGCGCCTGGTGCGCCGCGCGGCCCTCCACCACCCCACCGTCAACCGTCTCCACGAGCACGTCAACCGCTGTCCCGACCCGGTCAGCGGCCCGCTGCGCGCACAGCTCCTCAGCCAGCGCCAGCAGCCGGTCGTACCGGCGGCGGATGGTGGGCGCGGGCACCTTGCCGGGCAGCGTCGCCGCCTCGGTCCCGTCCTCGTCGCTGTAGTCGAACACGCCGATCGCGTCCAGCCGGGCTGCGTCGAGGAAGCGGACCAGCTCCGCCACGTCGCCCCGGGTCTCGCCGGGGAAGCCGACGATGAAGTTGCTACGCGCGCCCGCCTCAGGTGCCAGCGACCGGACCAGGGCGAGCAGGTCCAGGAACCGCGGCGTGGACCCGAAGCGGCGCATCCGGCGCAGCACCGGCTCGCTGGCGTGCTGGAACGACAGGTCGAAGTACGCCGCCACGCCGGGTGTCGTCGCGATCGCCTCCACCAGGCCGGGCCGGGTCTCGGCCGGCTGGAGGTAGCTGACCCGTACCCGCAGGATGCCGGCGACCGCGGCGAGCTGTGGCAGCAGCTTCTCCAGCGCCCGCGGGTCGCCGAGATCCTTGCCGTACGAGGTGGAGTTCTCGCTGACCAGCACCAGCTCCCGTACGCCCGTGCCGGCCAGCCACTCCGCCTCGGCGAGCAGCTCGTCGGGCGGGCGGGAGACGAACGCGCCGCGGAAGGTCGGGATGGCGCAGAACGCGCACCGCCGGTCGCAGCCGCTGGCCAGCTTCAGCGAGGCGACCGGGCCGGCGCCGAGCCGGCGGCGCAGCACCGGCCGTAGGTGGGCCGGGGTGGCGGCGTCCACGATGGCGTGACCTGGCACGACCACCGAGCCGGCGCCGGATGCCAGCGGACCGGCCCGCGCCACCGGCGTGATCGGCAGCAACAGCCGGCGGTCACGCGGGGCGTGCGGATCCGGTCGCTGCCCGGCCGCCACCGCCGCCAGCCGCGCCGAGATCTCCGGGTAGTCGTCGAAGCCGAGCACCGCGTCGGCCTCGGGCAGGTGCGCGGCGAGCTCGCGGCCGTACCGCTCGGCCAGGCAGCCGGCGGCCACCACCCGCGCCCCGGTCCCCGCCGCGGCCAGCAGCGTGTCGATCGACTCCTGCTTGGCCTTCTCCACGAAGCCGCAGGTGTTGACGAGTACGACGTCCGCACCGGTCCCGTCCGTGCTCACCTGCCAGCCGTCGGCGTGCAGCCGCGCCGCCAGCTCCTCCGAGTCCACCTCGTTACGGGCGCAGCCCAGCGTCAGCAGGGCAACCCGGCGGCCAGGTCGGTTGGAGTCAGCGGACACGTCACGAGGGTACCGAGCAGGAGCGAGCCGCTCGCGCAACGGTGACCTCCTGGGCCGCCGGTGTGGCCGCCAGGCCGGTAGCCTGTGGCACCGGCAGCCCTGCGACGGAGCGGCAGACCGCGATGCACCTACCTGACCTGGTCGAGATCGTCGGTGCCCTGCTCATCCTCGCCGCCTTCGCCGGTGCCCAGCTACGCCGGCTGGACACCCACCGGCTGCCGTACCTCGTGCTGAACCTCGTCGGGGCGGCGATCCTTTCGGTGCTCGCGGCGCTCGACCGGGACTGGGGCTTCCTGCTGCTGGAGGGGGTCTGGTCGGTGGTCTCCGCGGTCAGCCTCGCCGGGCTGTTACGCCAGCGCAGAGCGTCAGCGCGCGGGACACCGGGGCGCGGGGCGGCGACGGGTGGGCCGGACGCGGCGTAGCGCCCGGGCGGGTGGGCAGGTCACAGGCGGCGCAGCGCCTCACGTGGTGCCCGGCGGACAAAGATGCTTACAGGCGGCGCAGCGCCTCCGCCAACCCGGCCAGGCCCACCGAGCCGAGCGAGAGCGCCTGGGTGTGCCAGGTCCGTAGGTCAAAGCCGGGCCGCGCCCGGGCCTCCGCGCGGGCGGCGAGCCAGGCCCGCTCCCCCAGCTTGTACGAGATGGCCTGCCCCGGCCAGCCGGTGTAGCGCACGACCTCCGGGTGCACCTGGTGCTCGGCCGCCCGGCCCCGCTCGCGCAGCACCTGCTCGGCTACCTCGAACGTCCACCGTGGACCGTGCCGCTGCGCCTCCGCCGGTGGCATCGGCAGGTCCAGGTGCAGGCCGATGTCGAGGACCACGCGGGTGGCGCGCAGCGCCGAGCCCATCAGCATGCCCAGCCGCTCACCAGGCGTGGTGAACCAGCCCAGCTCGTCGGCGAGCCGCTCGGAGTAGAGCGCCCAGCCCTCGGCGTGCCCGCTCACGCCGTACGTGCGGCTGAACCGGGACAGCCGCCCGGCGGCGACCCGGGCCTGGCCAAGCTGGAGGTGGTGGCCGGGCACGCCCTCGTGGAACACCGTGGTCAGCTCGTCCCAGGTGGTGAAGCGCTCCCGCTCCGCCACCGGCCACCACGTGCGCCCCGGCCGGGCCAGGTCCTCGCTGGGCGGGGTGTAGTACGCCGCGCCGCTGCTCGACGACGTCGCGAGCACCACGTCGACCCGGCGCAGCGGCTCGGCGATGTCGAAGTGCCGGCCGTGCAGCCGCTCGATGGCCTGGTCGTGCTGCTCCTGCAGCCAGCCGCGGTAGGCGTCCGCCCCGTCGACGTACTCGCTGCCGTTGAGGATCTCGGTGGCCTCGTCGACGCTGGCACCGGCCTTGACCCGCCCGGCCTCGGCCACCATCTCGGCCTCGATGCGGTGCAGCTCCTCCCAGCCCCAGGCGTACGCCTCGACCGGGTCGATGTCCGCGCCGAGGAACAGCCGGCTGGCCACGGCGTACCGCTGCGGGCCGACACCGTCGCGCTCCACGGCGCTTCGCACATACTCGTCCCGCAGGTAGCGGGCGAGGTCGGCGTAGGCGGCGTGCGCGGCATCGGCCGCACTGGCGAGGCGGGGTGCGAGCGGGCCGTCGCCGTAGCCGTCGCGCAGCTCGGTGAAGGTCGCCGGCACGCCGGCCCGCCCGGCGAGCCGGTCGGCCTGCAACGCCGACTCCACCGCCTGCCGGCGCGAGGCCACCAGGCCGCGCTGCAGGCCCAGCTCCAGCGCCCGGCGCCAGCTGCCCAGCATCTCGGGTACGGCGGCCAGCCGGACCACCACCCGCTCCCAGTCGTCCGCTGCGGTGCGCGGCAGCAGCTCCACGCTGTCGCGGATGGTCTGGGTCAGCCCGAACGGGGCGCGCAGCTGGCGCAGCATCTCGCCGGTGTCGTACTGGGCGAGGTCGGCGGTGAGCCGCTCGTGCAGGTAGTCGGCGGCGACCCGGTCGTCGTCAGCCAGCCCGCCGTCGCTGCCGGCGCTCGCCGTCACAGCCTCCAGCCGGCGCAGGGTCTGGCGCATCAGGTCGGCGCGGGCGTCGAGGCCGTCAGGGCCGTAGTCGGTGGCGGGGACGAACTCGGCCACCACGCCCCGCATCGTCGACGACACCGGGTCGAGCGCGGCGGAACGGGTCACGTACTCGTCGCAGAGCTGGAAGACCTCACTCGTCACCGGGCCCACCCTACGCCGCGCTCAACGATGCAGGGCAGCCGTCCAGTGGATAGCCAGGAAACCGGCTCGGACGCTGGATGTCGAGCCGGGTCACCGCACGTGAGCGGATACTGCGTCAACGAGGCGACGCGCCTGGCGGAGCGCCGAGACCGCGCGTTGGTGACTGAGATGCAGCATCCCGTAGTGTGCGTCGTCCTTGACCGCAAGAAGCCGCTCAAGATCGCGCGCCATCGCGTGGCCATTCGGGGACACCTGAGACAGCAATGCGATGGCCTGCCTGTGGTCTTGACCTCGCGACCGCTACCCAAGGGCAGCACAGCAGACCGCATCGGATGCGGCGATCCCGGCCAGCACCGCCAGAGCCGCCGCGACTCCCGGAGTCGCCAGCTCGTCCTGCTCCGCGCCCACCATCTCGGCGACCTCCAGAAAGGCCAACGCCTGAGCCAGTCGCGTGCGGGCCTGTCCAGTGCCGCAAGCCTCCAGTCGACCGGTCGATCGCGAACTCACTGCGCGTCACCACCGGTAGACAGCTGCCGTAGGAGCGTCCGTAGCCTGACACCGACCAAGGTGACGGAGTCATGGAGCCAGTTGTCGACAAGCGGGTCATCCACCTCGGCGTGCTCCGCAAGACGGTCCAGGTTGAGCTGGAACGCCTGGCATTGGTTACCGGTCCACGCCACAACTCGGCGCCGGAGCCCGTCGACCTGTTCCGCCCACGGTGACGCATCCTCCTCGATGCCATCTGGGCGGATAAGAAGTATGTCGATGTCGGACTGGGCGTTGCCGTCGCCACGCGCCATTGAACCGAACACCGAGGCGTGGACGGGCTTCGTCTGCCAGCCCTCAAGCTCCTTCTCCAGACGCTCAAGCAGGACGTGACGCATCCTCGCCAGGATCTCGATGGCCGGCCATGCTAGATGCTCGCGGTTGCCGGTGTAGAAGGTCACCGCCGCGTGCTCGTCAGCGTGCACCACTCCTTGCTCTACCAGCCGAGCAAGGGCTCGCCGCACCCCGTTAGGTGAGGCCGTGTTCATGATCCTCTGGACCTCCCTACCGGTGAGCGGACGAGTCGTGCCAGCCAGCACCTCAAGGACAGGCCCGTCCAGCGTGGGCACGACAGCGCGGACGGGGTGCGCTACATCCATCTCCGTCTCCAGAAATCTGCGCACTCGCTCACTATGCTGAGCACAAGCGCAGAATAGTGCACACATAGCCGCTTGCCCAAAGACACCTGGCAGTCACTCCGCGTCGCCGCGTACGCCGCTGAGCACCTCGGCCAGCTCGTCGGGCTTGATGAGGACGTCGCGGGCCTTGGACCCCTCGGACGGGCCCACGATGCCCCGCGTCTCCATCAGGTCCATCAGCCGGCCGGCCTTGGCGAAGCCGACCCGCAGCTTGCGCTGGAGCATCGAGGTCGAGCCGAACTGCGAGGTGACCACCAGCTCGATCGCCTGCAACAGCAGCTCCATGTCCTCGCCGATGTCCTCGTCGACCTTCTTGCGGCTCTCCGCCGCGGCCGCCGTCACCTCCGGCCGGAACTCCGGCTCGCGCTGGTTGCGGCAGTACGCGACGACGTCGGCGATCTCCGCCTCGGTGACCCAGGCGCCCTGGATGCGGACCGGCTTGCTCGCGCCCATCGGCAGGAACAGGCCGTCCCCGCGGCCGATCAGCTTCTCCGCCCCGGGCTGGTCCAGGATGACCCGCGAGTCGGCCAGCGACGAGGTGGCGAAGGCCAGCCGGGACGGCACGTTGGCCTTGATCAGGCCGGTCACCACGTCCACGCTGGGCCGCTGGGTGGCCAGCACCAGGTGGATGCCTGCCGCGCGGGCCAGCTGGGTGATCCGGACGACCGCGTCCTCGACGTCGCGCGGGGCCACCATCATGAGGTCGGCCAGCTCGTCGACGATCACCAGCAGGTACGGGTACGGCGTGATCACGCGCTCGCTGCCCGGTGGCGGCTTGACCTGCCCGGCCCGGACCTTGCGGTTGAAGTCGTCGATGTGGCGCACCCCGTGCGCGGCGAGGTCGTCATAGCGCATGTCCATCTCGCGGACGACCCAGTCGAGCGCGTCGGCGGCCTTCTTCGGGTTGGTGACGATCGGCGTGACCAGGTGCGGGACGCCTTCGTACCCGGTCAGCTCCACCCGCTTCGGGTCGATCAGCAGCAGCCGTACCTCGTCCGGTGTTGCCCTGGTCAGGATCGAGACCAGCAGCGTGTTCAGGCAGCTGGAGTTGTGGGTGGGGATGCAGGCGCGGCTGGCCAGGTAGAGGTGGCTCGGGCTGTCGACCTCGATGCATCGAACGGGAACCGAGGGAACCGGACGCACGTCCACGATGAACCGCTTGGATGCCGTCGTACGGGTCGTCGTCACCTGGCGGGCCAGCTTCCGGCTGAGCCGGAAGACCTTGTCGGCGGGTGTGAAGTGGATGAGGTAGCAGGTGGATCTGGACCCGTCCCGCTCGTTGACCCGCTTGGTCTGGAGCCTCGCCTGGTAGCCGAGTCCGATAACCAGCTCCAAGACATCGTTCGCCAGGTTCTCGCTCGTAGCCGCGAATGTGACGCCACCGCGCTTGGAGACCGTTCCATCTGTGTCGAGCAGGCCGGCGAGAAGTGCTCGACGCTGCTCCTCGGACGCCTCCAGGTAGATCCGCGGGACGTGCTTCTCACCGACCTCTCGGAACAACGCCCGCATGGTCCGGTAACGCGGCGGCGGCGGCGTGGGCGCCGCCAAAGCCACAGCTTCCCGGATACGCCGGTCGCGTTCGGGCCGGTTGGAGACCGTGTAGTGCATCCGGCTGGTCGGGTGCTTGGTCACGACGTAGCCGTCCCGACGGATCTCATCGAGAACTTCCCCATCGAGGCAGGTGAGCTGGGCATCCCCGGGGATGCCGCCGCCGAGCCACGCCCCAAACGTGTACGGAGCGATCGGGAGGTCCCGCTCGGGATAGGCGAGCGGGCCGCTCACGGCGACTGCATGGTTGGTCCAGGCGGCGCCTTTTCCAGACACGCGTAGGGACGCGGCGATCTCCTCGGTGGTCACCGGCCGGTCATCAACGGTCCGCCGCCGGCTCGACCGACCCGGCGATCCGATCAGATCGTCTAACGCCGCGTAGAGGCGATGCCGGGAGTACGCGGGCACGGACCGCATGACATCGCGCCCGCCGCGCCGGTAGGTGGCCCCGCGGACGCTACCCAGCCGCGGGATCCCGCCGGCGATCCGGTACACCACGTTCCGGACCTGTGGCCCCGCATCGTCAACCAGTTCCGGCATCGTAGCCGGGCGACCCGGTTCGGCGAGCACCTGCGCCGACCGGGCGGCGACGAGCGCCACATCCTCTGCGGACCAGTACGATCCGTCCCTCCATTGGTGTGTGCGTCGCGTCCGGCCGGCTCTGGTGCTGGTGCTGGTGGTGCGCCACTGATGCTGGGCATCCGCGACGATCACCGTCCCGTCCGAGAACTCGACCTCGAAGCATGGTCGCCCGTACAGCACCGGCGTGGCGGCGACGATCGTGCACGGGCGGCCGCGTTCGTCGAAGACCCGCTCTCCGACCTCGAGGTCGCCCATGGTCTTCCAGCCAGTGGGCGTGGGGACCGGGGTGTCCAGCGCCAGGGCCTTGCCGGCACCGGTGGCACCGGCAATCAGGATGTGCGGCATGCGGGCCAGGTTCGCCACCACGTACCCGCCCTCGATGTCCTTGCCGAGACCGACGAGGAGCGGGTGGTGGTCGCTGGTGGCCGCCCGCGAGCGCAGCACGTCGCCGAGGGCGACGCTCTCCCGGTCGGTGTTGGGGATCTCCACGCCGACCGCGCTCTTGCCCGGGATCGGGCTGATGATGCGTACGTCGGGCGACTTGACCGCGTAGGCGATGTTGCGGGAGAGCTGGGTGATCCGCTCGACCTTGACGCCGGGGCCCAGCTCCACCTCGTAGCGGGTGACCGTCGGCCCGCGGGCGAAGCCGGTGACCGCGGCGTCCACGTCGAACTGCTCGAAGACGCTCTGCAGTGCCCCGATCACCTCGTCGTTGGCGCGGCTGCGCGCCCGGGCCGGCTCGCCGGGGCGCAGCAGGTTGGCCGGGGGCAGCGTGTAGTCGCCGCCGAGGCCGGAGAGCACCAGCTGCTCCGCCCGGGTCGGTGGCGCCGTGTGCTCCGGTGGCTCGGCCAGGCGGCGGGGCACCCGGGCCGGCGGGCGGCGGGGCAGGACCACGGTGTCGTGCAGCACCGCCGCCTCGTCGCCGCCCTCCGGGCCGGCGTCCACCTCGTCGCCGCCGGCCTGGTCCCCCGGTGCCAGCGCGGCCTGGCGCCGCCGGGCCGGCCGCCGGCGCAGCGGGACCGGGCTCTCCTCGACCGCCGCCTCGGCCCCGGCGTCCGCCTCCGCCGCGGACGGTGGGCGGCCCAGCAGCAGGTCGCGCAGGTGGGCCAGCCGCTCGGGCACCCGGTTGACCGGGGTGGCGGTCACCACGAGCAGCCCGAAGACCAGCAGCAAGATGAGCAGCGGCACGGCCACCCACTGGGTGACCAGGTAGTCCAGCCCGCCGCCGACCGCCCAGCCCAGCAGGCCGCCGGCGTGCTCGCGCTGGGTGATGTCGATCGGCCGCTGGGAGATCTCCAGCAGCCCGGCGCAGGCGGTCAGCAGCGCGCTCCACCCCACCACCGCCCGACCGTGGTGGGCCGGGTCGCCCGGCTCCCGCAGCAGCCGGATGGCGCCGACCATGAGCAGCACCGGCAGCGCGGCGGCGATCGACCCGAGGAACAGCCGTGTGGTCGTGGTCAGGCCCTCGCCCACCCGCCCGCCGGCCGAGAACCACACGGCGACAGCCAGCAGCAGCGCCAGCCCCAGCACCGCCAGGCCGGCGCCGTCGCGGCGGTGCTCCGGCTCGAGCTCCCGGGCGGTGGCGGCCTGCCGGCCGACGCCCCGCACCGCCCAGCCGACCGCGTGGGCCAGCCCCATCCACAGCCAGACCAGGCAGCGCCCGAGCAGCCCGAACAGGCTGAGGTTGGTGCGCCGGTAGGGCCGGTAGGGGCTGTAGCGCGGGCGGTAGGCGGCCTGGCGCGCGGCGCCCCGGCTGGACGACGTGGCACGGCGGGCCGTGCTGCCACGCCCTGCCGGTCGACCCGCCATGCGTCACACGGTAGCGGCGCCCTGTGACGAACCCGCGCTTTTGCGCTCCGGTGTGCCGGCGCGTCGCCGGGCGCGCCAGCGCAGCACGAACCCGGCCCAGGAGACCGCGACCGTGGCGGCGGCCAGCGCCTGCAGCGCCGCGGTGTACTGCGCCGGGTAGAGGACGCCCTCGATGTACCGGTCGACGAAGCCCTGGGTCAGCCCGGACTCGCCGGCCCGCTGGCGGGACCAGTCCTCGGCCCAGGTCAGCGGGCAGATCGTAGGCATGCTGATGGCGACCAGCCCCCACGCCGCCGCGGCCAGGTGCGGCCAGATCGCCCGCGGCCAGCGCCAGGCGAGGAACCCGCCGAGCACCACGTACGCCAGGTAGGCGAAGTGCGTGACCAGCACCAGCGTGGTCAGCGCCCGGTAGCCCATGCCTCGAGGCTACCGGGCTGGTGTCCACTGGAGCCGGCTGTCACTCAGCTGAAGGTGATGCCCCAGCAGCCGCGTCTGCTACCGGCCTGGACCTAGAGGCCGGGAAGGGTGTCCGGCACGTCGTACACCGGCCAGCCGTCGTCGCCCTGCCGGACCGTCGGGTGCAGCCGGTGCGGCTCCCGCCGGCCCAGCTCGCGCAGGTGCCCGACGGCCACGCCGCGCATGGTCAGGGCGTCGGCGACCAGCATCCGGTGGCAGTGCCACCACAGGGTCTCTGCGCACATCACCGCCGGCCGGTCGGTGCCGACCCGAGCGGCAAGAGCTTCAGCAGCGGTACGGAACACCGGCGTGTCCATGTGGTCCGCGTACCCGGCGAGGGCCTCGTCGCGCAGCGCGGTGTGCCGGGAGCCGGGCACCCGGGACCGGCGCCCGCCCAGCTCCTCGCCCTGCCACTCGTACCCGATGCCGGCCTCGGCCAGGGCGGCCGCGAGCGCCCGCCGGTTGAACTGGGGGTGGTGCCGCGACCCCGGGTAGCGCCGGACGTCCACCAGCACGGTGGCGCCCGCCTCGCGCAGGACCTCCAGGAACGCCCCGGTCGCCCGGGCCCCGTGGCCGATGGTGAGCACCGCCGAGGGCACCCGCCAGTCACACCTCTCACACCTCGACGACGAACGGGACGATCATGGGCCGGCGCCGGTACGCCTCGTTGACCCAGCGCCCGACAGTCCTGCGCACGATCTGCTGGAGCTGGTGCGGGTCGGTGATGCCCTCCTCGGCGGCCCGGTCGAGGGCCTCCGTGATGAGCGGCACCACCGGCTGGAAGGCGGCCGGGTCCTCGGAGAACCCCTTGGCCGACACGGTCGGGCCGCCGACCACCTTGCCGGTCACCGAGTCAACGACCACTGTGGTCGCGATGAAGCCGCCGTCGCCCAGCATCCGCCGCTCGGTCAGCAGGCTCTCCCCCACGTCACCCACGGCGAGCCCGTCCACGTAGACGTACCTGGACCTGACGTGGCCGGCCCTGCGGGCGCGGCCGTCGACGAGGTCGACCACGTCGCCGTCCTCACAGAGCACCACCCGGCTCTGGTCCACGCCGGACTGGACCGCCAGCCGGGCGTGCGCGCGCAGGTGCCGCCACTCCCCGTGCACCGGCATGAAGTTGCTCGGCCGTACGACGTTGAGCAGGTAGAGCAGCTCGCCGGCGGGCGAGTGACCGGAGACGTGCACCTGGGCGACGTCCTTGTGGATGACCACGGCGCCGGCCCGGGAGAGCTGGTTGATGACCCGGTAGACCGCGGTCTCGTTGCCCGGCACCAGGGAGCTGGCCAGCACCACAGTGTCGCCGGACTCCACGGTCACGTGCCGGTGGTCGCCGGTTGCCATCCGCCCGAGCGCGCTCATCGGCTCGCCCTGCGAGCCGGTGGACATCAGCACGATCTCGCGGGCCGGCAGGGACATCGCCTCGTCGATGCCGACCATCAGGCCGCCCGGGATCCGCAGCAGGCCGAGGTCCCGGGCGATGCCCATGTTGCGCACCATCGACCGCCCGATGAACACCACCTTGCGCCCGTGCTCGGCGGCCGAGTCCAGCACCTGCTGCACCCGGTGCACGTGCGAGGCGAACGAGGCGACGATGATGCGCCCCTGCGCACTGCGGAAGATCGAGTCCAGCACCGGCCCGATCTCCCGCTCCGGCGTGACGAAACCGGGGATCTCGGCGTTGGTCGAGTCGGACAGGAGCAGGTCCACACCCTGCGCGCCCAGCCGCGCGAAGCCGGCCAGGTCGGTCAGGCGCCCGTCCAGCGGCAGCTGGTCCATCTTGAAGTCGCCGGTATGCAGCACCAGTCCCGCCGGGGTGCGGATGGCCACCGCGAGCGCGTCCGGGATCGAGTGGTTGACCGCGAAGAACTCGCACTCGAACGGGCCCAGCCGCTCGGTGCGCCCCTCCTGGACGGTCAGCGAGACGGGCTCGATGCGCCGCTCGGCCAGCTTGGCCTCGGTCAGCGCCAGCGTGAACTGGGACCCGACGAGGGGGATGTCGTTGCGGTGCGCGAGCAGGTAGGGCACGGCGCCGATGTGGTCCTCGTGGCCGTGCGTGAGCACCATCGCCACGACGTCGCCCAGCCGGTCCAGGATCGGGGCGAAGTCGGGCAGGATCAGGTCGACCCCCGGCTGGTCCACGTCGGGGAAGAGCACCCCGCAGTCGACGATCAGCAGCTTGCCGTCGTACTCGAAGACGGTCATGTTGCGGCCGATCGCGCCGAGGCCGCCCAGCGGGAGCACGCGCAGGCCGCCTGCTGGCAGCGGCCCGGGCGGGTCGAGGTCTGGATGTGCCTGGCTCACGGGCCGGTCCTCCTGCTCACAGCGTCAGGCCCGCCTCGGCGCAGTCCGCCCGTAGCTGGGCGAGCTGGCTCTCGGTCGCGTCGACCAGCGGCGAGCGCACCGGCCCGGCGGGCAGGCCCAAGGCGGCCAGCGCGGCCTTGGTGAGGATCACGCCCTGGGTCCGGAAGAACCCGGTGTACGCCGGCAGCGTCGCGTGGTGCAGCCGCAGCGCCTCGGCCACGTCGCCCCGCTCGAAGGCCTCGATCATCGCCTTGGTGGGCCGGCCGAACAGGTGCGTCGGCACCCCGACCACGCCGACCGCGCCGACGGCCAGCAGCGGCAGCGTGTTCTTGTCGTCGCCGGAGTAGAACGCCAGATCGGTGCGGCTGGTCGCCCACGACGTCTCGGCGATGTCGCCCTTGGCGTCCTTGACCGCGACGATGCGCTCGTGCTCGGCGACGCGGACCAGGGTCTCGGTCTCGATCGCGGTGCCGGTGCGGGCCGGGATGTCGTAGAGCATCAGGGGCAGGCCGCTCGCGTCAGCGACCGCGGTGAAGTGCCGCACCAGCCCAGCCTGCGGCGGCTTGTTGTAGTACGGGGTGACGACCAGCGCGCCGTGCGCCCCGGCCTTCTCGGCGGCGTGCGCCAGCTCGATGGTGTGGTGCGTGTCGGACGTGCCAACGCCGGCGATGACCCGGGCCCGGTCGCCGACGGCCTCGATGACCGCCCGCAGCACCGTCTCCTTCTCAGCGTCGGTGGTGGTCGCCGACTCGCCGGTGGTGCCGTTGACCACCAGGGCGTCGTTGCCCTGCTCGTCGACGAGGTAGGCCGCGAGCCGGGCGGCGCCGTCGGCGTCGAGCGACCCGTCGGCGTGGAACGGGGTGACCATGGCGGTGACGAGGCGCCCGAACGGGCGGTTACGGTCGATCGTCATAGATCCACGGTATCGGACGAGGTCACTTAGGACTCCCAGGTGTAAGGACTTGCGGCGATCTCGGTGCCGTCGGGCAGCGCCGAGATGGTGAGGTCGGCGAAGACGTTGAGCGCGACCCGCTGTAGCTGGCGCAGGCACTCGACGGCCAGCGCGCGGATCTCGACGTCTGCGTGCTCGGTGGCGCGCATCGCGATGAAGTGCCGCCAGGCGCGGTAGTTGCCGGTCACCACGATGCGGGTCTCGGTGGCGTTGGGCAGCACCGCCCGGGCCGCCTGACGCGCCTGCTTGCGGCGCAGGGTGGCGCTGGGCACGTCGGCGAACCGGCGCTCCAGGCCCGCCAGCAGCTCGGTGTAGGCCCGCACGCTCGCCTCGGTCGCCTCGACGAACGCCTTGTGCAGCTCCGGGTCGGCGGCGATGACCTCCGGCTCGACCATCGCCGCGTCGCGCTCGGGCACGTAGCGCTGGGAGAGCTGCGAGTAGGAGAAGTGCCGGTGCCGGACCAGCTCGTGGGTGAGCGAGCGGGAGATCCCGGTCAGGTAGAAGGTCGCCGACCCGTGCTCGAGCACGGACAGGTGCCCGACCTCCAGGATGTGTCGCAGGTAGCCGGCGTTGGTGGCGGTGGCCGGGTTGGGCTTGCTCCAGGACTGGTAGCAGGCGCGCCCGGCGAACTCCGCGAGCGCCTGGCCGCCCTCGGCGTCCGTCTCCCACGGGATGTCGTCGGGCACGTCAAAGTGCGTCCAGGCGATGAGCCGCACCTGCATCGGGACGATGTCGGGCATGAGCGCACCCTAGCCGCCCGGTACGACATCGCCGTGCGCGGCAGGCCGGTCGGCCGACCGACCAGTTCAGGCGCCGCCGCCAGTGACGCCTCAGGACGGCATCACGACAGTTGACTGACGGCAGAAGTGATGTCATCATGACGTCATGGATCTGACGCCGTACCTCGAAAGCCTTCGCCGCGATCTTGCGGCGGCTGCCGCGCCCGGCGGCCCGGAGATCGCGAAGGCGGCCGAGCTGCTCGCCGGCTCGCTGGACGCGTCAGTCCGGCTGAGCCTCATGGAGGCGCTCGCCGACGCGGCGGCGGGGGTGACCACAAAGCTGGGCACGGCCAGCGTCGAAGTGCGGCTGCGCGGTCGCGAGGCCGACCTGGTGGTAACCGAGGTCAGGCCGGCCGCTGCCGCCCCGCCACCGCCCACCGCAGCCGACTCCGGAGAGCTGGCCCGGATCACCCTGCGCCTGCCCGAGTCGCTCAAGGAGGCGGTCGAGCGGGCCGCCGCCGGCGAGGGCATCTCGGTCAACTCCTGGCTGGTGCGCGCGATCGCCGCAGCCGCCATGCCCGGCAGCCACCTGCCCCCACCCGCCGGCCGCGCGTTCGGGCGCCGCGTCACCGGCTTCGCCCAGGCCTGACCCGCACCATCACCCCGCTGCCGCGGGCTTTCGCACCACTATGGAGGTTTACCATGCCCGAGTTCACCTGCCCAGGCCCGATAACCGTGACCGCCCGGCTGGCCGGCGGCAGCATCGAGGTCGTCGCCGAGGACCGTCCTAACGCGACAGTCGAGGTGCTGCCGTACGACAAAAGCGACTCCTCCCGCGAGGCCGCCGCGAGCACGCGGGTGGAGATGCACGACGGGCGCCTACACATCGAGGCGCCGGAGACCAGCGGCTTCGTCTTCCGCCGCTCGCCCCGGGTGCGGGTCGAGGCGCGGGTGCCCACCGACAGCGCGCTGGAGGTCAAGGTCGCCTCGGCCGACCTCAACGCGCACGGCCGCTTCGCCTCGGCCGCCGTCAAGAGCGCATCCGGCGAAGTCCAGCTGGACCACGTCACCGGCGACGCCACCATCAGCACCGCCAGCGGCGACGTACGGGTGGGACGGGTCGACGGCGAGCTGCAGGTCAGCGCCGCCTCCGGCGACGTGAACGCGCACTCGGTCACCGGCTCGGTCACCGCCCACGCCGCCAGCGGGGACGTCGAGATCGACCTGGCCGGCGGGTCGGTGCAGGCCCAGACCGCCTCCGGCGACGTGCGCGTCGGCAGCGCCCGGCGTGGCGCCGTCAAGGTCAGCTCCGCCTCCGGCGACGTCGAGGTCGGGGTGGAGCCGGGCACCGGGGTATGGCTCGACCTGACCACGATCTCCGGCTCGACCCACAGCGACCTGTCCGCGTCGGACGGTCCGGCCGGTGGCGAGCCGGCGTTGACCATCCAGGTCCGCACGATGAGCGGCGACATCGACGTCCACCGCGTCAAGACCGCCGCCTGAGCCAGAGCGTTCATCCCTCGGTACGCGCCGCCCACCCGCCTAGGAACGGTAGATGTCCCCGCGGTGGTCGACGCGTACCACGTGGACTACGCGCGTATTCTCGTCAATGCGGTAGACCACGCGATACGCGCCCCGACGGGCCGAGTGGTACCCAACCAGCTCGCGGGTGAGCGGTTTGCCAACCCTGTGCGGGTTGTCTAAGAGGGCTCCGTTGACAAACTCCCCCACTGCTGCGGCCACGGCCATAGGCAGGCCAGCCGGTGGTGCTTCGGTCAGCGCGCGACGCGCGGCAGGTGCGAGCGACAGGCGATACGCTTCGTCAGCCACGCCGCTCCCGCTCCGCACGGGCGGCTAGCTGCCTGCGTAGCTCGTCAGCATCAATAGCACGGCCAGCGGCGATGTCGACCTCGGCCTGGCGGATCTGCTCCAGGGCACCCGGTGTCGACAACAGGTCCAGCGTCTCCTCTAGCGCCTCCAGGTCCGACACGGCCATCAGGACCGCTTCCGGACGGCCGTTGCGGGTGATCACCACCCGCTCGTGGGTGTCCCGCACCTCGTCCAGCACCGCGGACAGGTGTGCCTTGGCCTCAGCCAGCGGGATGATTGTCATGACCATAATTCTAGTCACCGATTCGTCGCAGTACAACAGCGGCGTGGTTCGGTGTCCATCAGGGGTGCGCCCAGGGGCCTGAACCTCTTGGCCAGGTCGAACAGGATCTCCCGTACCGCCTGGATCTTCCTCTCGTCATCGTCAGATGGTGCAGGCGCTGTCGCCTGATCCAGCTCCAACACCGGCCCGGGCAGCTCAATGAGCACATGTGGGATACGTCCTTGCCCGTCCCGACCAAGCTCGGTCGCGAGCGCCGGCAGGACCGGCATGCCTGCCGGGCGGACCAGGCACACCATCGGTAGACCGCGGCGCCGGTCGCGGCGCCGCTGGCCTTCACCCAGGCGCGAATTTCGGACTGCCATTATCCATACAAACGGCTCCACCGAGCCGGCCGGTATCACCGCGCCGCTGCCGTTCCCACTGCAGTTCCCTTGTGACCACGGCGCCGCGCAGGGACCAGAGGACAGGCGGACAGGCTATGTCTGAATGGATGAAGGGACAGCTTCAGAAATAGCCCTGCTGCTGGCTAGACGTAAAGCCAGGTGAACGGGGGCCAGGGGAGGTTGCGCAGCACAGTGAAGACGCCCCAGGCCGCCAGGAAAAACCCGACCGCCTTCGGAGTCACCCGCGGCATCGGCAGCCGCCAGCGGAACATCTCCTGACCGGCCCAGGCGATGTACGTGTACAGCAGGAACGGCAGGGCGAACACGAACAAGGCATGGTGACGGGCTGCGGCCGGGATGTTGCCTTGCAGCACGTACCAGAAGGCGCGGGTGCCGCCGCAGCCTGGGCAGTCGAAGCCGGTCGTGAACTTGAGCAGACAGGTCGGCACCGCGTCGGCGTTGGCATCGGCTGGGTCCACGGCCAGCACGTAGCCGGTGGCGCCGGCGAAGCAGGCGAGGATGGCCAGCGGCGCGGCCCAGCGCGGGGAACGGGCCCACAGTCGGGTGAAGAAAAGCGTGAACCGGTCCGGCGGTGGCGGTGGCGGGGCGGCGACCCAGTCCCAGTTGGCGGGCGCGACGGGGCCAGTGTGGTGACCGGGCTGCGGCCCGCCGGCGCCGGCCGCTGCCGGCTGGTCGAGCGTTGAGGTCATTGGGCCCGTCCTCACCGGTCGTCGGAGACTTTCACGGTACACCGGGCACGCCGACGCGGATCACCGACGCAGCGCGGCGGTCAGCTCCTTGGCCAGGTCACCCCGTTCCGGCTCGGCGACATCGGCGAGGCTCAGCCAGCCGGCCAGCCGGCGCAGCTCACCCGCGAGCGCCTCGGCCGCCTCGCCCTCGTCGACTGACGGCTCCACCCATGCCGCCGGCACCCGCAGCACACCGGCCTGCCGGTCGGCCTTGAGGTCGACCCGGGCCACCAGCCGGTCCCCGAGCAGCAGCGGCAGCACGTAGTAACCGTGCACCCGCTGCGGTGCCGGGACATAGATCTCGATGCGGTACCGGAAGCCGAACAGCCGCTCGGTGCGCGACCGCTCCCAGATCAGCGGGTCGAACGGGCTCAGCAGTGCGGCTCCGCGCACCCACCGGGGCAGCTTCGCGTCGCGGTGCAGGTAGGCGCGCGCTCGCCAGCCGGCGACCTGGACCGGCACCAGCTCACCGGCGTCGACCAGGTCGGCGACTGCCTCGCGGAACCCGCCGGCCGGCAGCCGGAAGTAGTCCCGCAGCTCCGGCTCTGCCGCCACACCGAGCGAGACGGCCGCGCGCCGGACCAGCTCCCGCCGGGCGTCGACACCGTCGGGGACCGGCGCCGCCAGCACCTGCGGGGGCAGCACCCGCTCCGGCACGTCGTACACCCGGGCGAAGGAGCCGTTGCGGCGCGCGGTGGTGACCTGGCCCGACCAGAACAGCCACTCCAGCGCGGCCTTGACATCGGACCAGTTCCACCCCCAGCTGTCGCTGCGGCGACGGGGCACGTCCTGCTCGATGTCGGCGGCGGTCACCGGCCCCCGCGCGCGGACCTCGTCGAGCACCCAGGCGACGAGGTCCGGTTGCTCCTGCATCAGCAGGCGCATCCGCCCCCAGGCAATGTCCTGTGCCTTGGCCATGCGCCAGCGCAGCAGCGGCCACAGCTCGACCGGCAGCAGCGACGCCTCGTGCCCCCAGTACTCGAAGAGGACCCGGGGGTGCTGGTACGCCGCCCGGTCGAGCAGGTCCATCGGGTACGGCCCGAGCCGGCTGAACATGGGGAGGTAGTGGGCGCGTTGCAGCACGTTGACCGAGTCGATCTGGATGAGCCCGGTGCGGGAGACCACCCGGCGGAGATGGCGCAGCGTGGGCGTGCCCGTCGGGCGCGGGTCGGTGAAGCCCTGAGCGGCCAGCGCGACCCGGCGGGCCTGGGCGAGCGAGAGCGTGTCCATCGCTGGCAGGCTAACCGCACCCACCGACAAGACCAGCGAGTGTGCCGGGCCGCCGGGCACGGCCGGGCCGCCTGGCCCCGGGCTAGCAACGGCACCTGATCCAGGACTAGCAGCGGCATCGGGCCAAGCGGGCTCAGGGAGGGCTCCGGATCAGCGGGCGTCCTCCGGCACCGGCCCAGGCGCTGGAGACCCAGCGCCCGTGCCCACCTGGCCGGCGCGGCCACTGCCGGAAGAGCACGTAGTTGAGCCGGAAACGGCGCGGCCGCTGGATGGAACGGGACGGGCTACCTTCTGACGTACATCTTCTGCGCGGCGGGGCTCCAGGGCACGCCACTCTCCGGGCTTGCGGCGGGACCCTCTGGGTCTGCGGCGAGGGTGCCCCGACCGGCTTCGCGGAGGGCGGCTACGCGACTGTGGCCTCCCGGGCACTCCGGCGCCGCCTGGGACCGGATCGGCAGGCCGAGGAGCAGCGCCAGGCTGGCCCAGACGTACGCGTTGCTGCCGAGGAACGCGTCCACCCCGGAGGTGTCCCACCACCAGGCCCAGACGAGCGCACTGCACAGCAGCACATACGTTGCGGCGGCCCAGACGAGCAGCGCGACCCGCCGGTGGCTGCGGGGGGCGGCCCGCATGCCGTTGTCGACCAGCAGCGCCAGCGCCGGCACCAGCCAGACCAGGTGATGCACCCAGGTGACCGGGCTGACCAGGCAGCCCACCACGCCGGTGAGCGCGGCACCGGTCAGCTCGTCACCGGCGGCCACCGCCCGGCGTACCCGCCAGGCCCATACCGCGAGCACGGTGAGCACCACCGCCAGCCACAGCGCGCGGCTCGGGTCGCCGGGGTCGAGCCGGGCGAGGACGCCCTGCAGGGACTGGTTCGACACGAACGACAGGGCCCCGATGCGCTCGGTGTTCCACAGCGCCTCGGTCCAGAAGATCCGGGACGCGTCCGGGGCGGCCGCCGCGGCGAGCAGCGTCGCCCCGGCCGCCGTGGCGCTGGCCACCACGGCAGCCCGGTACCTGCGGGTGACCAGGAGGTAGAGGATGAAGATGCCCGGCGTCAGCTTGACCGCCGTGGCCAGGCCGATGCCCACCCCGGCCCAGCGCGAGCCGCGCCCGAGCAGCAGCACGACATCGGCGAACACCAGGAAGACCAGCAGCATGTTCACCTGGCCGAAGGTGAACGTCTCGCGCATCGGCTCGTACGCCGCAGCCAGGCAGGCGGCGACCGCGAAGGCGAACCACCGGGTCCAGCCCTCGCGGCGGGCGACCGGGTCGACCAGCCAGTAGAGCACCGCGGCGGTGGTGCCAAGGTTCAGCAGCACACTCACCACGATCGTGACATGCCAGGGTACGAACGCCATCGGCAGCATCGCCAGCGCGGCGAACGGAGGGTACGTGAAGCCGTACTCGGTGCGCGGCCGCAGGTAGTCGTAGAGCTGCCCACCGTCGGCCCAGTGGTTCAGCGCGCCGAAGTAGACGTTGAGGTCGAAGAACCCGTGCCTGACCGCGACCAGCCAGAGGAAGACCGCCACCGCCACGGCGAGCGCCGCGACGGCGAGCACCTCACGCCTGGTCCGCTGCGACATCCGGCTCCCTTTAGGGTCGGTCCATGGCCCAGGGGTACATCCGACCGGCCCGGCCCGGCGAGGCGGGCGAGATCGCTCGGATCCAGCTCGAGACGTGGCGGGTCGCCTACCGCCGGATCCTGCCCCGGCACGTGCTTGACCAGCTCGACGCCGACTGGATGGCGCAGCGGTGGCGGGCCGCGGTCGAGCACCCGCCGTCGGACCGGCACCGTGTCCTCGTCGCCGTCGAACAGGCCGAACAAGCCTACCTGGTCGGCTTCGCCGCGGCCGGGCCGGCGGACGAGGCGGCGCTGGCCCCAGGCGAGTCGCTGGCCGTGGACGCCCCGCCGGACGAGTCCCTGGCCGGAGGAGGCCCGCCCGACGAGTCGCTGATCAGGAGCGGCGCGCCGGACGGGTGGGGCGACCGGGTGGCGGCAGTGACCGACCTGCTGGTGGAGCCGCGATGGGGGCGGCGCGGGCACGGCAGCCGGCTGCTGGCCGCGTGCGTTGCGCACTGGGTGGCGGACGGCTTCGAGCGCGCCGTGGCATGGGCTTTCCGGGATGATGTGGCGACCAGAAAGTTCCTCACCTCGGCCGGGTGGGCCCCGGACGGCGCCGCCCGGGCGCTGGACGTGGCAGACCTGCTCGTACCGCAGCTGCGCCTGCACGTGCGGGTAGGTGACAACGCGCGGATGGGCGACCCTGAGGGACCAGAGCCGGGCCCGTGACCAGCCGGGCCGGAGCACCACGCCGTGGTCAGTCGAGCAGGGACTCCAGGCCCACGGTGAGACCGGACCGGCGCATCACCGACCGCACGGCCAGCAGCACCCCGGGCATGAACGAGGCCCGGTCGTACGAGTCGTGGCGGACCGTCAGCGTCTCGCCGGGCGCGCCGAAGAGGACCTCCTGGTGGGCGACGAGGCCGGCCGCGCGGACCGAGTGCACCCGCACCCCGTCCACGACCGCCCCACGGGCCCCGGGCAGCTCGTCCTTTGTGGCGTCGGGCATCTCGCCCTGGCCAGCATCGGCCCTGGCCTGCGCCACGATGTGGGCGGTGCGCAGGGCCGTGCCGCTCGGCGCGTCCACCTTGTTCGGATGGTGCTGCTCGATGATCTCCACGGACGGGAAGAAGCGGGCCGCCCGCGCAGCGAGCTCCATCATGAGCACCGCCCCGACAGCGAAGTTCGGCGCGATGATGACGCCGACGTCCGGCTTGCGGGCCAGCCAGTGGCGTACCCGCTCCAGCCGCTGCTCGGTAAAGCCGCTGGTGCCTACCACCGCGTTGATGCCCTGGTCCACGCACCAGTGCAGGTTGTCCATCACCACGTCCGGCGCGGTGAAGTCGACCAGCACCTCGGCCCCGGCGTCGACCGCGTTGAACAGCCAGTCCCCCTGGTCGATCATGGCGACCAGCTCGAGGTCGTCCGCCGCATCGACGGCACGGCACACCTCCACGCCCATCCGGCCGCGGGCACCGAGGACCCCCACCCTGATCTGCGCAGGCGCCGGCGGGTCACCCACCGGCTCGCGCATGATGTCCATCACGTCACCACTTTCGTCCGTAGTGGACCGTCAGCTGACCACGGCCGAGAAGTCGGCGTCCTCGAACGGTCCGATGACCGCGAGGGACCTGGGCCGTACCAGCAGGTCGCGCGCTACCTCCCGGATCTGGTCGGGCGTCACCGCGTCCGCCCGCGCCAGCATCTCGTCGACGGTGAGCAGCTCGCCGTAGAGCAGCTCACCCTTGCCCAGCCGGGTCATCCGGGAGCCGGTGTCCTCCAGGCCGAGCACGAACGCGCCCTTCAGCATGCCCTTGCCCCGGGCCACCTCGGCATCGGTCAGGCCGTGCGCGGCCACCTCCGCGAGCTCGGTCCGGATCAGCTCGAGCACCTCCTCGACCTTGCCGGGGGCGCAGCCGGCGTAGATCGAGAACAGGCCGGTGTCCGAGTACTGCGAGGTGTAGGAGTAGATCGAGTAGGCCAGCCCGCGCTTCTCCCGGATCTCCTGGAAGAGCCGGCTGGACATGCCGCCGCCGAGCACGTTGTTGAGCACGCCGACCGCGAAGCGCCGCGCGTCGAGGCGGGCGATGCCGGCCCCACCCAGCACCACGTGGGCCTGCTCGGTGTCCTTGGCCAGCACGGTCACCTCGCCGCTGCGTACCCGTACCCACCGGTTGTCCGGCCGGTAGCCGGCGGGTGGCGCCGGGTCGTCGGGCAGGCCGGCCTCGGCGAACGCCTCCCGGACCTGCTTGACCACCCTGGCATGGTCCAGGTTCCCGGCGGCGGCGACCACGATGGACGGTGGTGTGTACCGCCGGCGGTAGAACGACTGGGCCTGGCGCCGGGTCATCGCCGAGATGCTCTCCACCGTGCCGGAGATCTGCCGGCCGAGCGGGTGGTTGCCGAAGGCCGCGCGGGCGAACAGGTCGTGCACCTCGTCGCCGGGCTCGTCGTCGTGCATGGCGATCTCTTCGAGGATCACCCCGCGCTCGGTCTCCACGTCCGCCTCGGCCAGCGTCGAGTCCGCGATGATGTCGCACATGACGTCGATGGCCAGCGGCAGGTCGGCGTCGAGCACCCGGGCGTAGTAGCAGGTGTACTCCTTGGCGGTGAACGCGTTGGTCTCCCCGCCCACGGCCTCGATCTGCGCGGAGATCTCCAGTGCGGTACGCCGCCGGGTGCCCTTGAACAGCAGGTGCTCCAGGAAGTGCGAGACGCCGGAGAGGCTGGGCGGCTCGTCCCGGGAGCCGACGCCGACCCACATGCCGAACGACACGCTGCGCATAGCAGGGATCGCCTCGGTCAGGATGCGCAGCCCGTTGGGCAGCACGGTACGGCGTACCGTGCCGCCCAGCGGGTCGTCGGTGAGGGTCCGGGTGACCGCTCGGCTGAGGGTGGCCATGCGGGCGTCAGCGGTCGCGGTGCCGGCGACGCCGGAACTCGCCGCCGTCGGTGCCCTCGCCGGGCCCGCGCTCGCGGTCCCGGCCGGGACCGCGTTCGCCGCCGCGCTCGCCACGCTCACCGCGGTCGCCCCGGTCCCGCGGCCCCCGGTCCCGCTCGCCGCGGTCCCGCCCGCCGGGCCGGTCCGCACCCTCGGCGGGCTCCGGCGCCTCCTCGCCCTCCGGGCGGACCTTGTCCAGGTAGATCTTGCCGCGGGCGTCGACGTCCGCGATCTGCACCTCGACCTTGTCGCCGACGTTGAGGAAGTCCTCGACCCGCTCCACCCGCTTGCCGTTGCCGACCTTGGAGATGTGCAGCAGGCCGTCCCGCCCGGGCAGCAGCGAGATGAACGCGCCGAACGCGGCCGTCTTCACCACCGTGCCGAGGAACCGGTCGCCGACCTTGGGCAGGGTCGGGTTGGCGATGGCGTTGATGCGCTCCACCGCGGCCTCGGCCGACGGGCCGTCGGTGGCGCCGACGTAGATGGTGCCGTCGTCCTCGATGGTGATCTCGGCGCCGGTCTCGTCCTGGATCGCGTTGATGGTCTGGCCCTTGGGGCCGATGACCATGCCGATCTTGTCGACCGGGATCCGGATCGTGGTGACCCGCGGGGCGTACTGCGACATGTTCGCCGGGGAGTCGATCGCCTCCTGCATCACGTCGAGGATCGTCTGCCGGGCGTCGTGCGCCTGCTGCAGCGCGGCGGCCAGCACGTCGGACGGGATGCCGTCCAGCTTGGTGTCGAGCTGGAGCGCGGTCACCAGGTCCCGGGTCCCGGCCACCTTGAAGTCCATGTCGCCGAACGCGTCCTCGGCGCCGAGGATGTCGGTCAGCGTCACGTACTGGGTCTTGCCGTCGACCTCGTCCGAGATCAGGCCCATCGCGATGCCGGCCACCGGCGCCTTCAGCGGCACCCCGGCGCTCAGCAGGGACATGGTGCTGGCGCAGACCGAGCCCATCGAGGTGGACCCGTTGGAGCCCAGGGCCTCGGAGACCTGGCGGATCGCGTACGGGAAGTCCTCCCGCGACGGCAGCACCGGGATCAGGGCCCGCTCGGCCAGTGCGCCGTGGCCGATCTCGCGCCGCTTGGGCGCGCCGACCCGGCCGGTCTCCCCGGTGGAGTACGGCGGGAAGTTGTAGTTGTGCATGTAGCGCTTGGTCTTGGCCGGGGAGAGGGTGTCCAGCGACTGCTCCATGCGCAGCATGTTGAGCGTGGTCACGCCGAGGATCTGGGTCTCGCCCCGCTCGAACATGGCCGAGCCGTGCACCCGCGGCAGCACGTGCACCTCGGCGGTGAGCGGCCGGATGTCGCTCGGGCCGCGCCCGTCGATGCGCACCTGGTCGCGCAGGGCCCGGGCGCGCACCTCCCGCTTGGTGACCGCCCGGAAGGCAGCGCTCAGCTCCTTCTCGCGCCCCTCGAACTGGGTGCCGAGGCGCTCGTACACGGCCTCCTTGACGCGGTCCAGCGCCTCCTCCCGGTCCGCCTTGCCGGCGATCCGCAGCGCCTCGCTGACCTCGTCCCGCACCGCCTCCTCGACCGCGGCGTAGGCGTCCTCCTGGTAGTCGAGGAAGACCGGGAAGTCGCCGGTCGGCTTGGCCGTCGTCGCGGCCAGCTCCTGCTGGGCCCGGCACAGCTCGCGGATCGCCGCCTTGGCCGCCTCCAGGCCGCTGGCCACCACCTCCTCGGTCGGTGCCGTGGCCCCGCCGGCCACCAGGGCGATCGTGTGCTCGGTCGCCTCCGCCTCGACCATCATGATCGCGACGTCGGCGCCCTCGCCCTCGCCGGTCACCCGGCCGGCGACGACCATGTCGAAGGTGGCCCGCTCCAGCTCCTCATGGGTGGGGAAGGCGACCCACTGCCCCTCGACGTGGGCGACGCGGGTGGCTCCGATCGGCCCGCTGAAGGGCAGGCCGGCGAGCTTCGTCGACAGCGAGGCGGCGTTGATGGCGACCACGTCGTACGGGTGCGCCGGGTCGAGGGAGAGCACGGTCTCGACGACCTGGATCTCGTTGCGCAGGCCCTTGACGAAGCTGGGCCGCAGCGGCCGGTCGATCAGGCGGCAGGTGAGGATCGCGTCCTCGCTGGGCCGCCCCTCGCGGCGGAAGAACGAGCCGGGGATCCGCCCGGCGGCGTACATGCGCTCCTCGACGTCGACCGTCAGCGGGAAGAAGTCGAGCTGCTCCTTGGGCACCCGGCTGGCCGTGGTCGCGGAGAGGACCACGGTGTCGCCCAGCTGGGCGACCGCGGAGCCGGCGGCCTGGCGGGCCAGCCGGCCGGTGGAGAAGACCACCTGGCGTTGGCCGAAGCGGCCGTTGTCGATGACTGCGGTGCTGTGCTGGGTGCCGAGGGTTGTCTGCTCGGTCATTGGTACGACTAGCTCCTTCGGTTGGGCACTACCCGCGGGGAGCTTGTCTACGGCCGGTCTTCGATCGAAGCCCCCGGAGCTTGCGCTTCCGAAGACCACTACCGAGGACCGACCCACCGGACCGGCTGGCGCCGGGCCGCTCCCTACGTGGGATCGTGCGGTCTGTCTTGGTTGCGGGGGGCTGGGTCACCGGGGGGAGCAGCCGGGCCGCTCCCCCCGGCCAGCTCACCGCCGGATCTCGAGACGCTCGATGAGCGTCCGGTAGCGGTTGATGTCCTTCTTCTTCAGGTAGTTCAGCAGCCGGCGCCGCCGGCCGACCAGCAGCAACAGGCCACGCCGGCTGTGGTGGTCGTGCTTGTGCACCCGCATGTGGTCGGTCAGGTCCCGGATCCGCTTGGTCAGGACCGCGACCTGCACCTCCGGCGAGCCGGTGTCGGCCGGACCCGTCGCGTAGTCGTGCATGATCTTCGTTTTGATCTCTGCGTCGAGCGCCATGTGCTCCCTCGTCATGGGTCTGCTGGGCTCCGCACCCGCGGCGTCGAGCAGGCACGCGGAGCCGGCGGCCGGCGACCCGGCCTACCGGGAAGGCTACCAGCCGTAGCCGGCGCCGCAGCCAGCGGCCACGCCGGCACCGGGCCGGGTCAGGCCAGCAGCGACCGGGTCTGTGCCACGTCCTCGCGGATCTGGGCCGCCAGCGGCTCCACGCTCGGGTAGGTGCGCATCTCCCGCAGCCGGGCCACGAAGTCCAGCGCCAGGCGCTCGCCGTACAGGTCGCCGTTGAAGTCCAGCACGTACGCCTCGACGCGGCGCTCCCGGCCGGAGAAGGTCGGGTTCGTGCCGACCGAGACCGCGGCCGGCAGCCGCTGGCCGTCCGTGCGCACCAGCCACGCCGCGTAGACCCCGTCCCCCGGCACCGCCGCGTACCGGCCGCAGATCAGGTTGGCGGTGGGGAACCCCAGCTGCCGGCCGCGCCGGTCGCCGCGCACCACGACACCCTCCAGCCGGTGCGGGCGCCCCAGCGCCGTCGCCGCGGCGGCGACGTCACCGGCGTCCACGCAGGCGCGCACGTACGTGGAGGAGAGCACCGCGACGTCGCTGGCGACCAGGCGGGACGGCTCGACGGCGAACCCGAACGCGCGCCCGAGCCGCTCCAGCATCGGCACGTCGCCAGCGGCCCGGTGGCCGAACCGGAAGTTCTCCCCGACCACCACCAGCGCCGCGTGCAGGTTCTCGACCAGCACGTCGTGGGCGAACTGCTCGGCGGGCAGCCGGGAGAAGTCCAGCGTGAACGGGACCACGCACAGCACATCCACACCCAGCTGCTCGATCAGCTCCGCCTTGCGCGCCGGCTCGGTCAGCACGGCTGGATGCGAGCCCGGGCGCACCACCTCGGACGGGTGCGGGTCGAAGGTGACCACCACCGCGGACATGCCGAGGTCACCGGCGCGCTTGACGGCGTGCCCGATGATCTCCTGGTGTCCTTTGTGGACTCCGTCGAAGACGCCGATGGTCACCACCGAGCGCCCCCAGCCGGGCGTCGCCTCGTACCCCCGCCATCGTTGCACGTCGACCTCCCGGGCCGGCCTCGCCCGCGGCTCGCGGGCCCGCTGAGCCTACCGGTCGCGGGAGCCTACCGGTCCCTGGAGTCCACCGGTCCCTGGAGCCTACCGGTCGCGGACGAAGCGGGTCAGCGCGGCGGCGAGCGCCGCGGCGACCCGCTCCCGGAAGGCCGGGTCCTTCATCCGGGCCGCGTCCCGCGCGTTGCGCATGTTGCCGCACTCCACCATCACCTTGGGCACCCGGGACAGGTTGAGCCCGCCCATATCGTCGCGGGTGTTGATGCCGCCCTCGCCGATGTAGTTGGCCGGCGGCGCCACCCGGCGCAGCTCGTCGCGCACCAGCACGGCGAGCCGGTGTGACTCGGCCACGACCGCGGTGGACGGGGCGCCAGCGACCAGCGCCGGTTCCAGCACGTGGAAGCCGTACGCGCCAGCCGGCGCGCCGTCGCCGTGGATCGAGACAGCGACGACCGCGCGGTACCGGTTACCGATCTCCGCCCGATGGTCCAGGCACGGCCCCACCCCGGTGTCGCTCGACCGGGTCAGCACGACCAGCGCGCCGGCCACCCGCAGCCGGGCCGCCAGCCGTACCGCGGTGTCCCAGTTGAACGCGTGCTCGGGGTACCCGTCGTCCGTCCGGGTGCCGGTCGTGTCGCACGGCTTGAGCTTCGTGTACGCGTCCACCATGCGGTTGATGACCTCGGGGTGTGCCGCGTTGGCGCCGTTGTGCCCGGGGTCTACCACGACCACCACACCGGCGAGCGGGTGGACGGCCGAGGGCAGGGCCGGCGAGGATGGCGCCCCTGACGCGGGCGAGGTGGGGGCCGGCGGGGACAGGGCCGGCCCGGACGGCGCCGCTGCCGGGGTGGTGCGCGCGGCATCCGCCGCCGGCCGGTCCGGCGGTGCCGAGCCGGGAGCGGCGCAGGCCGCCAGCGTGGCGAGGGCGAGCACGCCCGCCCAGCACCACCGCCCACGTCGGAAGGCCCGTCCGCCCGGCACGGTCGCTCATCCTAGCCGCGCGGCCACAGCCAGCGGCTGGCGCAGCCGGTGGTCAGCTCGAACCGGCAGGGGTGAACACCACCTCAGCTCGAACCGGCAGGGGTGAACACCACCTCAGGGCGGGCCTGCCCGGCCTCCTCGCGGACGATGGCGACGAGCGAGCCGTCCGGGGCGAAGACGGCGTACGGCCCGTCGGTCCCGCACGCCGGCAGCCGGCCGCCATGCCCGAGCACCCGCGCCTGCTCACCGGTGGCGTCCCGCCGGGGGAGCAACCGGGCCGCAGCGGCGGCCAGCGGCAGCGTCACCACCCGCGGCGCCCGCGGCTCCAGCTCCGCCAGCTTTGCCAGCGGCTCCAGCTCCGCCAGCTTTGCCAGCGGCTCCAGCTCCGCCAGCTTTGCCAGCGGCGCCAGCTCCGCCAGGGGTACGGCCTCGGCGAGCGTGAACCCGTCGACCGCGGTGCGGCGCAGCCGGGTCAGGTGCCCACCCACGCCGAGCGCGGCCCCGAGGTCCCGGGCGATCGCCCGCACGTACGTCCCCGACGAGCACGCCACCTCGACGTCCAGGTCCACGGTTCCGGCCACCGTGTCCCGGCGCAGCGCCAGCAGCTCCAGCCGGGACACGGTGACCCGGCGAGGGGCGAGGGCGACCTCCTCCCCGGCCCGCACCCGGGCGTAGGCCCGC
>Ga0075420_100000146_pt1 | contig 48839 bp, 41 predicted proteins | sample SoiMetdeltSBSDD4_FD_75296 | JGI IMG/M metagenome (GOLD analysis project Ga0075420, IMG submission 75296) | Bulk soil microbial communities from a Populus tree surrounding site in Tennessee, USA - Soil MetaG P. deltoides SBSDD4 | ecosystem: Environmental > Terrestrial > Soil > Tree plantation...
GCACCGTGTTCCCGACCGCCACCGTCTGCGTGCAGAACGCGGTGTGGCGGCACGAGGTCGGCATCGCGACCGGCGCCATGAACTTCTTCCGCGCCCTCACGTCCGCGCTCGCGGTCGCGATCATGGGCGCGATCCTGCTGGCCGGCTTGGGCTTCGCGCCGGAACGGGGTGGTGTCGGTGTGGAGGTGCTGGCGGCGAATGCGGACGCCAACGGCCAGGATGTCGCTGGCGTATTCCAGTGGGTGTTCGTGGCCGCGCTGGTGTTCTCGGTGATCGCGCTGGTCGCCGTCGTCCTGATGGAGGAGCGGCCGCTGCACGGCGCCAAGGAAATGCCGCCGTCAGAGCCGGCCGAGTAGCGGAGCCATTTCGCGGCGGCGGCGTTAACTCCCTGAATTCCCGGCACGGCCGGATGGAAGGGAGGTGAGAGTCATGTCCTATCGCGTCTATAGCGGTCCGCACGGCGCGGAAAAGATCTCCCCGCTGGAGAAGGACCGTATGCTGTTCAAGGAATGCGTTTCGCTCGATGAAGCGATGAGCTGGGCGCGGCACGTCAACGATGGCGGCCGCACGACGCTGCTGATCGAGGGCGACGACGGCACCCATCTCGAGCGCACCGAGATCGCCGCGGCGCTGACGCATCCGGAACGGCCGCCGCTGCACGCGGGTTCGTGACGCCGGAAGGTGGACACTCAGGTGAGCGGTGCGACGCTGAACGGCGTCGGCCGTTCGCCGCTCTGCCATGTCTCCGCCATCGTGACGTAAGCCGCCTCAAGGTGGCGCGTGAAGCGCGCGGTGTCGAACAGCGGCTGGCTTTGCTTGTGGGAGTCGAGCGTTTGCCGGAGCGCCTGCAACCGCGCCGGATCGCGGGCAAGCGATTCCGCCAGTGCCACGTAATCCGTCAGGTTCGCCGTCACCAGCTCCGGCAATCCCACCGCGTGCAGCATGCTTGCCGCCATTCGTCCGACCAGGCCGGCGCCGCGGCAGGTCAGCAGCGGAACGCCGGCCCATAGCGCGGCGCTCGCGGTCGCGCCGGCGTTGTAGGGGACGGTATCGAGGAACAGGTCGGCGAGGCGCTGGCGGTCGAGGTGCTGGTCGAGCGGCACGCGCCCGGCAAAGATCAGCCGCGCCGGATCGACCGAGCGCTTCGCCGCCGCCTGGCGCAGGTTCGCCGCCGCGTGTTCGTTCGCAGCGAGGAGCCACAACACGCTGCCCGGGACGTTGCGCAGCAGCTGCATCCAGGCGTCGAACACCGGCGCGTGGATCTTGTAGCTGTGGTTGAACGAGCAGAACACGAAACCACCCGGCGGCAGGCCGGCGCCGGCCCGCGTCAGCGCGCGTGGCACCGTCTGTCGGCGGTCGTGCACCATGAAGCAGTCGGGCAGGTGCACGATCGCCTCGCGGTAGAACTGCTGGCGGTCGAGCGGCAGCACGATCGGGTCGGCGACGATATAGTCGATATAGTCCGCGGCCATGGTCGCGAGATAGCCGAGATAGTTGACCTGGATCGGCGCCGGGCGGAGCGCCAGAACGCCGGGGCGGGCGTTCTCGGTGTGGCCGACGAGGTCGATGGCGATGTCGACGCCGAGATCGCGCAACGCCTGCGCGGCGTCGTGATCGGTGAGCGCTGATGCATCGATGAAGTGGTCGAACGATTGCGCGATGCGGGCGCGGATGTCGCTTCCGTCATCCCGGCCAAACGCCATGCCGGTCAGATCGAAGCGTGCGCGGTCGTGACATTCGAACAGACCGGCGACCAGATACGATACCGGGTGGCGGTTGAAGTCGCCGAGATAGGCGATGCGGAGCTTGCCGGTGCGCCGGGCGTTTCGGTCGTGGGTGATCGGCTGCACGGCAGGCGTTCTGTGCGCGACGAAGCGGGCGTTGGAGTCCCGCAGGCGCGCGGGATCGACGTCGAGGCCGAGCAGCGTGTGCGGCGGCAGGATGCAGCGCGGATCGTTCAGCGCCGCATCGAGCCGGCCGGCGTCGTGCGCGAGACGGTCCCAATCGCAGGCCATCAGGTGGCAGTTGATGAGCTCGCCGATGGCATGGGGATGCTGTGGCGCGATCGTCAGCAGCCGTTCGAAGCAGGCGACGGCGTCGCCGAAACGCTCGAGCTTGCTCAGCAGGCAGCCGCGGTTGTAGAGCGCGTCGAGGTGCCGGGGCTCGCGCGCAAGCGCGGCGTCGAAAGCGGCGAGGGCGTCGTCATAGCGGGCAAGGCCGGTCAGCGCATTGCCGCGGTTGAAATGGACCTGGACGTCACCGGGATCAATCGCGCCGGCGCGCTCGAAGCTTTGCACCGCGTCGGCGAAGCGCCGCAGCTCGTAGAGTGCGGCACCGCGGTTGCACCAGTTCGCGAACGAGCCCGGATCGAGCGCGATGGCGCGGTCGTAGCTCGCGACTGCGTCGTGCATGCGGCCGAGCTCTGCCAGCGCGTCGGCGCGGTTGCCGTGTGCGTCCGCCAACGCAGGGTCGGCGGCGACGGCAGCGTCGAAGCTCGCCAGCGCGGCCGGTGCGTGGCCCGTCCTGATGAGCGCGAGGCCCAGCAGATTATGGGCGCGCGCGTGCTTAGGATCGATGACAACGGCGCGTTTGGCGAGCGCGATGCCGTCGTCGAGCCGGTCCTGCCGGCAGTTCACCTGCGCGAGAAAATACAGTGCGTCCGCGTTGGTGGGGTCGTTACGAAGGATGGCGGCGCAGCGCTCGGCAACGTCGTTCAGCGCGCCATTGCGCAGCAGCGCACGCGCCTCTTCCAACAATTGTCCGGTGGTTGGGTCCATCGTTCCCCTGCGAATGAACGCAGGGGGAGTTTAAGGCACGCCAATGCCGCCGTGACAATCCGGTGATTGCCGGGAAGCGGCCAGGCGCGGCGCGACTACCTGACGCCGCCGATGCCTTGGCCGACCGTGGAGTTGTCCGGGAGCTTGCGCGCGTCGCGCTTCATCTCCAGGCAGGTCAACAGCTCGGTGTAGGTGCCAGGGGTGCCCGTGGTGGTGAGCCGGTAGCAGCTCCCGCGATCAGCGGCCAGAAAGCTGGTCCATTGCTGCGCGAGAACGTCGCGCGCGCCTTCCTCGCTCTTACGGCAACTGTCGTAGTCCTGCTGCATGCCGGCGCTGCCTTTGGCGGCGGCACGGCAAGTCGGGTCGATATTGATCGTCGGCACGCCCTGGGCGAAGGCGATGCTGGCTGAAGCAAGCAAGAGCATTGCAACGATGGTTTTCATAACGCGCTCCCGGGTCCTTTTATGGGGCACGTGTACAACGCAATTACTTACGGATCGGTTGCACCCTGTTTGCAAGGTAAACCAATCATTTCACGCAGAGCTCACCCGTCCTGAGTATCGAGCAATGTCAGATCGTTAGGGAAAGTGAGCCAGCGGTGGCGGCGGGAGGCCCAATAGAGCCGCAGCGGCGGCGTGAAGTCCGGATCGGCGAAGCAGCCGACCGAAATGCCGGTCCATTCCGGCATGCCCTCGGACAGGAAACCGACTGCGACGCCGCAGGTCGGGCAGAAGAAATTCTCAATCCAGCGGCCGGATTCGCCGGTGTATCGCCAGGTCTTGCGCTCGCCGGTCACGGTGACGGCGGCGCTTGGGAACATGGCGGCATAGGTGAAGGCGCTGCCGCTCTTGCGCTGGCAGGCGACGCAACTGCAGCCGTAGACGGTGACGGGATCGCCGCCGACGGTCGCGGTCAGGGCGCCGCAGCCGCACTGCGCGACGCGCGTGCCGCCTGTCGTCGTCACGTTACCCTCGACGTCGTCATTTCTTGAGCCGATAACCGGTCTTGAAAATCCACCATACGGTCACGAGACACAAGGCCAGGAACACGAACGTCATCGTGAGGCTGATGCCGATGCTCACGTCGGCGATGCTGTAGAAACTCCAGCGGAAACCTGAGATCAGATACACGATCGGATTGAACAGCGCGACGGTCTGCCAGAACGGCGGCAGCACGCTGATCGAGTAGAACGTGCCGCCGAGGAAGGTCAGCGGCATGATGACGAGCAGTGGGACGAGCTGCAACTGCTCGAACCCGTCGGCCCAGATGCCGATGATGAAGCCGAGCAGGCTGAAGGTGACAGCGGTGAGCACCAGGAACAGGATCATGAACATCGGATGCTCGATCCGCAGCGGCACGAACAGCCAGGCGGTGGCGAGGATGATCAGCCCGAGGATCACGGATTTGGTGGCGGCGGCGCCGACATAGCCGATCACGATCTCGACGAACGAGACCGGCGCGGACAGGAGCTCGTAGATCGTGCCGGTGAATTTCGGGAAATAGATGCCGAAGGAAGCGTTCATCGTGCTCTGGGTCAGGATCATCAGCATGATCAGCCCCGGCACGATGAATGCGCCATAGGGAACGCCTTCGACTTCCTGGATGCGGGTGCCGATCGCGGCGCCGAACACGACGAAGTACAGCGAGGTCGAGACCACGGGCGACACGATGCTCTGGAACACCGTGCGGCCGGCGCGCGCCATTTCGAAGAGATAGATCGAGCGGACGGCGCGGAAATTCATGAGTCTTTCCTCACCAGGCCGACGAAGATGTCTTCGAGCGAGCTTTGCGTGGTCTGCAGGTCGCGGAAGCGGATGCCGTTGCGGGCGAGGTCGTCGAGCAGTGCGGTGATGCCGGTGCGCTCGCCCTGGGTGTCGTAGGTGTAGTGCAGTTCCTTGCCGTTCGGCGTCAGCGAAAGCTTGTGCCGCGCGAGATCGGCCGGGACCGCTTCGAGAGCGTTGTGCAGTTGCAGCGTGAGCTCCTTCTTGCCGAGCTTCTGCATCAGTTCCGCCTTGCGCTCGACCAGGATGATCTCGCCTTTGTTGATGACGCCGATGCGGTCGGCCATCTCCTCGGCTTCTTCGATGTAGTGCGTGGTGAGAATGATGGTGACGCCGGACGCGCGCAGCGCGCGGACGACGTTCCACATGTCCTTGCGCAGCTCGACGTCGACGCCGGCGGTCGGCTCGTCGAGGAACAGGACCTTCGGCTCATGCGCGAGCGCCTTGGCGATCAGCACGCGCCGCTTCATGCCGCCGGACAGCGTCATGATCTTGCTGTCCTTCTTGTCCCACAGCGACAGCGAGCGCAGCACCTTCTCGATGTGGCCGCGATCGGTGGGCAGGCCGAACAGGCCGCGGCTGAACGAGACCGTCGCCCACACCGACTCGAATGCATCGGTATGCAGTTCCTGCGGCACCAGGCCGATCAGCGCGCGGGCGGCGCGGTAGTCGGTCTGAATGTCATGGCCGCCGACGGTCACCGTTCCGGTCGAGGGCGTGACGATGCCGCAGATGATGCTGATCAGCGTGGTCTTGCCGGCGCCGTTGGGCCCGAGCAGCGCGAAAATCTCACCCTTGTCGATGGCGAGGTCGACGCGCTTGAGCGCCTGAAACCCGGAGGCATAGGTTTTCGACAGGTTGGAAATGGAAATCATCGGGGACATTGGGGGAGACATGAGGACGACGGAGACATGGGGAAATGTGCCGATAGGAACGGACAGGCGAGGGCGTGGCCGCAGGAAGGATAGACGGGCCGCTGGATAGATAGGTCGCGGCTGCCCAAAGTCCAGCCGAAATCGGGTCGGGCAAGCAGACGACCGTCATCGATGGAGACGTCGCGATCACGCATCGCAGCGCGGCGTCACGCGCATGCGGGCGCATTCTACCGGTCGTCGTTGGCGAAGAAGCAGACGGGGGAGACAAAGATCAACCAGCGCCGCATTGCGTCAGCGGCGCCGGCGCGATCGGAGAGCGCGATGGGCTTTAGGCCTGCGCGACGGCCTTCGGTTCAGTGAGCTTCACGGCGGCAAGCCAAGCGAACCACATCACCGCGAAGAACAGCAGCAGGAACAGCGGCAGGCTTGCGGCCGGGTAAACTCGCTCAACGAGGAGCCCGATGAAGTAGATGATGGCATTGCCGACTACCGTCAGCCCAATATACGTGAGCAACAGCCACATAGGTTCGCCCTTCTCGTAGAAGTTATTTCGTAGTTATACGGATGATAGCGGGCTACCCCGGCGGGGACAATGGCGGGTTTTGGAACTGAATTCCTAGGGGGGCGGTGTCGGGGGAAGGTGTCGCCCGGCGGCGCTAGGTCACCGAGCGTATCGTCCGGGACAAGAACTGCGACACTTGCGAGCTGTAGTATCCGTTGAATTTGAAATAGTCGATGACCACCAAAAATACGAGCGTCAGAGCGATGATCATCAGTCGCATGACGGGGTCCTTCCGAATCGCGCCTTGCCGAGTTTACCCCACCTCGAACAGCCGCAGCGTGGTTTTGTCTGCCTCGGCCACCAGCGAAAGCGAGGTGTTGGCGAGATCGCGGCGCGTCATGAGCGCGAGCAGCATGGCACCTTCATGGTCCAGGTCGGCCGCGGCGAGGCGTTCAGCGCCGTCGGTCAGAAGACTCGTCATCGCCTTGGTGAAATCCTCGCGCACCGACACCCCCGACAGTTCCGCGCTGTAGGTCGACGACATCTGCTGGAGTTGCGCGGAGGCGACGTCGAGATCGGCGATGAAGTCCTCGATATCGCCGTCGAATTGGAAATTGCCGCCGGCGCTGCGCGCGCTGGCAATGCCGAGGCTCGCGGCGGTCACCTGTGTACCGGAGACGGTCGCGGCGGCGCCGCCGATCAGCATGATCGACACGGTGCCGCCCGCGAGCAGGTTCTGGCCATTGTAGCCGGCGTCGATCGCCATTTCGTTGATCTGGGTCCGGATCGAATCGAATTGCAGTGCCAGCGATTGACGAAGGGTATTTGTCGCGCTGCTCGTCGAGCCGGCGGAGAGACCGATGGCGCTCAAGCCGCCCGCCGAGCCGGCGATGGTCACAGTGCTGACGCCCGTCGCTTCGAGCGCGATGCGTCCGTCGGACGTTAGGCGCGCCTCGATTTCGAGGTTCGGGGTGGTGTTCACCTGATCGATGAAATCCTGCACGTCGTGGCCATCGGCTTGGGTGAAGGTCAAGGTGGTGATGCCGTCGCTCACCGTAATGGTGCCGCCATTGTCCAATGAGACGGCGGTTGTGCCGGTTAGTCCGTTGGCGGTGCCGGTGACCTCGGCGAGGGTGCTCGGGGCGTTGAGCGCTTGGTGGGCGAGACTACGCGCATTCTTGATCAGAGACTGGATGCCCTCGATGCCGGCATTCGCCGCCTCGATCACCTTCTTGCCGCCGCCGATACCGTCGAGCACGCCGTTGAGCGCGGCCGCGCGCGCCTGGAGCGCCGACGCGGTGAAGTAGACGGCGGGGCCTTCGGATGGCGTGTCGAGCTTGCCGGTCGCAAGCTTGTTCTGCTCGCGACCCATGTCGCTCGCCAGGCGTTGCAGTGCGATCAGGTTAGCGCGCACGGCGGCCGATAGGCCGTCACCCATGGTGCTCTCCGCAGGCTATGCCTGCCCGTCGCCCGCCGAGATAGTCGGAAATCTTCGATTTTTCGCTGTGGAACTGGCTCGAATTCTATCGATCGTTGCAGCAATCGGTTCATGGCGACAGGAGCGTGTGCGCTGCACGCGGCCCAAAAAAGCAAAAGGGCTGCCAGCGCTTTGCAGCGTTGGCAGCCCGCACGACAACAGACGCTTGTGCAGGGCGTCCGTGTATCGAATGAGATCAGTCGAGACGGCCGAACTCGCAGCCGGCTGCGCTGTAGCTGTAACGCGGCATGCCGAACTGATCCTGCCGGATTACCGGACGGCAGCGCTCCGCCCAGCGGCGGTCGCGGGCTTCAGCGGCCGCGAGCTCGTCGGCGCTCGTCGGCGCCGGCACGTTGATCACATTGGGGTGGAAGCGTCCGCTGCGGAATGTGGTGACGCAGGATTCCGTCCTGCCGCGGCCGTAGCAGTTGGAGGTGTAGGTGCCTTCGCCCGGTTCGGACCGGGCTGGCGCCGCCATGATGCTTAACGCCAGCAGCCCAAGCGCCGCGAGCCAAGCGATTGGTGAAAATCGACGGGACATCGGTTTCCTCAACGGTTGCAAAACGAGACGCGTCCGCCGTCGGCGGCGCGCTTGCGAGAACCATTGCAATCCTGAGACCAGCGGTTGCTGTGCCGCGTCGATACGGAGCTGTGCCGAACGGGGGCGGATTCGTTAATGCGCGCGCGGCGGCGTGTCGTTACGCGCATAGAAGGGGGGCGCTGACGTTACGGCGCGAGCGGCGATCCCATTCGCTTCGCCTGCTCGACGATCCACGCTTGATAGCGTGTCAGCGGTGTCACGCCGGTGAGGCCACCGCAGCCTTCCGCATTCTTCGGGCCGGTCGACCAGCTGACCACGCCGACGATGGCCAGCACGCCGCCCGAATTGGTGAATACCGGTCCGCCGGAATCGCCGACACAGGCGCCGAGCCCGGCGCGCTCGTTCTTGGTTGCGGGATCCATCAGGCGGATCTGCAACGTGCCGGGCTGGCCGGTCGCGACCAGCGCCGCGGTGCGTACCGTGCCGCCGCTGCGCCCATCGCCGGGGGTCGCGAGGCCGTAGCCGGCGACCAGGAATGCGTCGCCGGGTGCGACCTTGAGGTCGGCGGGACCGAGCGGCACCGGCGCGCTCGATACGGTATCCGCGAATTTAAGCAGCGCGACGTCGGCGGTGGTGCGGTGGCGCCGCACCGCTTCGGCGTCGAATTGTGGGTGACGCGAGATTCTTGCGATCGATTTGAGTGTCGGCTTGCCGTTGCCTTCGAACACGACGAGCTTGTAGTCGGTGCTGGTGAGGACGCAGTGCGCGGCGGTGAGCACGAGATCGCGCGCGATCGCGGCGCCGCTGCAGAACCCGTTCTGGCCGGCGAGCATCACCACCGCATGCGCGAATTTCGGCGCGGTCTGCGCCCCGCCCACCATGGCTGCGGCGGGCACGCACAAAGCCAGGACGATGACGGAGGCGATCGCGCGGAGCATCGCGCGGTGATGAGCCTTCTTTCATCCAGGCTGTCAACATCTCAATGGCTGACGCGCGACGCTCCCCACCCTCACCCTGAGGAGCGCCTGAAAGGCGCGTCTCGAAGGGCGAGGGCGGCCCGTGCCGGGCCTCAATGGTTCGAGACGCTCGGCCTTCGGCCTCGCTCCTCACCATGAGGATCAAGTGCAGCGCCTGCAGCGACGAACGGCCTGGTTCGTTTGTATCGCTGCGTGCGGGCTGGAGATGCGGTAGCGTCAAGGTCCTTCAGGCCATCGTGCGGAGTGGACGAGAATGTTCGCAAGGATGATCGCCGTCGTGCTGGTGCTGTTGCCGGCGCTTGTATTCACGCCGCCGCTGCGCGCCGAGTTGATCACGCGCCCGCCGCCTCCGGTCGAGGTCAAGGTGCGGCCCGGCGTGACGATCAAATATCTGGCGCTGGTACAGCCCAAGACGACTCCGCGCGCCGCGGTCATCCTCTACGCCGGCGGCAACGGGCTGCTCGACCTTCAGCCCAACGGCGCGATCAAGAGCAATCTTTCCGGCAACTTCCTGGTGCGTTCGCGAGACCTTTTCGTGCAGCGCAGTCTGTTCGTCGCGGTCGTCGATACGCCCAACCAGGTCGCGATTGACGGCAACGTGCGGCTGTCGGCGCAGTATGCGCAGGACAATGCCCACATGATCGCGGATGTCCGCGATCGCATCGACGGCGGCAAGGTCTGGCTGGTCGGCACCAGCGCGGGTACGATGTCGGCGGCGGGTATCGCCGCGCGCCTGCCGCGCATCACGCCGCCGACCAAGGACAACCTCCGCCGTCCGGATGGGATCGTGCTGACCGCCACGCAGACGAACGTAGTCCAAGGCTATTGCGGCCGGACGGTCTTCAACGCTCAGATATCGGCGGTCAACGTGCCGGCGCTGGTCGCCCACCATCTCGGGGACGAGTGCAAGTGCAGCCCTCCCAAATTTGCCGCCAAGGTGGTCGCTGCGCTGACGGCCGCCTCCGCCAAGGAGCTTATTACGTTCACCGGCGGCGATCCGCCGATCTCCAAAGGTCCCTGCATGGCGAGGACGCCGCACGGTTTCCTCGGCATCGAGGACAAGGTGGTCGCGGACATTGCCGACTGGATCAGGGATCGCTGAGCCGCCTGACGCGGGCTCGGGCGGCGCCTCACGCCTTCGTGAGGACACTTGGTCACGGGCACTTGGTCACGGGCACTTGGTCACAGCCAGGATTTACGACTGTTCATGAGCGGTTCAGCCCCACAGGCTACCATTCTCGCCATGGTGGTTTTGAAGCTTGCGCTGATCGCGCTGGTGCTCACGACGTTTGCGCCGTTCCTGGTCGTTCCGGCCGATGCGGAGCCGCGCATGCGTTGCCTTACGCGCGACCAGCAGCGCACGGCGATCGCCGAGCGTCGCGCCGTCCCACTGGCGACGGTCCGGACATCGGTGCGCGCCCGGGTGCCCGGGGAGATGGTGCGCGCGCGGCTCTGCCAGGAGCCGGAACGCCTGATCTACCAGCTGACAGTGCTTCCCCGTGATGGCAAAGTACGCCGCGTGATCGTCGACGCAAAGAACGGCGCCGTGGTGAGCGTGCGCTAATTTGCGCTAGACTTAGTGTCCCTAGCCATGTCCCCCAGAGCGGAGAAGGCCCGTGCGGCTCCTCGTCATCGAGGACGATCCTGACCTCAATCGGCAACTGGCGACGGCGCTGACCGACGCCGGCTACGTCGTCGACCGCGCTTTCGACGGCGAGGAGGGGCACTTCCTCGGCGAGAGCGAGCCCTACGACGCCGTGATCCTCGATATCGGCCTGCCCAAGATGGACGGTATCTCGGTGCTGGAGGCCTGGCGCCGCGCCGGTCGCGCCATGCCGGTGCTGATCCTCACCGCGCGCGACCGCTGGAGCGACAAGGTGCAGGGCTTCGATGCCGGCGCCGACGACTATGTCGCCAAGCCGTTCCACCTCGAGGAGGTGCTGGCGCGCATCCGCGCGCTGCTGCGCCGCTCGGCCGGCCATGCCAAGAGCGAGCTCAACTGCGGGCCGGTGCGGCTCGATACCCGGACCGGCCGGGTGACCGTCGAGGGCAACCCGGTCAAGCTCACCTCGCACGAGTACCGGCTGCTGTCCTATCTCATGCATCACACCGGGCGCGTGGTGTCGCGCACCGAGCTGGTCGAGCATCTCTACGACCAGGACTTCGACCGCGACTCCAACACCATCGAAGTGTTCGTCGGCCGCATCCGCAAGAAGCTCGGTATCGACGTGATCCAGACCGTGCGCGGCCTCGGCTATCTGCTCTCACCGCCCGATGCGCGGTAGATCGGCTATGGTTGCTCTCACCATCGTCATGCCCGCGCTTGTCGCGGGCATCCACGTCTTTGGTTCCCGCATGGCGAGAAAGACGTGGATGGCCGGGAGCAAAAGGGCGTTCACGCCCGTCATGGACGGGCTACGCCCGGCCATGACGCGGAGAGAAATCGATGCGCGCTAATTCGCTCGCGCTGCGACTGTTCTTCTCGGCGACCACGTGGATCGTCGTCATCCTGGTCGTGGCGGGCATCATCCTGTCGGGTGTCTACCGCTCCGCCGTCGAACGCGCTTTTGATCGCCGCCTGCAAGTCTACCTGCGCACGCTGGTCGCGGACGTCGCGACGCCCGACGAGTCGGTGGAGCGCTTTCCGCAGTCGCTCAGCGAGCCGCTGTTCGAATTGCCGCTGTCGGGCTGGTACTGGCAGGTGACGCGCCTCGATACCGCGCGTCCGGAACTGCGCTCCTCGCGCTCGCTGTGGGATTCCACGCTCGCCCATCTCGACGATCGCGCCGCCATCACCTCGCCGGGCGGCGCCCGTCAAGGCTATGTCGACGGCCCCGAGGACCAGCGCTTGCGCGTGGTCGAGCGCACGATCGATCTCGGTGACGAGGGCCGCTTCGTCGTGACGGTCGCCGGCGACGCCGCCGAGATCGACGAGGAGATGCGCACCTTCGACCGCGCGCTGGTCGCGACCTTCACGGTGCTGGCGATCGTGCTGCTGCTGACCACGACCTTCCAGGTGCGCTACGGCCTGGCGCCGCTCAAGCGTATTTCCGAGGGGCTGGCCGCGATCCGCTCGGGCGGTTCGGAACGGCTGGAGGGCGGCTTCCCGGTCGAGGTCGAGCCCCTGGTGCGCGAAACCAACGCGCTGATCGACGCCAACCGCGAGATCGTCAACCGCGCGCGCACCCACGTGGGCAACCTCGCGCATGCGCTGAAGACGCCGATCTCGGTCATGATGAACGAGGCGGCGACGCACGCAGCCGATCCGCTGGCCGAGAAGGTGCGTGAGCAGACCGAGATCATGCGCGACCAGGTCGCGCGTCATCTCGAGCGGGCGCGGCTGGCGGCGCGCGTCGCGTCGATCGGCACCGTGGTCGAGGTCCGCCCGGTGGTCGGCTCGCTCGCCCGCACCATGGAGAAGATCCACCACGGTCGTGGGGTCGAGATCGAGATCGACGCGCCACAGGAGGCCCGCTTCCGCGGCGAACAGCAGGACCTCGAGGAGATGGTCGGCAACCTTGTCGACAATGCCTGCAAGTGGGCGCAGTCTCGCGTGTCGATCGAAGCGTTCCCGGAGCAGCCCGACGCCAGCGGAGAACGGCGGTTCGTGCGCATCGTGGTCGATGACGACGGCCCGGGACTGACGCCGTCACAGCGTGAGCAGGTGGCGCGGCGCGGCCGCCGCCTCGACGAGACCAAGCCAGGTTCCGGCCTCGGGCTATCGATCGTGATGGAGCTTGCGACGCTGTATGGCGGGCGGCTCACGCTCGGTACTGCGCCGATCGGCGGTTTGCGCGCGGAACTGGTGTTGCCGGGAGCGTAGACAGTGGCGGCATGTTTATCGCGTTGGCCGTTAAGCGGGCGCAAACCGGATGAAGGCAAAATGCCATTCCGGAACAGAGTTTTGCCCCATTTTCCCCATCTAGCTTCACCGCTTTTGCGCCTCGGGGGTTCTTGATGCGTCCATTCAAGCTGGTTGCGGTCATGCTCGCGGTCGCCTCGGTTGCGGCCTGCGCCAGCGATCCGTATTCGCCGACGCCGAAACAGGATTCCGGCGCGATGACCGGCGCGCTGATGGGCGGCATCCTTGGTGCGGCGGTCGGCGGTCGCGGCGTCGGCAACCGGCTCGCGGGTGCGGCAGTGGGCGCCGTCGCCGGCGGTCTCGTCGGCAGCGCGATCGGCGCCTCGATGGACGAAGAAGATCGCCAGATGGCCTATGCCGCGGAGATGCAGGCGCTGGAGAGCGGCGCGCCCGGGGTCGCCGTCGGGTGGCGCAGCGAGCGCACGCGCTATTACGGGAGCATCGTTCCCGGCCCGTATTACGAAAACGGCGGCCGTCGCTGCCGCGGCTATACCCACACGATTTATATCAACGGGCGGCCGGAAGCCGCACGCGGTACCGCATGTCGGGCTCCCGATGGCCGCTGGGTTGCGGTAAGCTGATCCCCATTACGGACACGCCCCCTGGAGGACATGATGACGAGACTGAATTTTGCCCGCGGCGCGATCGCCGCCGCAGCGTTGACGACGCTGGCCGTCGGTTCGGCCGCCGCCGCGCCTGCGACGGTGGGCACCAACACCAACCTGCGTCAGGGACCGGGAACCAATTTCGGGGTCATCATGACCGTGCCGGGCGGCAGCGTCGTCGACGTGATCCGTTGCGGCGTCCAGTGGTGCAACGTGATGGTGGGTGGACGTCCCGGCTACATGATCGCGCGCAATCTTGGTGGTGGCGGCGCGCCTGTCGCTGTCGTGGGCGCTCCGGCGCCGGTGGTGGTCGTCGGGCCTGGCCCGTACTACGGCTACGGACCTTATTACGGGCCGCGCCGGTTCTATGGGCCGGGCTACGGCTACTACGGCCCGCGCCGCTACTGGCGCCGTTGGTGATTGTTCCAACGGTTTGATCGCGCAAAGCCTTGATCGAACAAGGCTATCGCCGGTTGTTTACTTAACGCGTCCTTAAGCCGGCGCGGCTTATGGTCGTCGCCGGATATCCAAGAACGTGTGGTGTGCGGCATGGCCTCAGGTGCCTTGCCTCTTGATCGGTTGCGTCAGTTTCTGCGGGAGCTTCCGTCCGGGGCGCGTACGATGCTCATGACGGAGCTCGAGCGTGCGGTGCTGCGCGGCGACGAGGTCCCCGGCGGCGACATGTTATTGCAGGAGCTGCGCGCAGCCATGCGCGACTCCGGCCACAACGCGCCGCGCTTCGGCGCACCCGCCCGCGCATTCTTCCGGCCGCTCGAACCGTTCCTGATCGACATCGAGGGTGACCGCAAGGCGCCTGGCCGGATCGCGCGCGCGACGCTCGGACCGATCTGGACTTGGATCTCGCGCGACCTCGCGCCCGACGAAGCCAAGTCGTATTCCGACGACGTGAGCCGTGCGCTCGCCGGCGGCGATCTCGAGCCGCCGGATTCGCTGGTGCATTCGTTCCAGGCCTTCGCCGCGGCGCGCATGCGCTCGCTGCTCGACGCCGCCCAGTCGGATGAGAAGGCGCGGCGGAAAATGTCGACGCTGATCGCAATGCCCGGCGCGATGGATGCGATCAAGGACATTCAAACGATCGTGTCCTCGCGCGACACGCTCGATCTGGTCGCCGGCCGGCTGCCGCGGCATATCCGCAATCTCAGCGAGGGCATGCTCAACAATGTGAAAGGCCTGCTCGACTCGCCGCTCTGCGCGCAGCCGGGATTGCAGCCCTATACGCTGATCATGGTGGCGAACCGCCTCGCGGTGCCGTGGCATTTGATCCGCCTGGCCGTGAAGGCGGCCGAAAGCGACGACGTCGCGCGCGTCGCCGCTTCGCCTTATGGCGCCGCGGTGAACATTACGCTGGGTGACATCGAGCGGATGGTTGCCGAGCTCAAGGGGGACCTCAAGCACGGCCGGACCGTCGCGGTGACGTCGCTGCTGAAATGCATCCACGACGCCGTGCGCGGCGTGCGCACCGAGCTCGATCTGTCGGCGGATTCGCAGTGGGCCCGCCAGCTCGCTTCGATCCGTAGCGAGATCTCGGATGTGCTGACGGGTGAGATCGAGTCGGTGCCCGGCCGGGTGCGGCGCCTGGTGCGGCCGCGGCAGGTGCGCGACATCGTGCGCGGTTCCGTGCTCGATGCCGACGAGGTCAACGAGACCGAAGCCATGATCGAGTTTGTCGGCGCCTGCCGCCATTTTGCGGGCGAACTCGCCGCCAGCGAGGTGACGTTGCGGACGTTCCAGGAGGTCCAGCAATATCTCGACAGCAGCACCCGCGCGCTGATCGACGCGCTGCGCGTGGCCAGCGAGCACGATCGCGCGTTCCGGAAGTCGCAGGTGGACGCCGCGATCAAATTCTGCGGCAAGGCGTTCGGCCAGGACTATGCCGCGCTGCTGGTGAAGGCCGCGGAAACCGCCGAAGGCGCCGAGCGCAGGGTGGCCGTGAAGGCGTAAAACTTGGCGCCAGGTGGCGGTTCAGAAGCTGGGCCCGACCCGGTTGCGGTGCCGCGGCGGCCGTGATGTAACTTCGCGGCCTATAGCGGCGAACACGCCTCCGGAATGCCCCATTCGGCCCGATGAAATGACGCCATGACGCTCTGGTTTGTGCTCGCGTTGATGACGGCGGCGGCGATTTTCGCCGTGCTCTGGCCGCTCTCGCGGCGCGAGTCGGCGCTGCGTTCCGGCAGCGACGTCAACGTCTACCGCGATCAACTCGAAGAAATCCGCCGCGACCATGCCGCCGGCCTGATCGGCGAGAGCGAAGCGGCGGCGGCGCAGGTCGAGGTGTCGCGCCGGCTGCTGGCGGCCGCCGACGCCGCGGCGGCGGTTTCGCAACCGGCGCCCGATGCGGCGACCGCGCGCCGCCGCGCGGTTGCCGTCGTCGCACTTTTGCTGCTGCCGCTGGGGGCAATCACCCTCTATCTCATGGTCGGCTCGCCGATGCTGCCCGGCCAGCCGCTGGCGTCGCGCGGTTCCGCCGAACGGCAGACGATCGCGCAGATGGTGGCGCAGGTGGAAGCGCACCTCGCGAAGAATCCGAACGAAGCGCGCGGCTGGGAAGTGGTCGCGCCGATCTACCTGCGCCTGGGACGCTTCGAGGACGCGGTCAAGGCGCGCCGCCAAGCGCTCGCGCTCAGCGAGCCGACCGCGGAGCGCCATGCCGGCCTCGGCGAAGCCCTGACGGCGGCGGCGAACGGCATCGTGACGGCGGAAGCGGTCGCGGCGTTCAAGCAGGCGCTCGCGCTCGACGCCGATCACGTCAAGGCGCGCTTCTTCCTCGGTCTTGCCGCGGAACAGGATGGGCGCGCGGACGAAGCGGTCGCGGCCTGGCGCGCGCTGCTCGAGCGAGCGCCACCGGACGCGCCGTGGGCGGATTTTATTCGCGGCGAGCTGAAGCGCGTCGCGGGTGAGGGCGCGCCAAGTAGCGGCCCAAGTAGCGGTCCGAGTAGCGGTCCGAGCGAGGAGCAGGTTGCCGCCGCCAAGAACCTGCCGCCGGAACAGCAGGTCGCCATGATCAAAGGCATGGTGGAGCGGCTGGCCGAGCGACTCGGCAAGGATGGTTCCGACATCGAAGGATGGCTCCGGCTGGTGCGCTCCTATATGGTGCTGGGCGAGCGCGAGCAGGCGCTCGCGGCGGCCGGGGCGGCGCGCCGTGCGCTCGCCGCCGAGCCTGACAAGCTCCGGCGGATCGACGAACTGGTCAAAGGCCTCGGGCTCGACGGCTGATCGCGACGCGCAGGGGAAGTCCGCCAAGGAACGCCGCCAAGGAACGCCGCCAAGGAACGCATTGGGAAACGCCACGAGGAAACGCCGGCAACAATGACTCGCAAGCAACGACGCCTGGTCCTAATCGGTTCGTCACTCGCCGTGCTGGTGCTTGCGGTCGGTCTGGTGCTGACCGCGCTGAAGGGTTCGATCGTCTTCTTCAATTCGCCGACCGACGTGGTCGAGAAGCAGATCGCGCCGGGCTCGCGCATTCGTCTCGGCGGCCTGGTGAAAGAAGGCAGCGTCACGCGCAGCGAAAACCTCCAGGTCCGCTTTGCGGTGACCGACGGCCGCAACACCATCCCGGTCGCATATCAGGGCCTGCTGCCCGACCTGTTCCGGGAGGGGCAGGGCGTGGTGACCGAAGGCGCGCTCGACCAGACCGGGACCTTCAAGGCCGACAGCGTGCTCGCCAAGCACGACGAGAATTACATGCCGCGTGAGGTCGCCGACCGTCTCAAGCAGCAGGGACACTGGAAGGACGACGCCGGCAAGAAGACCGGCACGGCCGGGAAGGGGATCGTGCAGTGACGTGTATGGTTGCCGCAGCGGTGCCGCGTGCCCGGGAAGGTACGATATTCACTGTTGTGCTACTGTTGTCGTCTGCTTGCGTCCCAGAACCTACCACATCAAATCCGATCCTTGACCGTATCGAGTCTTCTTTGCGTGCTCGCAAATACTTCACCCCTGCACAAGCAGAGATAACCGGCGTCATCTTCTATTGCGTTTGCGGACCGTACACAACTTGCGGGGCGGAGTCGGAGAAGCTGGCACGTGAGCTTCGCTACGAAAGGCCGCCGCACGATTTTCGTTCCCTGCGCGAACAGCAAAAGATTCTGTTCTTTAGAAAGGGCGAAATAATCGACATCGATGTTCCTTATTCGCGGTTTGGGTTTGCCGACGAGCACGAAGCCTTTTGCAGTACTGACATGGACTTGAAAATCCCCCGTTCTTGGATAGGAGGCAGGGCGATGGAAATGGAGGGCGTTCTTACTCGCATGACCGAACTCGCCGACCCCTCACCCGGCGCGCTGCGCGCGCCACCCTCTCCCTCAAGGGGAGAGGGTCAGACCGAGCGCGGGGCGCAATCATGACTCCCGAGATCGGCCACTACGCGCTGGTGCTCGCCTTCGCGATCGGCATCATTCAAGGCTGCGTGCCGCTCTACGGCGCCCAGCGCAACGATCCGGTGCTGATGGCCGCCGCCGTGCCGACCGCGGTGGCGCAGTTCGTCTTCATCGGGATTTCGTTCACGGCGCTCACGGTCGCCTATGTCGGCTCGGATTTCTCCGTGGTCAACGTGTTCGAGAATTCCCATTCGCTGAAGCCGCTGATCTACAAGATCAGCGGTGTGTGGGGGAACCACGAAGGCTCGATGCTGCTGTGGGTGCTGATCCTCGCGCTGTTCGGTGCGCTGGTCGCGGTCTTCGGCGGCAACCTGCCGCTCTCGCTGAAGGCCAATGTGCTGGCGGTGCAGTCGTGGATCGCGGTCGCCTTCATCCTGTTCATCCTCGTGACCTCGAACCCGTTCCTGCGGCTGGTGCCGGCGCCCGCGGAAGGCCGCGACCTCAATCCGTTGCTGCAAGATCCCGGCCTCGCGATCCATCCGCCGCTGCTTTACGTCGGCTATGTCGGGCTCTCGATCTCGTTCTCGTTTGCGATCGCGGCGCTGATCGAGGGCCGCATCGACGCCGCCTGGGCGCGCTGGGTGCGGCCGTGGACGCTGCTCGCCTGGATCTTCCTGACGCTCGGCATCTCGATGGGCTCGTACTGGGCCTACTACACGCTCGGGTGGGGCGGCTGGTGGTTCTGGGATCCGGTCGAGAACGCCTCCTTCATGCCGTGGCTGATCGCGACCGCGCTGTTGCATTCCGCGGTGGTGATGGAGAAGCGCAACGCGCTGAAGATCTGGACCATCCTGCTGGCCATCGTCGCGTTTTCACTGTCGCTGATCGGCACCTTCCTGGTGCGCTCCGGCGTGCTCACCTCGGTGCATGCGTTCGCGACCGATCCAACCCGCGGCGTCTTCATCCTCGCCTTGCTGGTGCTGTTCATCGGCGGTGCGCTGGCGCTGTTCGCCTGGCGGGCGCCGCTCTTGAAGCAGGGCGGGCTGTTCGCACCGGTGTCGCGCGAAGGCGCGCTGGTGCTCAACAATCTGTTGCTGGTCACCGCCTGCATGACGGTGTTCGTCGGCACGCTCTATCCGCTGGCGCTTGAAGCGATCACCGGCGAAAAGATCTCGGTCGGCGCGCCGTTCTTCAACGCGACCTTCGGTCCGCTCTTCCTCCTGTTGCTGCTGGCGGTGCCGTTCGGTCCGCTGCTGGCCTGGAAGCGCGGCGACCTGCCGGGCGTCGCGCAACGGCTGATGGCTGCGGCCGCCGTCGCGCTGGTGACGATGGTGGGCACGTTCGCGATCCTGGGCGCCGGCCCGGTGCTGGCGCCGCTGGCGATCGGCATCGCGATGTTCGTGATCCTCGGCGCGATCACCGATTTCGCCGAGCGCACCGCGGTCGCCAAGGTGCCGCTCGGCACGTCGTTCCGGCGTGCGGTCGGGCTGCCGCGTTCGGCCTGGGGCACCATGTTCGCGCATCTCGGGCTCGGCATCACGCTGCTCGGCATCGTCGGCGAAACGCAATTCGGCGCCGAGCAGATCGCCGAGATGAAGCCGGGGCAGACCATCTCGATCAGCGGCTACGATTTCCAGTTCGACGGCCTGACCACGCAGCAGGGGCCGAATTATCGCGACCAGGTCGCGCGTTTCACGGTGCGTGAGGGTGGCGACGTCGTCGGGATTCTGGAGCCGTCAAAGCGGACCTTCCCGTCACGCTCGACCACCCGTACCGAAGCGGCGCTGATGGGGCGGGGATTCAGCCAGCTCTATCTTTCCCTTGGCGATCTCTCGCCCGCGGGCACGCTGGCGGTGCGCGTCTATCACAAGCCGCTGGTGCTTTTGATCTGGCTCGGCACCATCGTGATGGTGATCGGCGGAACGCTGTCGCTGACCGACCGGCGGCTGCGCGTCGGTGCGCCGAAGCCGGCGAGGGGCAAGCCCGCGATGCAGCCGGCGGAATAGGGTTTCATGCGCTGGCTACGTCTCATCGTTGTCCTCCTGCTGCTCGTTCCGGCGTCGCACGCGGTCGCGGTGCAGCCCGACGAGATTCTGAAAGATCCGGCGCAGGAAGCGCGCGCGCGCGTGCTGTCGAAGCAGCTGCGCTGCATGGTCTGCCAGAATCAATCGATCGATGATTCCGACGCGCCGCTGGCGCGCGATCTGCGCATCCTGGTGCGCGAACGCCTGCAGGCCGGCGACAGCAACAGCCAGGTGCTCGACTTCCTGGTGCAGCGCTACGGCGAGTTCGTCTTGCTGCAGCCGCGCCTGCACTGGCGCACCGCGCTGCTCTGGTTGGCGCCGCTGATCCTTTTGATCGGCGGTGGGTTGATTCTGTTCCTGATCGCCCGCCGCCGGGGCGGGACCAGCGCCACCGACATGGCCGCGCCCCAAGGGGGCGTGCTGACGGCAGACGAAGAGCGGCGGCTGGCCGGGCTGATCAAGCCCGAAGATCGCTGAAAAGCCGAATATCCAGCGCTAAGGCATTGAACAGGCGTGTCTTTCAAGAAAGACGCGACCTTACCAAGTTTTAATCCCGCCGACAGGACCCTGTAAGGCTCCGGCCCCCATGTTCGCTCGGGAACGACACAACAACATTCGCTCGGCCCGGGCGGGACGAGCTTCCGAGAGATGGAGACCAACTTCATGACCGACAGCGTCAACCCGACTTCCAAACCGCGTGGCGTGCTTTCGGCCCGCCGTATTGCCCTGCTGGCGACCACCGTTGCCGGCTTCGGGGCCGCCGCCTTCTTCTTCGCGCCCGACGTCTCGGTGCGCTCGACTTTCCCGACTGCTCAAGCCCAGAACCTGTCGCAGCAGGCGCAGACCGCGCAGCGCCCGGTCGGCTTCGCCGACATCGTGGAGCGCGTGAAGCCTGCCGTTATCTCGGTGCGCGTGCGCGTCGATGCGCCGCGTGTGAGCATGCAGCAGCAGCAGAACGCACCGTTCCCGCAGGGATCGCCGATGGACCGTTTCTTCCGCCGCTTCGGCGAGGGTGACGAGTTCGGCCAGGCGCCGGACAGCCAGCGTGGCCCGTCGGACGGCCAGCGCAACCAGCCGGAGCAGCGCGGCCAGCGCGCGGTCCCGACGCCTCCCGGCGGCGGCGGTCGCGGCACCACCGGCCAGGGTTCGGGCTTCTTCATCACGGCTGACGGCTATGCCGTGACCAACAACCACGTCGTCGACCGCGCGAACAACGTCCAGGTGACCGCCGACGACGGCAGGACCTACCAGGCCCGCGTGATCGGCACCGATCCGCGCACCGATCTTGCGCTCATCAAGGTCGACGGCCGTACCGACTTCCCGTTCGTCACGCTGGCCGAAGGTTCGCCGCGCATCGGCGACTGGGTGCTCGCAGTCGGCAATCCGTTCGGCCTCGGCGGAACGGTGACGGCCGGTATCGTCTCGGCCAACGGCCGCGACATCGGCGCCGGCCCCTATGACGACTTCATCCAGATCGACGCGCCGGTCAACCGCGGCAACTCCGGCGGCCCGACCTTCGACGTCAACGGTCATGTCATCGGCGTCAACACCGCGATCTTCTCGCCGTCCGGCGGTAACGTCGGCATCGCCTTCGCCATTCCGGCGAGCACGGTCCGCTCCGTCGTCGCGCAGTTGCGTGACCGCGGCAGCGTGACCCGCGGGTGGATCGGCGTGCAGATCCAGCCGGTGACGGCCGAGATCGCCGACAGCCTGAACCTGAAGTCTACGAACGGCGCGTTGGTGGCCGAGCCGCAAGCCGGCAGCCCGGCGGTGACCGCAGGCATCCGTGCCGGCGACATCATCACCCAGGTCAACGGCACGCCGGTGCGCGATGCGCGCGAGCTTGCCCGCACCATCGGCTCGATGCCGCCGAACACCAGCGTCAAGCTGACCGTGATGCGCGGTGGCGCCGAACAGGCGATCACACTCACGCTCGGCGAATTGCCGAACCAGCGTGAAGCCAACGCCGCGCCGGCGCAGCGTCCGGAGAATCGCACGACGGAAGTTCCCCGTCTCGGTCTCACGCTCGCGCCTGTGGCTGACGTCGCCGGCAGCGGCAACGAGGGTGTCGTCATCACCAATGTCGAGCAGGGCAGCGTCGCCGCCGAGCACGGCTTCCGTCAGGGTGATGTGATCCTCAACATCGCGAACAAGCCGGTCACGTCGCCGGCGGAAGTCCGCGACATGTTTGCCGACGCCCAGAAGGGTGGCGCGCGTAACGTTTTGGTGCGGGTGAAGAGCGGCGACAGCATCCGGTTCGTCGCCGTGCGTCTCGGCCGCGCTTAATCGAATGGGGCGTTCCGCCGGCATCCGTCGCCCCCGCCGGTGGCACGAACCAGGGGGACGGGCTTCGTAAGTCGCCCGTCCCCCGCTTCTAGCCAGTTTCGGTCAGGTTTCCGTCGCCCCCACCGGGCCGGAATTGGTCGAGGGGCGGCGGGTTCATCCCCGCCGCCCCTCGCTTGCAACATCGACGCACCAAACTTGCAACGGGGCACGTTTTAGGTACGGTCGCCATGACGATTGCAGCACACAGCGTTCCCTCGCCGAGGGCGCAGATGAAAGACCAGGGCAGCGAGGTTGCCATGCGCCTCCTGATCATCGAAGACGACCGCGACGCGGCCGATTACCTGGTCAAGGCCTTTCGCGAGGTCGGCCATGTCGCCGAGCTTGCGAGCGACGGCGAGGAGGGCCTCGCACAAGCGCTCGACGGCCAATACGACGTCCTTATCGTCGACCGCATGCTGCCGAAGCTCGACGGCCTGACCGTCATCGGCACGCTGCGCAGCAAGGGCATCGACACCCCGGCGCTGATCCTTTCGGCGCTCGCGCAGGTCGACGACCGCGTCAAAGGCCTGCGCGCCGGCGGCGACGACTACCTGCCCAAGCCTTATTCGTTCTCGGAACTGCTGGCGCGAATCGAGGTGCTGGCGCGTCGCCGCGGCGGCCGCGAGGAGATGGTCTATCGCGTCGCCGACCTCGAACTCGACCGGCTCTCGCATCAGGTGAAACGCGCGAACGACGAGATCATCCTCCAGCCGCGCGAATTCCGCCTGCTCGAATATCTCATGAAGCATGCCGGCCAGGTCGTGACCCGCACGATGCTGCTGGAGAACGTGTGGGACTACCACTTCGACCCGCAAACCAACGTCATCGACGTGCATATCTCGCGGCTGCGCTCAAAGATCGACAAGGGGTTTTCCCAGCAGTTGCTGCACACCGTGCGTGGCGCGGGCTATATGATCCGAGACGGCAGGTGAGGGGCGCGGACGCCCCCACGAATCTCTGGCATGCTGTCGCCTGATCCCGTCCGTCGGGATCATCTACAAGGTTGACGCATGACGGCGCTCGGTAAGCTTTTCCGCACGACCACCTTCAAGTTGACGCTCGTCTACTTGACGGTGTTCGCGCTGTTTGCCGCCTTCCTGCTCGCCTATTTCGCCTGGAACACGCGCCGGCTGGTGACCCAGCAGATCGTCGCGACGGTCGATGCCGAGATCTCCGGCCTGTCCGATCTGTTTCAGCAGGGTGGCATAAGGCGGCTGATCTTCGCCATCGACGACCGCGGCAGCCGGCCGGGCTCGAGCCTCTATCTGCTCACGACCGCGGCCGGCGAGGGCGTCACCGGCAATATCGGCTCGCTGACGTCAGGCATCCTCGACAAATCGGGCTGGACCGAGACCGCCTACCGCCGCATCGACGATAGCGACACCGCGGCCGAGCATCAGGCGTTGGTGCGTGTGCTGCAGCTTCCGGGCGGATTCCGCCTGCTGGTCGGCCGCGATCTCCAGGAACGCGAGCGGCTGCACGACATCATCATCAGCGCCGGCCAATGGTCGATCGCGATCGTGGTCGTGCTCGGCATCACCGGCGGATTTTTCGTGACCCGCCGCGTGCTGAAGCGCGTCGATGCCATGACCGGCACCGCCCAACGGATCATGAGTGGCGACCTGTCGGGCCGATTGCCGATCGCGGGCAGCAACGACGAACTGGATCGGCTGGCCGGCAACCTCAACGTCATGCTCGAGCGTATCGAGGCGCTCATGCATGGCCTCAAGGAGGTCACCGACAATATCGCGCACGACCTGAAGACGCCGCTCACGCGGCTGCGCAACCGCGCCGAGGAGGCGTTGCGGACCGCGGAGGACGAATCGCAGTACCGGGCCGCGCTGGAGCGGACGATCGAAGAATCCGACGGTTTGATTCGCACCTTCAACGCGCTGCTGATGATCGCGCGCGCGGAGTCCGGCCAGGCGCGCGACGGCATGATGAACTTCGACGCCGCCGAGATCGCGCAGGGGATCGGCGAACTCTACGAGCCGCTCGCCGACGACAAGGGTTTGACGCTGCGGGTCGAAGCGGACGAGGCGGCGCCGATGCACGGCAACCGCGAGCTGGTCAGCCAGGCGCTCGCCAACCTCGTGGACAACGCCATCAAATATGCGGCGCCGGACAACGCCACGCTGGCGCCGGACACGCCGCCGCTGAACGGCGTGCAGCCCGAGATCGTCGTCAAGGCGGCGGGCGACGGCGACCGTATCCTGCTCACCGTCGCCGACAACGGGCCCGGCATCCCCGCGGACGACCGCGTGCGGGCGGTCGAGCGCTTCGTGCGGCTGGAGCAGAGCCGGTCGCTGCCAGGCTCGGGTCTGGGCCTGAGCCTCGCCAATGCGGTCGCCCGCCTGCATGGCGGCGAGTTGCGGCTGGAGGACAACGCGCCGGGCTTGCGGTCGGTGCTGGCGCTGCCGCGCGCCGTGTCGGTGGCTCCCGCCAGTCCGCCGGAAGCCCGTGAACGGGCGACAATCCCCTCAGCGTGAGTCATTAGTGATAGGCTCTCTCGGTTGTCATCGCCGGGCTTGACCCGGCGATCCAACTTCTTACGAAAGCGATGGATGCGCGGGACACCAGGGCGTTTACGCCCGTCTTCGACGGGCCAGGCCCGCGCATGACGGGGATGGAACCGTTTTAAGGGCGCGGATGGCGGTCATCGCGACGACGGCGGACGAGGCGGGCGGGCGCACGCTCGCATCGCGCATCGCGTCGACGCCGCGGCTGACGGTGCCCGACGCCGCGCAGAAGCGCCTCGATGATTGGCTCGGCGAGCTTGACGGCCAACCGGCCGGCGCGGGGCTGCGGCGGCTGTTCGCTGCGCATTCGCAGGTTCGTGCGCTCGTCCTCGGCCTGGCCGATGGTTCGCCGCATCTCTGGGATCTGGCCTATGCCGATCCGGAGCGGCTCGTCCGCGTGCTCGAGGCCGATCCCGATGCCCACCTCGACGCGATCCTGGCCGACACGGTGTCGGCGATTTCCTCAACGCTCGACGAAGCCTATGTGATGCAGCTCTTGCGCCGGATGAAGGCGGAGGCGTCGCTGTTGATCGCGCTCGCCGACATCGGCGGCGTCTGGCCGGTGATGCGGGTCACGGCCGCGCTCACCGCGCTCGCGGATGCCGCCGTCGGCGCGGCGGTGCGCCATCTGCTCGGCCAGGTGGCGCGGGAGGGCAAGCTTCGTCCGGCTAAGCATTCCGAGCCTGAGGTCGGCAGCGGCTACATCGTGCTGGCGATGGGCAAGATGGGGGCGGGCGAGCTCAACTATTCGAGCGATATCGACCTTATCGTCTTTTACGACGCGACCGCTCCGGGGTTCGTCCCCGGCATCGAGCCGGCGCCGTTCTACGTGCGGATCACGCGCGGACTGGTGAAACTGCTGCAGGAACGCACCGCCGACGGCTACGTGTTCCGCACCGACCTGCGGCTGCGCCCCGATCCGGGATCGACGCAGATCGCGGTGTCGACCGCGGCGGCGCTCGATTACTACGAGAGCAGCGGGCGCAACTGGGAGCGCGCCGCGATGATCAAAGGGCGCGCCTGCGCCGGCGATATCGCGGCCGGCGAGAAGCTATTGCGCGACCTGTCGCCGTTCATCTGGCGCAAATATCTCGACTTCGCCGCGGTCGGCGACATCCACAGCATGAAGCGCCAGATCCACGCGTATCGTGGCCATGGCGAGATCGCGGTCGAGGGCCACAACGTCAAGCTCGGGCGCGGCGGCATCCGCGAGATCGAGTTCTTCGTCCAGACCCAGCAACTCATCGCCGGCGGCCGGCATCCGGAGCTGCGCGGCCGCGAGACGCTGGCAATGCTTGATGTCCTCGCCGAGCGGGAATGGATCAGCGCCGCGGCGCGCGACGAGCTGGCCGCGGCCTATGAATTCTTGCGCATGCTGGAGCACCGGCTGCAGATGGTCGCCGACGAGCAGACCCACACGCTGCCCGGCGACCGCGAGGGGTTGGAGCGTTTCGCCCGCTTCTTCGGGTTCGCCGACCGCGACAGCTTTGCCGAGACGCTGCTCGGCCATCTGCGCAACGTGCAGCGCCAATACGCGACGCTGTTTGAAAGTGCGCCGGCGGCCGAGGCCCGTGCCCGCGCGCTATCGTTCCCGGCCGACGCCGACGACCGCGAGACCCTCGACAACCTCACCGCCATGGGTTTCAAGCAGCCGCTCGAAGTCTCGGCGCGGGTGCGGCAGTGGCTCTCGGGCGGCTACCGGTCGTTGCGCGGCGAGCATGCCGCGACCCAGCTTGCGGAGCTGGTGCCGCTGCTGCTGACGCAGTTTGCACGTTCATCGAGTCCGGACGCCGCGCTGCAGGCCTTCGACCGCTTTCTATCGGGCCTGCATGGCGCGGGCCGCCTGTTCTCGCTGCTGCGCCAGAACCCCGACCTGATCGCGCTGATCGCGATGGTGCTCGGCACCGCCCCGCGGCTCGCCGACGGTTTGGCGCAGTTCCCCGACGTCATCGATGCGGTGATCGACCCGAGCTTCTTCGGTGCGCTGCCGGAGGAAGCGGAGCTGCGCGCGGTGCTCGATCGTTCCCTCGTGCAATCAGGCGGTTACGAAGACTTCCTCGACCGCATCCGAATCTTTGCGCAGGAGCAGATGTTCCTGATCGGCACGCGGGTGCTCTCCGGCACCGTGTCGGCGGAGCAGGCCGGCGAGGCGTTCGCACGGCTCGCCGATATGCTGGTCCGCTCGCTGCACCGCGCGGTCGAGGACGAGTTCGTCAAACAGCACGGGCGCATCGCCGGCCAGGAGGTTGCGGTGCTTGCGCTCGGCAAGCTCGGCGGCCGCGAGATGACGGCCGCCTCGGACCTCGACCTGATCGTGATCTACGATTTTGTCTCCGAGCATCCGGAGTCGGACGGCAAGCGGCCGCTCTACGGCGCACAGTATTTCACCCGGCTGGTGCAGCGGCTGATCAATGCGCTGACGGCGCAAACCAACTACGGCGTGCTCTACCAGGTCGACATGCGGCTGCGGCCGTCCGGCCGTTCCGGGCCGGTCGCGACGCGGATCGACAGCTTCCAGAGCTACCAGGAGACCGAAGCCTGGACGTGGGAGCACATGGCGCTGACGCGGGCCCGCGTGGTGTCGGCCTCACCGGCGTTCCGGGCGCGGATCGAGGCGGTGTTTACGTCCGTGCTGGGCACCCCGCGCAACACCGAGCTGATCGCCGGCGACGTCACCGAGATGCGCCAGGCGATCGCGCGGGAGAAGGGCGAGGGCGACCGGTGGAATCTCAAATATGCCGCCGGCGGCCTGGTCGATATCGAGTTCATCGCCCAGTACCTGCAGCTCGTGCATGGCGCGACCACGCCGGAGATTCTCGACACCTCGACCGTCCGCGTGCTCGACAAGGCATGGCGGCTCGGCCTGCTGCCGACCGAGCACGCCGAGGTGCTGCGCCCGGCGGTCCGCCTCTATCACAACCTGACGCAGATCCTGCGGCTGTGCCTGCCGGGGGATTTCGATGCCAAGACCGTGGCGCCCGGGCTGTGCACGCTCCTGGCGCGCGCCGCCGACGTTCCCGACTTCGCGACGCTCGACGCCTTCATCGCGGAGACGGAGGCCAAGGTGCGCAGGAGCTTTGAGCGCATTCTTGATGTGTCGGATTAACGAGCCTCGGACAACGTTTGCGCTGCCAGGATTTCGGACTGGATCGCGTTCAGGAAATACCGGCCGAGGATTCGCCGCGGCAAATAGCGAAACCACACATTGCGCAGATGAAATCCCATCGTGCTTTCCGGGATGAAGACCGACGCCATTTTCCGGCTGCGCTGCTGAAGCTTGATGACCGCGGGTCGCAGCCTTCGATCGTGGGCGGCCAGCGCGGCCCGACGGTCGGTGTTGCTCAACTCGCCCGACAATATCTGCGCCGAGGCCATGGCCAGCCCGGCGCCTTGACCCGACACCAGGCTCAAGCAGTGGGCGGCATCGCCGATCAAGACGGTGCGTCCGTCGTGCCAGGACGGGATGTCGACGAGTGTCAGGTCATCCAGGATCGGCGTGGCTTGCGGTCCTACGCTGGCCATCATGGCCATGACGTCGCGGTGCGTTCCTGCGTATGTTTCGCGCAGGAGCCGCCAACGCGCGTCCGGATCGACCGGCCCGGTGGCATGACTGCGCCAGACGTGCAGCGCCGCCAGTCTGCCGTCGGAGAGCGTGTAGTATTCGGAGAGGCGGCCCGGCTCGGCAAAGGACAGGAAGTCCGTTCCCAGATCGAGCACGTCGTCGAGGTCGTACGCCGCGAACCGATAGCCGAGTGGCTGCAGGAAGGTCTCATCAGGCCCAAACCGCGTCTGCCGGACCCAGGAATGCAGGCCGTCGGCGCCGATCAACAGATCGGCCTCGAGCCGTGTGCCGCCGCTCACCGTCACGACGACCTTGTCATCCCCGTTTTCGATGCTGATCGCTTCGGTGCCAAGCCTGATGTCGGAGGCCACGGCGGCGGCCTCATGCAGCGCGCGGACGAGGTCAGTGCGCCGCAGCGCCAGGAAGGGCAGATCGCCCAGGAAGTCGCGGTAGCGCAGGCGTAGCAACTCGCGACCATTGCGGTCGCGATAGACGTTCTCGTGGATGACGCGGGCAGAGGCCTCGAGCTTTGGGAGAATGCCCATCTGTCGGGCGGTCTCGTAGCCAGGACCGGACAGGCCCATCATGTAGCCGCCATCGCGCAGGTGGTTAGCCCGCTCGACCACGACCGTGTGCCACCCGATCTTGTTCAACCACCAGGCGGCGGACAGGCCGGCGACGCCGGCGCCGACAATGACGGCAGTAGGTCGTGACATCAGGAGTTCCCATCGGAGGTCGTCGCGGCGACGCGGAGCAGCAGAATCGGGATGACCATCAGGGCGATCGTCCCCAATAGCGCGGCGACGGCGAAGCAGGGGGCGTAGCCGAGGTGTTGGGCCAGCACACCGGCGCTGGCGCCACCGACTGCCGCAACCGCCGCGTCCGCGCATTGGAACAGCGTGAAATCGACCCCGGCCTGGCGCAGTGACGAAAGGCCCATCAGCAGCGAATAGAGCGCGACGAAGCCGACCGCCATGACGATCGTCTTCAGGATGGCGAGGGCAAGGAGCAGTGAGATCGCTTTCGTCGCGCTCATCGCCGCAACGCAAAGCAACGCGACAATTGCCGTCTGCAAAACCAGGGCAATGACGACAGCGCGGGATGCGCCGGCCAGCCGCACGACGAGGCCGCCACAGGCCGTGCCGACGATGCCGGCGGCGGCGGCGCCGACGCCAGTCAGCAACCCGAGCGTCGCAAGGTCGGCGCCCGCATCGACCAGAAACGGATTCACCATCCCTTGCGCCAAGCGAATGCCAGCCTCGAACAGCGCCGTGATCAGAAGGCCAAGGCGCACCTCCTTGCGCGCCAGCGCAAACCGCAGGCTCGGCCTATGTGGAATCGATCCGCTGGCTGTTGCAGTGGTTTCGCGAACCAGGGCAAAGGGCACGACGAGCAGCATCAACGCCCCCGCCAGCAGGACAACCGCCGCGCCCCAACCGACCAGCGGGACCAGGATCAGGAACAGCCCGCTTCCCAGCACCATGCCGAGATAGCCGCCGCCGACCTGCGCCGTGTTGCCCCAGCCGCGATCGGCCGGGGCGAGTTGCTCCACGGCGAAGCCGTCGCAGGCGATGTCGATCGTGGCCGATGTCAGCGCGACCAGCGCGAGCGCGGCAAACAGCGTCCAATGCGCAACCGGGCCGGTCGTGGCGAGCAGGAGAAGCGCGCCGGCGGCAAGCAATTGTCCGACGACGACGATGTCGCGGGAACGCCGCGGCCGGCCATGCGGCAACCGATAGCGTTCGACCTGCGGCGCCCACAGGAATTTCAGCGCCCAGGGCAGCATCGCGAGCGATACCAGCCCGATCGTATCGAGGGCGACGCCGTTCGCGCGCAGCACTGCCGGCACGCCGAGGAAGGTGAGGCCGCCGACGACGCTCTGTGCCGTATACACGCCGCCGATGGCGGGCAGGACACGCGCCAGCGGCAATCGCTCCGTTGTGTTTTCCGCCGCATCTGGCGAGACGCCCACAGGCATCGCTCAGAACCGGCCCTTCACAGAAGCGCCGACAAGCCGGCCCTGTCCGATGGTGCTGCGCACGTCGTTCGGACCAAGCTGCCCGAACAGGAAGCTGGAGGTCCGGTAGACCTCATCGGTGATGTTCTCGGCAAAGACCTTGAGCAGGACCGCGTTGGTCAGTCCAATTTCCAGTGCCGCGTCGAACGTCACATAGGCCGGCTGGGAGAGCGTGTTGGCCTCGTTGAAATACATCCGGCTGAAGCCGTTGGCGCGCGCAGCGATCGCGACCTCGCCGGGGACGAATGTCTGCTCGATCACGTAACGGGCGGACAGGCTTGCCGTCACGTCTGGCGCATAGGGCAGGCGGTTGCCGTCGTAACGAGCGCTGGTCACCGGATCGACGTATGTATCGAAGACCGAGCGCCCGACATTGGCCGTTCCGGAAATCGTCAGCCGGTCCGTCGCCTTCAGCCGCGCTTCCATCTCCACGCCGGCGCTGGTCGCCTCGCCAACGTTGCGGATGACCTGGAACGGAACCATCCCCACGTAGATCTGCTTGTCCTTGGCCTTGATGCGGTAGACGGCCGACGAGACATCGAGGCGGCCGGCGAACAGCGAAGCCTTGCTTCCGACCTCGATATTCAACGCCGTCTCAGGCTTGTAGGGATCCATATCCAGGATCGACGTCACGGTGTGGTTGAAGCCACCGGGCTTGTAGCCTTGCGAAACGAGTCCGTAGACGCGCAATTCATCGGTGAGCTGGTATCCGAGCGAGACCTTCGGCTGAACGCCGTTAAAGTGCGCCGTGTTGGTGAAGCCGAAAGCAGGAACGAACGGGCCGGCCGCCTGCGCGAAATCGATCGCGGCTTCGTCATAGCTGAAGCGTGCGCCGCCGGTGACCGCCAGCCGTTCGGTGAGACGGTAGGTGGCTTCGCCGAACACGGCAGCGCCGCGGCCGGTCACCAGATTGTGCGACGGTCCGGTGAAGCCGGGGAATCCCTGCGTATCACGCGTGAAACGGACGTCCTCGAAGTAGGCGCCGACAACGCCTGACAGCGGTCCACTCCCGCCGAACGCCAGCCGGAGTTCCTGCGTCACGTTCTGCTTGGTCTCCGGAAACGACTGTCCGGAAATGTCCCGCTGCATGTCGATCGACTGGAAGCCGGTGATGCCGGTGAGTGTGTACTCGCCGACGCGGTAGTTCCACGACAGCGCGCCGGTTGACGCCTTACGATCGAGCAGCGGGTAGGGGCCTTGCAACGCACTGACGTATTGGCGCTGCTTCAGGAGCGGTTCAAGGAGATAGATCTCCTCGCGGGTGCGCAGGTTCTCCTGCGAGAACGAAGCGGCGGCGTCGAATGGACCACCCGCCGGCGCGTATCGCAGGGCGATGCGGCCATGCGCGACGTCGCTCCGGTCGATGCCTTCCTGGCCGGTGGTGATGTCGGTGATCTGTCCGCGATTGTGGAGCGCGCGCGCGGCAATGTCGACGAAGAGCGTGTCCGGTACCGGCACGACGGTTGCCGCGATCTCGCCACCGACCGTCCGGTTCGTCACGGTGCCGGTGCCGGCGACGCGCGCCTCCCGGGCCTTCCGGCTGATGATGTTGATGACGCCGCCGAAAGCATTGCGGCCGTACAGCGTGCCCTGTGGCCCCCGCAGGAATTCCACCCGCTCGACGTCGACAAGCTCCTGCGTGAAATAAGCCGAGTCCTGCGGAACGCCGTCGACGTAAATCTGAACGGACGGATTGTAGTAATCGGGTGACGACATCCCGCGCACGGTGAAGTTCGCATATGCGCGGTTGCCACGTGTGCGAATGACAAGGCTCGGAAAAACCTTTTCAAGATCGGCGACACTCGTCACCCCGGCAGCGGCAAGTTCATCGCCGGTCCGTACCGAGACGGCGCCGTCGATCCTGTCGAGCGTTTGGTCCCGTTTGTTCGCCGAGACCGTGATTTCCGAAAGGACTGTTCCGCCGCCAGCAGAATTGCCGCTTTGCGCCAGCACCTGAGAGCAATTCAAAACTGTTAGCGGTACAGCAAAAGCCAGTACTCGATTCAAGAACATTTCCAATATCCCGCCTGCATCTTCCCGACGTCTTTCAAGTCGTGTATCGAATTGTGAAAGAGCCCGGTCTAGCGGTTTCGGGCACTGACTAGCGCGATCAGGACTATTTGCGGGATGCTCTCCTTTGGCGACATCGAACGCGCATGAACATGGACTCGATGCGGGAGACGACTGTTCAGCAAGAAGCCGCGCTGGCGGACTGGCGAAGCGCAGGACGACCCGAGGTCGAGGCTTTGGGTTGGCAGCAGTTCGTTCGTGTGGACGCGCCGGACGATGACGTCCGGATTGCCTCTCTCGATGTCGTGCCCCAACGCGATATCTCGGTCGTGGCCGAAGGTCCCGCCACCTTCTGCATCGCGATCATGCTCGAGGGTGAAGGCAGCGTTTCCATCGATGGCGGCCGCCCGCTCGATATGCGGCCGGGAACCGCCGTCGTGTTCTCAAGCGAAGGCATCGTGCGCGGTGAAAACACCGTGCGTGCCGGCCGTCGCGTCCGTCTGATCGACATCCGCTATGAACGGCAGTTTCTGCGGCGCGCCGGCGGATACCCGTTCGGTTTGCTGGCGGGCAGTTTGCTCGTCGATCGCAGCGTCGCGGAGCAAAACGCGATCCTGGTCGGATTCTGCTGTCCGCGCGCTCTGCTGGATGTCGCGCGACAGATCGCCGAGTGCGCGTTCGAGCCAGGCAATGTCAGGCGCTTGTTCCTGCGAGCCAAGGCGCTGGAAGTGCTGGCGCTCGTGGTGGCGGCGCTCGATGCCGCCGCGCAGCGTCCGGCGGCGCTTGGTGCCCGGGACCGGCAGAAGGTCGACAGCGCCCGCCAGTTGCTCAAGGATCGCTTTGACGAACCTTGGACCATTGCGCGCCTCGCGCGCGCGGTAGGCCTCAACGAGCGCAAGCTGAAGAGCGGGTTTCGTCAGACCGTCGGCCGCTCTATCCACGCATACTTGCTCGATGTGCGCATCGATGCCGCCGCTTCGATGCTGGACTCAGGCGTCAACGTCACCAACACCGCTCTTGCGGTTGGCTTCAACAGCCTCAGCCATTTCAGCAAGACGTTCCGCGCGCAAAAGGGCGATACGCCGCGTGGCTACCGGATGCGTCGACAGGGATAAGGCGCGCCTCGGGCGCGCTCACTTCAGCTCGAACTCGATCAGGTTGATGGCGGTCGTCCCGCTGTTCTTGATGGCGCGGGTCGCGCCGGGCTCCTGCCAGTAGAAATCGCCGGACCGCAGCGCCAGCGGGCGATCCACTTCGCCCTTGATGATTTCGACAAGCTCGTCGCCGTCGATGATGACCCGCAGCCCCGGCGCGGTTTGGGTGATGGGCCCGGTGGTCTCGCCCGGTGGGAGCTGGAGCCGCCAGGCGCGCACGCGCTCGTTGTCGAACAGCTGCCGGTAGCCCGGGACGTCGCGCGCCTGCGGCGTGAAGCTGCCAGGAGCAGGCTTCAGCAGCGCGATGACGAGGTTGTTGAATGGACCGCTCCCGGTGTTGGTCGAGCGGTGAATGAACGTCTTCTTCGAAAAGGGCGTAAAGCCGACGCTGCCGCGCGTCCCGGCCTTGGCGGGGACCTTCTCCGCCTTGCCGTAGATTTCCCCCTCGTTTGCGCCGGCCTCGACCAGGATGCTGATCTGGTCGGTCGAATGGACGTGGAAGTTCGAGCCTTTGCCCGGCCGCATATAGACCCGCAGCATCATGATGTAGTCGTTGCTGAAGATCGGCCAGTGATAGTTCGCCTTCTCCACCGGTACCGGCTTCTCGTCCTGCGCCATCACCGGCAGCACGAGCGCAAGCAAACACGTAACGACGAGCGCCTTCAGCAGCGATCGCATGGATATCCTCCCTCGACATTCGCGCCGCCTTGTGGCGGTCGCCTTGGTGGGGAGAGTGCGCCCCACCCGGGCGGCGCGCAAGAGAGTGGGGGGAGGCGGCCACGCGTGCGGCGCTACGACCCGCCGGTAGCCTACCGCCGCCGTGCAATTCCGGCGCATGCGGTCATAATGCGCGGGCGCGAACCAAGGCGAAGGAACGACCATGTCGCTTGCCCGCCGCCAATTCCTGCAAGCCGCAGCCGGTGCGGCATTGTCCATGCCGTTCGCCCGCGCAGCGACAGCGCAGGCTTATCCCAGCCGTTCGGTGAAAGTCGTGGTGCCGGTTGGCGCCGGCGGCGCCAACGATACGTCGACGCGGCTGATGGCGCAGAAACTGTCCGAGAGCCTCAAGCAGCAGTTCTATGTCGAGAACATCGTCGGCGCCGGCGGCAATATCGGCATGGCGCAGGCGATGAAGACCGCGCCCGACGGCTACACGGTGCTGTCGGTCGCGCCGAGCTTCGTGATCAACCCGACGCTCAATCCGAAGACGCCGTTCGATCCGGTGCGCGACTTCGCGCCGGTGACGCTGATGTGCGCGACCCCGACGATCATCGTCGCGCACGACTCCCTGGGGGCGCGCAACATCAAGGAGCTGATCGCGCTGCTCAAGGCCAATCCCGGCAAGTTCAGCTATTCCTCCGCCGGCACCGGCACGCCGGCGCATCTCGCGGGCGAGCTGTTCAAGGCCGATTACGGCGTCGACATCATCCACGTGCCGTTCACCGGCGGCGGCCCGGCAATGAACTCAACGATCGGCGGCCACACGCCCATCAGCTTTCCGGCGCTGTCCACGGCGGCGCCGAGCATCCTCGGCGACAAGGTGCGCGGGCTTGCGGTGATGAGCCCGAAGCGCTCGTCGACGCTGCCTGATGTTCCGACGATGGTCGAGGCGGGGTTCGGCGACCAGCAGGCCGACGTCTTCGTCGGGATCTTGCTGCCGGCAGGCTCGCCGCGGCCGGTCGTGGACCTGCTTCACCGCGAGATCGTGACGGCGCTGGCGCTGGCCGACGTGAAGGAGAAGCTTGCGACGCTTGGTTTCGACCCGATCGGGAATTCGCCGGATGAGTTCGGTGCCTGGATCAAGGCCGAGGTCGCCAAGTGGGCGAAGGTCATTCGCGGCGCCAATATCAAGCTGCCGTAAGCGCGCGGACTAGAACGAGCCGCATGCGTAGCCTCGTTACGCCGGCTTCATCCGTTGCACCGCGCCGCGTCCCGCGATCGGGGAGAGGGGGATTGCGCGGGCGTCGCTGGCGTCGAGGGCGATCTCCGCGCTTCCGACCTTCGCGTTCCAGCCCTCCACCGGCAGCCGCAGCAGCACCAGCGTGCCGCGGCCGGGCGTTGAGCGGATGCGCAGCGTGCCGCCGTGCAGCTCGGTGAGCGAGCGCGCGATCGCAAGACCGAGCCCCGAACCCTGATGGCTCTTGGTGAACTGGCTTTCGACCTGCTCGAACGGTCGTCCAAGCTTGGCGAGCGCGGCGCGCGGAATACCGATGCCGGTATCGACGATGGCGATGCGCACCCAGTCCTTGGAGGGGCGCGCACGGACAGTGATGCGGCCGCCTTCAGGCGTGAACTTGACCGCGTTGGAGAGCAGATTGAGCACGATCTGCTTGAGCAGCCGCTGGTCTGCCCGCACGCGCATGCCCTTGGCGATGTCGGCGGTCAGCTCGATCCGCTTGTCGTCGGCGCGGGCCGATACGACCCGCATGGCGTCGTTCAGGAAGCGGCCGAGCCGGACCTGCTCGAAATCGAGGCGGATGCGGCCGGCCTCGATCTTCGACATGTCGAGGACGTCGTTGATGACGTCGAGCAGGTATTGGCCGCTCTGGTGGATGTCCTTGCAGTAGTTGCGGTACTTGTCGCCGCCGATCGGCCCGAACATCTCCGACTTCATGATCTCGGAGAAGCCGATGATGGCGTTGAGCGGCGTGCGCAGCTCGTGGCTCATATTGGCGAGGAAGCTCGACTTCGCCTGGTTGGCTTCTTCGGCGCGGTTCCTCTCGTCGGAGTATTTCTCCGCCAGATCCGCGAGCTCTTCGGCCTGGTGCTCGAGCGTGCGCTGCGAGGCGCGCAGGTCGGCGATCGTCTTGATCAGCCGTTGCTCGGACTGCATCAGCTTCTCTTCGTGCCGCTTGATGGTGGTGATATCGGTACCGACCGAGACGTAGCCGCCGTCCTTGGTGCGGCGCTCGCTGATGTGCAGCCAGCGGCTGTCCTCGAGCTCCGCCTCGAAGGTGCGGGCGCCGGGAATTTGCTCTTCGCTGATCACCCGCGTGCGCACGACCGGTTTGCGTCCGGCGGCGACCACCGCGTCATAGGGGGTCCCGGTCTGCACCGCCTCGGCGGGCAGGTTGTGCAGCGCCAGGAAGTTGGAATTGCACAGCACCATGCGGTTGTTCGCATCCCACAGCACGAATGCCTCGGGAATGGTCTCGATCGCGTCGCGCAGGCGCAGGTCGGCTTCGGCGGTCCGTTCGACCAGCATCTGCTGCTCGGTGATGTCGACGGCGATGCCGATCAGGTGCGGCGAGGCCTCGCCCGGCTGCTGGACCAGCTCGCAGCGCGCGCGCAGCCACACCCAGTGGCCGGCGGCGTGACGCATGCGGAAGGCGTGGTCGACATAGGAGGCCTTGGCTTCGGCGAGCTGCGCGGCGAGCTGATAGAGGTGCAGGTCCTCCGGATGGACCAGCGCGTTGACCTCGCCGAAGCTGAGCAGCTCGTCCTTCGGCTTGAGGCCGAGGATGGCGAACATCGAGTGCGACCAGAAGATGCGGCCGCGGCCGAGCTCCCAGTCCCACAGCCCGCAGCGTCCGCGGTTCAGGGCGGTGTCGATGCGGCTGCGCACGGTTTCGTAGATGACGTCGGCCTCGCGGGCCCGCGTCGCCTGCCAGTGGAAGGCAAAGCCGAGGATCAGGACGACGAAGCCGGTGGTCGCAGACAGCGTCACCGTCAGCGCGGTGTCCGACCGCCAGGCCGCCAGCGCTTCCGCGCGCCGGTGCACCACGGTGACCTGTGCCTGCCCGGAGCTGAGCCAGTGCACGGTCGCGTAGGCCGGCGTGCCGTCGGCTAGGGCTATCTCCAGCACGCCGGCCACGGCCCCCAAAGTGTCGAGTGGTTGCGATGGTCCGAGGATGTCGGTGAGGCGGTGGCCGAGCACGGCCTTGTCCGGCCGCGGTACCGCGGTGGTCATGCCGTCGCCGGTCAGGATGCCGACCTGCACCGCCGCGACGATGACGCCGTCGGTATTGGTCAGGATGAACTGCCGGCCGGGCACCATCGCCCACGAGGGAATGATCTGTTCGAGCTCGGTCTGCTTGCGCCCGTCCGAGGCCGGCAAGCGGCTGAGACGGTCGGCGAGGAATTCCGCGCTGCCGGTCATGCCGCGCACGATCTCGCCGATCGACTGACGGCGGTGGTCGAAGACCTGCACGAATGCGCCGATGCAGATCGTCACCAGAAAGGCGATGATGAGCGCAGGTACCGCGCGCCGTAGCGCCGGTTCGGCTGTCAGCAGTCGACGATATGCCGGCTTGGCGATCGATTGCGCCAGACCTTTGATGGCATCGCTACTGACAGACGCGCTCGCCGTCTCGACGCGCGCCATGCATGGCCCCCGTTCGGATCATCCAGACCAGATTTTTCGGAAGGATGTGCCGCATCTCCCCGAATCGCTCTGCATTTGAATCGACACGTGACAATTTGTCGAGAGTCATTAATGAATTTTTAAGAACCCACGGCTTTTTCGCAAGTCGCTGAGACTCAACACCGAATCCGCGAATCGAGATCGCGAATCAGCCCGCCCAAAAGGCTTGGAACCCAACAAATCGAGCAAAATTAGGCCAGCGCGCGCGAAACGATGTCGCCGACGTCGCGCGACAGTGACGGCTGTGCGGCGACCTTGCGCAACGCCGCTTCCGCCAGCGCGCGCCGTCCGGATTCGAGCACGCGCCAGCTCCTGAGCGCGGTCAGCAGGCGGGCGGCGACCTGCGGATTCTTCTGATCGAGCGCGAGCACGGTGTCGACCAGCAGATCGTAGCCGGCGCCGTCTTGACGATTGAGCTGCGTCTGGTTCGCCATCGCGAACGCGCCGAACAGAGCGCGCACCCGATTGGGATTGGCCATCGAGAATGCCGGATGCTCGGTAAGGGCCTTGACGCGCGCCGGGGTCGTGGACTCCGGGATCGACGCCTGCATCGACAGCCACTTGTCGACCACCAGCGCGTTGTCCTTGTAGCGCTCGTAGAAATCGTCGAGCGCGGCGGCGCGCTCCGGCACGTCCCAGCGCGACAGCGCGGTGAGTGCGGCCACGCGATCGGTCATGTTATCGGCGTCGCGATATTGTTGCGCGGCGAGCGCGATCGCGCCCGGCGTGCGTGCCGCAACCAGAAGCTCAAGGCAGGTGTTGCGCAGCGCGCGTCGTCCGGCGCCGGCGGCGTCCGGCTGGTAGGGGGCGGTGTCGGTGAGGCTGTGGTAGCGCTCCAGCAGCGCGTCGGCGAATTGCTCTCCGATCTGCTCGCGCAACGCGGAGCGGGCGGTGAAGATTGCGTCGGGATCGACGTCGCGCGCGATCTCGCGTGCGATATCGGCCTCACCCGGCATGGTGAGCGCGAGCGCGACGAAAGCGGGTTCGAGCGACGGTTCGTCAAGGATTGCGGCCAGCGCGTCGACCAGCCCCTGGTCGCGGCGCGTCGCGCCCCCAGAGCGGGTCGCGGCCACGTTGTCGACCAGCAGGCGCGTCGCCAGCGATTGGATCGCCTGCCAGCGATTGAACGGATCGGAGTCGTTCGCCGCCAGGAACCGCAGGTCGTCGCCGGACAGGTTCGCGACCACGCGCACCGGTGCGGAGAAATTGCGGTTGAGCGACATCACCGGTGGCTCGGCAATGCCTTCGAAAACAAAGACTTCCGACGACTTGCGCAGAGACAGGATACCGCGCTCCACGGTCTTGCCGCCGGCGAGCTTGAGCGGCAGGTCGGCGCCGTCGCGCCCGACTAGGCCGACGGCGAGTGGAATAAGCATCGGCTCCTTGGTGGGCTGGCCCGGCGTCTGCGGCACCGTCTGCGCGATCTCCATCCGGTAGGTTTTGGTACGCGCGTCGTGGCTGCCGGACACGATGACCTCCGGTGTGCCGGCTTGCGAATACCAGAGCATGAGTTGCGAGAGGTCGGTGCGGCTCGCGTCGGCGAAGCATTGCACGAACTGCTCGACCGTCGCCGCCTCGCCATCGTGGCGCTCGAAGTAGAGGTCCATGCCCTTGCGGAAATTCTGCACGCCGAGCAGTGTTTGGATCATGCGAACGACTTCGGCGCCCTTCTCGTAGACCGTCGCCGTGTAGAAATTGTTGATCTCGCGGTAGACGTTCGGCCGCACCGGATGGGCGAGGGGGCCGGCGTCCTCGACGAACTGCATCGCGCGCAGGCCGCGGACATTGCGGATGCGTTCGACCGAGCGGGAGTTCTGGTCGGCGCGGAATTCCTGGTCGCGGAAGACGGTGAGGCCTTCCTTGAGACAGAGCTGGAACCAGTCGCGGCAGGTGATGCGGTTGCCCGTCCAGTTATGGAAATATTCGTGGGCGATCACCGCCTCGATGCCCATGTAATCGGAATCCGTCGCGGTCTCGCCGCTGGCCAGCACGTATTTGTCGTTGAATACGTTGAGGCCCTTGTTCTCCATCGCGCCCATGTTGAACGCCGACACCGCGACGACCATGAAGATGTCGAGATCGTATTCGCGGCCGAACCGCTCTTCGTCCCAGCGCATCGAACGCTTGAGCGCATCCATGGCGTAGGCGCTGCGCGGCTCGTTACCGGGCTCGACGAAAATCCGCAGCGTCACGTCACGGCCCGACATGGTGCGGAAGCTGTCCTCGACGCAGGCGAGGTCGCCGCCGACCAGCGCGAACAGATAGGACGGCTTCGGGAACGGATCGTGCCAGACCACGAAATGCCGCGCGGTGCCGGGCACGTCGCCGGACGCCACCGGGTTACCGTTGGCGAGCAGCACCGGACATTCGGCCTTGTCCGCCTCGACGCGGGTGGTGAACACCGCCATCACGTCGGGACGGTCGGGGTAGTAGGTGATGCGTCGGAAGCCGTCGGCCTCGCACTGCGTGCAATAGGTCGCGCCGGAGCGGTAGAGCCCCATGAGCTGGCTGTTGGCGGACGGATCGAGCACGGTCTCGATCTCGAGCGTGAACGGTTGCTGCGGCGGTTGCGCGATCGTGAGGTTTTCCGGTGAGGCGACAAATCGGTCGCTGGCGAGCGCCTTGCCGTCGAGCTTCAGCGAGGTGAGCTTGAGCCCGTCGCCGTCGAGGACCAGCGGCACGGGAGCCGCCGCCTTCGGATTGGGTTTCAGCCGCAGCGCCGCGCGCACCCGCGTCGCGGTGGGGTCGAGCGAGACGTCGAGGTCGACGGTCTCCACCAGCCAGGCGGGGGGACGGTAATCCTCAAGACGGATCGGAACGGCTTGCTCGGTGCGCATCGCTGGAACGGTTCTCGGTTGGGAGGAGGCGGTGAATCTGCGGCTCTCTTAACATAGCCATGCCGAAACGGATTGCTCCAAATTGCGCGTCAATGCGGCATTTCGGTGTGTTCCTTGGCTCCGCATCTTGATCTAGTGTGGCCCCCAACTAGAGCCGCCAAACTCCTGGGAGGAGCCCGTCATGATCAGCAACCGCGCCGTTGCAACACGCGCCATCGGACTCGGTATCGCAGCCCTCATTGCCGCGAGCGGCGGTGCATTCGCGCAAGGGTATCCGAACCAGACCGTCAGGATGGTGGTTCCATTCTCCGCCGGCAGCATCACCGACGGTCTCGCGCGCATCCTGGCCGACCGGCTCAGCACCATGTGGAAGCAGCAGGTCGTCGTCGAGAATCGCCCGGGTCTGCCGGGAACCGCCGGCGTCGCCAGCGCGCCGAAGGACGGCTACACGCTGATGCTGACCTCCAACGGTCACACCATCGCGCGTGCGATCAACAAGACCGTGCCGTTCGATCCGGTGAAGGACTTCGCCGGCATCAGCGTCGTGGCGAACGCCCCGGTCGCGGCGCTCGTGCCGGCCGACTCGCCCGCCAAGACGCTGAAGGAGTTCATCGCGTTGGCGCAGCAGAACCCGGGCAAGCTCAACTTCGGCTCGGCCGGCGTCGCCAGCACCACGTTCCTCGCCACCGAAGTGATGCGGCAGGAAGCGAAGATCAACATGGTGCACGTGCCGTTCAAAGGCGCGCCCGAGGCGGTGACGGCGGTGCTGCGCGGCGACGTGCAGCTCTACTTCGCGCCGATCCCGGCGGCGGTGTCGCTCGGCGGCGCCGGCAAGGTGCGCGTGCTCGCGGTCAATTCCGCCAAGCGCGTGCCGCAGCTTCCGGACGTGCCGACGGTCGCGGAGGCGGCGCTGCCGAACTATCAGTACGAGGCCTGGTTCGGCGTGATGGCGCCGACCGGTACGCCGACCGCGATTCTCGACAAGGTCAGCCAGGACATCGCAGCCGTGCTGAAGATGCCGGAGGTGATCGACCAGATGGCCAAGGTCGGCAACATCCCGGCGCCGACCACCCCCGCCCAGTTCGACAAGATCATCGCCAACGACACCGCGCGCTACAGCAAGGTGATGGCGGATGCCGGCATCGCGCCGCAATAGCGCGTTCGCGCTTACTGGCGCATGACCGGACCTTATAAAGCCGGCATGCGCGGCGTGTGTTTTGGAAATCGGAGGCCGCGACATGAACTTTCGCGTTGTGTGTGCAGCGGCGGCATTGGCCGCCATCGTGCATCCGGCTTCGGCGCAGCAATATCCGTCGCAACCGGTCCGGATCGTGGTGCCGTTCTCCGCCGGCAGCAACACCGATGCGCAGGCGCGCATTCTTGCCGACAAGCTTTCGCAGATGTGGAAGCAGCAGGTGATCGTCGAGAACCGGCCCGGCATCGCGGGGACCGCGAGCGTCGCCAAGTCGCCCGCCGACGGCTACACGCTGATGCTCACCTCCAGCGGGCACCCGGTCGCCAATGTGATCAGCCCGACGGCGCCGTTCGATCCGGTCAAGGATTTCGCCGGCGTTACCCAGGTGTCGGCGGTGTCGGCCTCGTTCGTCGTGCCGGTCGAATTGCCGGCGAACAATCTCAAGGAGTTCATTGCGCTGGCGCAGCAGTCGCCGGGCAAGATGAACTTCGGCTCGGCGGGGACCGCCAGCACCTCCTACCTCGCGGGCGAGATCTTCAAGCAGATCGCCAACGTCAACCTCGTGCACGTGCCCTACAAGGGCGCGCCCGAGGCGCTGAACAGCATCATGCGCAACGACACCCAGGTCTATTTCGCCAGCACGACGTTCTCGCCCGACCTGATCACGGCCAAGAAGATCAAGGTATTGGCGGTCTCGAGTGCGAAACGCGCGCCGCGGTTGCCCGAGGTGCCGACCGCGGCGGAGGCCGGGGTGCCCGAATACGTCTACGATTCCTGGTTCGGCGTGATGGCGCCGGCGGGTACGCCCGCGGCGATCCTCAACAAGGTCAGCGCCGACATCGCCAGTGCGCTCAAGCTGCCGGACGTGGTGAAGGCGGTCGATACCCAGGGGCTGGTGGTGGTGACGCAAACCCCCGCCGCGTTCGACAAGCTGATCGCGTCGGAGGCGAGCCGCTACGGCAAGATCCTACGCGAGGCCGGCGTCGGCAAGAACTAGCGCCGGGTCAAGCCCACCCGCCATTTGACATGACCGGCAGCGGCGCTTAGGTCGCCGGCCCATAGCTGTGCGAGACATGGCTATGCGGAACATTCGCCGGGACGTGGGCAGGGACGATGCGAAATCAAGCTGACGCGGGGGTACAATCCGCACGACCGGCCGGCACGCCGGCGATCGTGATGATTGTCGTCGCGCTGGCGATCGCCGCGGGGATTGCGCTTCGGCTGTCCTACCCGGGCGACATCGAATTCAAGGCCGACGAGCGCTGGACGTTCGACGAGGCGCGCGCCGCGCTGGCGGGCGGGCCTTGGCGGTGGCTCGGAATGCCGATGAGCGTCGGTGGGCTCAATCCGGGTCTGAGCCTTTGGGCGTTCATCGGCTTGGCTTGGATCGCTGGCGCCGAGACGCCGCCGGAACTGGCGCGCGCGGTGCAGGCGCTGAATTGCATGGCGCTGCTTGCGTTGCCCCTGTTCGCGTGGCGCTCGGTGCAGGAACGTGACCGCGAGCCGTGGTTCTGGGCGGCCGCGCTGTGGGCGGTCAATCCAATGGCGGTGATCTTCGAGCGGAAGATCTGGCCGCCCAGCATCCTGCCGCTGTTTATCGTCGCGATGATCGCGGCGTGGTGGCACCGACGCACGGTTGTCGGGGCGTTTGTGTTCGGCCTGTTGGCGGTGCTGCTGGCGCAAATCCACCTGTCGGTGGCATTCCTGGCGGCGGCGATGGCGCTCTGGGCGCTGGCCGACGATCGTTCATCGTTGCGCTGGTGGGCTTTGCTCCTCGGTGCCGCATTGGGGGCGCTGCCGGCGCTGCCATGGCTTCTCGACTGGATGCAGCACGCCGGTGGCGGCGGAGCAGGGCGCCTGCGATGGCCGATCCTGTTGTTTTGGGTACGTTGGTTTACACAGCCGTTTGGCTTCGGTGCCGACTACACGTTGGACGCCGCGCATTTCCGGGAATTTCTGGCTGGGCCCGTCGTTGGCGGGATGCCGAGCTACATCGTCGCGCTGCTGCACGCGACGCTCGCGGCGCTGGCGCTCGTGCTCTACGTGCGCGCTGCATTGGCGCTGCGTTCGCGCAGCGTACCGGGAATGCGCGATGTACTGCTAGGCACGGACGCGACCGGCCTTCTGGTCCGCGCCGCCTTGATCGGATACGGCGGCGTGCTGACGGTACTGACGATCGTCGGCGCCGGCTCGCACCGGCACTACATGATCATCGCCGCGCCGCTGATGGCGTTGTGGGTGGCGCGCCTGGCGGCAATGGGCGACGGCGGGGCGCTGCGGCGGCCCGGGCGGCTGGCGCTGGGCGGTCTCTGCGTTGGCGGCGCGTTGGTGAGCGCCGCGCTCTTGCACTACATCCACGTCACGCAGGTGATCCACGGCGAGTACGGCGCCAGTTGGGCCGCGCAGCAATCGGGCCTGGCGCCGCCGGCACCGACGATCATATTTCCGCCACGGCGATGACGCGGTTGCCGAGTCGCAATGAGCGTCAGCGCGGTTCGGCGTGGCCGATCACGCGTTTGAGCGAGGGGAAGCGCAGCTTCAGCCCGCGTTCGACATCGTCGACCCGGTCGTGGACGTCGGTGACCGTCAAGGCCGCATCGACATGGCAGTGGAAGTTGACGATCTCACCCTCGGGCGTCTCGCGCACGCGGACGTCATGGATGTCGCGCACCGCGCCGGGGTTGGCCGCGAGCTCGGTGAGCGCGGCCTGCACCTGCGCCACCCGCTCCGCGGGCGCATCGCGGCCGGCGAGGCCATCGGTCTGCAGGGGTTCGATGTGGGTCTCGACCTCGACCTTGGGCCCGAGCTCGTCGCTGAGCGCCGCTTCGAGCCCGTCGGCGATCTCGTGGGCACGGGCGAGCGACAGATTGCCGTCGACTTCCAGATCGAGCGACACCGACAACTGGCCGCCGATGGCGTGAACGGTGACGTGGTGGACGGCGAGCGCGCGGTTACGCGCAATCACCATGACCCGTTCGAGAATGGTCTCATCGTCAAGCGCGCGGGGCACGATGTTGACGGTGGTGTCGGCCTGGCGGATCGCGGCGCGCACCGCGGTCTCGACGCGCTCCTTGATCGCGACGACGCGATCGAGCGGAATGGTGCGGCTGACGGCGATGTCGAGATCGACGAACAGCACGTCGCCGGCGGGCCGCACCCGTACCCGGTCGATCGCCACCACGCCGGAAACGCGCTTGGCGATGGCGCGCACGCGATCCGCGACGCCGGTCGGTGCGGTGTCGGTGAGGGTGTCGATGGTGCGGCGCCCGAGCCGCCAGCCGGCGACGCAGATGAAGACCGCGACGATGACCGCGGAGGCCGAGTCCGCCCATGGGTAGCCGAGCGCGACCGCGCCGAGGCCGATCAGGACCGCGATCGAGGACCACATGTCGGAACCGAAATGCAACGCATCGGCTTCCAATGCCTCGCTCGAGGTCTCGGCGGCGACGCGGTAGAGCAGGCGGGCGCGGAAGAAGTCGATCACGATCGACGCCGCGATCACGCCGAACGCCCAGACCGTCGCCTCGACCGCGTGGTGCGCGCCGCCGAACAGGCGGTGGGCGGCCTCCCAGATCACGACGCCGGAGAGCAGGAACAGCAGCGCCGTTTCCGCGAGCGCGGTGACGCTCTCGACCTTGCCGTGGCCGTAGTGGTGCTCCTCATCGGCCGGCTTGCCGGATACGCGCACCGCGAAATAGGTCATGATGGTGGCGGCGAGGTCGATCAGCGAATGCGCGGCCTCGGAGAGCACCGCCAGCGATCCGGTGGAGAGCCCGACCACGCCTTTGGCGATCGTCAGTCCCGCGGACGCGAAAATCGAGGTGAGCGCGACGCGCTGCTTGGTGTTCTGCTTGTGTTGCGTCGACTCTGGCATGATGGCCTCTGGTCACGCGAGCGGTAGCGTCCGCGGCGACAGGCGTCAATGCACACGCACGAAATTGCGGTTTAGCGCGGCTTCAGGTTCTGCGGCTTCTTCCGCAGGAACCTGGCCAGGTTCGCGAGCGTCCGTGGCGTCAGGACCGTGTCAGGGTCGGGAGCATTTGCAGCGGTGAGTGTGTCGATCATCACGGCGGCGATCCGCCGCCGCTCCACAGGCGATGTCCCTTCCGCCAGAAAGTACGCGCCAAACCTGTCCAAAAGCGCATCCACCATCTCGACTTTGCGGGCGGTCGGCAGGTTTCGGATTTTGGCGTAAGTTGCTGGTTGATCATTGGCCATAATGAGCCGTCGGCACGCCGCGTGCGCGATGAGCCATCGCTCCGCGGTCGTCAGTTCGAGTTCGAGAGCGACGCCGAGCAAATCGCCACAATGGTCGGCCCAGGCGGCGCGCTTGTCATCTGCGGCCCAGAGGGACCAAGCGTGGGCGGTGCTGCGCGCATGGAATCGTTTGGCGTAAAGCGCCTGCGGTACGCGATGAATTTCGCCTTCTCGCGCCAAGCGGGCGACCCAGTTGACGTCGGCTGCGAACCCGTCGAACGCGTTGCCCGGCAGGTTGCCCGCGCGATCGAGCGCCTCTCGGCGGACCAGGCCGCGAAACGGCGTGCCGTCGAAATGCCGCGTGATCAGTTGGTGGAGTCGGTCGAATGGCGAGCCGATAAGCGAACTCTGCGTCTGAACCGCGCGCGTCGAGCCAAACCCCTGGACGTCACAGAAAGCCTGCGCGCACGCTGGCGTTGCTGTCAGATGCGCGGCCAGCGCCGCGATATATCGTTCGTCCAGCACATCGTCGTGCGGGACGATGCAGACGAAGTCGCCACGCGCGCGTTCGAGCAGGGCATTGCAGTTCTCCAGCCACCCACGGCGCTGCGGCTGGACGATCAGATCGAACCCGTGCTGCTGCGCGATGACGCGGCATTGCTCAGCCGAACCATCCGTGGAGGCATCATCGGAAATGATGACACGCACCTCGGGATAGGTTTGACGCGCTATCGAATTCAGCGTCTGCGCGACAAACTCGGCTCCGTTGTAGACGGGAACGCAGATCGTGACTTGCGGCGAGGGGGCCATCTGGCGTCCATAAGATCTGGGGCGTCCGTAGGGTCAGCGCGGACCGCAGATGCGGTCGGCAACCTCCAGCGCGTACATCGGCGCCAGCGTGTATTTACCGGTGTCGATGGAATGATATCCATCGACCGAACACACGCCCACATCGATCCGCATGTGCAGGCGGCTGTTGGGGTCGTCGATGTCGGTCTCGCCCGCCGCCGCGATGATGCCGCCGGCGACGGTAGAGCTTTCGATCATGTCGTCGGTCAATTCCCGCAACGGCAGAACCATTGCTCCGAGACCGGCGAGCGATTCGGCGATGATGCGCTGCGCCGTCTCTCCGGTCCGGTTGCGTGGCCAGGGCGGCGGGGCGATCTCGCTCGATATCCCCGCGAGGCAAACCGGGTACCATGACAGGTAAATCTGCCGGTCGTCGATCCGCACGACATCGCCAAAACTGCCCAGCACGATCGTCGTCGTGGGGATGGCGGCAGTTCCCTGTTTGAGCCGCAGGCGGATACCAAGTTTGAGCCGGAACAGCCAAGGCCGGTCGTCGACCAGCCCAAACTCTCGATCGAGCACACGTCTGCTATCCCACAGACAATTGACGACCTGATCGTACTTGTCGGCCAAGCGGGCCCCGGCGCGTTCCACCTGCACGTCGAGCGCATTGCCATTTCGTTTGACGCCACGCACCTCGCTATGCGGCAGGAAGTTGATGCGTGGATCGTCCGCGACCCGCCGGGCCAGCGTCCTGGCTAGCACCCCCGTGTTGACGGTGCGCTCGCTGGTGGAGAGCACCATCGTCGCGACCGCGGGATCGTAGACCTCTCCGTTGTTCGGCGAGATCCGGAAAGATGTCGCCCGCGCGTCCTCTCCCAGGTAGGTCAGTCCGCGCTCGGCAGCGATCGACGACACGTAATCGGTCACCTGGGTGAAATGCGCCACCAGTTGCTCCGGGTCGAGCAGGCTGTCGCGATGCACGATATAATCGAACGGGGGTGAAACGCCGATCGAGGCGATGTTCGTTTCGAGCCAGCGAGCGAGCGCCCGGTCGAAGGTGAGGGCGCCGTGCGCCATCAGCCGCGAGGTGTTTAGCGACCGATCGTTCGCGTAGACGAAACCGAGATGAATCTTGCCTTCGTTCCACCGGCCCGCCTGGGTGATGCAGGCGTCGTTGCGGTCGTACAGGTCCACGGCCACCCCGCGGGCCGCAAGCTCGAGGGCAACGCATGTGCCCTGAAATCCCGCGCCCAGAACCGCTACCCGCATTGCCGCTCCTTTGCCCGATCCGTACAGGCGTCCCGACGGCCTGCAACGTCGGCACGTGCCGTGCTGACTTGACGGCGCGCTGTGGGGCAGCGGTAGCGTCCATGCCAACGGCCGTCAACGAGGGCGTACCTATCGGCTTTCCTTGTTTCAACCCATAGTCTCGGCCAAGAGATTGCCAATGAGTAGCAACTCATCGCCCAGCGATCCCGCGCACCGTTTCTCCGCCGCGCCGATGATGGACTGGGCGAACTGAGCGCATAACCTGCTGAATTTGTTGAGAAATGTTATTGGCGAATCTAGCCGTGTAGCACTGTCGTAGCAGCACCTAGCCGTGCGACGGCACCAAGATGATTCAAGCGGTGACCAAGCGGCTTTGAACTTTCGTATCTCGTTGCGCGATGAGATTGCGTCGGCTCATTTCGGATTCCATCGGCGAAATATCAGCGTTCAATCGTTCATTGCCGTGCTCAAGATTCCAGGTGCCAGTCTCTGGTTGCGATTTCGATGTCCAGGTTTTGAATGCGCCAGCTGCGCCTAACACGAGCTGATCGATCGCGAGCAGGAATTATCCCACGGCCTCGTCGGCCCGACTCGGGATCATGCTTTGAACTTCTTCGCCAGCGCGTCGGCGCCGCGTCCGAGCAGACCGATGTCCGAGCCGACCGCCACGAAGGTGTAGCCCCAGCCGATGTACCGGCGCGCCTCTTCCTCGCTGAGGGTGAGGATGCCGGCCGCCTTGCCGACCGCCTTGAGCCGCTTCACCGCGTCTTCCAGTGCGGCCTGCACCTCGGGATGCGCCGGATTGCCGATATGACCGAGCGACGCCGCGAGATCGGAC
>Ga0075420_100000147_pt1 | contig 48801 bp, 37 predicted proteins | sample SoiMetdeltSBSDD4_FD_75296 | JGI IMG/M metagenome (GOLD analysis project Ga0075420, IMG submission 75296) | Bulk soil microbial communities from a Populus tree surrounding site in Tennessee, USA - Soil MetaG P. deltoides SBSDD4 | ecosystem: Environmental > Terrestrial > Soil > Tree plantation...
ACGGGCATCCTGTGGTTCGGCTGGGCCGGCTTCAACGCCGGGTCCGCGCTGGCGGCCGACGGCATCGCCGCCCAGGCGATCATGAACACCTTCCTGGCCGCGTCGGCCGCCATGCTCGGCTGGCTGGTCGTGGAGCGGATCAAGGACGGCCACGCCACGACGCTGGGCGGTGCCTCCGGCGCCGTCGCCGGCCTCGTCGCCATCACGCCGTGCGCCGGCTTCGTCGGCGGGATGGCGCCCGTCTACATCGGCCTGATCGCCGGCGCCATCTGCTACCTGGCCCTCGGCATCAAGAAGGCCTTCGGCTTCGACGACAGCCTCGACGTCATCGCCGTCCACCTGGTCGGCGGCCTCGTCGGGTCGCTGCTGCTGGGGCTGTTCGCCGACTCGGCCATCAACGCGGTCGTCACCAACGAGGGCCTGTTCCTCGGGGGCGGCGTCGACCTGCTGCTCGACCAGTCGCTGGCGTCCGTGGTGACGCTGGTCTACTCGTTCGTGGTCACCCTGATCATCGGCAAGGTCATCGACGTGACCATGGGCCTGCGGGTGAGCGAAGAGGACGAAGATACTGGCCTCGACCTGTCCCAGCACGCCGAAGTCGCCTACGCGGACTGACCGGAGGACCACCACCGTGAAGCTCATCACTGCCATCGTCAAGCCGTTCAAGCTCGACGACGTCAAGGCGGCGCTCAAGGAGGCCGGGATCACCGGCATGACGGTCGCCGAGGTCCAGGGCTTCGGTCGTCAGGCCGGGCACACCGAGGTGTACCGGGGCGCCGAGTACACGATCGACTTCGTGCCCAAGGTCAGGATCGAGGTCCTGGCCGGCGACGCGGACGCCGACCGTCTGGCCGACGTGATCGCCGACGCCGCCCGCACCGGGAAGATCGGCGACGGCAAGATCTGGATCGAGCCGGTCGACCGGGTCATCCGGATCCGCACCGGCGAGCTGGACGCCGACGCATTGTGAACACCGCGTGTCCGCGCCGATCACCACGGTGGTCGGCGCGGACACGCCGGTACCCTCCGGGAGCGGGATGACCATCGTCGAGACCCGGGCCCAGCTCGCCGCCGACGACTCGCTCGCCGGCCGCGAGCTGTGCGAAGCCTGGACCCGGGATGTCGACCGCTGGCTCGGCGAGCTGTTCACGACGGCCGTGGAGGGCGCGGAGCCTTCGGGCCTGGCCCTGGTGGCGGTGGGCGGCTACGGGCGCGGCGAGCTGTCGCTCCAGTCCGACATCGACCTGCTGCTCCTGCACGGCGGCCGCTCCGACATCGGCGAGCTGGCCGACCGCCTCTGGTACCCGATCTGGGACGCCGGCGTGAAGCTCGGGCACGCCGTCCGCACGGTGAAGGAGGCGCTGGCCCTGGCGGCCGACGACCTCGACACCGCCACCGGGCTGCTGCAGGCCCGGCACCTGGCCGGCGACCGCCGCCTGACCGACGAGCTGATCCGCAAGGCCGAGCTCCAGTGGCGCAAGCGGGCCAAGCGCTGGCTCGGCGCCCTGTCCGAGCGGGTCAAGGCGCGGCACCGCAAGTCCGGCGAGGTGGCGTTCCTGCTGGAGCCGGACCTCAAGGAGGGGCGCGGCGGGATGCGGGACGTGCACGCCCTGGCCTGGGCGCAGGCCGCCCGCACCATCCTGTGGGACGACGACCACGCCAGCCTGGGCGGCGCCTACGACACGCTGCTGGCCGTACGGGTCGAGCTGCACCGCCGCACGGGCCGGCCGGGCGACCGGCTGCTGCTCCAGGAGCAGGATGCCGTGGCCGCGGCCCTGGGCTATCCCGACGCCGACGTGCTGATGCGCACGATCGCCCAGGCCGCCCGCACGATTGCCTGGACCAGCGACGACGCCTGGGCCCGCATCGACAGCTCGCTCACCGGCCCGCTGGGCCGGGCCCGCCGCGAGCGGGCCCTCGACGCGGGCCTGGTGCTGCGCGACGGCGAGGTCCACGTCCGCGACGACGTCGACATCAGCCGCGACCCCGCCCTGGCGCTGCAGGCGGCGGCCGCCGCCGCCCACCAGGGCACCCAGCTCGACCGCAGCACCCTGGCCCGGCTCGCGGCCGAGGCGCCCGGCCCCGCCACTCCGTGGACGCCGGACACCCGGGCGGCGCTGGTGGAGCTACTGCTGTCCGGGCCGCCCGCCCTGCTGTTGCTGGAGGCGCTCGACCAGCAGGGCATCTGGGAGCGCTACTTCCCCGAATGGCCGCTGGTCCGCAGCAAGCCGCAGCGCAACGCCTACCACCGCTTCACCGTCGACCGCCACCTGTGGGAGGCCGCGGTCGGCGCCGGCGCGCTGGCCGGGCGGGTGCGGCGCCCCGACCTCCTGGTACTGGCCGGCCTGCTGCACGACATCGGCAAGGGCATGGGCGGCGACCACACCGACAACGGCGTGGCGATGCTGGCCGACATCTCGCCCCGCATGGGCCTCGACCCCCACGACGCCGCCGTGCTGCGGTCGCTGTGCCTGCACCACCTGCTGCTGGCCGACGTGGCCACCCGCCGCGACCTCGACGACCCGGCCACGGTCGAGGCGGTGGCGACGACGCTGGGCGACCGCGAGGTGCTGGAGCTGCTGGCGGCGCTGACCGAGGCCGACTCGCTGGCCACCGGCCCGGCGGCCTGGAGCGACTGGAAGGCCGGTCTCGTGCGGGTACTCGTGGCCCGCGTCGACCACGTCTTCGGCGGCGGGGCGGTGGCCGAGGTGGCCGACGAGTTCCCGACCGCGGCCCAGCGCGAGCGTCTGCTGGCCGGCGTGCAGGCCGTCGAGACCGACGGCGAGCGGCTCACCGTCATCACGCCCGACCGGCCCGGCGTGTTCGCCCGGGTGGCCGGCGTGCTGGCGCTCCACGGCCTGGACGTGGTCGAGGCCGCGGCGGCGGGCGAGGCCGGCTGGGCGATCGAGGTGTTCACGGTGGCGTCGAGCTTCGGGCCGACGTTCTCGTGGGAGAAGGTCGAGCGTGACGTGGAACGGGGACTGGCCGGCGGCCTCGCCATCCGGGCCCGGCTGGCCGACCGGGCCCGCACCTACGGGCGCCGGCACCGGCGCTACGAGCACGACGTCGAGCCCGAGGTGCGGTTCGACCTGACGGCCTCGGCCGAGACGACCGTGGTCGAGGTCCACTGCCCCGACGGGCTGGGCGTGCTCTACCGGATCACCAGCGCGCTGGCCGATCTCGACCTCGACATCGTCGGCGCCAAGGTCCAGACCCTGGGCGCCCAGGTGGTCGACTCGTTCTTCGTGCGGGGCGCCGACGGCGCCAAGGTCACGGACCCCGTTGTGCTGGCCGAGGCGGAGAGAGCGCTCCTGCACGCATTGTCGTCGCCCGGCTGACGCGGTCGGTCGCGGCCGCTGCCGCGTCGTGGTGGTGGTCGCACTGGAGCCCGTTCTCGTCGACGCCCGCGAACCGCCCGCAGGGCGTGTCGACGATCCACACGTGGACCATCGGCGGGGTGACGACGAGCGTGCCACGTTCGCAGACGCCGTTCACGGCCAGGCCGATGACCCGGAAGTTGCCGTCGAAGCACAGGTTGTCGTGGACGTGCCAGCCGGGGAACCAGGCGATGTCAGGCGGGATCGTGCTCAGCGTGACGCCCGGCGTGAGCATGTACATGGCCGCCTCGAGCACCGGCGCGTCCTCGGTGGTGCGGAACACGAGCGACTCCGGCGTGGCGGGGTCGAGGATCCGGGGATCGGAGATGCGCGACAGGCTGATCCAGTGCTGGTACTGGCCGACCTCGGTGCCGTCGAAGATCCAGACGTAGCCGAGCAACGGCAGGATGGCGACGTTCTCGTAGGCCCGTAGGGCGGCGGTGGTGTCGTCGATCATCCGCCGGGCGAACGCCACCTGCTCGGGCGTCCAGTCGTCCTCGAACCCGTCGTCGGGCGGCTCGGGCGGCACGCTGGGGTCGGTCGGGTCGTGCGGGTGCGGGTCGGGACCGCCCGGATCGTGGCCGCCCGGATCGTGGGGCCCGGGGTCGTGGCCCGGAGCGCCGGGATCGTGACCGCCCGGGGCGCCCGCGTGCTCCCCGGGGTGGTCGCCGCCCGAGCCCGATCCCGAGCCGGTGCGATGGCCGTGCCCGCCGGAGGCCGCGTGCCCGCCGGTGGTGCCGTGCCCGGCGCCCGTGGCGCCGTGGCCCGGGCCCGACATCGCGGTCCCGTGGCCCGCCGCATCGTGGTCGGTCCCGCCGACGTCGCCGTGGCCGGTCCCGCCGACGTCGCCGTGGTCCCCGTCGTGCTCGTTGTCGTGCGACGACATGTCGTGCGCGGCGGCCTCCTCGTCGTCGCCAGAGCGTGTGCCGGACGGGGAGCCGGCCGTCATCAGCACGCCGATCACGAGAACGGCGACAGCGCCGACGGCGATCGCCCCGATGACACGCGCGTCGCCCCCGTCGCCGAGGCGCCGGACTCGGGCCGCGACCGCCAACGCCGCCCCCAGCGCGGCGAGGCCGACCGCCACCGCGACGAGCGGCCCGATCGTGCCGGCGCCGGTCTGTGGCAGCGTGCCCCTGGCCGACGTGGTGCGGGCGGCCGCGGTCGTCGTCGTGGCGGCCCCGGTGGCGGCCGGTGCGGCGGGGCCCTCGAGGTAGCCGGCGTCCACCAGCAGGGTGGCCGCCAGGAAGTCGGACGACCGCTGCACGATGTCGCGACGCCGGGTGGTGGCGATGTCGAAGGCGCCGGCATAGCCGAACGCCTCGCAGTGGGCGCCGATCCGGGCCGCCCGGGCGCACGACCACTCGGCCAGGTGCAGCGGCGCCCGGGTGTCGTCGCCGTGGAGCGACAGCACCGGCGGCTCCCCGGCGTCGGGCCTGCCGAGGTCGACGGACGAGATGCCGATGGCCGCGCCGACCGGCGACGCTCCCGACCGGCCCATCTGGCCCGGCAGGTGGGCGAGGGCGAGGGCGGCCGACCCGCCGGCCTCGGCCCCGCCGATCGCCACCGCCCCGGGGTCGATGCGGTACTCGGCGGCGTTCTCCCGCAGCCACGCGACCGCGGCGGCGCCGTCGTCGTGGGCGTCGAGCAGCGCGGCGGTGACGCCGGCGGCGTCGGTGGTCGGGCAGCAGTTCAGGCCGGGGCGGGCCCGGTAGTCGACCGTCACGGCCACGTAGCCCCGCCGTGCGAACGCGTCGGCGTAGGCGGCCATGTCGTCGCGGCTGCGGCCGTCGAACCAGCCGCCGGGCAGCCACGCCACCACCGGGCGCTGGGCCGCGGTGTCGCCGGCGGGCTCGTAGATGTCGAGCCGGAGGCCTCCACCGAACGCGACGTCGCGGGTGACGGTCACGTCCTCGAACACCGGCTCGCGATAGCGCTCGCCGCCGCCCGGGGGTGCCGGGGCCACGAAGGCGAGCGGCGCTGTGCCCGTCCGGCCGCGGTCGAAGTCCCGGACCGCGACCTCGCAGCCCGGGGCGGCGCGGCAGTCGACAGCGGTGCCGTCGTCGGCCGTGAACGTGGCGGCGACGCCGATCGTCTCCGGCCCGAACGTGCCGTCCGCGCCCACCTCGGCCGCGATCCGGGTCTCGGGGTCGCACCGGAACGGCTGCCCGGCCGCACAGAGGGCGGCCTCGGCGAAGCCATCGGCCGCCAACCCCGTGGCCGACACCGTGATCGACGCGGGGTCGGGTAGCGGCCCGCCGGGCGTCACGGTCACGGCCGGGCCGGGCGCCAGCGGGCCGTCGGGCCGGAACGCCAGCTCCGCCCGGCCCGCCCGTGCCGACCACGGCGACCCGGTCGGCGTGGCCACGAGCGCGCAGGGTCCTTCTGCGCGGCAGTCGACACGGCCGAGCTCGGTGTCGAGGAGCGCCCGCACCCGCGCGGTCGTCGAGAACGTCCCGTCAGGCGGAACCTCGCTGAAGTCGATCCACTGGCATCCGTGAGCCGGCACGTCGGGGGCGCACTGGTACAGCTCGACCCAGCCCGACGCGCCGAAACCCGAGCCGGTCACGGTCACCTGCTGGTCGTCCACGAGGTCGGCGGACGGCTCGATCGAGAGCGCGGGCGGCGTGACGACGGTGTCGGGGTCGAACGCGATCGGGGCGGTCCCGGACTTGCCGGCGACGTAGGCGCCCCGCGGGCTGGCGACGATCACGCAGGCGCCCAGCTCCCGGCAGTCGACCGGACCGGCGTCGCCGTCGATGACGGCCTGCACCGGCATCTCGACCGAGCCGGCGCCGCCGGTGACGGTGAGCCCCCGGCCGTCGAACGCGTTGCAGGTGTCGAGCGCGGCCGCGGGGCACGCGAACACCACCGCTTCCTCGGACCAGACCATGCCACTGACGCCCACCGTGACGGACTGGCCGTCGGTCAACCCCGTGTCGGGCGTGACGGTGACCTCCGCCGGCGGCGCGAGCGGCCCGTCCGCGACGAAGGCGAGCGCCGCTTCGGCCGCGGGGGAGAAGTCCTGGGCGGCGAGCACGGCGATGCCGCAGGCCGACGCCCGGCAGTCGACCGGACCGGGCTGGAAGAGGTCCAGCAGTGCGTCGACGTGCACCGTCACGGTGGCGGTGCCGTCGGTGCCGGCGGTGCCGGCCGCCAGGTCGTCGATGTCGCACGACTCGAACGCGTCGGCGACGGGCGAGGTGCACTGGGTCGCGTAGAAGCGGCCGCCGGGCGCCAGGCCCGCCACGGTGAGCGTCACCTCGTCGCCATCGACCAGGTCGTGGTCGGGCGAGACCTGGGCGGTGATGCCGGCCTCCTGGGCGCCCGCCGGTGCCGCGCTGAGCGCGACTCCCACAACGCAGGCGGCCAGCAGTGCGAGCCAGCCAGGACCGTGCCGCCGTACCATCGTTCCCCCCAGTGGCCCGCCACGCGGGCACATTGCCGTGACTCTATGCACTGAACGCCAGGGGCGCTCCCCAGGTTGACGCCCCAGGTGGCGAAGACGTTCCCGGTTAACGTCGGCACGGTGAACCGCCGGCTCCCCCCGACCCGCCAGGACCTGATCCGCTGGGCCGAGGCCCTGTCCGGCATCGCCCGTACGGGGCTGGGTTTCACACAGAGCCTCTACGAGCGGGAGCGCTTCGACGAGGTGCTGGCCGTCGCCGGCGACATCCGGGCCGCGGCCCAGGCCGAGGAGGGCTTCGACGCCGAGCACTTCGTCGACGAGTGGATGAAGGGTGTCGGCCAGGGCGTGGCCGGCTACGTCACGCCCAAGGTGGCGGTGGGGGCAGTGGTCTACAACGACGACCGGGAGATCCTTCTCGTCCAGCGGGCGGACAGCGGGATCTGGCTGTACCCGACCGGCTGGGCGGACGTCGGGTACTCGGCCAGCGAGATCGCGGTCAAGGAGGTCCACGAGGAGACCGGCATCGAGTGCCGGCCCGACCGGCTGCTGGCGCTGCTGGACGGCCTCCGCCTCGGCTTCACGACCGTGCCGCTCTACAGCCTGGTGTTCCTGTGCAAGGCCACCGGAGGCGACCTGACGGCCCACCCGCTCGAGACCCGCGACGTCGGCTGGTTCCCCCGCGACGCGATGCCCCATCCCCTCGCCGGCGCCAACCAGTGGCTGGCCCACGCCAACCGGGCCATCGACGGCGAGGACGTCGGCGTCCTCTACGACGAGCCCCGGTCCCGCCCGTGGGCGGACGAGCCGGCGGAGACGCCGGATCAGTAGGCGCTTCCGGCCACCGCGAACCGCAGGTAGCCCCAGGCCGCGCTGCCCAGCATCGCGACCTTGGTGGCGTGGCCCCGGGCCGGGGTCGCCAGCTTCTCCTCCTTGGTGCGATGCCACAGGCCGTCGAGCACCTCGTCCCACCGGGCGAGCCCGGCGCGGGCGACCATGCAGTTGAGCGCCGCCTCCACCCGGTAGCCGGCCACGTCGGGCGGCGCGAGCCGCTCGAACAGGCTGCGGTGGAGCGCCCGCTGGCCGGTGAGGACCGGCAGCAGGGCGGCCATGCGGTTGACGACCGGCCCCCGGTCGAACGAGCCGCACGCCATGTCGGCGGCGCCGGACGCCACGGCGCCCGCCAGTCGGTCGACGTGGTCGGGCCGCAGGCCCACCAGGTCACCATCCAGGAAAACCAGCAGCGACGCGTCCGGGACCGCGGCCACGCCCGCCCGCAAGGCCTCGCCCTTGCCCGGCACCGGCTCCCGGATCACACGCGCGCCGTGGGCGGCGGCCACCGGCCCCGTGCCGTCGGTCGAGGCGTTGTCGACCACCACGACCTCGTCGACCAGGCAGGCGTCGAGGGCGGCGTAGACCACTGCGCCGACGGTCGCCGCTTCGTTCCAGGCCGGGATGACGGCCGCCGTGCGCCCCATGCGGTCTGGAACCCTAGAGGCTGCGCCGATCGGCGCAGCCGTGGCCCAGCGGCCCGGCGCCGAAGGCGCCAAGAGCGGAGGCACAGCGTCGTTTGACCTTCGGCGGCGGAGCCGCCGAATACGCAGCGGTGCACCTATCCGCCGACCAACATGAGGCCATGACCAACAGGCATCTGGTGGTGGTGGGGCCCATGGCCGTGGGCAAGTCCACGGTGGGCGAGGCGCTGGCCGGGCGGACCGGACGGCCTCTGCGGGACAGCGACGACGACCTGGCCGAGGCGGAGGGGCTGACCGGCCGCCAGCTCGCCCGGGCCAAGGGCGTCGAGGCGCTGCACCGGTGGGAGGTCGAGCACCTGCGCCGCTCGCTGCAGGCGACGATGCCGTCGGTGATCGCCGCCGCGGCCAGCGTCGTCGACGACCCCGGGTGCCGCGACGCCCTGCGGGGCGACGGCGTCTTCGTGCTGTCGCTGACCGCGCCGCCGGAGGTCCTGGCCGCCCGCCTCGCCGCCGACGACAGCGGCGAGCGGCGGGAGATCGCCGGGGCGGCCCCCGATCGGAGCGCCCGTTTCCGCGAGGTGGCCGACGTCGAGATCGACGCCTCGGGCGACGACAAGTCCGTCTGCATCGCTGCCGCCCTCGCCGCCCTGCCGACCGAGCTTCCGGGCGGGCGGGTGTCGCACATCGGTGTGTGCGTCACCGACCTCGAGCGGTCGTTGCGCTTCTGGCGCGACGGCCTCGGCTTCACGCTCACGCACGCGTTCGACGTGGGCCCCGAGTTCGGACGGCTGATGGAGCTGGAGGGTGTGGCGCTGCGGTCGCAGTTCCTGCGCCGCGACGGCGTCACCGTCGAGCTGTTGCACTTCACGTCCCCGCCGTCCGAGGGCGACGGGGCCCGCCGGCCGGTGAACAAGCCGGGCCTCACCCACCTGTCGGTGCGGGTCGCCGACGTCGATGCGGCGGCCGCCCGGGTCGCCCAGACCGGCGGATCGGTGCTCGACGCCACGCGCACGACCTTCGGTGAGGGCGCCGGGCTGACGGACTTCGTGTACTGCACCGACCCGGACGGGACACGGGTCGAGCTGATGCGGATTCCTGAGGGCGGGTGAAGCGCGCTACGGTCGTTTATGACGGTCCGTCAGATTGTGGCGAGGGGCCCTCTCGGGGCCCGACGACAGGGGGAAGACGTGCGCAGGACCTGGTGGCGCCTACTCGCAATCCTTGCGGTGCTCGCGGTCGCTGCCGCGGCCTGCGGCTCGGACCGCGGGGACGACCCGAGCGCGGACGCGGACGAGGGCGGCGGCAGCGCCAGCGCGCCCGCCGACGAGGAAGCCAGCGGTGGCGGGGACGTGAAGTTCGGCACGCTCGACTCGCCGTGCGGCGAGGGCGAGGCCGCCGGTGCGACCGACCAGGGCGTCACCGACGACCAGATCGTCATCGGCTACGGCGACGACGCCGGCTTCGAGCTGTCGCCCGGCCTCAGCCACGAGACATCCGACGCCATCGAGGCGATGATCGCCTGGTGCAACGAGCAGGGCGGCATCAACGGCCGCGAGGTCGTCGGCAACTACTACGACGCCGCCATCACGAACGTCGTCAACGCCGTGACCGAGGCGTGCGGCGAGGTGTTCATGCTGGTCGGCACCGCGTGGGCCAGCGACATCAACCAGGAGGAGACCCGCATCGGCTGCGGCCTGCCGGCGGTCCCCACCTACGCGGTGAGCGCCGACTTCGCCAACGCACCGCTGGCGGTCCAGCCGGTCCCCAACCCGGCCGACGTCTTCGCTGCCGGCAGCGCCGGCCAACTTGCCGAGCTGTACCCCGACGAGGTCAAGAGCTCGTCGGTCATGTTCGGCAACTTCGCGGCGACCATCGACACCAAGGACAAGGTCGTCCAGGCCTACCCCGAGTTCGGGTGGGAGTTCCTCGACTGCCCCCAGGAGTACGACATCCTCGGCGTGCCCGACTGGAAGCCCTTCGCCCAGAAGCTCAGCGACTGCGGGGCCGAGGTCGTCTACTACTCGGGCCAGGCCTTCCCGAACCTGCAGAACATGCTCGACGACTCCGCCCAGCTGGACTACGAGCCGATCTGGGTCACCGACTCCAACAACTACCTGCAGTCCTTCGCCGACTGGAACACGGGCGGAAACGGCGACCGGGTGCACATCCGCTCGGCGTTCGTGCCGTTCGAGTACGCGGAGGACGGCTCGGCCACGCAGCAGTACGTCGACATCGTGACCGAGAACGGCGGCGACATCAGCCAGCTCGGCCAGCAGGCGACGTCCGCCTTCCTGCTGTGGGCCACGGCGGCCAAGGAGTGCGAGGAGCTGACTCGGGACTGCGTCCTCGACGAGCTGCACCAGATCACCAGCTGGGACGCCGGCGGTATGCACGCCGAGTCCAACCCGGGCGAGAACCTGCCACCCGAGTGCTCGCTCCTGCTCAAACTGGACGGCACCGAGTGGACCCAGGTCTACCCCGAGGAGCCCGGCGAGTTCGCGTGCGACCCCGAAGGCAGCTTCGAGCTGTCGGGGCGGGTGGTGGACCAGGCCCAGCTGGGCGAGGACCGGGTGTCGACCAAGTACGCCCCATGATCCGCGAGCTCTAGTGGACACGTTCCTGCAGTACACCGTTCTCGGCCTCGTCATCGGCGGCGTCTATGGGATCGCCGCGTCGGGCCTCGTCGTCACCTACACCACGTCGGGCATCTTCAACTTCGCCCACGGGGCCGTGGCCATGCTGGCGGCGTTCACGTACTGGCAGCTGCGCTTCGGCTGGGGCTGGCCGACGCCCATCGCCCTGGTGATCGTGCTGGGCGTGCTGGCGCCCGTCCTCGGGGCCCTGCTGTACGGGGTGGTGATGCGGGGCCTGCGGGGCACGTCGGAAGTGACCCGCATCGTGGTGCCGGTGAGCGTGATGCTCGGTTTCCTGGCTCTCAGCGTCTGGATCTGGGACCCGACGCCGAGCGAGCCCCGGTTGTTCCTCATGTTCTTCGGGGCGTCCAACACGGTGAGCGTCCTGGGCGTGAACCTCGCGTGGCACGAGATCGCCGCCCTGGTCATCGCGGTGATCGTCGCGCTGTCGCTGCGGCTGCTGCTGTACCGGTCACGCACGGGCGTGGCCATGCGGGCCGTGGTCGACGACCCCGACCTGCTGGAGCTGAACGCCGGGAAGCCCGAGCGGGTGGCGATGGCGTCGTGGGCGCTCGGCGCCTTCCTGGCCGCCCTGGCCGGCGTGCTCATCACCCCCATCCAGGGGTCGGCCATGAGCGCCAACGCCCTCACGCTGCTGGTGATCGACGCCTTCGCGGCGGCGATGTTCGGCCGGCTGCGCAGCGTCCCCCGCACCTTCGTGGGCGCGCTGGTGCTGGGGCTGGCCGGCAGCTACATCGTCGGCTACTTCCCGGCGGACCGCTGGACCTGGGCTGGGAACTTCCGGCTGTCGCTGCCGATGATCGCCCTGTTCGTCGTGCTGTTGTTCCTACCCCAGGACCGGTTGCGGGGAGCCACCGTCGCCCGGACTCGGGAGCGGTTCCGGCTGCCGTCGATCCGGACCGCGGTCGTCGCGGCGGTGGTGCTGGTGGCGGGGATGTGGCTGCTGCGGTCCATCCTCGCCCCGACGGCGATCAACGACATGGCGTTCGCCATGACCGCGGCGCTGATCGCGCTGTCGCTGGTGCTGCTCACGGGCTACGCCGGCGAGATCAACATGGCCGTGCTGTCCTTCGGCGCCATCGGGGCGATCATCGTCCACCACTTCGGGGTCGTCGGCAGCGGCCGCGACGCCCGCTCGACGATCGGCGGCTATGTGCTGGCCGCGGTGGTCTGCGCGCTCGTGGGGGCGCTGGTGGCGCTGCCGTCGCTGCGGCTGCGCGGCCTCTACCTGGCCCTGTCGACCTTCGCGTTCGGCGTGTTCGTCACGAACATGATCCTGCGGGAGATCACCGAGCGGAAGCTGCCGTTGATCCACACCCGGTTCAGCATCTTCCCGAGCGGCACGCTGCCGGTGGCGCGGCCGAAGTTCGGGCCGTTCGACCTCCGCCCGATGGGGTCGTTCCTCATGTTCGTGACCGTGCTGTTCGCCGTGCTCGGCGTCGCGCTCGTGGCCCTGCGTCACTCGGGCTACGGCCGCCGGCTCACCGCCATGAAGGACAGCCCGGCCGCCTCCGCCACTCTGGGCCAGAGCCTGGTGTCGCTGAAGCTGTCGGTCTTCATGCTGTCGGCCGCCATGGCCGGCGTCGGTGGCGCCCTGATGGTCTCCCAGATCGGGTCGGCCAACATCGACCGCTTCGACATCTTCCTCAGCCTGTCGCTGCTGATGCTCACCGTCGTGGGCGGCATCGGCTACGTCAGCGGCGCGCTGGTAGGCGGCCTGCTGTTCGGCATCTTCTTCGTCGCCCTGCAGAACACGTTCGACAAGCTCGGCGCGGACCACACCGACCTCGAGGGCCTGTTCGACTTCCTGGCCCGGCTGATGACCGTGACGCCGGCGCTGCTGGGCGTCAGCATCGGCCGCAACCCGACCGGCGTGGTCGAGCGGATCATGGTCGACTGGGCCACGCTGCGCCGGGCCCGGCCCGTGCTGGTGGCCGGCGCCGGCGTGTTCGGAATCGCCTACTTGCTGGCCCGCAACGAGGCCATCAGCAACTGGTGGCTGGTGACTGTCGGCGTCGTGGTGGCGCTGGTCATGCCGCTCGCGGCCAAGCGGCTGGTGCCGCCGGCCGAGCCCGCCGAGGCCGGGGCCGGCGGCGAGCTGCCGCTGGAGCTGGTGGGCATCGAGCGGCCCTACACCGAGGCCGACCGGGTCATGCTCGACGCCGCGCTGGGCCTGCCGGCCGACGGGCGCGACCGGGTCGACGCGGGGAGGAGCTGACGGTGGCCCACCTCGAAGCCAACGGCGTCTCGGTCCGCTTCGGCGGCAAGGCGGCGCTCACCGACACGACCGTGACCGTTGAGCGGGGCACGGTCACCGGGCTCATCGGCCCCAACGGCGCCGGCAAGACCACGCTGTTCAACGTGGTGTGCGGGCTGCTCAGCCCCCAGGCCGGCGAGGTCGTGCTCGACGGGCGCGACATCACCCACGCCGCGCCCCACCGCCGGGCCCGGGCCGGGCTGGCCCGGACGTTCCAGCGGCTGGAGCTGTTCACCTCGCTGACAGTCCGGGACAACGTGCGGGTGGCGGGGGACATCCGAAGCCGCTGGGGCGCCGGCCGGCGGCGGCGGGGCCGCGACACGGGCGGGGAGGCCGACCGCGTCCTCGAGCTCACCGGCCTGTCCGAACTGGCGCACCGCGAGGTGTCCGAGATCCCGACCGGCCAGGCCCGGGTGGTGGAGGTGGCGCGAGCGCTGATGACCCGACCGACCGCGCTGCTGCTCGACGAGCCGGCCGCGGGCCAGACCGAAGCGGAGACCGTCTCCTTCGGCGGGCTGCTGCGGCGGCTGGCGGCCGACGGCCTGGCCGTCTGCCTGGTGGAGCACGACATGTCGCTGGTCATGGACGTGTGCGAGACCGTCCACGTCCTCGACTACGGGCGCACCATCGCCGTGGGCCCGCCCGCCGAGGTCCGGGTCGACCCGGCCGTGGTCGAGGCCTACCTCGGCACGCCCGAGGGCGTGGAGGGCGTGGCGTAATGGCCATCGTGGACGGCTCCCCGCCGCTGGAGCTGGTCGGGGTCCGGGCCGCGTACGGCGGCATCGAAGTGCTGCACGGGGTCGACCTCGCCGTGCCGGCGGGCGCGGTCGTGGCGCTGCTGGGGGCGAACGGGGCCGGTAAGTCCACGCTGGTGAAGGTGGCCTCGGGCCTGCTACCGCCCACGGCCGGTGCCGTCCGGGTGGCGGGCACCGACGTGACCGGGGCGCCGCCCCACGACCTGGCCCGCATCGGGCTGTGCACGATCCCCGAGGGGCGGGGCGTGTTCCCCAACCTGACGGTGCGGGAGAACCTGTGGATGGCGACCCAGGCGGGGGGCACGCTGGCGGCGATCGAGGAGGCGGCGTACGCCCGCTTCCCCCGCCTCGGCGAGCGGCGGACCCAGCTGGCGGGCACGCTGTCAGGCGGCGAGCAGCAGATGCTCGCCCTGTCGCGGGCGCTGGTGACCGATCCGGCGGTCCTGCTGCTGGACGAGCTGTCGATGGGGCTGGCGCCCATCCTCGTGCAGCGGCTGTACGAGACCGTGGCCCAGGTGGCGAGCGAGGGCATCTCGATCCTGGTGGTCGAGCAGTTCGCCCAGGCGGTGCTCGGCATCGCCGACCGGGCCGCGATCATGGTGAACGGCGAGATCACGCGGGTCGGTTCGCCCGCCGAGCTGCAGTCCGAGCTGTCGAGTGCGTACCTGGGTGGATGAGGAGCAGGGCATGAACGATCGCATCGAGCGCCTGCGGGCCGAGGCGGCCGAGCTCAAGGTCGGCAAGGAGACGGCCTCCCGCGACGGCCTGTACCAGGTCGCGGGCGCGGTGGCGATGGGCGTGGGCGCCGCGGTGGCGCTGACCGCCTACTGGACGTCGCTGGGCAAGTCCGACTCGCGGGACATCGACTCGCTGATGATCCTGGCGATCGCCATGCTCGCGCTGGCCGTCGTGGGGGCCGCGGTGTTCCTGCGCTACTCGCTGGCCCGGTTTCTCCGGTTCTGGCTGTTGCGCCAGCTCTACGAGGGCCAGGCCCACCTGGATCAGCTCGTGGCCAGCATCGACCGCAACGGCGACCCGGCATCGGTCCGGCGTTCGTTCGTCCCGGAATCCGACGCGTACGAACGCCGGAACATGACGGTCGGCGCCGAGGGACCCGAGCAGGAGCTGTAGACCACATGGCCGTCGTCGACGCCACGGCGCACCCCGTCGCGCTGCACCGCCAGCCGCTCATGCCCGACCTGCTGCTGGCGGCGCTGAACCGCAACCCCGACAAGCCGGCCGTGTACCTCGGCGACACCGTCCTCACCGCCCGGCAGGTCCGGGACGAGATCAGCACCTACGTCCAGGCGCTGGAGTCAAAGGGCCTCAGCAGGGGCAGCCCGGTGGCGGTCCTGGCCCTCAACCGGCCCGAGGTCCTGTTCAACATGGGCGCCGGCATGGTGCTCGGCTGCCGGACCACGCCGCTGCACCCCCTCGGATCGGTCGACGACCAGGCCTACGTGCTCGAGGACGCCGGCATCGAGACGCTCGTGTTCGACCCCGAGTTCTTCGGCGAGCGGGCCGCGGCGCTGGCCGAGCGGGTCCCCGGGCTGAAGAACCTGCTGGCGTTCGGGCCGAGCGAGGTGGGCGACGACTACATCGCCCTGGCGGCCGGCTTCGCGCCCCGGGTGCTGACCGCACCCGACGCCGACGCCGACGACATCCCCGGCCTGGCCTACACCGGCGGCACCACCGGCCAGCCCAAGGGCGTCATGGGCAGCTACCGGTCGGGCGCCGCGATGACCCAGATCCAGATGACCGAGTGGGAGTGGCCGCACGAGCCCCGGTTCCTCATGTGCACCCCGCTCAGCCACGCCGGCGCGGCGTTCTTCGTGCCGGTGCTGCTGCTCGGGGGGTCGCTGGTCGTCGTGCCGTACTTCGAGCCCGGGCTCGTGCTGGAGACCATCGAGCGGGAGAAGATCACCGCCACGATGCTGGTCCCCACGATGCTCTACGCGCTGATGGACCACCCGGACTTCGCCACCCGGGACCTGTCCAGCCTGGAGACCGTGTACTACGGCGCCTCGGCCATCTCGCCGACCCGGCTGCGGGAGGCCATCGGCAAGCTCGGGCCGATCTTCTTCCAGTACTACGGGCAGGCCGAGGCGCCGATGACGATCTGCGTCCTGCGCAAGGACGAGCACGACGTCGACGACCTCGACCGCCTCGCCGCGTGCGGCCGGCCGGTCCCGTGGATCCACGTCAAGCTGCTGGACGACGACCTGAACGAGGTGCCGCGGGGCGAGCCCGGCGAGATCTGCGTGCGCGGCCCGCTCGTGATGCGCGGCTACTGGCACAAGCCCGAGCAGACGGCGGAGGCCCTGGCCGGCGGCTGGCTGCACACCGGCGACATCGCCCGCGAGGACGAGGACGGCTTCTACACCATCGTCGACCGCAAGAAGGACATGGTGGTGACCGGCGGGTTCAACGTGTTCCCCCGCGAGGTCGAGGACGTCATCTCCGGCCACCCGGCCGTCGCCGCGGTGGCGGTCATCGGCGTCCCGGACGAGCGCTGGGGCGAGGCGGTCAAGGCCGTCGTCGTCATCCGCCCGGGCGAGACCGTCGGGGCCGACGAACTGATCGCCCGGGTGAAGGAGGCCAAGGGCTCGGTCCAGGCCCCCAAGACGGTCGACTTCGTCGACGAGATCCCCCTGTCGCCGCTGGGCAAGCCGGACAAGAAGGCCCTGCGGGCGCAGTATCCCTGACCCCACCCTCGCGCGCTCAGGGGGGGAACGGCGTGCCCCCGTGGATCGTCATGGCGACGTGGGACGACGACGGGTCCTCGAGGACCCCGGACAGCGGGCCGTCGAGCAGGCACAGGTCGGCGGGGGCGCCGACCGTGACCCGGCGGATCAGGCCGCCGGGGGCTTCGGGTCGGGTGAGGAACAGGGCCAGCGCCCGCTCGGGGGAGATCGCCTCCCGCACCCCGAGCGGGGCGCCCTCGGACGTGCGGCGCTCGATCGCCGTGGCGATGGCCCGCCACGGGTCCGGGTGGCCGAACGGCGCGTCGGTGCCGCCGCCGACGGCGATACCGGCCTCGATCAGGCTGCGGCACGGGTACAGGTGGGGCAGGTCGCCGGGGTGGACCTCGGCCAGGTAGCGGTCACCCCGCTCCAGCACGAACCCCGGCTGCGTCACCACCGCCAGGCCCCGGGACGCCACCCGGGACCGCAGGTCGGGTGGCACCACCGACCCGTGCTCGACCCGGTCGCCGGGCATCACGCCGGCCTCGTCCCACGCCGCCAGCGCCGCGCTCAGGCCGGGCCGTGTCACGCAGTGGACGGCCACCGGCCGCCCGGCGTCGTGGGCGGCCACGATCCAGCGGACCAGGTCGCGGTGGTCGGGCGGGGCGTAGTCGGCCCACACGATCTTGACCGGGCCCCGGGCCAGCGGCGTCGGCAGGTCGGCCAGGGCCAGGCGGGGTCCGCCGGTCACCATGACCTGCTGGGGGAGCGCACCCCGGGCCGCGGCCGCCGCCACCGGCTCCAAGTCGTCGGCGTGGACGGAGGGGGTGGCGTCCGTGACGCCGGTGACGCCGTAGCGGGACAGCCGGCGTCCCACCGTCGCCAGGTCCGGCTCGGGCAGCGGTGGGACCCGGTCGGCCAGCCAGCGCTCGAGTCCCCGCAGCCGCCCGGTGGCCTCGCCGGCCCCGTCCCGCTCGACCCCGCGCCGGTCGGCGCCCGCCACCGCATCGACCGTGTCGCCCGGCCCGTCGAGGCCGACGGCCGCCAGCGCGGGGGAGTTCAGCACCCACTCGGACCCGGTCCGGTGCTGGACCCGCACCGGCCGCTTCGCGACCAGGGCGTCGAGCCGCCAGCGGTCGAGCTGGCCGGTGACCGACTCGTGGTAGCCGATGGCCCGCAGCCACTCGCCGGTGCCGAGCGCGTCGTCGGCGTGGCGCAGCGCGGCGACGAACGCGTCGTCGTCGTTGACCACCGGCGGTCCCACCCACGGCGCCTGCTCCGCCGCGGCCAGGGCCACCAGGTGGATGTGGTGGTCGTGGAGCCCGGGCAGCAGCGCGCCCCGCCGGCCGTCGACGACCTCGTCGCCCGGCCCGGGAAGGAGCGGGCGGTCGATGGCGGCCACCATGCCCTGCGAGACGCGCACGTCGACGAGGCGTCCCTCGACGACGACATCACGTAGCAGCAGATCAGGCACGGTGTTCCCCCCGGTCCGCCCTCGGGCCAGGAGCGTAGTTTCGGCCTGGGCACCCGGTGGACACGCCCCTATGGCGAGCGGTTTCCCCTGGCAGCGCTCCACGTCGTGGTCGAGCGCGCGTGTAGCGGGTAGCCGTCCGACATACTGGACGACCGGGGTGGCGGCTGAGGGAGGTCATTGCCATGGACGCGCAGTGGGAGACGTCGACGTCGACGACCCCGGCGCGCCTGGCCGGCCGCTACGCGCTGGGCGAGCCCCTCGGGCGGGGGCGGTCGACCGTGTACCGGGCCACCGACACCCGGCTGGACCGGCGGGTGGCGGTCAAGCAGGTCGAGCTGGTCGCCGGCCAGGAGGACGCCCAGCGGGTACGCAGCCGGGCGCTGCGCGAGGCGCAGGCCGCGGCCCGGCTCAACAACCCGTGTGTCGTGACGGTGTTCGACGTGGTCGAGGAGGCCGGCTCGATCTGGCTCGTGATGGAGCTCGTCGACGCGCCCAGCCTCGCCCAGGTCGTCGTGGACGGCGGCCCGATGCCCCACGCCCGCGCCGCCCGGATCGGGCTCGACGTCCTCACCGCCCTCGAGGCCGCCCACGTGGTGGGCGTGGTCCACCGCGACGTCAAGCCGGCGAACGTCATGGTGCAGGACGGCGACCGGGCCAAGCTGACCGACTTCGGCGTGGCCACGATCCGGGACGACTCCCGGCTCACGGCGACCGGCCTGATCGTGGGCTCGCCGTCGTACATGTCGCCCGAGCAGGCCAAGGGGGCAGAGGTCGGCCCGCCGACCGACCTGTGGTCGCTGGGCGCCCTGCTGTACTTCGCCTCGGAGGGCGAGCCCCCGTTCCAGGCGGGCTCGGCGCTGGCGACGGCGTCGGCGGTGGTTCACGGCGAGCCGCGGCCGGCCCAGTACGTGGGCCCGCTGAGCGAGATCATCTCGAGACTGCTCACCAAGGAGCCGACAGCCCGCCCCAGCGCGGGGGAGATCCGTGCGGGCCTGTCCCGGGTGGCGCGGGGCGAGCGCTCCCGCCTGCACACCGCCCAGCTGCCGGCGGTCGCGCCCCCGCCCCCGGTGACGCGGGAGGCGGCGGACCCGACGCCCGAGGCGTTTCCCCCGGTGGCGGCGCCCGCGGCCGGCGGCACACCCGCGCCGCCCGAGCCCGAGGCGTTCCCGGCCGTGGCCGGGCAGCCGGAGCCGACGCCCGAGCCCGGGCAGCCGGAGCCGACGCCCGAGCCCGGGGCCCCGCCGGCCGTGCCGCAGCCGCCGGGCCCGGAGCCGGGGCCGGACGTGCCGCCGATCGTGCCGCAGCCGCCGGAGCCGACGCCCGGGCCCGGGGCCCCGCCGATCGTGCCGCAGCCGCCGGGCCCGGAGCCAGGCCCGGACGTGCCGCCGATCGTGCCCGAGCCGGAGGCGCCGCCGATCGTGCCCGGGCCCCAGCCCGATGTGCCGCCGGTGGTGCCGGAGCCGGACGTGCACCCGGTGGTCCCGCAGCCCGAGCCGCCGCCGGTGGCGCCGGACATCGGGCCCGAGGTGCCGCCGATCGTGCCCGAGCACGACCCCGTGGTGCCCGGCACCCCTCCGGAGGTGCCGCCCTCCCGCGCCGAGTCCGAGGCGCCGCCCACGCGGGCCCAGGGGGCCGTGGCCGCCGCCGCGGCTGCGGCGGCCGTCGGCGACACCCGGGCCGAGTTGCGGTGGGCGCAGACCGGGACGCAGCCGGCCGTGCCTCCCGCCGGCGACGTGCCGCGGCGGACGTACCGGCCGCGCGAGCGGCCCCGCTCGCGGCTCGTGCTGCTGGCCGTGGCCGCCGTCGTCGTTCTGCTGCTGGTCGTGGCGGTGTCCGCCGTCACCGGCGGCGACGGTGACGACGAGACCGGCGGCGGCGAGCCGACGTCCACCACCGCCGCGCCGGACGGTGCCGCCACCACCGCGCCGCCCGCGGCGGAGACCACCCCCACGACCGCCGCGCCCACGACGACCGCGCCGTCCCCGGCCGCGGGGGCGGTCCCGGCCGGGTGGACCGCCTACGCCGACCCGTCGGGGCGCTACAGCATCGCCCACCCGCCGGGCTGGTCTGTGGTGCCGGTGAGCAGCACGATCACCGACTTCCGGGATCCCGCCAACGGGTCGTACCTCCGGGTCGACTGGACCGACACGCCGGGAGCCGACCCCGCCCAGGCGTGGCGGGAGCTGGCCGTCGGGTTCGCCCGCACCCACGACAACTACCAGGAGCTGGGCATCGGTCCCACGACCTACCGCGACTACAACGCGGCCGTGTGGGAGTTCACGTATGGGTCCGGCACCACCGTGCACGCCACCAACCTCGGGTTCGTGACGGGCGGCCGGGGCTACGCCCTGCTGTTCCAGACCCCGGATGACATCTGGGCGTCGAGCCAGGGCCTCAACCAGCAGTTCCGCGACGCGTTCCGCCCCGTGCCGGCCTGACGACGAGTTGCGCGGTCGCCGTGACGGGCGACACCATTCGTCGCCATGCTGGGGTTGCAGGTGATCGGGGCGGGCTTCGGCCGCACGGGCACGTTGTCGTTGCGCCAGGCGCTCGACGACCTCGGGTTCGGGCCGACCTACCACGGGGAGGACCTCCTCCGCCACTGGTCCCACGTCACCAAGTGGCACCGCTTCGCCACCACCGGCCATGCCGACTGGGACGACCTGTTCGCCGGCTATGGCGCCGGCGTCGATTTCCCCGTGTCGTGCGCGTGGCGGGAGCTGGCGGCCCACTACCCCGACGCCAAGGTGGTCCTCAGCGTCCGGGACCCGGGCAGGTGGTGGGACAGCATGGACAACACGGTGTATCCCGCCCGCACGATGCTGCCGGCCTGGCTGCCCCGGGTGTTCCGCCCCACCCGTGAGTACCTGGAGATGACCGACATCCTCATCTGGGACGGCATGTTCCACGACCGCTTCCATGACCGGGACTACGCCATCGGCGTGTTCGAGCGCCACGTCGAGGCGGTCACGGCCTCGCTCCCGCCCGAGCGGCTGCTCGTGTTCGACGTGGCCGAGGGCTGGGAGCCGCTGTGCGCGTTCCTCGACGTGCCGGAGCCGTCCCACCCGTTCCCCCGGCTCAACGACACGGCCAAGATGCGCCGGTGGATCTCCAGCACCCGCGTCCTGACCCGGGTCGGGCCGCCCGCGGTGCTCGGGGCGACGGCCTATGGCGCCTGGCGGCTCACCGGCCGGCGGCGGCCTGCTCTCGCAGCACGTACTTGAGCACTTTGCCGGTGGCGTTGAGCGGCAGGGCGTCGACCACCTCGACCGAGCGCGGCACCTTGTAGTTGGCCATCTGCTCGCGGCACCAGGCGATCAGCTCGGCCGGGTCGACCGTGGCGCCCGCGCGGGGCACGACGTAGGCGCGTCCCACCTCACCGAGGCGGTGGTCGGGCACCCCGACGACCGCCACCTGCCCGACCGCGGGATGGGTGGCCATGATGTTCTCGATCTCGGCCGGGTAGGCGTTGAACCCGCCGACGACGAACATGTCCTTGGTCCGGTCGGTGATGCGCAGGTTGCCCGCCTCGTCGCGGACGCCCACGTCGCCGGTGCGGAGCCAGCCGTCCGCGTCGATCGCCTCGGCCGTCGCCCCCGGGTCCCCGAAGTAGCCGGCCATGACGTTGTAGCCCCGGACCAGCACCTCGCCGGGCTCGCCCGCGCCGACCTCCTTGCCGTCGCCGTCGACGAGCCGCACCTCCACGCCCGGGATCGGCCGGCCGGCGGTGCGGGCGATCGTCTCGGGGTCGTCGGTGTGGCGGCACATCGTGGCGATCCCGGTTGACTCGGTCAGCCCGTAGCCGGTGACGATCGTGCGGAACGTGAGCTCCGAGCGCATCCGCCGGATCATCTCGACCGGGACAGTGGCGGCGCCGGTCACCGCCAGCCGCAAGGTCGAGAGGTCGTAGCGGTCGAGCTCGGGGTGGTCGAGGATCGTCTGGTAGATCGCCGGCGCCCCGGGGAGCATCGTGATCCGCTCCTCGTCGACCCGGGCCATCACGCTCGGCACGTCGAACACCGGGTGGGGGACGATCGTCGCGCCCGTGATCACGCAGGCGAGGATCCCCGCGTTGAGCCCGAACGTGTGGAAGAACGGGTTCACGATCAGGTAGCGGTCGCCGGCCTGGAGCCCGACCACCTCGGCCCAGTCCGTGTAGGCCCGCACCGAGGCGCCATGTCGCAGCATGGCCCCCTTGGGCGCCCCCGTGGTGCCCGAGGTGAAGATGATCGTGGACACGTCGTCGGGCCGCAGCGCCCCCGCCCGCGCGGCCACGACAGCGGGGTCGACGGCGGCGCCGCCCGCCAGGAAGTCGGCCCAGGGGGTGGCGCCGGGCGGCACCGGCCCCGACAGGACCACCGTGGTCTCCAGCGACTCCGGGGCGCCGGCGTCGGCCAGCAGGGCGACGTAGTCGGTGTCGAGGAAGTCGGTGACGGTGATCAGCATCCGCGCCCCGGCCGTGCGCAGGACGTGCGCCGCCTCCCCGCCCTTGAACCGGGTGTTGACCGTGACCACCACGGCCCCGGCACGGAAGGCACCGAGTACGGCGATCACCCACGCCCCCGAGTTCGGCGCCCACAGCGCCACCCGGTCGCCCGGCTCGATCCCTGCGGCCACGTAGGCGCGGGCGGCGTCGTCGACCGCGGCGGCCAGCTCGGCGAAGCTCAGCCGCACGTCGCCGTCGACCAGCGCCTCCCGGTCGCCGTGGCGCGTGCCCGCCAACTCGACCGCTGCGGGGATGGTGCCTGCCTCGTTCTCGGCCATACCTGACAGCGTGTCAGATATGCCAGCGGAGCGCGGGCGCTAGGACGCGTCGCGCTTGCTCTTGCGGTTGAGGATGCCGTCGAGCACGAGCGCGCTGCCGATGGCCAGCAGCCACGAGTCCTTGGCCAGCGGGATGCCCTGCTGCGTCGGCTGGAGGCTGCCCTCCTCCCGCAGGCCCGGCGTCCGGAGGTACAGGCCGCCGAGCAGGCCGGCGAAGGTGGTGAGCGCGGCGCCGGCCACCGCCGTCGGCACGACCGGCGTCAGGAGCAGCGCGCCCACCGCGATCTCGCCGGTGGACAGCAGCTTGGTGAAGTCCTCCGGCGGCATGTCCTCGAACTGGGGATACGCCGTCTTGGCGAAGCCGTGGAGGCCCTCGGCCGTCTCGCTGTCCGCCGCCCGCTTCTGCAGGCCCGAGTTGAGGATGTACGCGCCGGTGATCAGCCGGACGGGGATGTGCCATGCCGCGAAGGCCATGGCGCCACGCTACCCAGCGGTGTCGGCGGCCAACAGAGGGGTCAATCGCCGGTCGAGCCGTCCACGCTCTCGCGGATGAGGTCGGCGTGGCCGTTGTGGCGGGCCGTCTCCTCGAGCATGTGCAGCATCACCCAGCGCAGCGTCGGCCGGTAGCCGCGCCGGGTCTTGTGGGCGGCCAGGGCCTCGGGGTCGCCGAGCCGGGCCACCGTGGCCCGGCTGCGCTCGCACGCCTCGGCGTAGAGCGCCAGCACCGCGGCGGGGTCCTCGTCCGGCGCGGTGTGGAAGTCCCAGTCGGGGTCGGCCTCCCAGTCGACGCTGGCCCACGGCTCGCGGGCATCCTCGCCGCCCATTGCCTCCTGGAACCACATGTCCTCGACCAGCGCCATGTGCTTGACCAGGCCGGCGAGGGTGAGCTCCGACGCCCCGAGCGTGGCCCGCCAGCCCGCGCCGTCGACGCCGCTGGCCTTGTTGACCAGCGTGGCCCGGTGGTAGTCGAGGTACTGGCTCAACATCGTGAGCTCGTCGGCGTCGTCGTCGGGACGTGTGCGCTCCACGGCGCCCGACGCTAGGGCGTGCCGGCGGCGACCGGGGTGAGATTCAGAACCGGTGGCGGGCCCACGCGTCCGCGACGAGGTCCCGGGGGTCGCCGTAGTCCCGCATCGGCACGCCTGCCACCAGCAGCTCGCTCCAGATGCGGTTGCACTCCAGGCGCACCAGGGACCGGCTGATGCCGAGGGACTCGGCAACCTGCTGGTGCGACGCCGGATGCCCGCCCGCGGCCAGCGGCGCCACGTAGGAGTCGAGGATGCGGCGCTGCCGGTCGGTCAGGCGGGGGCGGGCACCGGTCGGCGGTTCGGGGCTGTCGGGCTCACCGACCGCCACGACGCGGGTCGGGTTGCCCGCCGAGTTGACCGTGACCGCCAGCTCGTACGTGAACGTGCCGGTGACCAGCACGTCGAACGTCCGCTCGGGTGGGGCGTGCCAGTGCCCGGGCGGGACCGTGAGGAGGGCCCGGCCGTCGACCCGGACGTCGAACGCGAGCGTGTCGTGCAGATTCTCGACCACGACCCGGCCGTCCATGGCGAAGGCCCGGCCCGCCAGCTTGGGCACGACGTCGTCGTACACGGGGGCGTGGCCGATGCGCAGGTGGGCGGTCGGCTCCCGCCCGAACGTGACCGGGCGGTCCGCGGCGATGACCCGCACCTCCCTCTCGCTCGCGATGGTGCCGGCAGCCGCCTGGTCCATGAACAGGACGGTATTGGGCCGACCCTCCCCGGCGTCCCCCGCGACACTGGCAGGCGGTGCCAATTCCTCCAGGCTTTCATTCACAGGTCGCGACCTCGTCGGCTGCGGCCGCCTCCATGTAGCCGTCCTCGAAGTCGAGCTCCAACCGTCCGCCCAGGAAATGGGGGTTCGTGGTCGGGAAGCCGAGCCCGCCGTCGAGACCGCCGTGGGCGTTCCACAGGGGAAGGACCTGCGGTGTCAGCCAGAAGATCTGCGTGTCGTCGCGGCGCCCGACGAGGAAGCCGCCGACGTCGAGCGTGACGGTGACCGTCCCGTCCTGGTCGACGGCCACGTCCGTCGGGTAGCCGCCGTAGTTGGCGGCGTTGGTGGGCGTGGCTCGGCCCGCCATCTCCCGGTAGGACGCCCACATCGCGAAGTTGAGCCGCACCGCCGCGCCGGACGGCGCCAGGACCACGGCCCCGTCCGGGCTTCCGTCGTCGTCGGCGAGGGGCTGGACCCGGGCCTCGACGAAGAGCTCGGGGGTCCCGCCCATGCAGGCGTCGGGGGCGAGGCGGGCCACGGCCTCGGTCAGCGCCGGCGACGCCCCCGCGCCGGGCGGTGCCGCCGTGGCGGGCGTGCACGGCAGCGGGTCGTCGGCCTCCGGTCTCGCGTCCTCGACGCGAGGCTCGTCGTCGGTCAGCGCCCACGCCCCGGCCGCCGTCGCGGCAACGGCCAGGGCCACCGCCACGCCGGCTGCCGCCACGAGCGGGCGGCCGCTCCGGCGGGTCAGGCAGCCCTCCAGGTCCCGCGCCCAGCGTTGGGCGTCGGGCGGCCGGGCGTCGGGGTCGTCGTCGATCATCGCCATCAGCAGGCGGACTGCGCCCCGCCGGTCGGCCACGCCGTCGAGCGCGGCGGCCAGCTCGGCCTCCAGGGCGGGGCGGGTGGTCGTCCCGCGGGGGTGGCCGAGCAGGGCGAAGATCGTCACCATGCCCAGGCCCCAGCGGTCGACGGCCGTGCTGCCGGCGCCGTTGAGCATCTCGGGGGCGATGAACCCCAGGGCGCCCGCCACCGTGACCGTGGCGGTGCCGTCGTCCGGCCGGGACGACCCGAAGTCGATCAGCACGGCCCGCCCGTCCGGGCCGAGGATCACGTTGCCCGGGTGGATGTCCCGGTGGAGGATCCCCTGGGCGTGCAGCTCCGCCACGCCGGCGGCCAGGTCGCCGGCCAGGGCGATGGCCTCGCCGGGCGCCAGGGGAGCGGCGCCCCGCAGGCCCCGGCCGTCGACCCAGGCGGCCGAGATGTAGAGCACGTCCTCGTCCCCGCCCGGCGGCGGGCCGGTCCGGAACAAGCCCGGCCCGAGGAACAGCTCCACCGGTCGGGCCAGGTTGGGGTGGTCGATGCCGGCCAGGGCCTCCCACCGCTCCCTCATGCGCCCGACCTGCCCGGGGTCGAGGACCTCCGAGCTCACCTTGAGGGACACCGGCCCCTCGTAGCCCGCCCGATCGCCCGCGAACGTCCGCCGCTCGGCCCGCAGCACGTGCCCCTGCCCGCCCCGCATGGCCCGGATGTCGTCGACCACGTACGCCCGCCGATCGCCCGGTGGCCCGCAGTACCACAGGTCGCGCGGCTCGGCGCCGCCTCCCGCTTCCCCCACTTCTCCGCCTCCCGACTACCACGGAGCGCACCCGCCGTGCACTCCGCCGCCGCCACCAGTCCTATCGGCCCGCGATTACTCGCGCAATAGCGATCTGACGGCGGCCGCGAAGGCGGCCGAGCGGTCGCGGTAGTCGCGGTAGCGGTCGAAGCTGGGGGCGGCGGGCGACAGCAGAACGACGCCGTCGGGCTGGGCCCAGGCCACCGCTCTGGGGACGGCTTCGGGGAGGTCGCCGCCGTCGATCACTTCGGGCCCGCCGGCCAGCGCGGCCAGCAGGCGGGGCGCGGCCTCCGACGCCAGCACGACCGCCGCGGTCGGGGCGTGTCGAGCCGCCAGGCCCGCGGCGAGCGGGGCGTAGTCGATGCCCCGGTCCTGCCCGCCCACCAGCACCGCCACCCGCCGGCCCGGGAACGCGTCGACCGCGGCCAGCGTCGGCAGGACGTTGGTGGACAGTCCGTCGTCGACGCACAGGACACCGTCCACCGTCGCCACCGGGCACAGCCGGCTCTCCAGCGGCGCGAAGCCCTCGGCCGCGGCCACCAGCGCCGCGTCGTCGGCCGCCTCGGGGACGCCCAGCGCCGCCAGCGCGGCGCGGGCGATACGGGCGTTGCGGGCGTTGTGGCGACCCAGCAGGCCCAGCGGCCGAGCCCACACCGGCAGGGCGTCCGGCCCGTCGGGGGCGCTGACCCACTCGACCCGCGGGCCCAGCAGGTCGCGGTGGTCCCGCAGCAACGGGCTGTCGCCGTTGGCCACCGTCAGATCCGCGCCCGGCTGCGCGCACAGGGACAGCTTGTCGGCGTAGTAGGTCTCGGGGTCGCTCCGGTGCCAGGGGAGGTGATCCGGGTGCAGCGACGTCACCGCCACGACCGGCGGGGACACGGCGACGTCGGTGGCCTGGTAGCTGGACACCTCCACGACCCACCAGTCGGCGTCGGTGGGGGCGCCCGGGGCGTAGGGCGGGACGCCGAGGTTGCCGCCGGTCACCACCCGGTAGCCGAGGCCGGTCAGCAGGTGCCCCGCGATCGCGGTGGTCGTCGACTTCCCCTTGGTCCCGGTGATGCACAGGACCCGGGCGAGGTCGGCCTCGGCCAGCCACAGCCCGAGACCGCCGACGACCGGCGTGCCCCCGGCCGCCAGGGCCTCGACATCGAGCCGGTAGCGGCTCAGCCCCGGCGTCTTGACCACGGCGTCGCACCGGGCCAGCGCCTCCAGCCCGCCGCGGGCCGTGGCCAGGACCGGCCGGCCGTCGAGGCCGCCTGCCGGCGGCGCGTCGTCCACCAGCACCGGCTCGACGCCGAGCGCTTCGAGCTTGGCCACGTTGGCCCGGCCCTCGACGCCGAGACCCCAGACGCCGACGGTCCTGCCCCGCAGGTCAGACCAGGAGATCGTCGGTCGCGTAGGCATCGGGCACGTGGTGGGTGCCGAGCGGGCGGCGCAGGCGCTCGGCGGCCTGGGGTGCCGGCAGCGCGCCGCCCAGCCGCTCGACGAGCGCCCCCAGGACGGGCGAACCGGCCCGGTCGGGCCGCTCGGCGGCCAGCGTCACGGCGGCCCGGCACTCGTCGACGTCGCCGACGCACTCCCACGGCTTGACGTCGCCGGACGTGCCGACCAGGTCCTCGAACCGGCGGAGCAGCGACGGGTCGTCGAGCGGCTCGCTGCCGGCGAACACGGCCCGCAGCTCGGCGGCGTCGAGGAACGGGGCCAGGATCAGGTCGATGAAGCAGCACTTGTCGCACTCGCCGCACCAGTGGTCGAGGCGGCGCGCGGGGTCGACGTGGAAGCCCCGGTTACAGCTCTGGAAGCTGCGGTGGTAGGCGGTCAGGTCCGCGAAGCGCTCGGCGATGAGCAGCTCGGTGTAGGGCCGCAGGCGGGAGAAGTAGTCGACCCGGTCCCCGAGCCCCGCCGCCAGCACCTCGCGGAAGCCGGCCTCGAACGCCTCGCTCTTGGACCACTGGTGGTTCACGGTGCGGCCGTCGTCCAGCACCAGATTGCCGGCCGACGACGACCACTCGTTCGACATGACCACCGCGTCCCGCCCCGCCAGCACCGCGGCGGTCACGGCCGCGGCCGAGACGATGCCGGTCACCGGCACGTGGCCGTTGAGGAATCCGAGCTCGGCCGACCGGAGCACCTGGGGGTCGATCTCCCGCTCGGCCCGCACGATCGGCAGGCCGGTCACGGCCGCCGGGCGCTCGATGGCGGCGAAGCGGTCGCCCGGCCGGGCCACGACGAACAGCGCGGGATCGGCGACGGGCCGGACCAGTTCGACCGAGACGATCGAGTCGATGCCGCCACCGAACGGGATCAGCGGCCGCAGCCCGCCGCCCGCAGTCCCCGCCGAGGCGGGGGGCACCGGCGGGGCGTCCAGCACCGGCGCCTCGATCCGCAGGCCCGACAGGTCGAGGCCGTTGCGGTAGGCGAACTCGCCGAGGCCGTCCACGTAGAACGTGCGCAGGAACGCCGCCTCCACCGGCCGCATCGGCGTGTCCGGCAGCTCGACGACGAGCGGCGCCGCGGTCTTGTGGTACGAGACGCCGGCCAGCAGGAACAGCAGCCGGGCCGCGGCCGCCGTGGCGGGGTCGTCCCAGCGCTCGCCGGTCGGGAACGTGAACCGCTCGACGAAGGTACGGTCGCCGAGCGAGTACCGGCAGGTGACCCGGCGGGCGGCCGCGTCGACGTCGAAGCCGTCGTAGCGGAAGGCCGTCATCGCAGGACGGCCAGTGCCGCGAACCGCCCGCAGGGCCTCTCGGCACGGTCGCTGAAGTAGGGCGTGCCCGGCCCGGTGCCGAGCCCGGGGGCCTCGATCCGCCCGGGGTCGACCCCCGCGGCCACGAGGGTCCGCCGGTTGGCCTCCGCCAGGTCCAGCGTCCAACGGCCCGGTTCGTCCGGCGCCAGCACGGCGGCGGCGTCGGCGGGGCCCAGCCCGTCGCGCACGGCCTCGGCGACCTCGTCGCCCACCTGGTAGCGCCGGGCCGGGATCGCCGGGCCCAGGCCGGCCAGGACGGCGCCCGGCGACGCCCCCAGGCCGGCCATCGCCTCGACCGCGGCGGCGGCCACCCGGGCCGCGCTGCCCCGCCAGCCGGCGTGGGCCACCCCGAGGACGTGGACGTGTGGCTCGTACAGCACCAGCGTGAGGCAGTCGGCCGCCAGCGCCGCCAGCCCGAGGCCCGGGGTGGCGGTCACGAGTGCGTCGCAGGCCGGGGCGTCGTCGAGGGTGCGGGTGCCGCGGCCGCCGTCGGCGTCGCCCACCACCGCCACCGCCCGGCCGTGGACCTGGTGGGCGAAGACGCAGTCGGCCAGGTCGAGTCCGAGCGCCGCCACCGCCCGCCGCCGGTTCTCGGCCACCAGGTCGGGGTCGTCGCCGACGGTCAGCCCCAGGTTGAGGCTGGTGTAGGGGCCACCGGACACCCCGCCGTCACGGGTCGTGACCAGGGCGTCGACCCGGTGGCCGGCGAAGGACGCCCAGGCGGCGGTGGGGGGCGCGGTCGGGGCCATGCGGGGCGCCAGCGTACCGCCCGGTGGCGGAACCACCGGGCGGCACGCCGCACGCCGATCAGCCGAGCACGTGGCCGAGGGCGGCCCCGAGCACGGCCGCCTGCTCCTCGGCCGTCGCCAGCTGCTCGATGCCGAAGCCGAACAGCACGGTGTCCTCGGTGGACACCGCGGCCGACACGTCGATCAGCACGGTCGTGATCTGGAACGCCGCCGACGCCTCGGGGCTGCCCTCCGGCGGGCCGAGGACGGACCACACGCTGGTCTCGCCCTCGAAGCCGTCGGCCTCCAGCGTCCCCGCCGTGGTGGTGACCCGGGTGTCGTCGACGAAGAGGCCGACACCGCCCGTGAACGGGTCGGTCACGTAGCTGATGCGGACGTCGACCGAGCCGCCGGCGTAGCCGGACAGGTCGACCTTGGCGTCCTCCCACGCCCCCGACTCGCCGGTGAACGAGTGCCACTCGCCGGTGGTGCCCGTGGTCCCGCACGGGTTGGCCACCGTCAGGTAGTGCTCGAGGAACGGGTGCATGTCCACATAGAAGCCGCCCTCGCACTCGGTCGGCGGCGAGTCCTGCGTGTTGCCGTTGAGGTCCGGCAGCGTGGTCCAGTCGTCGGTGCCCGAGGGCGCCGCCTCCACGATCACGTTGTCGTAGCCGAACTCGGTGCTCCACGAGATGGCGAACTCCAGCGCCGGGGCGTCGGCCGCCGCGACCGCGCTCAGGTCGATGGTGCGGCCGATGCTGGCGTAGCTGGCGTCCTGGTGGAGCACCGCGGCGTACTGCTCGCCCTCGACCGGGCCGAACGGATTGGTGCCGGGCGGCAGGTAGTCGGCGGCCTTGGCCCCCGCGAACAGCGGGAACTGATCGGGTGGCAGCAGGTCGCTCGTCAGGGTGAACGCCCCCGCCTCGTTCAGCGGGTTGTCGGCGAGCGCCGGGCCTCCGAAGTCGGCGGTGATGCCGTCCAGGGCTCCGGTGCCCGCCAGCCCGGTGGCCCCGGGCAGCCCGGCCCGGGCGAAGGCGCCCAGGTAGTACTGCGCGAAGTCGTCGGCCACGATCAGGCAGTCGCTGAAGAAGTCCGTCGTGATGACGCAGTCCTCCTCGGGCGCCCCGTCGAGGCCGTAGTAGATGCCGCCGATCGTGGTGCCGAGGTTGCCGTAGTACTGCGCGGTCTCGCCGGCGAGGACGGCCTTGCCCCCCTCGTTGAGGAAGTCCCGGACCGCCAGGGTCAGGTACTGCTCCTCCTCGGCAACGGCCAGGTCGTCGTTGGGGACGGCGCCGGGCAGGAAGTGCTGGGTGAACTCGTCCTCCGGGTCCTGGGTGAGCCGGTTGTCGCCCTGCTCCCACACGACGGCGTCGAAATGGCTCAGCACGCCGAGCGGGTGGGGCACCCCTTGGGCGTCCATGTCCCAGGTCGCATGGGTGACGTCGTTGGCGTCGAGGGCGGCCGCGTACTCGTCGGCGTACTTGGGCGCCGTCGTGCCGGCCGGGTAGGTCGGGTTGACGCCGGTGTAGTCCTCGTTGGCGATGATGAGCGCCTGGGCGCCGGTGTCCGAGGCCACCTCGTAGGTGAAGTGCTCGCTGTCGACGTTGCCCTGGAGGCCCTTGATGCCGGTGAACCAGACCTCGACGCTGTCGCCGGGCGCGGCACCCGTGACCGTGCTGCGGTACTCCGCGTAGTACACGTCGGTCTCGTCGCCGTAGCGCTCGCCGCCCGCCCACTCGGCCAGGGCGACCCGCTGGGTGGGGCCTCCGTTGATCGAGTAGTTCATCCATCGTCCGGAGTGGTCGCGCCGCCCCCACACCGACACGGTCTGGGGGTCGCCGTACGACACCGTGAACGGATCGATCACGAAGTCGGGCGCTGTCCGGCCCACCACCGACACGGGGTTGTCGGGGTCGCTGGCTGACCGGGCGGTGGCAAGGGCGAACGGGATGTTCTTCTCGAACTCCTCCTGCACCAGCTCCTCGTCGTCCGGGAAGTGGAAGACGCTCTCGCAGTCCTGAGGCCTCCACTCGTCGTCCGGGTGGGCGGCGCTGACCGTCTCGCAGGTCGACATCTCGGGCGTGAACGCCAGGGTCCCGTACGTGGTGTGGGCGTGCTCTGTGGTCTCGCCGTTGGTGGTGTACAGCTCGGCGGAGATGTCCGGGTCGTAGCCAGGCACCGCCGGCTCGGCGTCGTCGCCCGCCATCGCCTCGTAGACGGCGTCGTCGGGCGTCGGCGTGGCCACCTGCCAGCCGGTGCCGTACAGGAGCAGCTCGGCGGCCGAGTGGTAGTTGATCTGGAACTCGAAGCCGATCCGGGCCATCAGGCCGTCGAGGGCCTGGGTCTCGGGCTCGGAGCCGGGCTCCGGGCCCCGGTAGGTGTCGCTGGCCGGGTTGTCGGAGCTGCCCTCGTTGTCGTAGCCCCACTTGGTCGGGTAGTTCCGGTTGGGGTCGACTCCGTCGCCGACCTGGGTCACGCCGTCGCCGTTGTTGTCGCGCAGGTTCTTGCGCCACATCCGCTGGTCGGGCTGGAACGACCAGTCGTAGCCGTCGGGGTTGGCGACCGGCACGAACCACATCTCGGTCGAGTTGACCAGCCGGCGGATGTCGCGGTCGGTCTCGTAGCCGTCGAGCACATGGTGGACCAGCCGCCGGATCATCTCGGGGGTGATCCACTCCCGGGCGTGCTGGGCGGCGCTGAACAGCGTGGAGGGCTTGGCGCCGTCCTTCACGCGGTTGGCCTTGCGGGTGACCTTGAGGGCGATGATGTCCTGGCCCTGGACGGTCTGCCCGATCGTCACGAGCTTGACGAGGTCCGGGTTGTCGGCCGCGATCTGCTCGAACTCCTCCTTCAGGCCGCCGGCCCCGCTGTAGGGCCGGAAGACCTCGAAGCCCTCCTCGGCCTGCAGCGTGGACAGCTCGGCCACCGTCTGGCCGTCGATGAGCTTCGGCTCGAGGGCGACGCCCTCGTCGGCGAGCTGCTCGGCCTGCTCCCCCGACAGCACCACCTCGACCTCGACCCTGTCCCCGGCCGAGCTGGTGATGCTGAGGTCGTGGGGGTCGACGCCCGCGGCCCGCATCTTGCCCAACGCCTCCAGGTCGACCCGGCCCTGGTAGACGTCGTAGACGTCGCCGCCGGCGGCCGGCGGCGGGGCGGTCGCTTCATCCGGGGTGGCGCCCGCCGGCGCGACCCCCCATGCGCTGATCAGGACCCCAGCCGCCACGACGGCAGACAACCTGCGCCTCATCAGATCCCCCATCTGTTCGCGGACCCCGAAGGATGGTCGCTGCCTGCACAACGTGTCAACGGGGACACGCTGCGAGGTGACAATCTGCTCGATCGAGCCGGGACCCCTCCGGACGGCGCCACACTAGGCGGATGAAGGTCTTCCTCGCCGGAGGCACCGGAGCCGTCGGGCGTCCTGCGCTCGCCGCGCTGATCGCGAAGGGTCACGTGGTCACGGCCGTCGCCCGCACCCCGGATAAGGCGGCGCAAGTGGAGGCGGCCGGGGCGACGCCGGTCACGGTCGACCTGTTCGACGCGGCGGCGGTGGCGGCGGCCGTGGCCGGCCACCAGGCCGTCGTGAACCTGGCCACCGCGGTGCCCCCGCTGCTGTCGGCGTCGCGTGCCGCCGCGTGGGCGACCCACGACCGTCTGCGGCGGGAGGCGTGCGGCCACCTGGTCGACGGCGCCCTGGCCGGCGGGGCCGAACGGTTCGTGCAGGAGTCGATCGTGTTCACCTACCCCGACGGCGGGGACGCGTGGCTCGACGCCGCCGGCACCGAGCCCGACCCCTCGGCGCTCACGGCCGCCGCCCTGGTGGCGGAGGCCCACGTGGCCCGGTTCACCGCCGCCGGCCGGACCGGGGTCGCCCTGCGCTTCGGCTTGTTCTACGGGCCCGGCACCGCCCACAGCGAGGCGCTGCTGCGCGCGGCCCGGTGGGGCGTCGTGGTCACGGCCGGTGCCGCGGACGCCTACACGTCGTCGATCCACGTCGACGACGCGGCCGCCGCGGTCGTGGCCGCGCTGGACGCCCCCGCCGGCGTCTACGACGTCGTGGACGACGAGCCCGCCACCCGCCAGCACTACGCCGCCGCGCTGGCGGCCGCCGCCGGGCGGCGCCGGGCGCTGCGGGTGCCCGGCCGGCTGGCCCGCTACAGCGGCGCCCAGGGCCGGGCCATGGCCCGGTCGCAGCGGGTCAGCAACCGCCGGTTCAAGGAAGTGACCGGCTGGGCGCCGCGGTGGCCCAGCGTCCGCGAGGGGTTCGCGACGCTCGTCCACTAGCTTGAACCGCTGTCCATCGGCCAGGGGAGGGTGCACGTGAGGCTGAAGGAGACGCCGGCGGAGCAGGCGTTCCGCGCCGAGCTGCGCGCCTGGCTCGACGCCACGCTCGCGGGATTGCCCGACCCACCGCCGTTCGAGGACTGGGCGGCCAAGCGGGCGTACGACACCGGGTGGCAACGGCGGCTCCACGACGCGGGCTACGCGGGCATCTCGTGGCCGAAGGAGTACGGCGGCCGCGGCGCCACGCCGTCCGAGGAGCTCATCTTCCTGGAGGAGTCGGAGCGGGCCGGCGCCCCCTACGTCGGCTGCAACTTCGTGTCCACGCTGCACGCCGGGCCCACGATCGCCGCCGAGGGCACGCCCGAGCAGCGGGCCCGGTACCTGCCGCCGATCCTGCGGGGTGACAACGTGTGGTGCCAGGGCTTCTCCGAGCCCGAAGCGGGCTCGGACCTCGCCTCGCTGCGCACCCGGGCGGTCCGGGACGGCGACCACTACGTCGTGACCGGCCAGAAGATCTGGACCAGCCACGCCCAGGTCGCCGACTACTGCGAGCTGCTGGCCCGCACCGACCCCGACGCCCCCAAGCACCGGGGCATCACCTGGATGATCATGCCGATGGACTCGCCCCGCATCGAGGTCCGGCCGATGCGCACGCTCACCGGCGAGAGCGAGTTCAGCGAGATGTTCCTCGACGAGGTGCGCATCCCCGTCGGAAACGTGGTCGGCGCCGAGAACGACGGTTGGCGCGTCGCGATGGTCACGTTCGGGTTCGAGCGGGGGACCGCCTTCGTCAGCGAGCTGCTGGGCTCCATGCGGCTGCTGGCCGACCTGGTCGACATCGCCCGCAAGACCCCGCTCGGGGCCGGCACCGCCTGGGACGACGCCTCGATCCGCCGGCCGCTCACCGTGGTCGGCGCCGAGCTGGAGGCCGAGTGGGCGCTCACCAAGCGCAACGTCTCCCGGGCGGCCCGCCACGGCAATGCCGGCGTCGGCGGGTCGGTGTTCAAGCTCGCCTACCACGAGACCCGGGAGCGCATGGGTGAGGTCGCGCTGCGGCTGCTGGGGCGGGCGAGGCTGGCGTTCGACGACCCCACCGGGCTGTCGGCTCGCCACCTCGACCACGTCGGCCAGACCCTGTACGCCCTGTCGCTGTCGATCGCCGCGGGCACCGCCCAGATCCAGCGCAACATCGTGGGCGAGCGGCTGCTCGGCCTGCCGAAGGATCCGTACAGATCGGCACCTGCCGATCGCAAGAAGCCTGCAGCCGGTGCCGATCTGTATGGAGGGCGTTGACGCCGATGGATCTGGAACCGACCGACGAGCAGCTCGCGCTGGCGGCGGGCCTGGCCCGGCTGTGCGCCGACCGGGTCACGCCCGAGGCGCGGCGGGCGGCCATGGCGCTGCCCGGCGCCGTCGACCGCGACCTGTGGCGGGCGCTCGGCGACATCGGCGCGTTCGCCCTCATCGTGCCAGCCGACCGGGACGGGCTGGGCCTGGGCCTGGCCGAGGCCACGCTGGTCTTCGAGGAGCTGGGGCGGGCCGCCGTCCCCGGGCCGGTGGTGGGCACGTTCCTGGCCGCGGGCCTGCCGCTGGGATCCGTGGCCGGTGCCGCCATGGCCGGCGAGGCGGTGGTCGGGCTCGTCCCGGAGGGCCGGCCGGCCCTGGTGGAGCACCGCGCTGCCCTCGACGCGCTGCTGGTGGTGGGTCCGTCCGGCGTGGTGCTGGCGCCCCGCCCCGAGGGCGGCGACGGTCCGCTCGACCGCCCGCTCGATCCCCTGACCCCGGTCGACGTGGTCCCGGAGCTCCCGCCGGGCGAGCCCGTCGGCGGCCTCGACCTGGCAGCCCGCCTGCGCCGCGACGCCGGCCTCCTGTCGGCGGCCATCCAGGTCGGCCTGGCGGGTGCCGCGGTGGCGATGGCCACGGAGCACGCGGGCTCCCGGACGCAATTCGGCCGGGCCATCGGCAGCTTCCAGGCCCTCAAGCACCTGCTGGCCGACGCCCAGGTGGCGGTCGAGGTGGCGAGGTCCGCGGTCCAGGCGGCGGCCGTGGCCGTGGACGAGGGCGGCGAGGACGCCGACCGTGCCGCCCACGCCGCCCGCATCGTCGCCTCCGGCGCCGCCGACCGGGCCACCCGCACCTGCATCCAGGTCCACGGCGGCATGGGGTTCACCTGGGACCTCGATGCCCACCTGTTCCTCAAGCGCACGCTGGTCCTCGACGCGGGCATCGCCTCGCCCGACGACGCGATCGACGCGCTCGCCGCCCTGCTGTGATCACTCTGGCGTTCGTTCGCGTCGCAATCCGACACGAACGAACGCCAAACGAGGGGTAAGTAGCATCCACCACGTGCAGCGCGACCGCGAGGGCACAGGGCGGCGGCGCCGCACCTGGGGGCAGCGTTGTGCGCTCGCGTTCGGGTGCGTGTCGGCGGTCGGGCTGGTGGCGTCCGCGGCCGGGCTGGCCTACGTGCTGCGCAAGTACGAGCGGCTGCCGCGGGTCGAGCTGTCGGCCGTGCTCGACGAGAACGCCCCGGCCGGCCAGCCCGAGAACTACCTCATCGTCGGGATCGACAACGCGGACAACCTGCCGGGCGGCGACCCGGTGCGCATCGGGCGGGACTCCACGTTGCACTCCGACACGATCATGATCCTGCGGGCCGACCCGGCCTCCCGCCGGGCGGCTCTGCTGTCGCTGCCCCGCGACCTCTTCGTCCCGATCCCGGGCACGGGCACGTCCCGCCGCATCAACATCGCCATCGAGCAGGGCGGGGCCCCGCTGCTCATCCGCACGATCGGCGAGAACTTCGGCATTCCCATCCACCACTACGTGCAGGTCGACTTCGCTTCGTTCCGGGGGCTGGTCGAGGCCATCGACGGGGTCCCGATCTACGTCCCCCGGCCGGCCCGCGACGAGGAGACCGGCCTCGACTTCCCCGACGTCGGCTGCCGCATGCTGGACCCGACCGAGGCGCTGGCCTACGTCCGCTCCCGCCACTACGAGGAGCTGATCGGCTCCCGGTGGGTCGAGGACCCCCGCTCCGACATCGGCCGCATCGCCCGCCAGCAGGACTTCATCCGCCGGGCCCTGACACGGGCCATCGACCGGGGCGCCCGCAACCCGGGCACGCTCGACCAGCTCATCGACGTGGGTCTGTCGGGCATCACCGTCGACAGCCAGCTGACCGCGGGTGACATCTTCGGCCTGGGCACCCGGTTCCGGTCCTTCGACCCGGACAACCTGCAGACGTACTCGGTGTCGGGGACGCCGGACGTGGTGAACGGGGCCGCCGTACTCCGTCTCATCGAGGGGCCCGAGACAGAGGCCACGCTCGCGATCTTCCGGGGCGGGACGACCGGCGAGCTGTCGCCGGCTTCGGTGCGGCTGACGGTGCACAACGGCACCGGCGTCCCCCGCCAGGGAGCCGACGCCACCGCCGCGCTCCAGGGCGCCGGGTTCAACGCCGCCGTGGCCGGCGACGAGCCGGGCGGCGGGGCGGCGGGCACCGTCGTCCGCTTCCCGCCGGGACAGGAGGCGGCGGTGGATCTGGTTGCACGGTGGCTGGTCGGCGGGGCCACACTGGAGCCGACGCCGGGGACAGCGGGTATCGACCTGGTGACCGGTACGGACTGGCAGGGTGTACGGCAGACGCCGTCGCCGTCGAGCTCGACGACGACGGTCGCCACGCTGCCGCCTCCGACCACCGCGTCGACCGCGCCGCCGGCGGGCGGGGGCACGTCAACCGCTCAGACCACGACCTCGATCGATCTCTCCGCCTACGACTGCTGAGGGGCCCGCACACCGCCGCATGGGGACCGACGACACCACTACCACGATGACCACCACGGCCGCCGACCCGGCTCCCGAGCGCGCGTCGGGGACGGTCGTCGGTGTGTCCTCCATCGTCGCGGATGCCCGCGGTGACGGACAGCAGACCGCCGAGGACCCCCTCGTCGAGCCGTCGCCGCAGGTGCCCGCTCGGCGCAAGCCGTCGTGGCAGACCCGCAAGCTCGGCTACCAGCCGGCGCTCGACGGGCTACGTGCGCTCGCCGTCGGGCTGGTGATCCTCTACCACCTCGGCTACTCGGGGGTGGCGGGCGGCTACATCGGCGTCGAGCTGTTCTTCGTCCTCTCCGGGTGGCTGGTGTGCGCCCTGCTCGTCAACGAGCACCAGCGCACCGACGGCATCGCCCTCGGCCAGTTCTGGCTCCGCCGGCTGCGCCGGCTGCTGCCGGCCGTGATCGCGGTCGTGGCCGGGACGATGGCCTGGGCCGCGTTCACGCGGCCGGAGCTGCTGGCCGAGCTGCGCCACCAGGCCGTCGGCGCGCTCGGCTACCACCTGAACTGGCAGCTGATCCTCGACGACAAGTCGTACTTCGAGGCGGCCGGCGGCCCCTCCGCGCTCGAGCACCTGTGGTCGCTGTCGATCGAGGAACAGTTCTACCTGGTGTTCCCGCTGCTCTGCGGGCTGCTGCTCACCCGCGTCTCCCGCAAGTGGGCGGTCGCGATCGCGGTGGCCGGGGCGGTGGCGGCCACCGTGGCCCGGTCGGTGCTGGCCGGCGGGGCCAGCGACTCGACCCGCCTGTACTTCGGGACCGACACCCGGGCCGCCGGGCTGCTGGCCGGCGTGGCGCTCGGGCTGTTCTGGACGCCCAACCGGCTGCGGCCGCACACCCACCCCCGGTTCGTCGCCGCCCTCGACGCCGTGGCCCTCGCCGGCGTGGCCGTCGTGATCTGGTACGCCACCGGCGTCACCGAGCGCGACCCGACCGCGTTCCGGGGCGGGTTCACGGCCACGCAGATCGCCACGCTCGCCGTCATCGCGGTCGTCGTCTATCCGGCCCCCACTCGCACGTCCCGCGTGCTGGCGTCGGGCCCGCTCCGGTGGGTCGGCCAGCGGTCCTACGGCATCTACCTGATCCACTGGCCCGTCATCGTCTTCACGGCCGCGGCCCCTGGTCAGCAGCCCGAACCGCTGCCCCGGGTGGCCATGCAGGTGGCGATCATCATGGGCCTGTCCGCGGCGTCCTACCGCTGGATCGAGCAACCTGTTCGCATGCGCGGCTTCGGCGACGCCCTGCGCGACGCCGGCCACCGGGTACGCCACGCTACCCGGGGCCGGCCCGGGCTGGTCGTCGGGGCGGGGATCGTCGCCGTGGTCCTGGCGGGAGCGGCAGCCGACGTGACCAGGGACGTCGTCACGGCGACCGCGCCCGAGCCCGACCAGCCGAGCAGCGTGCTCGTGACCGCACCGCCCACGACCGCGGGCACGTCGACCACCGCGCCCGTGACCACCGCGCCGGCCACGACGGCGGCGACGGCCGCGCCGGCCACGACCGCCCCGGCCGTGCCGCCGTCCCCCGGTCCACCGGTCGGCGGGTTCACGGCCATCGGCGACTCCGTCCTGGTCGGGGCGGCCCCGGCGTTGTCCGCCCGGCTGGGCGGCGCGGCCACGGTCGACGGCGCCGTGGGCCGGCAGATGAACGAGGTGGTGCCGATCATCCAGGGTCTCGAGGCCCAGGGGCTGCTCGGCCAGACCGTCCTCGTGCACCTGGGCAACAACGGGCCCTTCACCGCGGCCCAGGTCGACGACGTGTTCGCCGCCCTCGGCGGACGCAAGGTCCTCCTGGTCAACGTGATGGTCCCCCGGCGGTGGGAGGGCGAGGTCAACGACCAGCTCGTGCAGGCCGTCGCCCGCCACCCGAACGCCGTGCTGATCGACTGGTGGACCCTCGTGACTACTGAACCCGGCCTCACCCGGGAAGATGGGTACCACCTCACCCAGGCCGGCGCCGAGCGCTACACGGACCTCGTGGTCGGCCAGATTCCACGCTGACCAGGAGGTCTCGTGCCCCTCATCGATCGCACGCCCCGCGAGGCGGCCGTGCGCATCAACCCCACGGTCGCCCGCCTCGGCTCGTACGCCTGGAAGCTGATCGGCATCGGCATCGTCGGTTGGGCGTTGCTCAAGCTGCTCACGGCGCTGTGGGCCCTCGTGCTGACGACCGCCATCGCGGTGCTGCTCGGCCGGGCGCTCGACCCGGTGTCCTCCGCGCTGAAGCGGCGGGGACTGCGCCCGGGGCTGGCCGCGGCCATCACGCTGTTCGGCTTCCTGCTGTCGCTGGTCGGGATCGTGTCGCTGTTGGTCCCGTCCATCGTCAACGAGTTCTCCGACCTCGGCCCGACGCTGGAGAACGCGGTCGACGACGTCGAGGACTGGCTGGTCAACGACAGCCCGTTCGACATCTCCCGCCAGGACATCCAGGACTTCCGGGACGAGGCGTCCGACCGGATCACCACCTCGCTCGAGTCGCAGAGCGGCGCCGTGGTGTCGGGCACGGTGATCGCCTTCGAGGTCGTCACGGCGGTGGTGCTGGCCATGATCGCCACGTTCTTCCTGCTCAAGGACGGCGACCGCTTCTGCCGCTGGGTGCTCGCCTTCATGCCGGAGGACCGCCGCCCGCTGTCGCGCCGGCTCGCGGCCCGGGCCTGGCGGACGCTGGGCGGCTACCTGCGGGGCTCGGCAACGTTGGGGGTGATCGAGGGCATCATCATCGGCACCACGGTGTGGCTGGTGGGCGGCTCGTTGGCGGTGCCGGTGGCGGTCATCACGTTCTTCGCCGCGTTCCTGCCGTTCGCGGGCGCCGTGCTCGCCGGTGCGGTGGCGGTCGGCGTGACGCTGGTCACGGCGGGGTTCTCGGCCGCGATCATCGTCCTGATCGTGGCCGTTGTCGTGCAGCAGTTCGACAACGACCTGCTGGCGCCGATCGTGTTCGGACGGTCGCTGCAGCTCCACCCGCTGATCGTGCTGGGGGCGATCGTGGCCGGCAGCACGCTGTTCGGTGTCTTCGGCGCGGTCCTGGCGGTGCCGGTGTGCGCGGTGGCCATCAACGTCCTGGCCGAGGCCCGCGCCGCGTCCGGCGACGAGGTCAGCCCGGTGCCGGAGCCTGAGGCTCCGGAGCAGGCTCCCGTGTCTCCGCAACCTCCGCAACCTCCGTCGCCTGGCGATCACGCTCCTCCTGCAGAGCCGTGAGCACCGCCAGCATGATCTGCTGCGTCGAGGAACCTCCGGGCCCGGAACAGCACCGCCGCCCCGACGAACGACAGCGGCGACGGGTCGCAGATTGTGCACTGCGCGTGCAGGCGTATGCTCCACGGGTCAGGGGGTGTGACACATGCGACAGTCCGCCGTGGAGACCGCGGCCGCCGTCCGGGGCGGCGAGCGCAAGGCCGTCGAGGTGCTGGACGAGGCGCTGGCCGCCATCGCGGCCGGCAACGAGGCGCTGGGTGCCTTCGTCCACGTCGACGAGGGCGCGGCCCGCGCCGCGGCCGAGGCGGTGGACGCGGCCATGGCCGCCGGGCGCGATCCCGGCCCGTTCGCCGGCGTGCCCATCGGGGTCAAGGACCTGGAGGACTGCGCCGGCATGCCGACAGCCCACGGCTCGCTGCCCTTCGCCGGGCGGGGCCCGGCCGCGGCCGACTCGATGCACCTGGCCCGGCTCCGGGCCGCGGGAGCGGTCCCGGTGGGCAAGACCGCCGCCCCCGAGTTCGGCACCCTCAACTTCACCAAGACCAAGGTCGCCCCGCCGGCCCGCAACCCCTGGGACCCCGAGCGGACGCCGGGCGGCTCCAGCGGCGGCAGCGCGGCAGCGGTGGCCGCCGGCTGGATCCCGGCCGCGACGGCCAGCGACGGCGGCGGCTCCACCCGGATCCCGGCGTCGTTCTGCGGACTCGTCGGGTTCAAGCCCAGTTACGGGCGCATCCCCAACGAGGGCCCGACCGGGTCGGAGACCGCGGTCAAGGGCCTGCTCACCACCACCGTGGCGGACGCCGCCCGCCACCTGGACGTGACCGCCGGCCCCGACGACCGCGACCGCTTCTCGCTGCCCCGCTCGCAGGTGAGCTACGAGGCGGCGGCCGAGTCGCTGCCGGTCGAGGGCCTGCGGGCCCGGTGGTCGGTCGACCTGGGCACGTTCCTCGTCGACCCCGAGGTCCGGGAGGCGACCCAGGCCGCGGCCCGCGAGCTGGCCGACGCCGCCGGCCTCGTGCTCGACGACGAGCCGGTGACGCTGACCGACCCGGTGCGGGCCTGGCTGGGCTCGGGGTCGCTCGACCTGTGGCTGTCGATCGAGGACGGCATGTGGCCGGCGGCCGCCGACGACTTCACCCGCTACACCCGCTCGGTCCTGGAGCAGACCCAGAACTACCCCGTGCCGAGGGTGGCGGCCGCGCTCCGGCGGCGGGAGCAGCTGGTCGGCGAGGTGGCGGCCCTGTTCGCGGCGGTCGACGTACTGCTCACCCCGACCACGGCCGTGCCCGCGTTCCCGGCCGCGGGCCCGCCGCCCGACACGATCGACGGCCGGCCCGCCCGCCCGCTCGGCGCCTCGGCCACCCCGTTCACGATGCTGGCCAACCTGTGCTGGAACCCGGCCGTGTCGGTCCCCGCCGGCGTCTCCCAGGCCGGCCTGCCCGTCGGCCTGCAGATCAACGGCCGGCGCCACCAGGACGAGGTTCCGCTGCGGCTGGCCCGGATCTGGGAGCAGACCCGCCCCTGGCCCCGGCACGCACCGGGCCCGGGTTGATCACTACTCGCGCCGGTCGCGGAGGTAGCGCTCGACCTCCTCGACCAGCGACCGCGCGCCGTCCTGCTCGTCATCGTCGCCGGCGTCGTGGCGCTGCTCGAGCTGGCTGACGTAGTCCGAGGTCTCCTCGTCCTCCTCGACCAGCTCGGTGACCTGGCGCTCGTAGGCCGCGGCCGCGATCTCGAGGTCCGTGGTCGGCACCCACGTGCCCAGGACTTCCGACGTCTGCTCCAGGAGCGCCAGCACCGCCTTGGGGGACGGCGCGGTCGGGACGTAGGTCGGCACGGCCGCCCACAGCGAGGCGGCGGCGAGGCCCGCGTCCCGGCACGCCGCCGACAGGACGCCGACCACGCCGGTCGGGCCCTGGTACGTGGAGGACCGCAGGCCGAGGTCCGCCTGGAGGGCGGGGTCGCTCACCGTGCCCACCACCGGGACCGGGCGGCTGTGGGGCACCTCGGCCACCAGGGCGCCGAGGATGACGACCAGCCGGCAGCCCATCTCCTGAGCCAGCCCGGTGACCTGGGCGCAGAACGTGCGCCACCGGAGCTGGGGCTCGGTGCCGATCAGCAGCAGAGCGTCGCCGGCCTCGCCCGGCAGGGTGGCCGAGTAGACGGAGGTGGTGGGCCACACGATGTGGCGCAGGCCTTCCTCGTCGATCTCGGCCTGGGGCCGCGTCGAGGTGAAGTCGAAGAACTCCTCCGGGTCGATCTCGGCCACCAGCTCGGCGTCGTAGCGGTCGATCAGGTAGCGGACGGCCCCGCTGGCGGCGTCGCCGGCGTCGTTCCAGCCCTCGAAAGCCGCCACCAGGACCGGGCGGTCGAGAGCCGGGCGGGAATGCCACCGGACGTGATCCACCGCGACCATCGTAAGGCCGTCGGGCCGACCTCGGGCGTTCGCGGCGAGCGGGTGCGTCGGGCGGCCGACGGTCGTGTGAGCGCTGCGTCACCGGTACGTGACCATTGTCCAACGCCGCAGCGCGGTCGCGGCAGCACGATGTGTCAATCCGGTCTCGGGCGTTTCGTCCACCCTCGTGCGGATCTAGGTTGAAGGTCGTGACCCCCCACACCGTACGCACGGTGTCCGAAGTCATGAGCTCGCCGGTGGTCGTGGCATTGCCGGACGAGACCGTGGCCGAGGCTGCCGCCCGCATGAACGATCGCAGCGTCGGGTCGGTCGTGGTCGTCGACGGTGCCCGCCCCGTCGGCATCCTCACCGAGCGCGACGTGGTGCGCCTGGCCGCCGCCGGCCCCTCGGCCGAGGGCACCAAGGTGACCGAGTGGATGACCGCCGACCCCGACTGCGTCGAGCCGGGCCTGTCGGTCCAGGAGGCGTTCGCCTCGCTGTCCGAGCACGGCTACCGGCACATCCCGGTGGTCGAGGGCGCCGAGCTCGTCGGCATCGTGTCGCTGCGCGACCTGATGCGCATCGCCCTCATCCAGCCCGTGGTCCACCCCGGGCAGGTCGAGGCCCCTCCCGGGCTGGAGGGCGTCATCGTGGCCGAGACCAAGGTCGGTGACGTCCGCGGGCTCGAGGGCTTCTACCACTACCGCCAGTACTCGGCGGTCGAGCTGGCCGACAAGCGCTCGCTCGAGGACGTGTGGTTCCTGCTGTTCGAGGGCCACCTGCCCACCGCGTCCGAGAGCCGGGCCTTCGCCGAGGAGGTGCGGGCCCTGCGCCAGGTGCCGGAGGCGGTGCGCGGGCTGCTGCCTGACGTGGCCCGCTCCGGCGGCCCGCTCATGGACCGGCTGCGCAGCGCGGTGTCGCTCGTCGGCCACAGCCAGGGGTTCCGGCCCTGGCTGGACATCCCGGCCGAGGAGCTGCGGTCCAACGCTCTCCAGGTGTGCGCGGCCGTGCCGACCCTGATCATGGCCCTGTACCGCCTGGGCCAGGGCCTGGAGCCGGTCGACCCCGACCCCGAGCAGGGCTACGGCGCCAACTACCTGTGGATGCTGTCGGGCGAGCGCCCCGACCCCGAGTTGGCCCGTGCGGTCGAGCAGTACCAGATGCTGACGATCGACCACGGCTTCAACGCCTCGACATTCACGTCCCGGGTCATCACCTCGACGGGTGCCGACCTGGCGGGCGCTGTCACGGGCGGCATCGCCGCCCTGTCCGGGCCGCTGCACGGCGGTGCCCCGGCGCGGGCGCTCGACCTGCTCGACGCCATCGCCACGCCCGACAACGCCCGCCCCTACCTGATCGACGCGGTGACCAAGGGCGAGAAGATCATGGGGTTCGGCCACCGGGTCTACAAGACCGACGACCCCCGCTCGGTGTTCCTGCGGGGCGTTGCCGAGCGCATCGGGGCGCAGAAGGTCGACTTCGCCAAGCAGGTCGAGCAGACGGTGGTCGACGTGCTGGCCGAGCTCAAGCCCGGCCGCAACCTGTACGCCAACGTCGAGTTCTACGCAGGCGTGGTCATGGAGCACACGGGCCTGCCGTCCCAGCTGTTCACCCCGACGTTCGCGTCGAGCCGGGTGATCGGCTGGTGCGCCAACATCCTGGAGCAGGCGGCCGACAACCGGATCATCCGGCCGTCGGCCCGCTACGTCGGCCCGCCGCCGCCCCAGCCGGTCCCCGATCCTGGGTGACGGGCCCGCCGTCCGGCCGGGGGTACCGTCGCGGCGTGAAGGTCGAGATCGCCACCACGCTCACCCCCGCCATCGTCGACGCCATCAAGCGTCTGGTGCCCCAGCTGTCGAAGTCCAGCCCGCCGCCGACCACGCCGGAGCTGGGCGAGATCGTCGAGTCGCCGGCCACCGACCTGTTCATCGCCCTCGACGACGGGGGCGGGATCGTGGGGATGTCCACGCTCGTGACGTTCCGCATCCCCACCGGCATGCGGGCCTGGATCGAGGACGTGGTGGTCGACGGCGCCGGCCGGGGTCAGGGCGTCGGCACCGCGCTGACCCAGGCGATGGTCGACCGGGCCCGGGAGCTGGGGTGCATCACCGTCGATCTGACCTCCCGGCCGTCCCGGGAGGCGGCCAACCGCCTGTACCAGCGGGAGGGGTTCGTGGCCCGCGAGTCGACCGTCTACCGCTACGACCTGCGGGACTGATCCGCGCCGTGCGCTGCGCGTTCTGTGGTGTGGAGGAGGGCGCCGGCGTGCGGCTGGCGGCCGGTCCGGGCGTCGCGATCTGCGGCGGCTGCGCGGCGGCCGCCGCCGTGGTCACCGGGCCGCCCCCGGACGGCTGGTCGCCGCCGTCGCGGCGGGGCTGGGCCCGGGGCGCCGTCGACCGGGAGGCGATGGCGGCGCTGCCGGCCGACGAGCTGATCGCCGAGCTGGCGACCGTGTGGGCGGTCGCCGAGCCGCTGCGGGAGTTCATCCACGCCGCCGGCGAGGCGCTCGGTATCGACCTCAGCGCCCCGGCCTGCGCTGGGCACCGGGACCCGGTGACGCTGGCCGACGGCACGGTGGTGTGGGCGGTGTCGTGGGAGGAGGACTCGCCGTACGACCGGGACGAGGCCCCCGTGTTCGGCCTCTACCTCGACGACCGCTGGTCGCCGCCGTGGCCCCACGCCCATGTCGACTGGCCCGACTTCGGCGTCCCGGCCGACCGGGAGGCGGCGACCGCCGCGCTGGCGGACCTGCTGGCCCGGGCCCGGGACGGCGAGCGGGTCGAGGTCGGCTGCCTCGGCGGCCACGGCAGGACCGGCACCGCCCTGGCCCTCCTGGCCGTCATGGCCGGGACGCCGGCGGCCGAGGCCGTCGCCTGGGTCCGCTCGGCCTACTGCGCCACGGCCGTCGAGACTGCCGAGCAGGCTGCCTACGTCGCCGCCGCAGGAGGCTGAGGCATCGGGAAACGCCGCGGGCGGCGGGAGCTGCGGCCGCCGGACCGCCCGCGGCCGGCGACTCGGCCGTCACGGTGCCCGGCAGGCCAGCGAGTGCCGGGCCGCGAGACGGACCCGGGCGTTGGGGTCGGAGTCGGCCAGCTCGGTCAGCCGGTCGAGCGCGCCCGGCGGCAGCGACCCGTCCCAGCCAGGCTTGCAGATCACGCAGCCGAGGGCGTGGGCGGCGTTGCGCCGGACCCGGGGCACCGGGTCGTCGAGCGCCGGTGCGATGGCGGCGATGGCCGCGGGATCCTCGCTGTGGTCGAGGACCTGGATGCACCACCACCGCACCCGGGGGTGCGGGTGCCGGACCCCGGCCACCAGTGCGTCCACCAGAGTCGGGGCCAGCCTCATGGACCGCGCCTCACGGCCCTTGCGGGTGCCGTAGATCGCGTCCAGCACGGCCAGGACCTGCGCGCGGTCGGCGAAGCGCTCGACCATCTCCTGCTCGGGCGTCACACCGCTACCGTACGGCGGGCCACCGGTCGGGCCCGATCGGTTTCCGGGAGGGAGGGGCCGTGACGAAGCCGTTGGAGGGGGTCCGGGTGGTGGACCTCAGCCAGATCACCTCGGGGCCGTTCGGCACCATGGTGTTGGCCGAGCAGGGCGCGGACGTCGTGAAGGTCGAGTCGACCACGATCGGCGATCTGGCCCGTCGGGCGCCCATCAGCCGCAACGGGATGAGCTCGTTCGTGCTGAACCAGAACCGGGGCAAGCGGTCGATTGCCGTCGACCTCGAGCACGAGGCGGCCCGGGCGGTGACGCTCGACCTCATGGCGGGCGCCGATGTCGTGGTGCAGAACTTCCGTCCCGGGGTCATGGAGCAGCTCGGCCTGGGCTACGACGACGTTTGCGCCCGCAACGCGGGGGTGATCTACGTGTCGATCAGCGGGTTCGGTCCCGACGGTCCCTATGCCGACCGGCCCGCGCTCGACCCGGTGATCCAGGCCCTGGCGGGGGTGGTGCACCGCCAGCAGAGCGAGGCGATCCCGCTGCCGGACCTGGTGCGCAACATCTTCGTGGACAAGGCGACGTCGCTGACCATGGCCCAGAGCGTGTGCGCCGCGCTGTACCGGCGGACGCGCACGGGCCAGGGGGACCACATCGTGCTGCCGATGCTCGACGTCGGCCTCTACTTCTTCTGGCCCGACGGGATGATGGACATGACCTTCATCGGCGGCGGCGTGGCCGGGGGACCGCGGATCGTCGACCTGTACCGGATCACCCACTGCGCCGACGGCCAGCTCGTCTACTACATCGCCACGGAGGCGCAGCGCCACGGGCTGTTCCGGGCCGTGGGCCATCCCGAGTGGTCGGAGGACCCCCGCTTCGGGACCACCGCCGCGCTGCTCGACGACGGCAACCGGGCGGAGCTGGGAGGGTTGCTCGACGCGGCGTTCGCGGCACTGCCGCTGGCCGACGTGCTGGCCCGCCTGCACGAGGGCAGCGTGCCCGCCGCGCCCGTGCTCGAGCCGGAGCAGGTGTTCGAGGACCCGCAGGTGGTCCACAACGGCACCCTCCACACCTGGGACCACCCGGTCGCCGGGCGCGTGCGCCAGCCCCGGCACCCGGTGCGGTTCGCCTCGTCGCCGACGCCGGTGCCCGAGCAGGTGCCAGGCCTCGGCGAGCACACCGACGAGATCCTGGCCGAGCTCGGGCGCACCGACGCCGACATCGCCGCGCTGCGGGAGTCCGGCGCGGTCGCCTGAGCCGGATCGGGGAACGGATGGCGACCTGGTCGACGAGCTGCGGCCGCTGGCGTTCCCGGGGGCCGGCTCAGCCGGACGGCACGCGGCCGGCGGCCACGAGCAGCGCGGCCCAGGGGTCGTCGCCCGGGGCGAGCTCGGGAACCGGCCGCCAGCCGGGCGAGCTCCAGTGGGGCCAGCCCCGGGAGTGCCCGACCAGCCGGGCGATCTCGGCCTGCGGGGGGCGCAGCGGGACGCCGAGCCCCGCGCACACGTCGTGGCCGTGCAGGATCAGCTCGAGGCCGGCCCGGGCCGGGAAGTCCTCCGGTCCCCGGACCTCGATCCGGGGTCGGCGCCAGATGACCGCCCGGGCGCCGGGCGGGGCGGCGCCGATCACCGCGGACACGACGTGGGCCACGGTGGCGATGGCCTCGCCGGCCTGCTCGGTCCGGCCGGCCTGGGCCGTCGTGGGGACCGACCACTCCCACTCGGGGTAGCCGTCCTGGCGTCGGGAGGCGAGGAAGAACCCCACCGCCAGGACCGCGTCGACCGCGTGGTCGGCGGTCTTGGCGCAGCTCCACTCGAGCGTGCCGGCCGGCACGGACCAGTCCCGCGCCCCGGCGGCGCTCCACGCCTCGCCGACGCAGTCGGCCAGGGTGTCGAGGTCGTGGCGGGTGAACGGCCCTTCGCTCATCCGGGTCACCGTGGCACACTGGTGCGGCCGGTGGCGGCCGGCACGGCGGAAAA
>Ga0075420_100000148_pt1 | contig 48771 bp, 43 predicted proteins | sample SoiMetdeltSBSDD4_FD_75296 | JGI IMG/M metagenome (GOLD analysis project Ga0075420, IMG submission 75296) | Bulk soil microbial communities from a Populus tree surrounding site in Tennessee, USA - Soil MetaG P. deltoides SBSDD4 | ecosystem: Environmental > Terrestrial > Soil > Tree plantation...
CTTCACGCTTCACGCTTCACGCTTCACATCGGCACCGGATCACCCCTTCAATTGATGAACAGCCCGAATGGTCGCATCGATGTCTTCCGGTGAGGTCAGCAGACCTGGGGCCAATCGCGCATAGTGGTTGGCATAGGGTGTCACGCTTCCCATGATGCCGTGCTGTCTGAGTCGATCCACCGTTTCCTGCGGGTCCATCCCGTCCACGTCGAAACAGACGATTCCCGATGATAACTCCCTGGACCTGGGCGTGTGAAGCCGCACGTGTCGTAGAGATGCCAGACCTGACTTAAGCTGGTCATTCAACGCATGAATTCGTTCGGTGACTCGCTGTTTCCCGATAGCCTGATGGAAGTTGAACGCTTCGTCCAGCGCCCATCGATGCTCGAACGAATGAAAGCCACCGGGCGTCATAAAGATTGATTGGGGAAGATCATGCGGCGGCAGGTCTCTCGTCCAGATGTCATATGCTTCGGTGTTAAACGTGGGAATGATGGCATTTGCAACTGGCCATGCTCGCGTATGACCCCACACGAGCCCTGTTCCGCGAGGACCGAACATCCATTTATGCGTGCCTGCAATGAAGAAATCACATCCGGCTTCGTTCAGACGGACATCCTCCACCCCCAATGCATGGACCCCGTCGACACAGAACAGGATCCGATCCTTCTCCGTCCGGCCGGCATTGATCTCCGCGAGCCGCTCGCCGATGTGCCGGATCGGCAGTTTCAATCCGGTACCGGAATGCACCCATGTCACCGCCAGAACCCGCGTGTGGGCTGTGACATGACTGACGATGGTGTCGACGACTTCGTCGCGAGTCACGCTGTGGAGATCGCGGTACAGCGCGATGTGCCGAACCACGGCACCGGTCCGATGCGCCCTCAACTTCAGAGACACGTCGGTTGCATAGTGATCGTGGATCGTCGTGAGTATCTCCTGTCCTTCCGCCAGCGACATCCCGCCGTACAAGAGCCCCAATCCCATCGTCGTGCTATCTGTCAGGGCAATCTCAGTCGGGTCCACGGCCAGATAGTCCGCTGCCGCACGGAGTACCGCGGCTTCCTTCTTCTGCTCATGTTCCAGCCAGTATCCGATCGGGTTGGCATCCAGACCATCCCGATGGCGCTCGATGGCTTCTCGTACAGAGACGGGATGCGATGCCAAAAAGAACCCCGCCATATGAATAAGATCGGGAGACAGGCGGAACTGCGACCGAACCCACTCCCAGCTTGTCGATGCCTCATCGGGGGGTCGTCCAGCAAATCCTGTGGAGGATGTGACTCCCGATAGCAGTGACGCCCCGAGCGCCAACCCAGTCCTGACTAGAAACTTCCTTCGATTCATTTCAGTCATGAAGTTCCTTCGTGATGCAAAGTATGTAACGATCTGGTTCTGATCTAGGCCCCGTTGGTACTCACTCATGGCCTATCGATCCGGGGCCGCTGCAATTGATCGATCTCACGCCGTGACGGCATCGCGTTCTGGGCTCCACGCTTCGTCGTGGCGAGCGCGCCCGCGGCATTGGCGAAACTGATCGCCGTCTCTAGCGAGTCTCCTTCGGCCAATGCACAGGCCAAGGCTCCGTTGAATGCATCGCCCGCTCCTGTGGAATCCACCACCTCCACTGTAAAAGCAGGAAATTCACGCAGTCCGGAGCTATCCATCAACAATGCGCCTTGCGCGCCACGTGTGACCACCACCGATCGTGTGCCCCGTTTCACAAGCACGCGAGCCGCTTCCGCCGCGTCATTCTGCCCGGCCAGTTGATAGACCTCGCCTTCATTCGGCGTGAGAATGTCGACCAATTTGAGAAGTTCTGTTGAGAGACGCTGAGCGGGAGCCGGATTCAGAATGGTCAACAGTCGGTTCTTCCTCGCAAGTGTGAGGGCCTGCATCACCGCTGGGATTGGAACTTCCAATTGAACGAGGAGTACCCGCGCACCGGCCATCAGGGCGGAGGTGCGTGATACTTCCTCGGACGTCAGCATCAGATTGCTCCCAGGAGCGACCGCAATCTGATTGGCACCGGTCCGATCCACCACGATCAAGGCCACGCCGGTGGGGGACTTCGGATCGCGTATGATTCCTGTCTGGGGCAACCCCATCGCAACCAAATTTTTCTCTATCAGTTTTCCATTGGAATCGGTGCCTATTTTCGACAGCAGTATGACATCGCCTCCAGCTTTCCGGGCCGCGACTGCCTGGTTGGCCCCCTTTCCTCCGTAGGATTGATAGAAATCACGTCCCAGCACGGTTTCCCCTCGCGCGGGCAAGCGGTCCACATTGACACACAAATCAAGATTGCTGGAGCCGACCACGATTACCTTCGGCATAGTCGATCCTCAAACAATTCGATGGCCCGCTCGGGTTTGACTCCCACGGCCACCAGCACGTTGGGCGGTGATCTGTATTCGGCATGCAGGACACGACGATCGGCCACGGTGAGCCCCCGAGTGACACTTCCGGCAGCTTCGACTTCCACCTGTAACGATTCCACCGTCACAACACTGGGATCGATCGCTATCGCGACCGCGAGAGGATCGTGCAGGTAGAACTGTCCGTGCCCTTCCGTCAATTCTGCATAATCAAACGCCTTTTCCGTCGCATCTCCGACAAACCTCGCCACGGGATCGGAAGACCCTTCCACCAATCGAGCAAGACCGGTGCGACTGAACCCGACTTGCGTCGTCACGTCGAGCGGAACGATCGTCAGGGGCAACCCTGACTGGAGCACTCGCTGAGCCGCATGGGGATCAACATACATATTGAACTCTGCGGCCGGCGCCACGTTCCCCGGTACCGCGATTGCTCCTCCCATACAAATGACCCGCGTAAACTTCCGGACCAATTCAGGGCTCACCTTGAGAGCGAGAGCAAGATTCGTGAGCGGGCCGAGCGTAATCAAGACCAGCTCCCCGGGATATCGTCTGGCACATTCATTCCAGACCTCTTGCGCAGTCGGCAAAGACGCTGGAAGACGCGGCTGGGGATAACGGCATGCTGTCCCCCCATCACGAAAGCGATCAAGTTCCCCCAAACCGTCATGTCCATGAAAATGGGTGGCATCGACCAGTTGATGCTCGAGCGGACGGGCCGCTCCCTGCCCCACGAGCAACTCCGAGGGAGGCTGCACCAGGTTGAGGACACGGAACAGATTCTTGGTGGCCTGCCCGACAGGAACGTTGCCGCAGACAGTCGTGATCCCCACCACGTCCAACTCGGGTGACGACAAGGCTAGGAGAATTGCCAATGCATCATCAACCCCTGGGTCCGTATCGATGATCACCCGAGTGGCAGAGGACACGTGCATCTCACATGCTGATCCGTTACGAGCGATACGCTGAGGCGAAGCGGCACCGCGCCTGATGATCACTCCGCTCCAGAACCGACCAGGACGATCATGACAGGCGTTGATCAGACGCCCTCTTTCGACCGCTTTCCGTCGAATTCCTCGACAAAACGCGTCGACGTCGCCAGTTCATCAAGCGTCTGTTCATAGGTCCCGGCCTCGTTCTCCGGTCCCATCAGGAAATAAATCACGCAATCGTGGGCCGGGCTCAAAAGAGCCAGCGCGCGCCCGATCGACGAGTCGCCTAGATAAGACCGCGTGAGTCTGGTTTCCGTTCTCCCGAGAATACCGGTGGGAACAAAGGACACCCCATGCGAGAGGGCAAGCGGCTGACCAAGTTCATTTTCTACGGCGTCCGCAGTGACCTGCCCTAAGGGGAAGATCATTCCGAGGCCCCTTCCCTCATCGGACATAAGAAACGGAAGTTCGGAATCCTCGAACACGGTTGCGTGCCACCCGCGCGGGATCGTAAACGTAAAGCCCTTTCCCGGAATATGGAGGATGGTACCGGTTTGATAATTGCCCCCTGGGGCGAGATCGACGGACTCTTCTGGCGGACGTGTGTCTGAGGGCCGCTCTTCCTCAGCCTTGGCTGTGGGCGTACCAGTCCCGGTCAGGCCTATCAACGTCAGGACCAGGATAAAAGCTCGCACGGAGGGGCAAAGAACCGGTGGAGCACTGCCGATCAAATGAGCGGCATTCATGGCGCTTCAGGAAGTACTGTCCATCGGCGGACAGGTACAAAACAGGTTGCGATCTCCGAATGCCTCATCAATGCGTCCGACCGCCGGCCAGAACTTGTGATCACGCACCCAGGGTGCCGGAAATGCTGCTTGCTCACGCGTATAGGACCTGGTCCATTCCGTCTTGGTGACGACCTCGGCCGTGTGAGGCGCTTGTTTTAGGATATTCCCCGCTCGGGGTTGGCGGCCGTCGATGATCTCCTGAATTTCACTACGAATCGCAATCAACGCGTCGCAAAATCGGTCGAGCTCAGACTTCGACTCGCTTTCCGTCGGTTCGATCATCAAAGTCCCTGCAACGGGAAACGATACGGTGGGGGCATGAAAACCATAGTCCATCAGACGTTTGGCAACATCCATGGCTTCAATGCCGCCGCTCTCCTTGAGGGGACGCAGATCAAGAATGAACTCATGGGCAACCAAGCCATGCCGTCCCGCATACAGGACGGAATAATGTTTCTCCAGTCGTTTCGCCATGTAGTTTGCATTGAGAATGGCCACCTGAGTCGCCTTGGTGAGGCCATCCCGGCCCATCAACGCAATGTAGACCCAGGGGATCGTCAAGATGCTCGGACTGCCATAGGGAGCCGCTGAGACGGCGCCGATGGCATCGGTCCCTCCGACCTTCACCACGGGATGTCCGGGGAGAAACGGGCTCAGGTGTCGGGCCACACCGATCGGACCCATCCCAGGACCACCTCCACCGTGCGGAATGCAGAAGGTCTTGTGCAGGTTCAAATGACAGACATCCGCCCCGATGTCCGCCGGACGGCAGAGACCAACTTGAGCGTTCAGGTTGGCTCCGTCCATGTACACCTGTCCTCCGTGAGTGTGGACGATCTGGCACATCCGTCGAATGCCTTCTTCGAACACGCCGTGGGTCGATGGGTAGGTGATCATGATGGCTGCCAGCCGATCACGATGCTGAGAAGCTTTGGCTTCGAGATCCTTCAGGTCTACGTTGCCGTAGATATCGCACGCGACGGGGACGACCGACATCCCGGCCATGGCGGCACTTGCAGGATTTGTCCCGTGGGCCGAAACCGGAATCAAGCACACATCACGATGCGATTCTCCACGATGACGATGGTATGCGCGAATGGCCATGAGCCCGGCATATTCCCCTTGTGATCCGGCATTCGGTTGCAACGAGATCGCGGCAAACCCGGTGATTTCGGCGAGCCACCGCTCAAGTTGCCGGAACAACTCGAGATATCCCTCGGTTTGGTCCGTCGGAGCAAACGGATGGAGACCCGCAAACTCCGGCCACGTGACCGGCAGCATTTCGGCGGTCGCATTGAGCTTCATCGTGCAGGAACCCAGCGGGATCATTGAGTGCACCAACGAAAGATCCCGAGCTTGTAGCCGGTGTATATAGCGCAACATCTCGTGCTCGGAATGATATCGATTGAAGACGGGATGGGTCAGATACCCACTGGTTCGAGCCAGAGCCGGCGAATACCCAACCTCGATCTGCTGCGCCAGCTCCTCCACGTGGACCGGCTTGTCCATGGGTCCCCTGAAGATGGACAGAAGCGTTTCGATCTCGTGCACGGTGGTTCGTTCATCCAACGACAACCCGACACTCTGATCGTCGTGGCACCGCACATTGATGTGCTGTTCAGCCGTACGGCCAAGAATCCTTTCCTTCTGGTCTTGATGCACGCGAATGCGGAGGGTATCGAAAAACGCCTCCGGCCCAACATGGTAGCCATGTCGTCGAAGCCCTTCAGCGAGCAGCACCGCAAAGCCATGCACGCGTCGTGCGATCCGGCGCAAACCTTCCGGACCATGGAATACCGCATACATCGACGCCATGACGGCAAGCAGTACTTGCGCCGTGCAAATGTTGCTCGTCGCTTTCTCACGGCGGATATGTTGCTCCCGAGTCTGCAGAGAGAGACGATAGGCAATCTTTCCGGCCGCATCGCGGGAAGCACCGACGATCCGCCCGGGTATTTGCCGTTTATATTCCTCTTTCGTCGACAAAAATCCGGCATGGGGACCGCCGAATCCGAGCGGCACTCCGAATCGTTGACTCGTTCCGACGGCGATATCTGCTCCAAATTCACCGGGTGGACGCAACAGCGTCATGGCCAACAAATCCGTTGCAACGACGACCAGCGTCCCGGCGGCGTGGGCACCCTTCACCAGTTCGCCATAATCGCCGACATATCCGTCGGTCGTCGGATATTGCAGAAGTATTCCGCTCAGCCGCCCGTTGGAGAAATCAATCGACTTATTAGCCCCGAGCCGGATGGTCACACCAAGCGGCGCTGCACGAGTCTCCACCACGGCAATGGTCTGCGGGTGGCAATCCTGAGAGACGAAGAATTCTTTTCTTTCGTGCCCACTCGCGCGGGACACGGACACACACATCGCCATGGCTTCCGCAGCCGCCGTCGCTTCATCCAATAATGACGCGTTCGTGAGCGGAAGGCCGGTCAGATCTGCCACCATCGTCTGAAAGTTGATGAGCGCCTCGAGACGTCCCTGTGCAATTTCGGCCTGGTAAGGGGTGTATTGGGTATACCAGGCCGGATTCTCGAGCACGTTCCGCTGAACAACCCCCGGTGTGACACAGTCGTAATACCCCATACCGATCAACGATCGATACATGCGGTTCCGTGTGGCCATTGCCCGCAATTCGTCCAATACCTCCAGTTCGCTTCGATGCGCCGGTATAGCGAGCGGGTGGCGGAGCCTGATGTCGGCAGGAACCGTCCCATCGACGAGCGCCTCCAGCGATTGCAGGCCTAGGATAGCCAACATCTCCTGGATATCCGCATCGGTGGGTCCTACGTGCCGGCGCACAAAAGAATCCATTGGTGTAAAAATATCGGGATGCGACATGAAGTGTATACCGTCCTTGCTGGGGACTGGAATGAGCGTCCGGTTGTTTCTCTCTAGCTGGTAACGTACCATGCTCGGAGGTCATTTCCAAGCATCGCAATTAATCGATGGCGCGCTTGTTCCATTCCGTCGGTTCGGTCATAGTTGCTCGTTGATCATGAGAACGATGTCACCAGCAGATACGTATCTGATACAGGCCTTATCAATCCGTTCATGCGCCGTCAATCATGCCCACGCATGATGTCTTGATCGTCGGCGCAGGGCTCGCCGGAATGCGGGCCGCGCTCGCTATTCCACGCGGTTTCGACGTCGCCGTCATCTCGAAAGTCCACCCGGTCAGAAGTCATTCTGTCGCGGCCCAAGGTGGTATCAACGGCGCCTTGGGTGAAAATGACTCCTGGGAAGCCCATGCATTCGATACGGCCAAAGGAGGGATTTATCTTGGCGACCAGGATGCCATCGAAGCGATGTGTCGCGAAGCGCCCCAGGATCTATTGGAACTCGAGCAGATGGGGGTCATTTTCAGCCGGACTCACGATGGCCGTATCGCCCAACGACCGTTCGGCGGGGCAGGATTTCCTCGCACCTGCTATGCCGCCGATCGAACCGGTCATGCCCTCCTCCACGCGATGTACGAACAACTGCTCAAACAGCAGGTGCGCGTCTATGAAGAATGGTATGTCACGGCACTGGCAGTCGAAGGCGGGCGGTGTGTCGGCCTGGTGGCGTGGGACCTGATCCACGGGACATTGCACCCCATCTCGGCGAAGGCAGTCATTCTCGCGACCGGCGGCAGCGGACGCGTCTTTCTCACCAGCACCAATGCGGTGATCAATACCGGCGATGGAATGGCCCTGGCCTTCCGCGCAGGGGTGCCTCTCAAGGACATGGAATTCGTACAGTTTCATCCAACTACCTTGAAGGACACCGGGATTCTCATTACTGAAGGAGCGCGCGGTGAAGGTGGGTACCTGTTGAATACCATGGGCGAGCGGTTTATGAAACGATATGCGCCCGAGCAGATGGAATTGGCGACCCGCTCTACCGTCTCCCTCGCAATCGGCCAGGAAATTCTTGAGGGTCGGGGTGTTGATGGTTGCGTTTTATTGGACCTCCGCCACCTCGGCCGTGCGCGAATTCTCGAACGACTTCCTCAAATCAGGGAACTGGCGATGGAATTTGCCGGCTTGGACCCGATCGAAACACCGATCCCCGTCCGTCCTGGCGCGCATTACCAGATGGGAGGGATCGCCACGGATCAATGGGGCCAGACTGAACTTCCCGGCCTGTACGCTGCGGGCGAATGTGCCTGTGTCAGCGTGCATGGCGCCAATCGGTTGGGAGGAAATTCCTTGCTCGAAACAATCGTTTTTGGACGCCGGTCAGGTCGCAGAGCCGCCGAGTATGTCAAGTCGCTCCCTTCCTATTCTATGTCCGACGAGCACTTCCAATCAGAACAGGAACGCATCCGACGCCTCTTCACTCATGATGGACTGGAACGGGCATGGCACCTGCGAGATGAACTGGGAAAGACTATGAGCCAGAATCTCGGCATCTTCCGGACTCAGCAATCTATGCAGGAAGCCATGCAGCAGATACGGTACCTAAAGCTTCGGTCATCATCTATGCAGGTTCAGGATAAGGGACACATCTTCAACACCGATTTGATTGAAGCGCTGGAACTGCAGTCCTTATTGGATATCGCCGATTCGATCGTGATGGGCGCATTGGCGCGGCAAGAGAGTCGAGGCGCGCACTACCGTGCTGATTACCCGAAACGCGACGATGCGAACTGGTTACGGCATACGTTGGCCTATCCCTCTTCGAACGGACCTATCCTCGGTTACGCTCCGGTCACCATAACCCGTTTCCCTCCTCAGTAACACGGACCAACCATCCGTCCATTGGCAGCGCCAAGCCGTAGCATTCTGCTTACCACTCGATGTTAGTTTTTTGGGTGCCGGCTTGATCTCTCAGGCTCCACGAAGGTTGCGCTCCTGGCATTTTGCGCTATGCTTTTTCAGATGCATTGCAAGGCCTTATGGCGTTGAAACCTCCCTTCTCCCCGCCGTCGGACGACACGCCTGTGAAAACGTCCTATCACGTGGAAGCCGGCGATCCATCATGACCACCGCCGGTATCTCGCTGCTTTGTCATCAGTGCCGGACAACCTGCCGTCCATCCAGATGGTCAACGGTCGCGACCCAGACGCGTGAATCATGCGGAACCTGCGGCACTCCGTTCTCGGTCGCAGAGATTGCGGATGCCGTTTCGTCGAGACAGGGAGCGCGCCCGGCCAACCGGAACGTTATGAGTGACGAGGGCCTCCCAGCAACCGAGCAGGAGCGACGATCGTACGAGACATTGCAGTTCTCCTTTCACGGCCGCGGAGAGACCCTCTTCGGCATACAGATCGTCAATGTCTTCCTGACACTCATGACATTGGGCTGGTATCACTTTTGGGCGAAAGCCAAGGTTCGCAGGTATCTCTTCAGTGAAGCAGAATGCGCAGGAGACCGATACGCGTATCACGGCACGGGGAAGGAACTCTTCACGGGGTTCCTCAAGGCGATGGTTGTGTTCGGCATCCCGTATTTCTGTCTAGCGGCAGCCGCCCAGTTTGTCAATTCTCCTCCCTGGATCTCCTTCATCCTGCGATCGCTGGGAGGCATCCTCCTGTTCTTGTACGTTCCAATAGCCATGGTGGCTGCTCGACGGTATCGGTGCAGCCGAGCGTCCTGGCGAGGCATCCGGTTCTGTTTTCATGGAAGGACGGGGGATTTTCTTCTCCTCCACTTCACAGGTTGGTTGTTCACAGCACTTTCACTCGGGATCTACTATCCTTATTTTTTCGTGCGACGATATGCGTTTCTCGTTTCCCATACCTCTCTAGGAACTCAACCATTCACATTCGACGGTCACGGACGACGCCTGGCGCTCCTTCTCCTTCCCCTTATACTGGGTCCACTTTGGACCTGGTTCCTCGCTCGGAAACACAATTTTCTCTGGGACCATACGCTCATCGTTTCGTCCCGTTTCCATTCCACGGTGACTTGGCAACGACTCCTCACGCTCTATTTGGGAAATGCCGCTCTCCTCTTGCTGACCGCCGGAGTCGCGTGGCCGTGGGTCACCGTCAGAAACGCTGGTTTCTTGTTGAGCAACCTGACCCTACGGGGTCCTCTCGACCTCGAGCACATCCTCCAGAATGCCGCCCAGGCATCGACCACAGGTGAGGGGCTTTCCAACCTTCTCGATACCGGTTTTGACATAGACTAGCAGGATGGGCATCGAAATGGATTCTCAACTGCCTGCTAGAGGACTGGACCGAAATCCGATCCCTATGCCGCTCACTGACGCCAGCTCGGTGATCTGACATCTCATACGATCCCCCGCGAGCCGTCTTCACCGGCATCTTAGCCCGCATTATTCATGAACGGTTCTACTGCAATCGTGGATTCGCTGCTGCGACAAGTTGCACACGGTTTCTGCGGTGTGCAGGCGGGGAGGGCTTGCCGCTCAGTCCCTCAACATACTGTTTCAAGTATGCTTCGGATCCTCGCGGCTCCACGCGGAAAACACTGCCGCCTCACCGACTCGGCGGCGTCCACAAGCGTGGCGCTCATTATTCTTCGCGCCGTGGGCCTCGCGACGCGACTACGCGATTTCGTAACGACCCGTCATGAATAATGTGGGCTAGGCGCCGGCTTTGGTATAATCCAGCCTTCCTGGAAACAGACGATCTATGCGTGTTCTCGTCATCGAAGACGAAACCAAAGTCGGCAGTTTCATCAAGCGCGCGCTCGAAGAGGAAAGTTATGCCGTCGATCTCTGCGAGGACGGAACGCAGGGTTTGGATCTCGCCTTGAGCGGCAGTTATGACGTCATCGTGATCGATCTCATGTTGCCGAATCTCCCCGGCCTGGAGATCCTCAAACGGATCAGACGGGAGAAGATTCATGCTCCTGTCCTGATTTTGACCGCACAATCGAAGGTCGACCAGAAGGTCAAAGGGCTCGATGCGGGCGCCGATGATTATCTGACGAAGCCCTTCGCCATCGATGAGTTACTCGCCCGCGTCCGGGTCCTCCTGCGTCGAGGCACGACGGATACACCCGGAGTCTTGCAGGTCGAAGACCTCATGCTCAACCCCGCGACACGGGAAGTCACCCGTGGAGGACAGCGCATTGATCTTACGGTCAAGGAATACGCGCTGCTTGAGTATTTCTTGCGCCATACGGGACGCGTGTTGACCAGACCCATGATTTCGGAACACGTCTGGAATCAGGACTTTGACACGTTCACCAACGTCATCGATGTGTACGTCAATTACCTGCGCAACAAGATCGATCGGGGGCACACTCGTAAACTGATCCATACCATTCGTGGCAGTGGATACATGTTGAAGGCGGACTGATGCCTCTGCGCGTTCGGTTGACACTCTGGTACGGGACGGCTCTCGCGCTGATTCTGATCACCTTTTCGGTGGTGCTCTACACGATCACGGAACGGAGTCTTCGCGACCAGGTCGATGAATCACTCCAAGAAACGGCGGAAGCAGCGGTCCGATCTCTGGAAGAACGTGGCTTTCTTCCGTTGATCGATGAGGACGAATTGTTGAACCAGTTTCCGGAACTGGCTCGCATCGACAAATTTTTTCAGATCTTCAGCCCGTCCGGCACGATTACCCTTCGCTCGCCGAACATACGTCAGCACGAGGTACCCCTCAGTCGCAAGGCATTGGAGGTCGCGTTCACAGGCAGAACCATTTTTGAGTCGGCGAAGTATCCCAACGAACCCCCGCTGCGACTCATCTCGGTCCCGATCGTCTATCGTGGATCATTGCTGTATGTGGTGCAGGTCGGCACGAGCCTCGAAGCCGTCGACGGCACCCTGCATCGCTTCTTGATCGTCCTCCTCGTCATGACTCCCATTGCCTTGGGCATTGCTCTCGCCGGCGGCTGGTTTTTGGCCGGGCGGGCGCTGCGTCCTGTCGATTCCATTACCCTGGCCGCTCAACGCATCTCGGGCGGGGATCTAACCCAGCGGCTGCCGCCCCCGCGATCCTCGGATGAAATCGGCCGTTTGACGGATACCTTCAATAACATGATCGCGCGGCTGGAAACCTCTTTTGAGCAGATCCGGCAGTTCAGCAGCGACGCATCACACGAGTTGCGCACGCCCCTGACAGTCATGAAAGGCGAAACGGAGCTGGTGCTTCGACGGGAGCGCCCCCTGAACGATTATCAAGCCGTGCTCGAAAGCAACCTGGAAGAGATCGACCGTATGTCTCGCATCGTCGATGAATTGTTGTTCCTCTCCAGGGCGGACCTAGGAGAGATCAAGATGGAGAGTGAACCGGTACGGTTAGAAGCGCTGGTCGAAGATATTTACCGTCAAGCTCTGCTCCTCGGGCAGGAGCGCAACGTTCAGGTCGTGCTCGGAGAATTGACGCCGGCAACCGTATGCGGGGATGAACTGCGTCTGCGGGAGCTGATTCTGAACATCGTCGATAATGCCGTCAAATATTCCCACCCTGGTGGCGAGGTCGGGATCCGCTTGCGGGTCGCTGATTCGTCTGCATGGCTTTCCGTCATTGACCATGGAATCGGCTTTCCCCCCGATGCGCAGAGACGGATCTTCGACCGCTTCTACCGGACGGACGAAGCGCGGGCCCACACGAAAAAAGGGACCGGCTTGGGACTCGCCATCTGCGCCTGGATTGTCGACACCCATCATGGCCGCATCGAGGTGGAGAGCGAAGTAGGAAAAGGCTCAACCTTTACGATCGTGCTTCCCCTTGCGCCTGTCCCAGCTTAACCTCTTTTAATCTCCACCTAATCCTCCTCTCATCGTCAGTTGCTAAGCTATACCGGTGTCGACAATCGATTCGGTCGACTTCAGTCGCACCCTACTTCACACCATTACCACGGAGGACAGCATGAACCGTGCTTTTCACTATACGATGGGAGGTTTGGCTGGATCGGCACTGCTAAGCCTGACCTTGCTTTCAGGACAGATCACATTACCGACCTCTCATGCATCCGGCGCGTCAGACTCGGCACTGACACCAAGTGCGCAGCCAGTCGCCATGCCGTCGGGGGAAGGCTTTACGACCGTTGCAAAAGCGGTGACCCCGGCCGTCGTCAACATCACCATCGCCGCAACCGAGAAGATTTCCGACGCGCCAGACATGAGCGAGCGGATGCCGGACCTAAGAGATCGGATGGAGGAATTCTTCGGCAGGCCAGGCGATCCATTCGGTTCTCGGAAGCATCGCGGGCCAAGGATGCCACGCGAACATCAACGCAGCGGGATGGGCTCCGGTGTCATCGTCACCGCGGACGGTTACATCCTGACGAACAATCACGTGGTCGATGGGGCGAAGGAGTTGACCGTGACATTGCCCGATAAGCGTGAATTCAAAGGTCACGTGGTGGGCGCCGATCCAAAAACCGATCTGGCGGTGGTCAAGATAGACGGACATCATCTACCCGCAATCCCATGGGGCGATGCGTCGAAGCTGCAAGTCGGCGAGTATGTGCTTGCAGTCGGCAATCCGTTTGGCTTGAATTCGACGGTGACTCTCGGAATCGTGAGTGCGCTGGGGAGAGGTAAGATGGGCATTACCCAGTATGAAGACTTCATTCAGACCGATGCGGCCATCAATCCGGGAAACTCCGGTGGAGCGCTCGTCAACACGAAAGGTGAACTCGTTGGAATCAACACCGCAATCTTTTCACAATCCGGCGGCTACCAGGGGGTGGGATTCGCCGTGCCGACGAGCATGAGCAAGCCGGTATTTGAAAGTCTCGTCAAGACCGGCAAAGTTGTGCGCGGCTATTTGGGCATCGGCATTCAGGACTTGAACCAGGACCTCACAAAATCGTTCGGACTGAAGGAATCCAAGGGAGCCCTGGTGAGCGACGTGAAGGAAGACAGCCCTGCCGAAAAGGCCGGTATCAAGCAGGGGGACGTGATTATCGGCTATGACGGCTCACCGGTTGAGGATGCGGCAGCTCTTCAGCGTGTGGTGACGCGGACTCCGATCGGCGCCAAGGCCACGATCAAGGTGCTGCGGGACGGTCACGAGAAAGAGATGTCGGCGACGATCAACGAATTGTCGGAAGCCATACAAACGGCCAAATCCGATGACGAGGAGAAGGAACATACGTTCGCCGGGGTAGCCGTGCAGGATCTTGATCGTGACACCGCCCAGGAGTTGGGGCTGAAAGAGAAAGTCCAGGGGGTGGTGGTCACGGCGGTGGAACCTGACAGCGGCGCCGAGCGCGCGGGATTACAACCGGGCGATGTCATTCGTGAGCTCAACCGACAACCGGTCAAGTCGGTGAAGGACTACGAAAAAGCTGCCTCAAGCATCAAGAAAGGTGACAACGTGCTGATGCTGATCAATCGGCGCGGCGCATCCTTGTTCTTGAGCGCAAAAATCTGACGCGGGCTGTCACCGGGACAGGGCTACGGCTGGGGCATACTCAGCGGTAGCCCTGACTTGTTTTGGCTGGGTACAACAGGTGTGGGGGATGCACGATCTCGGCGGACTCGGCAGATTCTCCTACCAGGTCATAGCCGATGGCATCGGTAATCCGGATCTTGACAAATTCACCCCCTCGGCCGGCATCCTTGCGGATGAACACCACGCCGTCGATCTCCGGCGCCAGTCCCTCGTGCCGTCCTTCAAGGAGCTGGTGCCCCTCCTCTGCATGACCATCGATCAGCACTTCCAATGTCTGACCGATGCGCTGCCGTTCTTTCGAGGATGCAATCGCTTCCTGGACGGCAAGCAGTTCATTTCGCCGTTCCTCCATCACCACGCGCTCGATCTTCCCATCCAGATGGACAGCGGAGGTGCCTTCTTCGTCGGAATACAGAAACACCGCGACCCGATCGAACTCGCTTTGTGATACGAAGGTGTGCAATTCCTGAAAAGCTGCATCCGATTCTCCGGGAAAACCGACAATAAAGGCCGTCCTGAACATCACCCCCGGAATCCGCTGTCTGATTCGCGCGACTAAATCGGTCAACGCCGTTTTGTCTCCCAACCGGTGCATGCGTTTGAGCATCCCATCATTGATGTGCTGAAGCGGCATGTCGATGTACTTGGTGATCGCGGTTTCTCCCGCGTAAAGATCCAACAATTCGTCCGTGACCTGCTGCGGATACAGATAGAAGGGCCTGATCCATCGAAGACCTTTGACCGCGACCAATTTCCGGAGCAGAGAGACGAGCCCCTGCCGAAGACCGAGATCGACGCCATAATTGATGGTGTCTTGCGAGATCAAATTGATCTCTTTCACACCTTGCGCCACCAACTGATGCGCCTCCGCAACAATCGATTCGATCGGCCGGCTGCGCTGCTTTCCGCGCATGATCGGGATCGCACAAAATGCGCAGTTGCGATTGCACCCCTCGGCGATTTTCACGTATGCGCTATGGGGTGATCCAAGCCGGACGCGCGGCATCAGTTCGTCGTACAAGTAAGGCGGCGGGCTGATCCATGCGCGCTGTCTGGGCTTTCGTGATCCAAGAAGCGAGCGCGTGATGTCGGCAATCTTGCCCAATTCTCCCGTACCGACGACCCCATCGAGTTCGGGGAGTTCCCTGAGCAGGTCGCCTTGATAACGCTGTGCCAGACATCCGGCGGCTATGAGAACCCGGCATGATCCGGTTTGTTTCAGCCGGCCATGCTGGATGATGCTGTTGATCGATTCCTGCTTGGCCTCCTCTATGAACCCGCACGTATTGATGATCACGACTTCGGCGTCCTTGGGCTTACCCGTCAATTCGAATCCGCTCGCGACGAGCGCACCCAGCATGACTTCGGAATCCACCTGGTTTTTGGAACATCCAAGGTTGACGAAACCGATGGTGGTCTTGCCAGCTGCACGTTTGGGATTGATGAGACCCGATGCCATAGGCATGTGAGTCTACGGGATGATGAAAAAGACTGTCAACGTTCGTCTACTTGATTCATGGTCCCAGTTCTCATAGAGTCTAAACAGTTTTGCCTTCTTGGTTTCATCTGTTACATTCGTCCGAAACGCTCATGATTCGCACGTTCCAGGGCATCAAACCCACCATTCCCACTTCTTGCTTCATCGAAGACACGGCCGTCGTGATCGGGGATGTCATCATGGGCGAGGACTGCAGTGCGTGGTTTCATGCCGTTATTCGAGGGGATGTGAATTACATCCGGATCGGCAACCGTACCAATGTGCAGGATCTCTGCGTGCTGCACGTGACGCACGATACGCATCCGCTCATCCTCGGTAACGAGGTCACGATCGGTCATCATGTGATCTTGCACGGTTGCACGATTCAGGATCGGGTCCTTGTCGGCATGGGCGCTATCATCATGGATGGAGCCGTGATCGGAGAAGACTCGGTGGTCGGAGCCGGCGCGCTCATCACTGAAGACACCGTGGTGCCACCTAACAGTCTGATCTTGGGCTCACCGGCCAAGGTGAAACGGAAGGTGACCGGCAAGGAACTGGCCTGGATCAAAGAATCCGCTGCCAATTACGTCCAATACGCCCGCCAATACCTGACCGGCCCGGAAAAACCGCGACCCGGATTTTGGGTATAAGCCGGATATTCATTCCACCGCCCACATCACCCAAGACGAACTATGCAGACCGGGTCACCGACGGTTGCTGTCGCATATCCCGTGTCCTCGACACGATACGGGATGTTGCGCATGTGGCACCATTCGGCGATCCATTGGACTTCTTCCGTCGTGGTCGTTACCCAGCCGGGCAAACTCAACTTTGCAAGACAGCGTTTCACCAATGTTCGGACAGTCCGGCGTTGTCTCACAAATCGAGCCGGATTGAATGTTAGTGGCTCAGCTCGCCCGTACGAGAGTGCCGCTAGATCGGGAAGGCGTTCGGGATCGTTGACCACGCTGACCATCCAGATGTGATCAAAGCGCCCTGGCGCCGACACAGCGTCCGTTTCCTGAAATCGGAATCCTGTCTCGCCACAGGCATGATTCAACACTCGGACTTCGGCGGCACGAAGATTATGTGCTGACACCTTGCGCCCCAACTCCATCGTCTCCATCACCAGCGCAGGAATCTCTGGAACGCCTCCGCCCACATAAAGACTTCGACCCTCGGCACCGAGTTTGGGCCTCAGCATTTCAGCCAGCCGTGTCCCGATCCTGAGACATGGACTGCGTTTGGCCTTCCAGAATTCATCACCGCCCTCGTCGCAATACACCGGCCCTAATGCTTGATAGTTCAGTCGTTGGAAGATTTCCCCGATGGTTCGCAGTGTAGTACGCGTCAATTGTTTTTTGCTCGTGGAGAGAGTCACGAATCACCAGCCAACCGAGCGACAGTCGCCACTAGCAGAGGAACCATCTGAGAGAGGAAATCGAGATTCAGCGTCTCGATCGTATCGGACGGTCGATGGTAATGAGGATTTCTGAAATCGGCAGTATCCGTCAGCATCACGGCGGGAAATCCCTGGTCCCAAAAGGCGGCGTGATCGCTCCGTCTAGTATCCGGCAACAGTTCACCTCTCCCCGGGACCGTCAACGGGATCATCTTCAAGGACGGAACGGTCACCCTTCCGCAAGACATGATTGCCGCCACGAGATTCCGCGATGCTTCATTTCCGATCACACCCAGGAAATCCCCCACCGACGGAATGGCAATCGGTAGATGCGGCGGAGTCCGTTGGGAGCCCGGTTCGCTGCGGGCATAGCCCACGCATTCTAATACGATCGCGCCGAGAATTGATTTCCCCGCCTCCTTCAGGGACGCCACGTAGGCACGGCTGCCGAGCAGGTCCTCCTCCTCAAGACAAAACCCAATGCAGTGAACCGGACGCCGGAGTCCCGCAGGCTGCAACCTACCGGCTGCTTCCAGCAGCACCGCCAATGCACTGGCATTGTCATCTGCGCCGGATGAACCGGACACTGTGTCATAGTGTGCAGCGATGATCAGAGGGGGACGAGACCGCCCCTCATCGCGAGCCGGATGTCTGACGCCCACGACATTGCGAAAGGTCTTTCCCCAGGCTTCAAACGAATGGAGAGTGACCTCACAACCGGCATTCGTGAGGTACCTATGCAGGTATGCTTCCGTTTCGAGGAGTTTGCGCGGGGAAGAAATCGGATGGCGTTCGCCAACGAGCGCTCGAAGATGGGCGATCAGACGATCTCTGGTGTCTGACACAGGTGGGTTACCGAATTCGCCTAAGGGAGAGGAGATGGCCTGGATTGCACAGCACTATGACACGATCTCCGTTCCGATACCTCTATGGGTAAAAATTTCGAGCAGCACCGCATGGGGCACACGGCCGTCGATGATGTGCGCCTTGCTGACCCCGCCTTCCAATGCATCCAGGCAGGCATGTACTTTGGGCAACATGCCTTCGCCGATGACGCCCCGCTTGACCATCCGCTGAACATCCTTGCGGGACACCGTCGAGAGATGCCGGCTGTTCGCATCACGAATGCCTTTGACGTCCGTGAGCATCACCAGCTTCTCGGACCTAAGCGCCGCCGCAATAGCTCCGGCCACCAGGTCGGCATTGATGTTGTAGGTATTCCCCTCGCAATCAGTCCCGATCGGCGCGATCACCGGAATATAGTGATCGTCTTGGAGGTTGCGCAATAAGCTCGGATCTACCGATTCGATGTCACCGACCAATCCAAAGTCCCCGTCTTCATCATCAAGGTCTTTCTCCAGCGTTTGAGCCCAGGCCCTGGCCGTGAGGGGCTTACTGAGAATCAGCCCGCCATCTTTCCCACTCAATCCGACGGCCTTTCCTCCGTGGCGATTGATCAAGTCCGTGATCTCCATGTTGATCTTCCCGGCAAGCACCATTTCCACGATCTCCATGGTGGCTTCGTCCGTCACGCGGACTCCATGGCGGAATTTTGCCTCGATGCCGAGACGATTGAGCATTTTGTCGATCTGCGGCCCCCCGCCATGAATGATGACGGGATTCAGGCCGACGTACTTGAGCAATACGATATCTTGCGCAAATCGTTCCTTCAGCGACCCATCCATCATGGCATTGCCGCCATACTTGATCACGACGGTTTTGCCGCGAAACGTGCGGATGTACGGCAGCGCCTCAATGAGCACATTGGCTTTCTTGATCAGTCGGTCCATGAATGAGGCTCCTGGCTTCGAACCGAACCGCTTTCGGTAGTCATCAAAAAAATACTCTTGTTGAAAACTGAGAGCAGACCCCTGGATGGCGACTCACAGAATATACCGACTCAGGTCCTGATCCTTGACGATTTCCTTGAGCCGTTCGTTGACATAGCCGGCATCGATCGTCACCTTCTTCTCCGCCAACTCCGAACCTTCGTATGAAATCTGCTCCAGTAGGCGTTCCATGATGGTAAAGAGACGGCGCGCTCCGATGTTTTCAGTGCGTTCGTTCACCTGCACCGCCGTCGCAGCGATCGCTTCCAGCCCGTCCTTCGTGAATGCCAAGCTGATCCCTTCCGTCTCAAGCAGCGCATGGTATTGCCTGGTCAGCGCGCCACGCGGTTCCGTCAAGATCCGGGTAAAGTCGTCTTTTGTGAGAGGGGCCAATTCGACACGAATGGGGAAACGCCCCTGAAGCTCCGGAATGAGGTCGGACGGTTTCGCAACGTGGAATGCACCTGCGGCGATGAAGAGAATATGGTCGGTATGCACGGGACCATGTTTGGTGCTGACCGTCGAGCCCTCGACAATCGGCAACAGGTCACGCTGTACGCCTTCCCGCGATACATCCGGTCCCATCGTCCTCTCGCGGCCGGCGATCTTGTCGATCTCGTCCAGAAAGACAATGCCCGTCTGCTCCACCTTCGCAATCGCCTCTCGAACGACTTCGTCCATATCGATTAATTTTTGGGCTTCTTCCTGGATCAATTGCTTGAGGGCATCGGGCACTTTCATGAGACGCTTTTTCTTTTTCCCCTGAAACAATCCGCCCAACATGTCGCGAAGATTGCTTTCCAGGTCTTCCATGCCCGCGACGTTTGAAATCACTCCCACCGGGAGGCTGCGTTCCTTCACATCGAGTTCAACCGAACGGTGGTCCAGCTTGCCTTCACGAAGTTGTAAGCGCAGTTTGGAGCGCGTGGACTCTTGCGATTCCGTGACGCCTGAAGCCTCCGCCGCATGAGTGGGGTCATCGGTGAATCCGGCGGTGTTCCGCGACCCGACCGGGGGCAACAGCAATTCGAGCAACCGGTCTTCTCCCAACCGTTCAGCCTTTTGTTGGACATCCTCCAGATGTTTCCCTTTCACCATGTTGACCGCCAACTCGGTCAGGTCGCGGATGATCGACTCTACATCCCGGCCGACATATCCGACTTCGGTGAACTTCGAGGCTTCCACCTTGATAAACGGCGCCTCCGCCAGCCGAGCCAGCCTACGGGCAATCTCGGTTTTACCAACACCCGTCGGACCGATCATGATGATGTTCTTTGGCATCACTTCGTCGCGCAACTCCGCGGACAGTTGCTGCCGACGCCACCGATTCCGCAGTGCAATGGCGACCATCCGCTTGGCCTCTCGCTGGCCGATCACATACCGGTCAAGTTCTTCCACAATTTGTCTGGGGGTCAGGCTGTTGACATTCAGAAGCGGGGATTGTTCAACGGTCATGAGGAATTCCCCTCGCGTGACAATTCTTCGATCGTGATGTGCTGGTTGGTGTAAATATCGATGGCCCCGGCGATCATCATGGATTCTTCGACGATGCTTTTCGCATCGAGTGTCGAACGAGCCAGTAATGCACGGGCCGCTGCAAGAGCATAAGACCCGCCGGATCCGATCGCCAACACGCCGTCCTCGGGTTCCACCACATCACCAGTCCCGGAGATCAGGAATGACTTGTCCGGGTCAGCCACCGCCAACAGCGCCTCCAGCCGTCTCAGTACGCGGTCGGTTCGCCAGTCTTTGGCGAGTTCCACGGCTGCACGCGTCAGATTACCCCGAAATTCTTCCAGTTTGGCTTCGAATTTTTCGAATAGCGTAAAGGCATCCGCGGTCGCGCCGGCAAACCCGGCCAATACCCCATTGTTATGGAGCCGTCGTATCTTCCTGGCGTTCTGCTTCATCACGGTCGTGCCGACGGTGACCTGGCCATCGCACCCCATGGCAATGGACCCTTCGCGTCTGACACAGAGGACCGTCGTCGAGCGAATTTTCATGAACCTTTCGTCTTTCCATCTGGCTTCTGGCCGGATTCCCGAAGCGCTCGTGGATGAGCCCGATCATAGACAGCCAGCAACTGATCAGCCGCCAGATGAGTATACTTTTGGGTGGTCGTCAGCGACGAGTGCCCCAACATTTCCTGAATGGCCCGCAGATCAGCTCCTTCGTCCAGAAGGTGTGTGGCGAACGAATGCCTCAAGGTATGAGGACTAATCGCCCCTCCAGGCAGGCGACGTGAATACCTGGACACAATTCTTGCCACCGTTCGCGTCGTCAGTCGTCCGCCCCGATTATTCCTGAAGAGAGGCCCAGCGTCTGATTTATCACGTCTTTCGGCACTCCGAGAGGTCGAATGTCCGGCATGGTACGCTGCCATCGCTTCGAGTGCAACGTTTCCGATCGGGACCAACCGCTCCTTGCGGCCCTTCCCGCGAAGACGGACCAGACCTTCCGATCTCAGAACATCACCGACGCTCAACCCAACCAACTCGCTGACTCGGGCACCGGTAGAGTACAGGACCTCCAGAATGGCCCGGTCGCGCAAGGACACTTCGGTGGTCTCCGATGGAAAATCCATCAAAGCGCCCGCGTCGTCTTTGGCCAGCACCCGCGGCAAATACTTAGCCCGCTTCGCTGTACGAATCTCCTGGGCCGGATTGGATGACACCTGCCCGGTCTGCAAGAGGAAGTCATAGAAGCTCCGCAATGTGGCCAGTTTTCGGGCCAAGGAACTCTTTTTCAGACCGTTCTTGTCAAGCCACGCCAGATATTCTCTAATTACCGAGGCATCAAGCGAGCGAATCAGTACCATGCCCGTCCCGGTCTGCCCACGAACATAGGTATGAAACTGGCGCAAATCTGCGCCGTAACTCCGCTGGGTTTCCGGTGATGCCCCCTGCTGGACCTGAAGAAATTTTACGAAAGCCCTGATCTCGTCTTCCATCCGTCGAAGTCCTTTAAAGCACGTTCCTGAGTAAGCCGACGTTTCTGTTCCTTGTCGCGGATTCGAGACGGGAGGGGCGGAAAGAGCCCGAAGTTTGTGTTCATGGGCTGAAAATGCCGTGGATCACTGGTTGTCACGTGGGCAATCAGGCATCCATGGGCGGTCGTCGGCTCGGGGGTGATGAGAGGAAGCCCGGCAAGGCCACGCGCGGCATTGATACCGGCCAATCCTCCCATGGCTGCCGACTCGGTGTACCCTTCAACCCCGACCAGCTGCCCGGCAAAAAACACAGTCCCTCTGGTTTTCAGTTGCAGCGTATTGCAAAGCAATTGAGGCGAATTAATGAACGTGTTCCGGTGCAGGCTGCCGTATCGAAGAAATTCCGCTTGTTCGAGACCGGGGATCATGCGAAAGACACGCCGTTGTTCCGGATAGGTTAATTTTGTCTGAAATCCGACCATATTGTAACAGGACCCATGGATGTTCTCAGCGCGCAGCTGTACGACCGCGCTTGGACGGGTGCCTGTCCTTGGATCATCCAATCCGACCGGTTTCAACGGACCGAATTGCATCGTCTGGCGTCCCCGTTCCGCCATCACCTCGATGGGAATACAACTCTCGAAGTACGATACTTTCTCGAAGTCCTTCGGCTGAACTTTTTCCGCCGCGATAATGGCGTCATAGAATGCATTATAGGCGGCCTCGTCCATCGGGCAATTCAGATAATCATCGCCACCCTTTCCGTATCGAGACGCCCGAAACACGATATCCATGTTGATGGAATCGGCATCGATAATCGGAGAAATCGCATCAAAGAATGCAAGGTGCTTCTCGTGGGTTAATTGGCCTATCGCCGCCGATAATGCATCGGACGTGAGCGGACCGGTCGCAATGATCGTGACCGCGTCGGTTGGAATCTCCGTCATTTCCTCGCGGACTATCCGTATATTCGGATGGGCGTCCAGCGCCTGCGTGATCTTCGTTGCGAACTGTTCCCGGTCTACGGCAAGGGCAGATCCGGCCGGTACCCGCACTTCATCCGCGATGCGAATGATCAATGAGTGCAGCCGCCTCATCTCTTCCTTCAAAATTCCCGGAGCCTGTAGCGGATCCGTTGACCCGAGAGAATTCGAGCAGACCAACTCCGCGAGATATCCGGTTTTATGAGCCTTTGTCATCTCTTTGGGACGCATCTCGTAGAGCGTCACCTTTGCCCCATGGTTTGCCGCTTGCCACGCGGCCTCGCTGCCGGCCAGTCCGCCTCCGATGATGACGATATCTTCTCGCATTGATTGGGAACCTCAGCGCAAATGTAGAAAAGGGTTGATTGTAAGAATGTGATTTTCAGGATGTCAAGAAAAGGAAGTCCATCGCTTGCGCAATCAGCTTTGCCACTCAGGACTTTGTCACGTCATCACCTCCGGATCGGAGGCGGACCTCCTATCCATCGGTTGAACCCTTCGAATAGGCCATGCTAGACTCCACTCTCGTCGTGGGCGATTAGCTCAGTGGGAGAGCGCTTCCTTCACACGGAAGAGGCCACTGGTTCGATACCAGTATCGCCCACCATCATGGTCTGCCGTTTTTCCTCCTGTTTTTTCGCGCCCTTGACATCCCCTGGTCGCTTGCCTCGGTTGTTTGTCCGTAAGTGCGCGAGAACTGGACAGAACTTCGTCTCTACGCTAGACTTGCTTCAATGATCCTATGCTCTCGAGGTTTTAAGGTCATAGAAAGAGAGGACCGTATGCGTGGTTCACGTTGGTCGCTAGTGATTCTGGCCCTTCTTCTCACCACGAGCTGTTCCAGCACTCGTCAGGCTTCAGTGTCCGATCAGGATTACACTGCTCCACTGAGCATCTATAGCGTGATGGACGCGACGGCACTCGTCTATGCCGATCCGGCCGCTTCGTCACCCGCGAATGACAATCCCTATCGTTGGGCAGGATTCATTTTGCATCCTGTTGGACAATTGCTCGACTATACGATTAATCGTCCCCTCTACAAATTAGCTGGATCGGCACCCTACCTATTCGGGTATACTGCAGAAGACGCTATGTTGGATTCTCAGAGACGCTCACCCTGATTAGCAAGCTCGGTCGCACGCTCATCGCGTGTCACCGAGCTGCCCTTCACGTTTTCCCCCTGTCCATAGCATCCCTCTCGTCGTTTAGTGTATCCTTCGCGAAGGTTTTTTCCTCTTGACTACCATGGTTATGCAATGCGTCTTCATTTCTCTCTGATCATTGCCGCAGCCACCCTTTTGGGATCGACCGCCGCCTGCCAAGCACCCCCACCGAGGCCTCCATTGCCCCCGTCTGAAAGCGATCTGGATCTCCTTCGTTCAACGACCTTGTGTGAAAAGCGAGAGCATTTCACGCAACGTCACAAGGCTACTACGATCGAACGCCGCAGTTGGGGGGCTGGAGAGGAATTACGGATCGCCGGAAACCAGAGCTTGTCACACGGTGACGAGTCTTACTTTTTTGACGAAGACGGTACCCTCGTGGGCGTGCTGTTCGTCTTTACGGCAGGGCTCGATCTTGGTCCTTACAGGACTTTACGGTATACGCTTTCGCAACTCAAACCTGCCCTGGAATTTTACCTCACCGTCTCGAAGCTTGCAGATCGAGCCAATATGGAAGCCAGTACCCTTTATCAAACCGGAGATGAAAAGACGACGACACAATACCTGATACTCGGAGAGTTAGCTCATCCTGCACTGCTTGAAGCCTCCTTCACCATTGACCCCTATGTTCAATTGTTTTCACCATACCGAAAAGAGTTCTTGGATAGACTTCGAGATGCTCCGGATAAGACATCGAGCAGTCGTATGGACTCTCAAGGCGCCGAGGATAAGGAACCCTTTCCTTCCCTTCAGCAATTTGCACGTGGTCAGACGGCCCAGCTCTCCTATTGTGGGGCTCGGAATGACACGATTGCACTTGACGCATATCAGAAAGCAGGGATGACCGGCTTTTCAAATAAGGCATGGCAGGCTGAGCTCCACCATAGATTGGGGATGGCGTGGGAAGCGAAAGGAGATTTTGAGAAGGCCAAATCCGAACTCCTCCAATCACTCGCCATACGGCCAAATTCCCCGGAGGTCTTGAACAACCTCGGAGCCGTGCATAAGACATTGGGAGACAAACGCAGTGCGCTGGCAGCCTTCGAAAAGGCGGTGCTTCTTCGACCCAATTATGCGATCGCCCGCTATAATATGGCTCAGATCTTTGAGGATACCGATCGGAAGCGCGCGATTACGGAATATGAAACATATATCGCGCTGGTCGAGGGATACCCCGAAGAGGAGGATAGACTGGCGCTGGTGAAGAAACGGGTCAAGGACTTGAAGCGTTAGTCTTGGCATGCATGTCCCGGTGGAATTGAACTTGTGAACCTTCCGACATCCGCACGATCCTGTACCTAGGATTCCTCCATCCTCATCCCTCATCTCGCATAGGGTCAATCTACGCAGAGCGGCACCTCGCCGACTGGCACTGTTGAACGATGGAGCATGTATGCGCGAGGGAATGGGAATTATCGCAAGACGACAATTCGGATGCAGATGGTCACCGGCGGGATCGTTCTTCTTCTTCTTGACGAGTTTTGCATTCAATACACAATGTTGTCACGGGTCTCGCCTTCAACCGCTTGTGCGGAATCTCTTCACCACACCGTTCACAAATGCCGTAGGTATGGCTCGCCAATCGTCCGAGGGCCTCGTCGATTTTTTTGAGAAGCTTCTGTTCTCGCTCTCTAATACGGAGAGAGAAATTCTGGTCGGTTTCGGCGGAAGCCTGGTCGCTCACGTCCGGAAAACTGTCCATTCCTTTGCGGTTGGTCAGGACCTCCTCCACTTCCTGAAGAATATCTGCCCGCTGCCGTTCGAGGTCAGCCTGAATATCGGCGTACTTGCTTTCGTCGCCCTTGCCACGATGGGCTTCCGGCAGGCTCCGGCCTTTTGACTGGGACTTTAAGGACCGTCTTGGGACGGGTTGGTCCATATTCATACTTAGTACACCGCTGTACACAGGTCAGAGATCAAAACTATACCAGGCTCAAACTTCCGGGGTCAATGGACACTGCAGGCTTCCACCTGCACAGTCTGAAACATATGGATCTGCGTGGACGCATGCTTACAGGTCTCGACGTCCTTCAATTGATTTCACCAGGGTCACCTCATCTGCATACTCAATATCCATGCCGACGGGAATCCCATAGGCTATTCGTGACACCCGGGCATTCAACGGCTTCAGCAGTTTCGTCAGATAAATGGCCGTCGCCTCCCCCTCAATTGTAGGATTCGTGGCTACGATGACTTCCTCGACCCCTCCAGCCCGGACGCGATCAGCCAATTCATCCACACGGATGTCGGCAGGCCCCACACCGTCCAGCGGCGAGAGCACTCCGAGAAGTACGTGATAGAGCCCTCGATACCCGCCGGCTCGTTCGATTGCATAGAGCGTACTGGGTTCTTCAACGACAAGAATCTTCGAGCGATCTCGCTTGCCATCCAGGCAAAATTCGCAGAGTTCTCCTTCTGCAATATTTCGGCACTGTCGGCAGAAAGAGAGGCCATCCTTCACTGCTCGAATTGCTTCCGCAAGGCGAAGAGCATCCTCGCGTTCGGCTTTCAAAAGATGAAATGCCAGCCGTTGCGCAGTTTTCTGGCCGATCCCGGGTAACCGCACGAGCTCTCGCACCAACCGCGCCAGCAGCCCCTGTTGATCGACGCTCAATTCGAACTGTTCCTCAAGTGGTGAATGACCGGCGTGCGGCTTAGAACAGTCCCGGGATCTTCATCCCTCCCGTCACCGATTTCATCTCTTCCGCCATCATCTCCTGGGCCTTGCGCAGTGCGTCATTCGCAGCCGCAACCACCAGGTCCTGCAACATCTCGACATCGCCGGATTTGACGACCTCCGGATCCATAACCACTCCCACAATTTGCATCGCGCCATTGACCGTCACCGTGACAATTCCACCGCCGGCTGTTCCGGCAACGGTCTTTGCCGCAGCTTGTTCCTGAACCTTGGCCATCTGCTCTTGCATAGCCTGCGCCTGTTTCATGATATTCTGCATGTTCCCGAACGGGTTCTTCATTCCTGGACCTCCTGTAACAAGGATAGCGGCTGCACGTCGACCAACTCGCCGCCGAACAGTTCGAGCGCTTGCTTGACCAGTGGATGGGCGCGCGCCTGCTGAAACAACACGATGCGTTGCTCCTGTTCTTTGGCCGCACGCAGCTCCTTCATGGTCGGTCCGGCGTTCTCCACAGCGGACAATTCGACGATCCGAATTCGAACCGGCCGCCCGGTCAGCCGTTCACCAAGGGCGCCGAGGGCACGCAGATTGTCATCCTTTTCCAACATGGCTCGCGCGACTGTCGCTTGCCTGGCAAACCCGATCATCACATGATGACCTTCCACGCCCATAAAACGGCCCATGTCTAGAAACGGAGCGATATTGGGATATTCACTCGACACCGCCCCTTGGAACTGCTCCCACTCCAATACTGGATTAGCCGACCGTGTCTGCGTCTCGGTCTGCGGTGGCGATGATGGATTCGGCGGTGTATGAACATATTCACCTGATGCGCTTTTTTGCGGCGACGTGCGTTCGGCCGGCTTGAGCGTTGGGGGAACGCTAGTCGAAGGAGCAGCCGCCGCCAACCCCCTTGTTGAGTCAGAGGCGTGGACTGATTGGGCGACACTCACCTTATTTTGACTCGACCTTGTCCGATCCTGCGGCGCGGCAGATGAAGACTTAGAAGTTCGGGCATCGGCCGAGGAATTTGGCTCGCGCTTGGGAACCTGGGTTGTTGAACCCTTCGGCACATCGGCCGACGAAGTTTCAACGGCAACCGCCCCCTTAGGCGACATCAGACGCGTCGCCCGAACGACCGCCGCCTCCAGCGTAAAACGGGGGTGCGCGCTCAATCGCAAGACGTCTTCTGCCAGCGCAAAAATACGGAAGACTTCCTGAAGTTGATCAGGCGGCAAGCGTTTGGCGTCGACCACAAATTTCCGAACATCCTCTTCTGACGCTTCGATAAGTTCTTTGACGTCCTGATGGGAGGGAATAACCGCTGCAACAAGTAAATTGCGCACACACTCTACCAAATCTCCGCAGTAGGTCTTCAGATCATGCCCTTGATCGAGGACGTCTGCGATGACACGCAATGCCGTCGCGCTCTGCTGATCGAGAATGGCTTCGATCATCGTCCGAACGTGCTCGTATGGTACGGCTCCCAGAAGAATTTCCAGATCGGCGTGACGAATAGACCTTCCGCCGAACGCCACGACCTGATCCAATAGACTCAAGGCATCACGCATGCTCCCTTCACTGGCGCGGGCCAACGCCATCAGACTTCGATCCTCGATGTCGAGACTGTCCTGTTCCGCCACATGACGCAATCGTTGGACAATTTCCCCTTTGGAGATACGGCGAAAATTGTAATGCTGGCAGCGCGATAAAATGGTGGCTGGAATTTTATGAATTTCCGTCGTCGCGAAGATGAAAACCACATGAGCTGGAGGCTCTTCCAGTGTCTTGAGAAGCGCATTAAACGCCGAATTGGACAACATGTGGACTTCATCAATAATGTACACCCGGTAGTGCCCGCGGAATGGCCGGAACTTCACATTCTCACGGATCTCTCGCACATCGTCAACGCCGGTATTCGACGCGCCATCGATCTCAATCACATCGACGGAGTTTCCCAGAGTGATCTCCTCGCAGTTGGAACAGCTATTACAGGGAGTGCCGGTCGGTCCCGACTCGCAATTCAACGACTTGGCGAGAATACGAGCCACCGTCGTCTTGCCGACGCCTCTGGTGCCTGAGAAGAGAAATGCGTGGGCGATGCGTTTGGTCGAGATCGCGTTCACGAGGGTTTGCACCACGTGAGGCTGACCGATCACGTCGTCGAATGTCCCGGGACGGTATTTTCGAGCTGAGACCTGGTAATCCACGAATCGCTACACTCCAGTTGGTAGATATGAGTGCTAAATTGAGTGATCACCCCGAAGGTTTCAGGAAAGATTTCCTTCTCAACTCAAGCCTCGTAATTTCAACTCGGAAGTGACACTGAAGGACCGGGGCCAGGTGATCCTGCGGCACACAAAACTACCTACTTACCGTTGCTTCCTTCCGGACCTGGCGGGATTCACAGGGTTCTGTTGCACAGGGCCCAGCCCCTACCTCCAAACAGTTCTGAGTGCCAAGCGATCAGTTTTGAGTTTGATAACCCGAGACGACGTAAGAAATAGGAACACACCATGTTTCTCACTCTTCTCTGCTCGGCACTCAACACTCCCAACTCAGCACTGGCTCCATTTGGCCGAGAGGGCGGGCATTCGAAGTCGCGCTTAGGTGCTTCGCACGCGCTCCCGCTAAGGAGCCAAGCCCCCTCGCGCCTCCGCTTTGCTTCGGTCACCCCATGAAGGGGGCACACCCCCTTCATCACCCCCGTTCGAATCCCACCCTCTGAGTTTTTACGGTGACTCTCATTCCCACTCGGTACTGCATCCTCATTCTTAACTTAACATTTCTAATTCATCATTCACGCAGGGTTTTGGCGGAGAGGGTGGGATTCGAACCCACGGTCCCGTTGCCGGGACGCGTGCTTTCCAAGCACGTCGATTCGTCCACTCTCGCACCTCTCCGCAGATTCAGGCGATAAAGGTCAGTATCTTATCACGCGACCTGATGAGCGGCAAGGCGAGTAGTGTACGTCCAAGATCCAACTCTTGCAGCGAAATCCGCCGTTCACCTCTTGAATCACCGAGAGAGAAACGATCCGGGCAATTCAATTTTCGTGCGTCCAAGTTTGTCTGCCGAGCCATTGACCCTCTTCTTGAGGGTTTCTATACTGCGTGGCTATGCGGTGGTACGTATGAAAGTGCTCCTCGCTCTCGGGCTCTTCTTCCTGTTCCTTCTGGCGGTTGCCGTCTCTCTGCCATTTCTGGTCGATTTGAACAGGTATCAAGACCGATACCGCCCCCTGATCGAGGAGGCATTGAATCGCCGCATCACGCTCCAGGACATCCGCCTGACGATTTGGCCGCGAATTGGAGCCCGAGTAAGCGGGTTCACCATTCAGGATGATCCGGCATTTCGTTCCGGCCCGTTTGCCACGCTCTCTTCACTGGATGTCGGCGTCAAGCTGTTCCCGTTGCTTCGCGGGAAGATAGAGGTGGAAGAGATCACCTTTCGTGATCCGATTATTTTCGTCTTGAAGGATAAGCACGACGTCTTGAACCTATCCACGATAGGTCCTAAGACCGTGACCCCATCGAAACCGGAAACCCCTGTGCCCGAGCCTGCCGGAGGTCCGCTCCGAGCTTTGGCACTTTTGGCCGTGGACCGAGTATCTATCGACGGCGGACGCGTCACCTATCGCGACGAAGCGGCGACCAACCCGGTGGAATATGTAGTGAACGACCTGAAATTTCTCCTTACCTCCGTGCATCTCGGCGAAGTTTCCAACCTGCATCTCGCAGCCACCATTCAACCGTACAACCTTCCCATCACACTCGACGGCTCATTCGGACCTCTTACGGAAATCCTCGACATCAAAACCTACGCCTTCGATCTCGGTCTCGGGAAGATGCTGGCCTCACTCAAGGGCAGTGTGCTCGATGGCAAGCTGGATGCGACTCTGACGTCTCCATTGATCAGTACGGCAGACCTTCCTGTAGCGCTACCTCTCACGAAGCCGATCCTGGTAAAGGATCTTCATCTCACCACTCACCTCGAGTCAATTCATGGCTCCACTGAGTCTCCGCTCGAAAGGGCCGAAGTAAAGGATCTTGGACTGGCTCTCGTCATGGGCAGTTCGGTCATCAATGTGAAAGGCACGGCTGCGAAGGGCATGGCACATATCACTGCCGCTTCATCCAGCATCAGCTCAGCAGACATGCCAATCGCCTTACCACTGGTCAAGCCGGTTGAGATAAAAAATCTTCACCTGAGCGTCAAAGCAAAGTACCCCCCAAGACAAGGTGCCCCACCCTTGGAGTTGGCTGACGTCACAGACCTAGGGATGGCCATCGCCATGGGATCTGCAATCGTCGACGTGCAGGGGACCGTTCTAGGGGGTATCGCGAAAGTCGCTATTCTTTCAAAAGGTATTCATACGGCGGATTTGCCGATCATGGTACCGTTCAAGCAGTCTGTTGAGATACGCGACCTCCGGCTGACAGGAGAACTACATGAGCATGAAGCCCTTGTGCATCAACTCTCAATGGAACTGTTCAATGGTTTGATCAAGGCCCATGGAACAACAGGAACCGAGTCGCCTGCGCCCCCCTTCAGTGGCTCTGTCACAATCGAAGGGGTACAACTCGGCCCCGCGATGAGAGCGGCGGGAGCAGAATATTTCTCGACGAGCGGGACGGCTGCAGGCAGCATCGCAATCGGCGGGCGCGGCTTCACCATGCCGGATTTGATGAAAACGCTCCAGGGCGCCGGTCGCATCAGCGTCAAGGATGGAAAGATCGAGGGTATCAACCTCATGCAGGAGGTCGTTGCTCTCTTGAACGTGGCAGGCATTTCTCCTGACACGATTCGCACCACCGTCTTCTCGACGATCGAAACCGATTTCACCATCAAGAAAGGGCTGGTCAACGTCCAGAGGCTGCTCATGGACAGTCATGATTTCCAGTCGACTGGTCACGGAACCGTTGGCCTTGATCAAACCCTGAATCTCCGCCTGAACCTGAATCTTTCGCAAGCACTGAGCCAGAAAATCGCGGCTTCGTCTCCTATCGCGAAAGTGGCCATATCCGGAGGTCGACTATCGCTTCCCCTCCTCATTGGCGGGACAATCCACGCGCCCTCTTACGGGCTGGATACCAAGATGTTCGCCGGAAAGGTTCAGGACCAGGCCAAACAGAAGGTCAGAGAAGCGGTGGATGACCTCTTGCAAGGCAAGACCAAACCGGAAGATCTCAAGCAACAGGGCAAAACACTCCTCAAGGATCTATTCGGGAAATAAGGGCGGAGGATCTGATGTCATTGGCCAATCTCATGCTTGATTACGTCGTGCGCTACGGATTTCAGGTCCTTGGGGCTGCGGTTATCCTCGCCGTGGGTGCATTTCTGGCGAGATGGGTGGGCACGCTCACTCAACAATGGCTGGACCGCCACGACCTGGAACCTCCGATCAAACTTCTGCTGGTTCGCCTGGCAAGAATAGTGGTCATCGCGTTTACCCTCCTGGTAGCTTTGGATCAACTCGGTTTCCAGATTGCTCCGCTCATTGCGGGGCTCGGGGTAGCCGGGTTGGGAATGGGCCTCGCGCTCCAAGGTGTTTTCGGTAATCTCGTCGCCGGATTATCGATCATTTTTACCAAACCGTACCGGGTAGGGGAGCACATCTCCCTGCTCGGCGTCCATGGGGACGTGGTCAAGATTGATATCTTCACGACCACGCTCAGGCATCCCGACCAGTCTCGGATCGTGATTCCGAACAGGAAAATCGTGGGAGAGATCCTTCATAATTTTGGCACCATTCGACAACTGGATCTCTCCGTCGGCGTGTCCTACGAGACGGACATCAACAAAGTGTTGAGTATGGTGCGAGACCTATTGGGCCGGCATGCCCACGTCCTACAGGAACCGCAACCGGTCGTCGGCGTCGCCGGATTTGCCGATTCAGCCGTGACGGTTTCCGTCAAACCGTGGGTGCTGGTCTCTGATTTCACTCAGACGCAGGCTGAATTGAATCACGCCATCCTTGAACGGTTCCGGAGCGAGAATATCTCCATTCCTTTCCCTCAGCACGAAGTTCGTCTACTTAATCCAACATAATATATCTGCACCAACATCCCATGTCGCATGTCTGCTGTGGATATTCCCCTCAGCCTCCTTCCTCGCAGATCCTCCATGCACGGAGCGTAGCTGACACATCCCCGTCGAAACTAGTGACGACGACGGAAGGCTCAGACTCTACAACTCTTGATGTGATGTGTGATGCTCGTGATGGCGTACGTAGTCGCACTGTTGACAATACTTCCATCGACCGTTCGACCGTGTTGATTCCGTACGCCCAATCATCCATAGCACGATCGCTTTCCGCCACGCGCTCTGTCAAGGGGACCAGATATTGCTGCAAGCAATGACCGTATTGCTGGTGGCTTCGACGACACGTGCCGTCACCTATGAGCATACGATTCCGATGGTCATTTGGTCATCCATCTCGTCACTTAAGGAGGACTATCCATGAGCATGATGAGCGAGTTTAAAGACTTTGCCATGAAGGGCAATGTGCTGGACATGGCCGTCGGGGTCATCATCGGGGGAGCATTCGGGAAAATCGTGTCCTCCGTGGTCAGTGATATTCTGATGCCGCCTATCGGATTGCTGTTAGGGAAAGTCGATTTCTCCAGCCTGTTCATCCCACTGTCCGAGGAGGCTCAAGGAAAATCGCTGGCCGCCGCAAAAGCCGCAGGAGCCGCAACGATCAATTACGGCGTGTTCCTGCAAACTGTATTTGATTTTGTGATTCTTGCCTTTGTCATCTTCATGGTAATAAAACAGGTCAACCGCTTGAAAAGACAACCCCCGGCGGGGCCACCACCGGCACCCTCCAAAGAGGAAGCACTCCTGACAGAGATTCGCGACATCCTCAAAGAACAGCGCCGGTGATTGAGTCACTCAAGAAGAAACGAGTGAGGACGAGATGACTGGTCACCGTCATATGGGTGATACTGGGCATGGGTCTGCTTGTGGATGCGCCACAGATTACGCTCCCAACGATTCGGCAAACCGACTACCACGTTGCTGTTTGATTCAGGCGAGGCGACACTGAAACCCCGGAGGCGTGGGATGTCCTTAGGCGCATCGGCGGAGTGCTCAAGCAATATCCGGATCGAACCCATTCATATCGCCGGTCATATCGATAACTTCCCGATTCGCGACGTGCTGGCTAGGACATTTCCCACCAACATGGAATTGTCCCAGGCCAGAGCCGATAGCGCCAAACAAGCATTGATCGAAGGTGGGATGACGTCGGACAACATAGAAGCGTTAGGCCATGCGGATAGCAGGCCCGTCGCCAGCAATTCGACCAGCGAGGGCCGTCAGAAAAATCGGCGCGTCGACATCGTTGTGAAGCAGTAGGATCAATGAGTTGTTGCATCTACGTTCGGGAGGCGCTAAATTAGCGTCGCGCCAATCCTGAATCCTCGAAAGGAGTCGGGACATATCACGGACGTCAACAACGGCCGTACGCCCTTTTCGTCTTCATTCTTACCACTGTCTCCAAGGTGGCCAGGTCGATTCTCCCCCGCTTCCTGCTTTTCCGGGATTGAGTTCACGCTCGACCGCTCCAATCGAGATACGGGAGGGTACATGAAAACCGCAATGCATATGCTTCTCGTCCTCGGACTCACGGCAGGCGGCTGTGCGACACACGTGCCTGCTCCTCCGCGTCAATCTCCGGCGGAAGCACAGGTTGTAGCCCTTCAACAGGAACGGCAGCAGCTACTTACGACCCTTGGAGAGTTTCACGATCGGATTCGCGATCTCGAGAGTAAGCTCGCGGACCGCGAGGGAAGACCTGTCGCACAATCGTACGATCAACTCCTCGCCATCAAGGAAGCGGAGTTGAGCGAACTGAGAAAAACGTCGGCCGAAAGCGAGAAGTTGTCTGCGCAACTCAACACCGCAGTGACCGATCTGAATCAAACCAGACTCCGCTTTTCTGCGCTCGAACAGCAGGCCATGAAAAAGGATCAGGAACTGGCCTCAATGAAAGGGCTCGCGACGGCTGCCGCAGAACTGGAGAGCGCCAAGCACCGTATTGCCGATCTTGAATCTCTCTTGTCGCAGCGCGATCAAGAGAACCGCTCTCTCCGAACATCAGCCGCTGAGCGGGAGAGCCTCACTGCCCAGTTACAGACCGCGACAGCCGCATTGAACCACACCAAGGAGCGATTGGCATCGATCGAGAAACAACTTGTCCAAAAAGATTCCGACCTTCGTAGCAGTGGAGCCGAGAAACAGAAGCTTACTGCCAGTCTCACCGCATACTCGAATGAATTACGGCAGACGAGACAGCGAATGGCATCATTCGAACAACAAGCCACCGACCGAGAGCAAGAACTCAATGTAGCTCGGAAAGGAGGCAGTGATAGGGACCGTCTGGTGAATCAGCTGACCGTGGCCAACATGGACCTCACCCAAACGAAGCAGAAAGCGTCGAATTTGGAAAGACAACTTGCTGCCAGAACTCAAGAGCTGGAAGTGCTGCACAGCGTGACGACAAACAAAGAAAAGTCGTCAGGCCCACCGGAAGCCCGGCATATGGAGATGGGGAAATCATCCGGTTCCAAGGTCGGAACGGAGGTCACGCAACATGCGGGAACATCTCTGTCGAAAACCGGGACTGAGCAGGCGCGAATCGGGACGTCTTCGAGCCGCTCGTCTTCCGATCAACCCATCCCCAAACACAGTGATCAGCCGGATCCTGAGCTGATCAATGCCAGTGAACATCTGGCTCGCTTGCTGAAGGATGAAGTATCGAGAGGAACCATCAGCGTGAAGCAACATAGGAATCAATTGGCGGTAGGACTTTCTTCTTCGCTGCTGTTTCAATCAGGAGAAGCCACCCTGAAGCCGGATGGCATGAACGTGCTGAAACGAATTGGCAATATTCTCGGACAGATTCCCAACAATGTCGTTCAGGTTGCCGGACATACCGACAATCAAGCGATTCGCAGAGAGTTGCGAAAGACATTTCCGGACAACAAGGCCCTCTCATCGGCGCGGGCCGAGAATGCCCGCAGGGGCCTGATCAACGGTGGGTTTCCCATGGAACGGATCAAGGCAATAGGGTTGGCGGATAAAGTTCCTCTCGTCAGCAATACCACGGAGGCGGGACGCCAGAGAAACAGGCGTATTGAGATCGTCGTGACCCACCTGACCGCTTCGCCTCCTGCTATGAAAGCCACCTCGGAACACTATGGTGGACCGAACATGGCCTCGCTCCCACCATCCGAGAAACGGGACTCACCTTAGCCTCTGCTTGCCGGTATAGGACTGAGAGACTAACTGATCGGGTCAATGCCTCCATCCTATCCGAAGTGACAGGCAACCTGGTTGGCAGGAACGGCAACCGACTCCCCCGGGATCGTCGCAAGAATTTTATAATGACCGAGCCCCAATTCCTTGCCGTACGCTTCCCCGACGAGCACGTCTTGGATGTGCTGATGGTCCGACGCCCTGAAGTACGATCGTCCTTCCTTCAACCCATCAAACTCATGACCTTCTAGGGCCTTGATGACGGCTGCGGTCTCAATCGTCCCGGCCCGGCTTACGGCTTCCAAGATCTGTGTCATGGCCGCATATCCCAGGTAGCATCGTGACGTCGGTGTATGGTTGTACTTATCGATCACTCCCTGAATGAAACGTTTCGAGCTCTCGCTATTGATCTTCGGATCCCAAATCAATCCCCATATGCCCGCATTGTTTGCATAACCGAGCGGGCGACCGATTTGCTCGCCGCCGATCATCCCGCCGACCCCAATTTTTTCCTTGGCCAACTCTAGTTTCGCATATGACTTGAGGGCGTTGATCAAATCCCACCCGTACAGATTCAGAATCACTGCCTGAGGCTTGACGCGTTGAACATCCATCATGGCGTTGGTGAAATCGGACGTTCCAAACGTGGTCGTCGTTGAGCCCACAATCTCACCGCCTAGGGTTCTGAGCGCGTCGGTCATGGCTAGTAGCGCCGACCGTCCGTCTACGGTATCCGCCGTCATCATGTACCATTTGGTACCAAAGGCCTTTCCTATATATGGGCTTACAGATTGGGCCATCATTCGGGCATTCGGCATAAACACGAATGTGTGGGAATTGCACCGAGGTCCCGTCAAGTCCATGACATGAGCACCCGTCACCATGAACAACTTATTCTCCTGTTTCGCGATGTCCGATACGGCTAATGCAACCTCTCCATTAAAGGTCCCCATAAGGAAATCCACTCTGTCATCCTTAATGAGTTTGGTCGCGGCTTTGATCGCCGTCGGCACGTTTGATGCGTCATCGGCCTCTACCAGAGTAATCGGCCGGCCAAGCACGCCGCCGCGCTTGTTGAACATATCGAGTGCCACGGTTGCTCCGTGCACATCATGAATTGAGGAGGTCTTATAGGGACTCGTCAACGGATCAATAATCCCAATCTTGATCGGTTCAGCCGCAAGGGCATGAGAAGCATGAACCGAATCTATGGCTTGCCTAACCCAATCACCGGTGACCAGCGCTGTGCCCGCAAGCGCTGAAAGTTGAAGAAATTTCCTACGCGAGAACTCAGACATCGTATGTCCTCCCTGGAGAGAAAGTATCCCTGACAGACAGCGGTGCACGTGCGAACGTCGCACAGTCTAGACGCTGATCGGTGTGGTGAGGCGCTAGTGAAGTGCGCAACGACTGAATAACTCTTGGAAAAGAGACCTCAAAGCTGACTGTATCAAAACGACACAGCGACACGTTACGGGCAGGCGAGCAGATTGTCAATATGGGACATCTGGCGGACCACCACCGGCCTTAACCCATCTCCCTTTCCATGAAAAGAGATTCCAGATGGGTCTGAGATGCAGGACCGGCGATCAACAGTCATGTACCCGCCACGACATCATCCCCTCGTGTGGCGATGAGCCGCAGAACATGAGAGGCCTGTCAGAAGGGGTACCCCTCCACTGTATTGATCCTCCGTATACACCTGTTTGATTGACCAAAATACAGCTTCTTTCAGCTTTTTGATCAACGGATCTGGAGGATCTTTCCTAATTTTTTGCAACTTCTTGTCCAGATCGAACAGCGGTTTCACAGACCGGCGGTCCGGCACCCTCCCAAGTGCCCAGGCTACTTCGGTCTGGACGGTAATATCAATTCCAGGAGCGTCAAGCATGTCCAAAAGCGGCGGCACGACTGAGGAGTCATTATGCGTGTTGCCCAGATCTCCCAGTCCCTTCGCGGCGGCGGCTTGCAATTGCGGCTGCTTGGAGTGCTTGAGGATATCGACCAATATGGGGATTCCCTCTTTTCCCATGTTGCCGAGCGCTACAGCTGCCTGCTTAGACAAATCCTTATCCTGGAGAGCCTCCCGCAATCGGGGCAACGCCTCATCCGCTTCCATCTGGCCCAATACGGAAATGATCTGCAATTTTCTCAACTGAGTGGTGCCTGAAGAGTCGAGGAGCTTCAACAGCCGATCAGGTTGACCCCACTCGGCGGTGATAAGTACAGGGAAATCATACTGCTCCAGCTTATCCTTGAGCTGAGTCATGACGAAGGGGCCGGCTTCACCAGCACTCGCTTTGAGCGCCGCTTCCGCCGCATCCTCAAAATCAGTCCGGACCTCTTTCTGCCACTTGATCTTCATCCCACCCAATAGATAGGTCAACTGACAGGCAGGCCCCTTCCACAACCGCGACGGAGCATCCGGTAAATCTGCATCCCCTCCGGCAGCCGTGGTTCCTTCCCATGTCTTCCTTTGCTCGCACTTGACCTTAAAAACCACATCGGCTGGCTTGGACGCCTCCCGGGTGACGACATAGCCAAGTTCGGACATCCGGCGGGACACCACGTCACCGATCGCAGTGGGATCGGTAGACCCCTTATCGGTTAACGCAATCACATCCAATTTCACGGTCTGAATCTTGGCGAGTTCTGCCTTTTGCTCAGGAGAGAAGTAATCCCGATAGGCCAATGCAGAATCGGATGTTGCCAGGAAAAGCAGAGAAAAAGATATGATGATGCAGAATAATCCCTTCATCTCATCCCTCCTTGAAGGCCTCACCTCCCATTGGATTGATAAGTTGAACTGTCGTCAGCAAGCCGAAGTCCCGATACATACCATCATGCCTCCATGACTCCGCGATCATAGGTGGGAAATGGTCTGCCCCCGACGAAACTGCTGCAGACTGGATACAATCGTGATCTTTCAAATAATCGATGGTGAGTTATTATACCTCTCCCTACCATTTCATACTACAGAAGTCGCTATCCTCAAATGTGACCAGCCTTCGATGCGAAATCAAAACTGGGATCTTCGAAGCACCAAGCCAATTGATGCTCCCCCACCTGAGTATGGGTTGACAGTTACGCTCAATCGACGGTAGAAGATGGCATAAACAAAAGATCTTCCCACACGCCTCTGCAGGTCTTTGCTCTCTTGAAAGAGCTTCGATGACGTGCGAGAGTGGCGGAACTGGCAGACGCGCGAGACTTAGGATCTCGTGGGCAACCGTGGGGGTTCAAGTCCCCCCTCTCGCACCATAGTCTCACAGGCTACAAACGACGATCGCTTACCCTAGAGCCCTCGGAGGTCCTGACATTATATGAAGATGGAAGTGACCGAACTTGGTCCAATGAAACGGGCGCTGAAGATTGAGGTCCCGGCGGAAGAAGTCAACCAGCGGTTCATTCGTGCCTACACAGCGCTCAATAAGCAAGTCCGTGTCCCCGGTTTTCGACCGGGCAAAGCTCCGGTCCCCCTACTCGAAAAGCGATACGCAAAGGCGGTCGAAGAAGATGTGATTCGTTCTTTAGTTCCTGACTACTACGATAAAGCGATCAAACAAGCCGGAATCGTGCCGATCCTTGTGGAAATTCCACCTTTGGAGCGGGTCAAAATCCAAAAGGATGCGGCATTCAGCTTCACGGCCACCGTTGAAATCAGGCCGACCATTCAGTTGCGCGACTACAAGGCCCCGAACCCCATCTCGCTGAAACCAGACAAGCGCGCCGTCACTGACGAGCAGATCGATAAGGCCCTCGAGGTTCTCCGTGAACAGATGGCTCAGCTGCATCCGGCTGCTCCGGGAAGCGCTCTCGCCGAAGGCGACTATGCAGTCGTGGACATCGAAGGTTTTCTAAATGATCATGCCCTTGAAGGGACCAAGAAGGAAGGCCACCTCCACAAGGCTGGTTCCAAGATGTCGATTCTAGGAATCGACGTCGATAGTCATATCATCGGCAACAAAGAAAGTGATGTGGTGGACATTCCACAGGTCTATCCACCCAACCATCCGGACCCGAGAGTCGCCGGCAAGACCGTGATCTTTCGCTGCGCCCTCCGGTCAATCAAGCAGAAGAAGCTTGCACCCCTCGATGACGAGTTTGCCAAGGACTGCGGTCCTTACACCTCGATTCAGGATATTAAGGATAAGCTTCGCGCAGAGATGGAACGGGCATTGAAGAAGGATATCGACGCGTCTTACAAAGATACGATCCTCAAACGACTGGCAGAGATACACCATTTTGATCTACCACAGACTCTGGTCGAACGAGAGCTTACCGCTATCGTCCGACAACATCTGCAAAATCGCCGCCGCAAACAGGACGACCCCGGCAATGCCGAAGCCGCCGCCCGAACCGAGGACATGAAGAAATTGCAGGAAGAACATCGACCGGAAGCAGAACGCCGGGTCAAAACCAGCCTTATCTTGGAAGCGATTGCCGACAAGGAAGGGCTGACAGTGACCAGTGAGGATCTCGATGCCGAAATCACACGACTTGCGGCGGAAATAAAGATCTCTGTCGAGGAAATCCGTCGCATGATTCAAGCAGGCGGACAAGACTCCTTAGATGATTTACGAGCGCGGGTCCTTGCCGACAAAACACTTGATTTTGTCTACCGGCACGCAGTGATTCAGGGGTGATCATCGCACATACCAAAACACCGTGGTTCCAGCCCTGTTGACATTGCTACGCGCGAAGGGTCCCGCGCTCATTCAATCTATGTTAATGTGAGAATCGAAGAACTCCATAGCCGAAAGGATCACGTTGCATGTTAGTCCCGATCGTAATTGAGCAAACGAACCGCGGCGAGCGCGCGTACGACATTTATTCACGCCTGCTCAAGGACCGAATTATCTTCTTGGGAGCCCCGATCGACGATATCTTCGCTAATCTCATCATTGCTCAACTTCTCTTCTTGGAAGCCGAGGATCCTGAAAAGGATATCAATCTCTACATCAATTCGCCCGGCGGGAGCGTCACGGCGGGACTCGGCATTTATGACACGATGCAATACGTCAAACCTCCCATTACGACCATCTGCCTGGGACAAGCAGCCAGTATGGGAGCGTTGTTACTCACCGCCGGCACCAAAGGCAAGCGCTTCGCGCTACCAAATGCCCGCGTGATGATTCACCAACCCATGGGAGGCTTCCAGGGACAGGCTACCGAGATCGATATTCATGCACGTGAAATCTTGAAGATACGGGAGAGACTGAATGATATTCTTTCCAAACATACCGGTCAGCCTCTCGACAAGATTGCGTTGGATACCGAACGCGATTATTTCATGTCAGGAGAAGAAGCCAAGCGGTACGGCCTGATCGATGAAGTCATCACGAGACAGCTCAAGAGCATCAAGGGTATTGGGCCCAGCGATTCGGGCAAGGACGGAAGCAAGAGTTAGTAGGACCAGGAGGCAGCATGGCCAAACAGGAGAAGATCGACCGGCACTTGCGTTGTTCGTTCTGTGGCAAGAGCCGTGATGAAGTCCGCAAACTTATTGCCGGGCCGACGGTCTATATTTGCGACGAGTGCGTCAACCTCTGCAATGACATCATTGCCGAAGATTGGGAAGAGGCAAAGGAGGAGATTTCGGCGAAATTAAAAAAGCCGGCCGAAATCAAGCACCATCTCGATCAGTATGTGGTCGGTCAGGATCGCGCAAAAAAGATTCTTGCAGTGGCGGTGCACAATCACTACAAACGCATTTCGTCCAAGGAAAAAGACGTTGACGACGTCGAGTTGCAAAAGGGCAACATTCTGATGATTGGGCCGACGGGTACCGGGAAGACGCTCCTTGCCCAGACCCTCGCTAAATATCTCGATGTGCCCTTTACTCTGGCCGATGCAACCACGCTGACGGAGGCTGGTTATGTCGGAGAAGATGTTGAAAATATCATCCTCAAATTGCTGCAATCAGCGGATTATGACGTCGAGCGTGCCGAACGTGGCATCGTCTACATTGACGAGATCGACAAGATCAGCCGGAAGAGCGATAGCCCATCGATCACGCGTGATGTATCCGGTGAAGGAGTGCAACAAGCGCTGCTCAAGTTGATTGAAGGAACCGTTGCCAATGTTCCTCCCCAGGGCGGCCGCAAGCATCCTCATCAGGAATTCATCCAAGTGAATACGGCGAATATTCTCTTTATCTGCGGCGGGGCATTCGTCGGACTGGAACAGATCATTGAACAGCGCCTGAATCGAAAATCGATGGGATTTGGAGCCGACGTGCGCGGCCGAAACGACGTCCGTTTGGGAGAACTGCTTCCATTCGTTCAACCTGAAGACCTCCTCAAGTATGGCTTGATCCCTGAATTCATCGGCCGCCTTCCGGTCGTGGCAACACTGGATGAGCTGGATGAGAAGGCGCTCATTCGCATTCTGACGGAACCGCGCAACGCATTGACGAAGCAATATGAAAAGCTGCTCTCTTTTGAGAAAGTGAAACTGAAGTTTACGGAGGGAGCTCTCGGCGCCATCGCACGAAAGGCTTACACCCAAAAGACCGGGGCCAGGGGACTTCGTGCCATCCTGGAAGAAGTCATGTTAGACCTCATGTATGACGCCCCCTCGCAGAAACAAATCAAAGAGGTGGTGCTCACAGAGGATGTCATCGCCGGAAAACATCCTCCAATCAGACTCTTCGAGCCGGACAAAGACGCGAAGAGCGCCTGATCACTCGCTCAATCGACGGTGATATCCTGCCGGATCGGGGTTTCCCATGAGCTCTTCCGCTATTGGCTATAGCTGAATCCAAGATCACCCCGTTGATTCGCCCGCGAACGTACCGCTCTCTCTTGCTCCCGCGATTCGGGCTGCGGCCATTTCTTCACAATTTGTCGACATTTTTAGCCGCTCCGTTATACTGACGGTCAAAAGGGTTCACTGAACCTGACCTAGGAAGAGACCGTGAAATTTCCGATCGTTTCAAGCAACAGACACAAGAGCAAGATTCTGGACGTTGATCCCGACCGTGAAATCGTCACGCTCATTGGAATCAACGGAGAACCACTGGGCAGCTTGGCATGGGATTTCGTCATCGATCAAATTCTGGCTTACCGGAAACCGCACCATTTCGAAGATGCTCGAGCAGAACCGAGAATTTCCTTATCGATACGCGTAAGATACAATACGCCAGAAGGCAACCAGTTCGAGAGCCGTGCCGGCGGGATTGGTGGAGGAGGTCTTTTTATCGAGAGTCACACCCCGCTGACAGTCGGCACTAAACTAGCTATAGAGTTCTCGCTCCCCGAGTCTCCGACCGAATGGCTCTTGGCCAAAGGGGTTGTGGCTTGGGTCTGCCCAAAAGCTGATCAATATACCTTCAGTCCAGGCATGGGCGTTCGTTTCACAGACATTGCACCGGACATCAGGTCTCGGGTCCTCAATCTCGTCCATTCGGTGAAGAGTGCCAGCCAGAACGCCTAACGCATACCTAAGCACACCTAGTCCAAAAGAAACGGACGAGCGTCCCATCCGTCACTGCCCCCCTCACCTTCCGGAGGAAGACCGCCGATGAAGCTTCCTATCACAGTGACCCAGGAACATCAGGGAAAAGCGCTGGACATTGACTGCGACCACGAAACGCTGACCCTTCTCAATGACAAGGGCCAGGCGCTTGGAACACTGAGCTGGAGCAGCCTGATCGAGCACATTTTGACCATCGACGAAGATACCCGGTTCGCTCACAGCCGGGCCCACCCGCGCGCGCCGCTGGCGATCAAAGTTCATTGCACGACGTCGGAAGGGAGACGGTTTGACAGCCTTACCGGTGGAATTGGGGGCGGGGGGTTGTTTATTGAAAGCAGCGCGCCGCTGGCCCCGGGCACCGAGATGACTGTGGAGTTTTCATTGCCCGACCGACCCGCGGAGAAATACAAGGCCAAAGCGAAGGTTGCATGGGCTCGTCCAAAACCCGAGCGGTATATCTTGTTTCCAGGTATGGGCGTTCAATTCACGGACATCGGCCGGGATGCTCAGCAGAGGCTCGTCGAGCTGGTAGATGCGCTCAACCGGAGCCGTGCTGTAGCCTGAGCTGTTCAGTCGCCCATTTAGCCCACCCACGCACAATCGGATCCCGATCTGTTGTCGCGACCCTCTCCAGTTCTCTCACCGCAGTCTCGTCACCGATTTTTCCCAAACGGAATGCGGCTTCTCCTCGTACTCCCGGGGTTTCGTCATGCAGTAGTCGATCCGTCAGTAACGGAACAGCCTGAACAACACCCGCCTCTCCAAGCGCCGCGACCGCTCCCTGCCTCACCTTAGAGTCGACATCGTGTAAGGCCTTGCGAAGCGCGGAATAGGCAAGAGGGGCATCCAACTCAATCAGAGCTTCCACCGCAGCTCGACGCGCGGGAAGATTCCCTTCACGAAGAGAATGTGCCAGGTGTGGTCCCAGGATTTGCGGATCACCCACATCTCCAAGTGTACGAGCCGCGGCACTCCTCACTGCTGCCGACGAGTCGGTAAGCGCCTCGACGAACCGGATTTGATCCAGCGATGAATCCTGTAACCGTCCAACTGCGATCGCACTCGCCTCACGAACGTGGGGGTCGGGATCGTTCAACATCCGTGTGAGAATTACAGCACGCGAGGGTTGTCCAATCTTTCCTAGCGCTTCAACTGCAGTACGGCGAATGTCAGGACTCTGGTCTTGCACGAGCTCAACAAGACGACCGGACACCGCCTCCGGAGATCCAGGGGGCACATCTGGATAGCAGCCGGTCACCATGACGCACATACAGTATAGATACAGGGAAGAAAGGGGGAGGATAGGGTCGCGCAACACTGTCACAACAGGGAGTTAGGATGTCGCCTTATCCGAAGAATTTTCGTGAGCGGGTGGAGGCTGTTTCGCGGCTTCGATAGACTGTTCGAGTTCTTTCTGTGCAGCATCCATTTCAGCTTGAATGGTTCTCATTTCCGGATCGACCGAGTTGCGGACGTCAGCGACCGCCTGCCGAAAGGTTCGCAGTGCATCGCCCAGACCTTCTCCGACATTCTGCATGTCCTGGGGTGATATGCCAGTTGAGGCATTCGCACTTTTCGCCTTCATGGCCGCTTGAGTCGCCTGCACGCGAGCCACCGCCTCCTTGTTCACCACGGCCGACGGCCGTTTAGCGACGGGTTTGGGCTGAGCTCCCGCTGGTAAAGGTGGGTACTGAGCACGCATCACCGGTGTGGGGGAAGCCATTCGGTCTTCCATCGTCGGAGGTTGGTGCGGATTCTCAGCAGGTGCCTGGGTAGGAGCAGGCGCCGTAACACGCGCTCTGACCGGCTGAGGTCCCTGCGGACCGAGATTGGCCATCACCGCTGCGGTGGTGCCTGGGGTCATGTCAGGTCCAGGGGTGTACGGCGCAGGCCTGGAGAGGGTGGGTTGCGCGTCACCCACCGCTGCAGGAGATACAGTCCCGGGCTCACCTTGTGCCGGTGCAACGGGGGGAACCGGCGGGGTACTTGGCTCCGCTGAAGCTGCCGCAACTTCGGGAGTCGGAACATCGTGTACTTCCTTCTTGAATCCCTTGAGCGCCTTGCCAACCCCTTCACCGATCTGCGGAAGCTTGCCTGCACCGAAAATGATCAGGACGATCACCAATATAATAATCAGTTCTGAAAATCCCATTGTGCCGAACATGGGCCTGTCCTCTTTTCAGATGTAAATCTAGGGTGCATGGCAATGTGTACGATCTTCACGATATATGCCGCAATCGATGACTGTCAAGAATTGCCTCCGCGATCATCGCCGACGGGAACAGTTTACGCAGGCGGCACGTGGATGGGCACGACTTCGCTCTGTAGAGGCTGTCCGAACACGAGGGCATCGGATGGGGAGAGATACACATCGAGTTCACTGCGAATACCGAATTTACCGGGCAAGTAGACACCTGGTTCGATGGAGAAACAGGTGCCAGGCATGAGACGACGTCCATCCTGCGTTTCAAGGTTATCGATGTTCGCGCCATTTCCATGAACTTCAACCCCAATCGAATGTCCGGTTCGATGTACAAATTGATCACCGTACCCGGCTCGAACAATCACGCCGCGACACGCATCATCGACCTCCCAGCCACAGGGGAAGCTTCCCGCACGAACCCGCCGGGTGACGAATTCAAGCGCCGCATTGCGCGCATCCTTGACGACATGAAACACCTGTTGAATATGCGCCGGGACAACATTCCCCACATACCCGGTCCATGTAATGTCGGCATAGACTGCATCCGATTGAGATTGCTTCGCCCATAAATCGATGAGCACCAGATCACCCGGCCTGATACGTGCGCTGTTCGTGGGGGAGGGACCATAGTGGGGATCGGCGCTGTGTTCATTCACGGCGACAATCGGGCGGCTGGACGTCATCAGTCCGTATCGATCGAATCGAGAGACAATACAGTGCTGCAGATCATATTCGGTCAAGACATCGCCGCGGGCAAGCGAGAGACCGACATGCTGGAACGCTTCGTCGACGATTCGTCGTAGCCCCTCGGCCGCGATACGATGGGATTCCAGTTGCTGGGTAGTCCACACAGCCTCGAACCGCTGAACGAGATCCGCGGAAGTGATAATGTCGATGCCAAAACCCTTTAGAAGCTCAATGGTACCGGCATCCACGCGAGAAACATAGGGTATGGCGTTCAATGGAGAGTACTGCATGGCAATTCGACGCGCGCCACCCACAATCCTCTCAAGCGCCGCGTGCTGGTCTCGCCACGAGACATAAGACCGCTGCTCACCTGGCAAGCCATGTAGGACGTGCGGTTCGATACGGTGAAGGAGCTTAATCGGGGTGCCCTCTGCAGGAACCCAGTAATACCAACGCCTCGTGACATGCGTCTCCGGATCGAGCAAGAGTACTCGATACGCCAGGGGATCACTCTTTCGAAAGTCATAAAACAGCCACCCATCCAGCCCCGGGTCGTCTCGTATCGCGCATTGGATTGCTTCGATTCGTTCCCGTTGAGACGCCGGTGTCGTCATGGAACGGCATCATATCGTCGGACCCGGCAGTGGTCAATTGCCCTATTCGAGTGAGGATGGCAATGTTAGAATACGGGCAATGGTATCGTCTCCGGCGCCCGAGTCCCCACACTATCGCATCGCATTTTTCTTCGGCCCTGAAGCCGTCGGTCAGGATGGCCGGCAGTGGAGATGTGTCTTCAACGTCAAGAAGCGCAGTTGGAAGGGCGGAATTCAGGTCACGGTCGATCTGACGTCTGATCAGGTGGCACAGGGACGAGCGGCTTGTGATCTTATGACATGGGCCCAGGGGGTGCTGTCTGCCGTCCCTATTGAGGAACAGGCCGCACTGTCGCAGCGAATCGACGAACTGTTTATCCAGGCCCTCTGTGCTTGGAAATTGGATCTGGTCGCGCAGCAGGGTTTGTCGCAGGAGAATCAAACGGTTCCCGCCCATGCATGGTCCAGTCAACTCGAGAGTGCTGCCGATTCCATCCGACCGAGAATCATCTCCTATCTGTGCACCGAGTTGGATCTGGACGAATCAGTCGACTTTGGCCGGTAACCTCATAAAGTGCCGCCATAAAGGTGGAATCGGAGGGGTTTTTATTCAGGACGGGATTTGTTATAACCCCAAGGATGCTGGAGGCGGCCACACATGCTCCTAGCAACCTATCGTGCAACAAGCGGACTGAGATAAGGAGGAGCCTATCGTGATCGGCATGACAACCACGCCTCGGCATCAACACCACACCAGACTTTTCAAGGTCTTACTCATATTGGTCTTAACGGCCTTCGCTTCGACCGCCTTCGTCTCTCCGCTTTTCGCTGAGGACACTGCGCCCTCTTCCACACCCACGGCTGATGCCTCCACTGGGACGCCGTCCGGCGTGGGGATGCAAGCAGCCTCCGCGGTGGCCACCATTTTGTATTTTCCGTTCAAAGCGGCCTTTGCAATCGGAGGGGGGATCGTGGGAGGGCTGGCCTATGCCTTTTCCGGTGGAAGTGAACAGACGGCAAAGAACATTTGGGTTCCGAGTATCTATGGCACCTACATCATTACCCCTGATCACTTGAAGGGGGACAAGCCCGTCCGGTTCCTAGGCGTTCCAGCAGAGCCAACACGCGATTCGCTCGATTCATCTTCCCCGGAGCCTGCGCCAGTACCACTGGAACCCATCCGATAATATGCGACCCGTCATAGGGGTCACACCGGATTTCAACGCCGGCGACCGCGAAGACATGGGCGGCAAGGAACCGACGTATTTCCTACGCGCGCGATATATCCGAGCGATCGAAGAACTGGGCGGTGTTCCCCTTATTCTTCCCCTTGTAGCAGACCGAAGTGCCAGGCGGCGGCTGTTGGCCAATCTCGACGGCCTACTTCTCACCGGCAGTGGCCCAGACCTCGCCCCGTCTCTGTATGGAGAACGCCAACGCTATCCCTTTCGGGTCATGTCGAGTCGACGGTCGGACTTTGAACTGGATATTATCAAAGTCGCGATGCGGTACGATCTCCCAACCCTGGGAATTTGCGGGGGGATGCAGGCCATGAATGTGGCGCTCGGGGGCACCCTCTTTCAAGATATCGGCACCCAAACGCAAGACCCTCTTCCTCACCGCCAGGTCCCTCCAGCTATCCGGCTGTCTCATGCCGTCTCGATTACACCGGCCAGCGTGCTCCGCCGGGTTATTAGG
>Ga0075420_100000150_pt1 | contig 48753 bp, 42 predicted proteins | sample SoiMetdeltSBSDD4_FD_75296 | JGI IMG/M metagenome (GOLD analysis project Ga0075420, IMG submission 75296) | Bulk soil microbial communities from a Populus tree surrounding site in Tennessee, USA - Soil MetaG P. deltoides SBSDD4 | ecosystem: Environmental > Terrestrial > Soil > Tree plantation...
TCGCCGGCGCCGTGCCGGAGATGAACCACAACGAGATCGAGGTCTGGGGGAGTCCGGGCGCCGGGGAGCTGCACGCCATCCTGCTGCGGGAGGACGGCGAGTCGCCCGAGATCGCACGGCGCTTCGCGCTCATGCGGGAGCTGCTCCGGCCGGCCGGCGGCGGCGTGAGCGAGGCCTGGGCGCGGGGCCGGGGGCGGCTCGCCCGGCTGCTGTCGCTCGTCTATCTCGGCCAGTGGGTGAGTTACTACGCGGCCATGCTGCGCGAGACCGACCCGTGGCCGGTGCCGATGCTGAGCGAGGTGAAGGCCCGTCTGAGCACGCCTGAACGCGGCCGCCCGTCACCTTGAGAGGGTGCGTGGGTCGTGCTACAGTGGCGCGATTTCACGCATGAGAGGAGATGGGATGGCGCGCGATGAGTACCTGTTCACGTCGGAGTCGGTGACCGAGGGGCATCCCGACAAGATCGCCGACCAGATCTCCGACTCGGTCCTCGACGCGATCCTCGCGCAGGACCCACGCGGCCGCGTGGCCTGCGAGACCCTCCTGACGACCGGCCTGGTCGTCGTCGCCGGGGAGATCACGACCAGCTGCTACGTCGACGTGCCTGACCTCGTGCGCAACGTGATCCGGGACATCGGCTACGTCAGCTCCGACCACGGGTTCGACTGCCAGACCTGCGGCGTCGTCACCGCGATCGACAAGCAGTCGGCCGACATCGCGCTCGGCGTCGACAAGGAGGGGGCGGGCGACCAGGGCCTCATGTTCGGCTACGCCTGCCGGGAGACCGAGGAGCTCATGCCGCTGCCGATCATGCTGTGCCACCGCCTGGTGGAGCGGCTCAGCAAGCTCCGCCGCGCCGGCACGCTGCCCTACCTGCGGCCCGACGGCAAGAGCCAGGTGAGCGTGCGCTATCGCGACGGCAAGCCGGTCGCGGTCGAGACGGTGGTCGTCTCCAGCCAGCACGCCGACAGCGTCGGCCAGGACCAGATCCGCAACGACATCATCCAGCATGTCATCCTGCCGGTCGTGCCGGCGGCGCTGATCGACCCGAACAAGATCGTCTACCACATCAACCCGACCGGGCGGTTCGTCACCGGCGGGCCGATGGGTGACACCGGCGTCACCGGACGCAAGATCATCGTGGACACGTACGGCGGGTCGTGCCCGCACGGCGGCGGCGCCTTCTCCGGCAAGGACCCGACGAAGGTCGACCGCTCCGGCGCCTATATGGCGCGCCACGTGGCCAAGAACCTCGTGGCGGCGGGGCTGGCCGAGCGGGCCCAGGTGCAGGTCGCCTACGCCATCGGCGTCCCCGAGCCGGTGTCCATCATGGTCAAGACGGACGGGACCGGCGTCGTCCCGGAGACCCGGCTGGAAGAGATCGTCCGCCGAAACTTCGACTTCCGCCCGCGCGCCATCATCGAGTACCTCGACCTGCGGCGCCCGATCTACCGCAAGACGGCTGCCTTCGGCCACTTCGGCCGGCCCGATCCCGACTTCACGTGGGAGCGGACCGACCGGGTCAAGGACCTCCGTAACGACGCCGGCGTGTAGTCCCGCGCCGACGCCGCCCGACCGTATCGGATGAGACGGCCGCAGCCTGTCGTCCTGCTGATCGCGCTTGCCGTGATCCTGGGCCTGGTGGCCCAGATCGTTCCGTTCTACACGGACTGGCTGTGGTTCGGCGAGGTCGGCTACGCGGGCGTCTTCTGGACGATCCTCTCGCTGCGCGGGGCGCTCTTCACCGCGGTCGCGGTCGGCGTCCTCGTCTTCCTGTGGGCGAACCTCACCTTCGCGGCGCGCTCCGCGGCGCCCGACGTGCTGTGGGAGCTGGAGGATCAGCTCGGGCTGCCCGGCCGGGTCGTGATCGAGCCGCTCATCCGGCGCTTCCTGCCGATCGTGATCACACTGATCGCCGTCGTCTCGGGCCTCCGGGCGAGTACGCACTGGCAGACCGTGCTCGGCTACGCGAACGCGCAGCCCTTCAAGGTGACCGATCCGGTCTTCGGCCACGACCTGAGCATCTTCGTGTTCCTGCTGCCGCTCGGGCGCCTGGTGCACGCCTGGGCCCAGGCCCTGGTGGCGGGCACGATGCTGCTGACGCTGGTGCTCTACGTCCTGCAGCGCAGCCTGGTGCTCACCACGCGGGGGCCCCGGATGGCCGCGGGCGCCCGCACCCACCTGCTGCTGCTGGGCGCCGTGCTCCTCGCCCTCAAGGGCGTCGGGTTCTGGCTCGACCGCTACGAGATCGTCTTCTCCGCGCGCGGCGTGGTCTTCGGCGCCTCGTACACCGACGTCAACGCGACGCTCCCCGTGCTGTTTGCCCTCACGGTGCTCGCCGCCGCCGCCTGTGTCGCCTGCGTGGCCCAGGTGGCCCGACCCGGCCTCCGCCTCGTCGGAGCCGCCCTGATCCTGCTGGCGCTGGTGTGGATCGTCGGCCTCGGCGTGTACCCGGCGCTGCTGCAGACCTACCGCGTGAAGCCCAACGAGCTGGCGTTCGAGCGCCCCTACATCGAGCACAACATCCGGATGACCCGCCAGGCGTATGGCCTGGACCGGATCGAGGAGAAGGAGTTCCCGGCCGACGAGACGCTCGATGGCCGGGCGATCGCCCGGAACGAGGCGACGATCAAGAACATCCGCCTGTGGGACTACCGGCCGCTGCTGCGCACCTTCGCCCAGCTGCAGGAGATCCGGACCTACTACAAGTTCGTCGACGTCGACAACGACCGCTACCGGATCAACAACGAGTACCGCCAGCTCATGCTCTCGCCGCGGGAGCTGTCCTACCAGCACCTGCAGGGCGGACGGAACTGGATCAACGAGCACCTGACGTACACCCACGGCTACGGCGTGGTCGTGGGCCCGGTCAACCGCGTCACGGCGGAGGGGCTGCCCGAGTTCTTCGTGAAGGACATCCCGCCCCAGTCGAGCGAGGGCTTCCCGGCCATCAGCCGGCCGGAGATCTACTTCGGCGAGATCGCCAACGAGTACGTCCTGGTCCGCACGCGCTCCCAGGAGCTCGACTACCCGCGCGGTGATCAGAACGTCTACACGCGCTACCAGGGCCGCGGCGGCATCCCGATCAGCTCGTGGGTGCGGCGGCTCGCGTTCGCCGCCCGGTTCGGCGAGCTCAAGATCATCCTCTCGGACGATCTCACGCCGGAGAGCCGGATCCTCATGTACCGGACGGTGACCGAGCGGATCCAGCGGATCGCGCCGTTCTTCCGGTTCGACCGCGACCCGTACCTGGTCGTGACGGACGACGGGCGGCTGGTGTGGATGCTCGACGGCTACACGGGGACCGACCGCTATCCGTACTCGGACCCCGTCCGCGGGCTCGGCAACTACATCCGGAACTCGGTCAAGGTCACGCTCGACGCCTACGACGGCACCGTCACGTTCTATCTCGCCGACCCGACCGATCCGATCGTGCAGGCGTACAGCCGGGGCTTCCCGGGCCTGTTCGCGTCCTTCGACAAGATGCCGGCGGACCTGCAGCGCCACGTGCGCTACCCGGAGGACTTCTTCACGATCCAGGCCCGGAAGTACGCGACGTACCACATGCTCGACCCGCAGGTCTTCTACAACCGCGAGGACATGTGGGCGATCCCGCGTCGGACCTCCGAGGGTCGCGAGCGCGAGATGGAGCCCTACTACACGATCATGCGGCTGCCCGAGGAGACACAGGAAGAGTTCATCCTGCTGACGCTCTTCAACCCCAGCCGGCGCGACAACATGATTGCCTGGCTGGCCGCCCGAACGGATCCGCCGAACTACGGCCGCCTGATCGTCTACAACTTCCCCAAGCAGAAGCTCGTCTACGGCCCGCGCCAGATCGACGCCCGGATCGATCAGGACCCCGTCATCTCGCAGCAGCTCGCCCTGTGGAACCAGCGGGGCTCCACCGTCATCCGCGGCTCGCTCCTGGCCATCCCCATCGACCAGTCGCTGATCTACGTGCAGCCCCTGTACCTGGCTGCCTCGGAGCAGGGGGCGCTGCCCGAGCTGCGGCGTGTGATCGTCGCCCACGGCAACCAGATCGCGATGGAGCCGACGCTCGAGCAGTCGCTCGCGCGCATCTTCGGCGGTCGCGCCTTGCCCGCCCCGACCGCGGCCGCCGCGCCCCAGCCCGGCGCGCCGTCGACCCAGCCGCCCGGCGATCGTGGCGTCGCCCAGCGGGCCCTGGAGATCTATCAGCGCTCCGTGGACGCCCTGCGACGGGGCGACTGGGCCGCCTACGGCGCCGAGCAAAAGCGCCTCGAAGAAACCCTCCGCGAGCTCGCCGGCACCCGCCGGTAACCCGCCGACGACCTCTCGCTCCGTCAGCGCCCCGGCGACGTCAGGCGCGTTCGCTCCGACTCGAACCCAGGACTCCACCAAGGCGCGTGGCCGAGGAGCGCCCCGGCTTGCCGGGGCGTGACAAGCGTTTGAGGGTTTGGGGGCCATGTCGGGGCCGCAGAATCGCGTGGCCGAGGAGCGCCCCGGCTTCGCCGGGGCGTGACGAGCGATGGGGGGCTTGGGGGCCATGTCGGAGCTGCAGAATCGCGTGGCCGAGGAGCGCCCCGGCTTCGCCGGGGCGTGACGAGCGATGGGGGGCTTGGGGGCCATTTCGGGGCCCCCATGTCAATCAAGTCCGGGCGCGGAGGAAGAGCGAGGTGCCGAGGCCGAGGAAGATGATGTTGGCGGTCCAGGCGGCCAGGAGCGGGGGAAGCAGGTCGGCGCGCGCGAAGGCCAGGGCGACGTAGTGGACGACGAGGTATCCGGCCATGATGGCGATGGCGAGCGCGACACCGAAGAGCCGTCCGCCCCGCGGTGACTGGAGCGAGAAGGGGATGGCGACGAGCACCATGATCAGGTTCACCCAGGGGAAGGACAGCTTGGAGTACAGCTCGACCGTGTACTTCTTCACCTGGTAGCCGGTCGCCTCCAGCCGGTCGACGTAGTCCCGCAGCTCGAAGTAGCTCATCGCCGCGATGGGCTTGTGGATCTTCGTGAAGTCGTCCATGTCCTCGCGGAGGTCGATCGCGGTCATCACGAACGGCACGGTCTGGACCTCGCCGCGGGGGCCGAACTCCCGGAAGGCGCCGTCCGTGAGCTCCCACCCGTCGGGGGTCCAGTGCGCGCGGCGCGCGTCCAGGCGGCTCTGGAGCCGGAAGGTGGACTGATCGACCTCCAGCACCGTCACCCCGTACATGTCGGCGTTCCCGGGGTGCAGCAGCTCCACGCGGTAGAAGCGGCTGTCGGCGGTGCGGAGCCAGAGCCGCTCGCGCGACTGCAGGTGCCGCGGGAGCTGGCCGCGGATCTTCACGCGGTCGACCTCGTCGCCCAGCTCGTTGAGCCGCGGCAGCAGCAGCTCCTGGAAGAGCCCGGAGAGGACGGCCACGCCCGCGCCGAGCACGAGGATCGGAGCGGCCACGCGGTAGAGGCTCATGCCGGCGGCCTTCATGGCGGTGAGCTCGTGATAGCGGGCGAGGGCCAGGAACAGGAAGATGGTCGCCACGAGCATCACGACCGGCAGCCCGTCGTGCAGCGCCGCCGGCACGCGGTACAGGAAGTGCTCGATGACGTAGATGAGCGGCGGCTTGATCCGGATGTAGCGGTCGAGCGTCTGGAGCAGGTCGATCACGACGAAGAGCACCGCCGCCACGCCGAGGCCGATGGCCATGAAGACCAGGTACTCGCGCAGGAGATAGCGGTCGAGGATGTGCGTCGAGTCGCGCCCGCCGGTGGCGAGCCGAACCGAGGGATCGCGGCGCCGGGGCAGCACCCGCCCCGCGGCCTCCAGGAGTCGCCAGACCGGGCGCATCTGCGGCATCCGCCATTCCTGCGTCGTGGCCAGCATCAGCACGCCGCCCAGCGCGGCGAACAGGGCGTTCGGCGCCCACACCGCGACCCAGACCGGCAGGCGCAGGCGCAGCGCCGAGCCCTCGAGCGAGGTGAGCACGAGGTAGTAGGCCACGAGGATGGCGAGGCTGGCGACGAGTGCGATCGAGCGCCCGCCGCGGTGGGAGCGTACCGCGAGGGGGAACGCCACGATCGCGAACACCACGGCGGCCAGCGGAAAGGCCAGGCGCTTGTGCCACTCGACGAGGAACGGCGCCCGCCCCTGGAGGTTGCCCCGGAGCTCCGCGAGTCGGTCGGTGAGCGCGCCCATCGAGAGATCCTTCTCGGGCTTCTCGGTGCGCGCCGTCGAGCGCAGCGGCGAGTCGACCGCGAGGCTCATGTCGTAGATGCTGAAGTTCGTCAGGCGGTAGCGCGAGGCGCTGGCCGCGCCGCCGGCGGGCGGTGTGCTCGTGGCGGGCGGGACCGCGGGGGCTGCCGGCAGGACGTCGGCCTCGCTGACGGCGCCGTTGATCAGGCGCAGCGTAATCCGCCGGTTCTCCTCGTCGGTGAGGAGGCGCCCTTCCCGGGCGGTGATGATGCGAGAGATCTTGGCGTCACGCTCGTCGGAGACCAGGAGTCCGCGCAGCGCGACCTGGGAGGCGCTCACGTCCTCCACGTAGACGATCACGTCCCCGAACGTCGGGTTGAAGACGCGCTCGGCCAGGCCGCTCGTGGCCCGGGCCTGGAGAATCCGGAACAGCTGTCGCTGGAACTCGAAGTTCGCCAGGGGAATGACGACCAGGGTCAGCACGGCGGTGACCGCCATCACCACGACCGCGACCATCGCCACCGGGCGGAACAGGCGGAGCGTGCTGATGCCGGCCGCCTTGAACGCGATGATCTCGAGGTCTCCGGCCAGCCGGCCCCCCGCCAGCAGCACGGCCACCAGCAGCGCCATCGGCAGCGTGTGGGCCAGGAAGGACGGCAGCATGAAGACCAGGAGCTGGATGACGAGGTGGAACGGCACGCCCTTGGTGATGACGAGGTCCGTCAGGTGGTAGATGCGGTCGATGACGAGGAAGAACGTGAAAAGGGCCCCACCAAAGCAGAAGGGGGTGATCAGCTCGCGGATGATATAGCGGTCGAGTACCGGCACCGCTGGCGACCTCATCGGTCTGTTGTACCATAGCCCGATGTTGGGCAAATTTTTCGGGGCCCTGGTGCTCGGGGTCACGATCCTGCTCGCCGTCGAGCCGGCGACCGCCGCCGACCGCGGCGACCGGCTCGATCGATTCCGCGAGCTGGCCGCCAGCGGTCTGGCGCGCACCCAGCTCGACGGCGAGGCGCCGGCCGACGCTTACCGCGAGATCTACGGCGTCCTCGACGACGAGATCGTCGAGAGTCTCGCCTCGGGCGGTCCCTTCGCCTCGCTCGAATTCCTGCAGGACCGGCTCGACAGCTTCGCCGACGTCTGGGGCGGTGCCGTCCTGCGGCTGGTCCGCGCGGGGGGGCTCCTGGTGGGCGCCTTCGTGCTCGACGAGCGCGCGACGGGCAACAGCGTGCGGGTCTACGGGCGGCTCTCGGGCGAGGGGCCCGCGCTGCTCACGGCGCTCCACCGCGAGGGGCGCCCGCGCGTCTCCGTACTGCCGGGGGTGCGCGAGGGCGCGTTCGTCGTGGTCTGGGAGGGCACGCCGTCCGGATGGGGCACGCGACCGCTCCGCGTGGAGCTCTTGCGCCGTGCCGGCGACGGGGTGCGCGTCGCGTGGTCGACGACCGAGATCTTCACCGAGGGGCTGCAGGCCCGGAGCTGGAGCGTGCGCGGCGGTGACGTGCGCATCCGCTACGAACTGCGCTATCCAGGCTGGGTGCCCGGCTGCGACGGGCAAACCGAGCAGGAGGACGTGTACCGTCTCACCCCGGTCCTCACGGTCACCCGGGTGACGCGCCTGGAGCACGACGCCTGGCACCGCGAGCTGCACGCCACGCTGGAGCGCCTGCTGGCCGCCCTGGCCGCGCGCGACGAGGCGACGCTGACCTCGCTCGTGCCCGATCGCGCCCTGCGGGGCCGGCTGCCGGCCACGCTGCGTTACGAGCCCAGCTGCGATGCCCGCGAGGGCGCCGGCGGCGACGTCATCTCGGTGGCGGCTGCCGCCGAGCGCCAACCGTGGACGCTGACCTTCCGCCGTCAGGGGGCCCGCTGGCGCCTGACCGGCGCCACCCGGGTGCTACAATAAGCGGCCTCACGGCATGACGCAGCCGACCGCGACCCCCTCCGCCCCGATCCCGGATCGCTACGAGCCGGCCGCCGTGGAGGACCGCTGGTATCCGCAGTGGGAGGAGCGCGGCTACTTCCGCGCCCACCCGGACTCGCCCAAGCCGCCCTACTGCATCGTCATCCCCCCGCCGAACGTGACGGGCGCGCTGCACATGGGCCACGCCTTCACCTTCACGCTCCAGGACGTGCTCATCCGCTTCAAGCGGATGGACGGCTTCGACGTGCTCTGGCAGCCGGGCACCGACCACGCCGGTATCGCTACCCAGGTCGTCGTCGAGCGGCAGCTCGCCGCCGAGGGCAAGACGAAGGACGACCTCGGGCGTGAGGCGTTCGTGGCCCGGGTGTGGCGGTGGACGGAGGAGTCCGGGGGCACGATCCTCCGCCAGCTGAGGCGGCTCGGCGCCTCGTGCGACTGGGAGCGGCTGCGCTTCACCCTCGACGCCGGGCTGTCGCGGGCCGTGCGCGAGGAGTTCGTGCGGCTCTACGAGGAGGGGCTGATCTACCGCGACGACTACATCGTCAACTGGTGCCCGCGGTGCCAGACGGTGCTGTCGGACCTGGAGGTCGAGCGCGAGGAGCGCGACGCCGAGTTCGTCTACATCAAGTACGGCCCCCTCACGCTCGGCACGGTGCGGCCCGAGACGAAGCTCGGCGACACCGGCCTGGCCGTGCACCCCGACGATCCCCGCTACGCGCAGTATGTCGGCCGCACGCTCGACATCCCGTCGGTGGACGGGAACATCTCGGTGAAGGTGGTGGCCGACGAGGCCGTGGATCCCACCTTCGGCACCGGCGTCATCAAGGTCACGCCGGGGCACGACCCGGTGGACTTCGAGATCGGCAAGCGCCACGGTCTCCCGATCCGGACCGTCATCGGCTTCGACGGCAAGATGACGGCCGCCGCCGGCAAGTACGCCGGGCTCGACCGCTTCGAGACCCGCAAGCGCATCGTCGAGGACATGCAAGCGCTGGGGCTCATCGACCACATCGAGCCGTACCGCCACGCGGTCGGGCTCTGCTACCGCTGCAAGACCGTGGTGGAGCCGCTCGTCTCCAAGCAGTGGTACGTGAACGTCAAGCCGCTGGCCGAGGTGGCGCTGGCGGCGGCCCACGACGGACGCATCACGATCGTGCCCTCGGGCTGGACGAAGACGTACGACCAGTGGATGGAGAACATTCGCCCGTGGTGCATCTCCCGGCAGCTCTGGTGGGGGCACCGGATCCCGGCCTGGTACTGCGACGCCGACGGCTCGATCCACGTCTCCCGCACCGACCCCACCGAGTGTCCGAAGTGCGGGGGCACCCTCCGTCAGGACCCCGACGTGCTCGACACGTGGTTCTCGTCGGGGCTGTGGCCCTTCTCGACGCTCGGCTGGCCCGACGAGACTCCCGAGCTCCGCAAGTACTACCCGACCTCGGTGCTCGTCACCGGCTTCGACATCCTGTTCTTCTGGGTCGCGCGCATGGCGATGCTCGGGTTGCACTTCATGCAGCGCGAGCCGTTCCGGGACGTCTACATCCACGCCCTCGTGCGCGACGCCGAGGGCCAGAAGATGTCCAAGTCCAAGGGCAACGTGGTCGACCCGCTGGCCATCATGGGCAAGTACGGGACGGACGCCTTCCGCTTCACGCTGGCCGCCCTCGCCGCCCAGGGCCGCGACATCCGCATCAGCGACGAGCGCGTCGAGGGCTACCGAAACTTTGCCAACAAGCTGTGGAACGCGGCGCGCCTCGTCCTCTCCAACCTCGACGGCTACGACCCGCGCGGCGACACGGCGCCGGCCGGGCTGCCCGGGCGCTGGATCCAGAGCCGGCTGCAGGGGACCATCGCCGCCGTGCGCGAGGCCCTCGACGGCTACCGGTTCAACGACGCGGCCGGCGCGATCTACCAGTTCCTGTGGAACGACTTCTGCGACTGGTACCTCGAGATCGCCAAGCCGGCGCTCTACCGGAGCGACGACGCGGCGGCGCGCAACCGGGTGCAGCACGCGCTGGTCACGGTGCTGGAGACGACGCTGCGACTGCTGCATCCGTTCATGCCGTTCGTCACCGAGGAGCTGTGGCAGCGTCTGCCCCACGCCGGCGAATCGATCATGATCGCGCCCTATCCGCGACCGACGGCGGCGCCGCACGCGACGGCTGAGCGGGAGATGGCGCTGGTGATGCAGGCCATCACCGCCATCCGTAACATCCGCGGCGAGATGCGGCTGTCGCCCGCCCAGACGCTCACCGCCAGGGTGAAGGCCACGGCGGCCGACGAGCCGCTGCTGCGCGCGCACGCCACGCTCATCGAGACGCTGGCCCGGGCGCGCGTCACCGTCGATCCGCACGCGACCCGCCAGCGGGCCTCCGCGCTCGCGGTGGTCGGACAGTCCGAGATCTACGTCGAGCTCGAGGGCCTCGTGGACCTCGCCGCCGAGCGCCAGCGCCTGGAGAAGGAGATCAAGCGCGTCAGCGACGCGATCGCCTTCACGCGGGGGAAGCTCGCGCGGCCGGACTTCACGGAGCGGGCACCAGCCGAGATCGTCGAGAAGGAGCGGGACAAGCTCGCCGAGCAGGAGGCGCTGCACGCCAAGCTGGTGGCGAGCCTGAGCTGGGTGGGATGATCCGCGCCACCCCGGCGCCCGCGATCGTGCGGCTGGGTCGCGTCGACTCGACCCAGGCCGTCGCCTTCGCGCTGGCCGCTGACGGGGCCGCCGACGGCTCGGTGGTCGTGGCCGAGTCACAGGCGGCCGGTCGCGGGCGACGCGGGCGTGCCTGGGTGGACGAGCCCGGCGCCAGCCTGCTCGCGTCGATCGTCCTGCGCCCGCGCCTCGAGCCCGCTCGGCTGCCGGGGCTCTCGCTGGCGGCTGGCGTGGCCGTCGCCGAGGCGCTCACCCGCACAGCCGGCCTCGCCCCGCGGCTGAAGTGGCCGAACGACGTGCTCGTCGACGGACGCAAGATCGGCGGCATCCTCCTCGAGAGCCGAGTGGGCGGCGCGACCGCCGGGCAGGTGACCGTCGCCCTCGGGATCGGCCTCAACCTCGCGCAGCGCCTGTTCCCGGCCGACCTCGCCCAGCGGGCCACGTCGGTGTGGCTCGCCACCGGCCGCCTCGTCGACCGCGACGTGCTGCTGACGGCGCTGCTGGACGCGGTCGCCGACTGGCGGCGACGCCTCGAGTATCGCGGCTTCGCCCCGGTGCGCGCCCGGTGGCGCGAGCTGGCCGACACGCTCGGCCGCACGGTCACGGTAGACGGCGTCAGCGGCGTCGCGGTCGACATCGACGTCGATGGCGCGCTGCTCGTGCACGACGCCGAGGGGCGCCGCCACCGGCTGGTGGCCGGCGACGTCGGCTGACCATGCTCCTGGTCATCGAGGTCGGCAACACCAACACCAAGATCGGCGTCTACGACGGCACGCGCCTGCTGGTCTCGTGGCGGCTCACCACCCGTCGCGAGCAGACCGCGGACGAGTACGGGCTGTTCATCGAGACGCTGCTGCGCACGCGGGGGCTGGCGTCCTCGTCGATCCGGGGCGTGGCCATCTCGAACGTGGTGCCCCCCGTGCAGCAGACGCTCGAGTGGATGTGTGAGCAGTACCTCGGGATCACGCCGCTGAACGTGGAGCCAGGCGTCAACACGCCGATCGTGCTCAACGTCGATCACCCTCGCGAGGTCGGCCCCGACCGGGTGGTGAAGGCCGTCGCCGCGGTCACGCTCTACGGCCCACCGCTGATCGTCATCGACTTCGGCACCGCGACGACGTTCGACTGCATCAACGCTCGTGGCGAGTTCATCGGTGGCGCCATCGCGCCGGGGGTCTCCACGGCGGCCGACGCGCTCCTGAACCGGGCGGCCCGGCTGTTCCGCGTGGAGCTCGTCCGGCCCAAGGACGCCATCGGCCGGAACACCGTCCACAACGTCCAGTCGGGGGTGGTCTACGGCTGGGCGGGGCTGGCCGACGGCATCGTGGAGCGGATGAAGGCCGAGATGGACGGCACACCGCGCGTGGTGGCCACCGGCGGGCACGCCCAGCTCATCGCGAACGTGTCCCGCACGGTCCAGGAAGTCCACGAGCACCTGGCCTTCGAGGGCCTCAGGATCATGTGGGAGCGCGCCCATCCAGGCTGAGGGGGCGGCGTTGACACCTCGTGGGGCGGTCGGTATACTGCCCAAAATCTAGTGGGTCGCCAAGGGGCGATCCCTACATTTGGGATAGGGCGGGGAACCCGGAGCAGGTCGTCAGGGGGGACAGGGGCATGGGGATGTGGGTTGGACGGGGGCGCAAGGCCAGGGTCGCGTACGGGTTCGACGACATTGCGCTGGTCCCGGGGGCCCTCACGGTCAATCCTAGTGAGGTCGACATCTCCTGGGAGCTCTGCGGCCATCGCTACGAGCTCCCGATCATCGCCGCGGCCATGGACGGCGTGGTGGGGCCTCGCCTGGCGACCGAGATGGGGCGCCTGGGCGGCCTCGCGGTGCTCAACCTCGAGGGTGTCTTCTCCCGTTACGCCAACCCCGACGACGTCCTCGACCGCATCGTCTCCGCCAGCCAGGACGAGGCCACCAAGATCATCCAGTCGATCTACGGTGAGCCGATCAAGGAAGAGCTGATCCACCAGCGCATCCAGGAGATCAAGAAGGGCGGGGGCCCCGCCGTGGTGTCCTCGATCCCGCAGCGGGCCGAGCGCTTCGCCCAGATCGCGCAAGAGGCCGGCGCCGACATCTTCGTGGTGCAGTCGACGGTCACCACCGCCCGGCACGTCGCGACGGAGTACAAGCCGGTCGACTTCCGGAAGCTCAAGAAGTCCCTGGCGATTCCCCTGATTCTCGGTAACTGCGTGACCTACGAGGCCTGCCTCGAGCTGATGGACACCGGCATCGACGGGCTGCTCATTGGGGTGGGCCCGGGTGCGGCGTGCACCAGCCGGGAAGTGCTCGGTCTCGGCGTGCCGCAGGTGACCGCCACCGCCGACGCGGCGGCGGCCCGCGACCAGTACTACAAGCAGCGCGGTCGCTACGTGCCCGTCATCACCGACGGCGGCATGACGACGGGCGGCGACGTCTGCAAGGCCTTCGCGGCGGGCGCGGACGCCGTCATGATCGGCTCCGCCTTCGCGCGGGCGGTCGAGGCGCCGGGGCGCGGATACCACTGGGGCATGGCCACGCCGCACGCGAACCTGCCCCGCGGCACGCGCATCCGGGTAGGCGTCGCCGGCTCCCTGGAGCAGATCCTGTTCGGACCGGCCTTCACCGAGGACGGCACGCTCAACTTGGTCGGCGCCATCCGCACCTGCATGGGATCGGTGGGTGCCCAGAGCATCCGCGAGCTCCAGCAGACGGAGCTCATCATCGCGCCGACGATCAAGACCGAGGGCAAGGTCTTCCAGCAGGCGCAGAAGCTGGGGCGCCCCCGGTAAGGCCTACGCCGGTGCGGTGGGCCGGGTCCCGGAGGCTGGCGAGTCATCGAGGCGCGCCGCGGCTCCGCGGTGGAGTGATGAGAGGCATGGGGGTTTGGGGGCCATCTCGGGGCCCCCAAGTTCAACAGTGACCCAGATCGTCGTCCTGAACGCCGGGGGGCAGTACTGCCACCTGATCGCCCGGCGCATCCGTGAGCTGGGCGTACACGCGGCCGTGGCGGACATCAACCGGCCGGCTGCCGAGTTCCAGGGCGCCCGGGGCATCATCATCTCCGGGGGCCCCGCCAGCGTCACCGAGCCGACCGCTCCGCGCGTCGATCCCGCGATCTACCATCTCGGTCTGCCGGTCCTCGGCATCTGCTACGGCCACCAGCTCCTCGCCAGGGACCTTCAGGGACAGGTGTCTCCGGGCGTCACGAAGGAATACGGGCACTCTTCTCTAGCACACGAGAAAAGCCCACTGTTCACGGATCTTCCGAGCAGGGACATCACAGTCTGGATGAGCCACGGCGACACGGTGACCCAGACGCCGCCCCGGTTCACGGTCATCGGGCGGACGGACGACTGTGCGATCGCGGCGATGCAGGACCTCGAGCGTCGCCGGTTCGGGCTGCAGTTCCACCCCGAGGTCGTGCACACGGAGTTCGGCACGGCGATCTATCGGCGCTTCGTCTTCGACGTCTGCGGCTGCGTCGCCGACTGGGACCCGCGCGCGCGGGTCGAGCAGGTGATGGAGGAGATCCGCGCGAAGGCGGCCGGCCGGAAGGTCTTCTTCCTGATCAGCGGCGGGGTGGACTCCACGGTGGCGTTCTATTGCTGCTACCGGGCGCTGGGGCCTGGGCGGGTGCTGGGCCTCTACGTCGACACCGGGTTCATGCGGGAGGGTGACTCCGAGGCCATCGAGTACCTCGTGCGCGAGGCCGGTCCCGAGGCCATCCACGTCGCCGACCGGAGCGCCGACTTCCTGGCCCGTCTGACCGGCGTGACGAACCCCGAGCGCAAACGCACGATCATCGGCGACACGTTCATCACCGTGCAGGAGGACGAGTTCGCCCGCCTCGGCCTGCTCGACGAGGAGTGGCTGCTCGGACAGGGCACGATCTACCCCGACACCATCGAGTCGGGTGGCGCCCGCCACTCGGCCAAGATCAAAACGCACCACAACCGGGTCGAGCGCATCCAGGCCCTCATCGAGCAGGGGCGCGTGATCGAGCCGCTGGTCGAGTTCTACAAGGACGAGGTGCGGGTGCTCGGCGAGCAGCTCGGGCTGCCCCACGAGGTCGTGTGGCGTCATCCCTTCCCGGGGCCGGGCCTGGCGGTCCGGTGCCTCTGTGGGGACGCCACCGCCCCGGTCGAGCCCGCGGACATGAGCCTGCCGGCCAGCGTGACGGGCTGGGTCGTGCCGGTGCGCACCGTCGGGGTGCAGGGCGACGAGCGCTCGTACTCCAAGCTGCTGGCGGTCTCGGGCTTCGCGGACCTCGAGGCGGCTGGGGCGTTCGCGCGGCGGATCACGAACGAGCACCGGACGATCAACCGGGTCGGCGTCGTTGCCTACGCCCGCCACGGTCGGGGTGTGGCCGGGCTGGCCATCCATCCGGCCACGCTGACCCGCGAGCGCGTCGCGCTGCTGCGCGAGGCCGACGACGCCGTGACCCGGATCGTCCGCAAGCACGGGCTGTACGACGCGATCTGGCAGTTCCCGGTGGCGATGGTGCCGCTCGGCGCCGCGCCCGGCCAGGAGACGATCGTGCTGCGGCCCGTGAACTCGCGCGACGGCATGACGGCGGACTTCGCCCGCGTGCCGGCCTCCGTGGTGGACGAGATCGCCGCCACACTGGCGGCGCTGCCGCGGGTGGACGCCGTGCTGTACGACGTCACGAACAAGCCGCCCGCCACGATCGAACTCGAGTAATCTCTCCTCGTGCACCACGCCGAGTTCGTCCACCTGCACGTGCACTCGGAGTACAGCCTCCTCGACGGGGCGGCCCAGCTCGAGAAGCTCGTCGCCAAGGCCAAGGAGCTGAAGTTTCCGGCCATCGCGCTCACCGACCACGGCAACCTCTTCGGCGCCATCGACTTCTACCTGGCGGCGCAGAAGGCCGGGGTGAAGCCGATCGTCGGCTGCGAGCTCTACATCGCGCCGGGCGGCCGCACCGAGCGCGGGTCCCAGGACGGTGGGTACGAGGGCGCGAACCACCTGACCGTGCTGGTCCGCAACCATACCGGGTACCAGAACCTCATCAAGCTCGTCTCCAAGGCCTACCTCGAGGGCTTCTACTACAAGCCCCGCGTCGACAAGGAGCTGCTGGCCCAGCACGCCGACGGACTGCTCGTGCTCTCCGGCTGCCTCAACTCGGAGGTGTCGCGGGCGATCAGCGCGGGGGACCTCGAGCGGGCTCGCCAGACGGCCGGCTGGTACCAGGAGGTCTTCGGCAAGGACCACTACTTCATGGAGGTCCAGGCGCACGGGCTCTCCGAGCAGGTGAAGGTGACCGGCGAGACGCTCGCCATCGCCAAGACCCTCGGCGCGCCGATCGCCGGGACCAACGACTCGCACTACCTCGAGGCGGGGCACGCGCGGGCGCACGAGGCGCTGCTGTGCATTCAGACCGGCAGCGGCATGAACGACCCGAACCGCTGGCGGTTCTCCTCCGAGGAGTTCTACGTCAAGTCGGCGGAGGAGATGGCGCGGGTCTTCGCCGAGATGCCCGAGGCCTGCCGCAACACGCTGGCCGTCGCCGAGCGGTGCAACCTCACGCTGGACTTCGGCAAGTTCCACCTGCCGCGCTACGTCGTCCCCGACAACCACACGCTGGAGACGTACCTGGAGGAGCAGACCCGCGACGGCCTCCGGCGCCGCTACGGCCCGACCCCCGGGGACGCCATCGAGGCCCGGCTGGCCCACGAGCTGGCCGTCATCGAGAAGATGGGCTTCGCCGGCTACTTCCTGGTGGTGTGGGACTTCATCCACTACGCGCGCAGCCACGGCATCGCGGTCGGCCCCGGCCGCGGGTCGTCGGCAGGCTCGCTGGTCGCGTACTGCCTCGGCATCACGAACATCGACCCGATGCGGTACGGGCTGCTCTTCGAGCGATTCTTGAACCCCGAGCGGATCTCGATGCCCGACATGGACATCGACTTCGCGGACGACCGGCGCGACGAGGTCATCCGCTACGTGGCTGACAAGTACGGCCGCGACCGCGTGGCCCACATCATCACGTTCGGGACGCTGGGCGCCAAGGCGGCCATCCGCGACGTCGGCCGCGTGCTCGGCATGTCGTACGCGGACGTCGACCGCATCGCCAAGCTCGTGCCGGGGTTCCCGCTGAACATCACGCTGGACGACGCGTACCAGAAGTCGCCACCGCTGGCCGAGATGGTCAAGACGCAGGACAACGTCAAGGAGCTGTGGGACATCGCGCGGGCGCTGGAGGGCTGCACGCGGCACGCCTCCGTGCACGCCTCCGCCGTGGTCATCTCCGACGAGCCGCTCGACAGCCACATCCCGCTCTACAAGGACCCCAAGCGGCCCGAGCTCATCACGGGCTACGCCATGGGGCCCATCGAGAAGCTCGGCCTGCTCAAGATGGACTTCCTCGGGCTGCGCACGCTCACGGTGCTGGCCAACACCGTCGAGCTCATCCGCGAGTCGCGTGGGACCCAGCTCGACCTCGACGCGCTGCCCCTCGACGATCTCAAGGCGTACGCGCTGCTGAGCGACGCCAAGACCTTCGGCGTCTTCCAGCTGGAGTCGTCGGGCATGCGGGAGGCGCTGCGCGGGCTCAGACCCGAGCGGCTCGAGGACCTCATCGCGATGGTCTCGCTCTACCGACCGGGCCCGATGGAGCTGATCCCGGACTTCATCGCGCGCAAGCACGGTCGCGCCAAGATCGCGTACGAGCACCCGGCGATGGAGACGTTCACCCGGGAGACATACGGGATCATGGTCTACCAAGAGCAGATCATGCAGATCGCCTCCGAGATGGCCGGCTTCACGATGGGGGAGGCGGACACGCTGCGCCGGGCCATGGGCAAGAAGGACCGCGACCTCATGGCGAAGCAGCGCGAGAAGTTCATGGCCGGCTGCAAGGAGCGCGGGACCGCCGCCGCCAAGGCCGAGCGCGTCTGGGAGCTGATGGAGAAGTTCGCCGGCTATGGCTTCAACAAGTGCCTGGCCGCCGACACGTGGATCGAGATGGCCAACGGCTCGCGCAAGCCGATCACGGCCATCCGCGACGGCGACGTCGTCCTCACCAAGGACGGGCCCCAGCGCGCCTGCGCCGTCCGCCCCAGCGGCATCCGCTCGGTGGGTCGGCTCCACCTGGCCAACGGCATGGCGCTGCGCTGCACGGGCGACCATCCGATCTTCACGCAGCGGGGCTGGGTCGACGCCGAGAAGCTCGCGGAGACCGACGCCGTGGCCGTGCTGGACACCCTGGCCGCGGCCGATCTCCGGGTCGCGGCCCGGCGCGCGGCCACCACGCGCCACGGGCCGGTACCGTCGCCCGTGCTGGCCGAGGCCCCGCTGACGTGGACGACGCCCGTGGGCTTCAACCACGACGCGATCGAGCCGACCTACGACTTCGAGGTCCCGGGCGCGGCCAACTTCATCGCCAACGGGGTCGTCGTGCACAACTCGCACGCGGCCGCCTACGCGCTGGTCGCCTACCAGACGGCGTACTTCAAGGCGAACTATCCCGTCGAGTTCATGGCCGCGCTGCTGACCTCGGAAATGGGCGACACCGACAAGATCGTGAAGTACATCGACGAGTGCCGCGCAATGGGCCTGCGCGTGCAGCCGCCCGACGTCAACGGCTCCCAGGTCCGCTTCAGCGTCGCCGACGACACGATCCGCTTCGGCCTGGCCGCCATCAAGAACGTCGGCGAGGCGGCGATGGAGTCGATCCTCAAGACCCGCGCCGAGGCGGGCGCGTTCACGACCCTGGTCGACTTCTGCGCCCGCGTCGACCTGCGGCTCGTCAACCGGCGGGTGATCGAAAGTCTCATCAAGGCCGGCGCCTTCGACACGCTGGGGCTGCCGCGCGCGCACCTGCTCGCCCAGTGCGACCTCGCCCTGGAGACGGGCCAGCGCCAGCAGCGCGACCGTGCCGAGGGGCAGGGGTCGTTCTTCGACTTGCTGCCGACGGCGCCGCCCGCCGCCACGCGCGCGAGCGAGCCGACCGGGCCCGTGGTGCCCGAGTGGGACGACGACCAGCGACTCGCGTACGAGAAGGAGGTACTGGGCTTCTACGTCTCCGGCCACCCCCTGGCGCGGTTCGAGGGCGTCGCGGAGTCGCTCGGCGTCACCTCCTCGGCGGACCTGGCCGGCCGGGGCCACGGGGCGCGCGTGACGCTGTTCGGGCACGTCGCGGCGCTCAAGGAGACGGCCACCAAGAGCGGCAACCGCATGGCCTTCCTCACGCTGGAGGACATGGCCGGCACGGTCGAGGTGACGGTGTTCCCGGAGCCCTACAAGGCGGCGGCGCCGTACCTGCGCGGGCGGGATCCGGTGGTGGTGCGGGGCCGCGTCGACGACGGCGACAAGGGCCGCGTGGTCCTCGCCGAGGAGGTGCGGCTGCTCGAGCAGTCCCTCACCGGGGGCGGCCGCGCCCGCAACGGCGGGGAGCCGACGGCGTGCCGTGTGCGGGTGCGGGTGGGCGAGGATAGCGCCGAACGGCTCGCCGCGCTGCGGCGCCTGTGCGAGGAGTATCCGGGCGGCGTGCCCGTGTTCCTCCACGTGCTGCTGCCGACGACCGAGGTGGTCGTGCGCGCCCGCGGCGTGAGCGTGGACGTCTCTCGCGACCTGGTCGCGCGGCTCGAGGAGATGCTCGGGGCCGGCACGACGACGATCGACCATGCCGGACGCGCTTGAGTTCGAGCAGCCGCTGCTCGAGCTGGAGACGCGCATCGCGGCGCTGCAGGCCGAGGGCGATCCGGTGGGGACACGGGACGAGATCGTGCGCCTCGAGGAGCGCCTCGCTCGCCTCCGCCAGCGCACCTACGCGAACCTGACCGCCTGGCAGCGCACCCAGCTCGCGCGCCATCCCAAGCGACCGTACACGCGCGACTGGTGCCGCATGCTGTTCGACGACTTCACCGAGCTGCACGGCGACCGGCGGTTCGGCGACGACGCGGCCATCGTCGGCGGCCTCGCGCGCTTCGACGGCCGCTCGGTGGTCGTGATCGGGCACCAGAAGGGGCGCGACACCCGCGAGAAGATCGCCCGGAACTTCGGGATGCCGCACCCCGAGGGCTATCGCAAGGCCGAGCGTCTGATGGAGATGGCGGCCAAGTTCCGCAAGCCGGTCGTGACGTTCATCGACACCCCGGGGGCCTACCCGGGGGTCGGGGCCGAGGAGCGGGGCCAGGCCGAGGCCATCGCGCGCAACCTCAGGCTGATGGCCGGCCTGCCGGTGCCGATGGTCGCGGTGATCACGGGCGAGGGGGGCAGCGGCGGCGCCCTAGCGATCGGCATGGGCAACCGCGTCCTGATGATGGAGTACTCGGTCTACTCGGTGATCTCGCCCGAGGGCTGCGCGGCCATCCTGTGGGGCGACGCCGCGAAGGCTCCCGAGGCCGCCGAGGTGATGAAGGTGACCGCGCCCGACCTGCTCCGCTTACGCGTCATCGACGCCGTCGTGCCCGAGCCCGTGGGCGGCGCCCACCGCGACCCGGAGGCGGCGGCCGCCACGCTCAAGTCCGCGCTCAACGAGCACCTGGCGGCGCTGACGCGGCTGGAGTCGGACGCGCTGATCGCCGACCGCTACGAGAAGTTCCGGCGGATCGGCGCCTTCGAGGAGAGCTCGCTGCCGACGCGCTGAGCGCTACCGAGCCAGCAGGCCGGCCGCGCAGTCCTCGTCGGTGACGAGGACGTTCATGAAGCCGCCCCGCAATGCCCCCCGCACGGCGTCGACCTTCGAGCGGCCCCCCGCCACCGCGATCACGTAGCGGTCGTCGCGGCGGGAGAGCGCTCGCAGCCGCTCGCCCTCTACCGACAGCACCCGGTGCATGAGCGCCCGCAGCTCGGGGCGGTCGACGATGCGTCCCTCGGCGTCGAACGGCTGGTAGTTGATCTCGCCGACGACGCCGAGCTGGCGAAGCCGCTTGACGCTCACGCCGTACGACTCGGCGAGCGCGCAGAACCCGGGTGTGCTCTCGGCGATGAGGCCGATCCCGCACAGCGCGATGTCGACCGATTGCGCCGACTCGAAGATGGAGCGGATCTCGGGGTCGCGCAGGAGGCGACGGCGCTCACGCTCAATCTCGCGCAGCGAGAGGAGGTGCTGCACGGGCAGGGCGTAGGCCCGCACGTGCGGCCGGTACTTCGCGGCCATCATGCCCACGAGCGTGTTGGGGAACAGATCGACGAGCTTCAGCGTGCTTTCGCCGGAGAGGGGGAAGAGCGAGAGGTCGCGGAGCCGTCGCTCACGGAGCGCGCGGATGGTCTGGTACAGGGTGAAGCCGCACGACAGCCCGATACGCATGCCGTTCCGGGCGATCTTCTCGAAGTAGGCGGCGGCCGCGACCCCGAGCTCGGCCTTGAGGTCGCCGCGGCCGCCGGCCATGACGACCACCGCCTCGCGCAGCCCGTAGGCCTGGGCGAGGGCGGTCTCGAGCCCCTCGGTGCGGGGCAGGTCGAGCTCGACCCTCACGAAGCCCTCGTCGAACGCGCGCTTGAGCAGGCGCGAGACGGTCGCCGCCGAGACGCCCAGCGAGGTGGCGATGTCCTTCTGGCTGCGGGCCTGCCGGTAGTACAGCTCCAGGCACTGCACCATCAGCCGGATCTCGCGCGAGGACGGGTGAGAAATTAATTTCATGACGTTGGAGTTCTTGCTTGACGGCCTAGAGTGTACCTCGTTATCCTCACTTCGTCAGCGCGAAATCCCCTTCCGGACAGGCCAGCGCGAGGAGGCGAGCATGAGCCAGAGGCCCTACGGCCCTCCCAACGGCGACGCGGTCCCCATGGCCGAGTATCATCAGTCTCGCAACGAGCTCGACGGCCTGCCGGTGACGGTGGCGGAGAAGATCCCGGTCACCAACACGCCGAACATCTTCTCGTACCGTTCGTACATCTTCGCGAAGAACCCGGCGCTCGTGCGTCGCTTCATCAAGGCGACGAAGGCCGACGTCGGCGGCGTGGGCGGCCACGTCGTCGCCGCCGACGAGGTGAAGTCCGTCATCGCCAAGTACGTCCTCGACAACAACGGCTACCGCGGCGAGCCGATCTTCACCTCGCTCATCGTCACGCACACCGGCGACGACTGCGCCGTGACCGGCATCATGGCCGAGAGCGTCGACATGTCGGTCGTCGACCGGCTCATGTGGGACGCGCTGCAGGAGGGCGCCACCAAGGCCGCCGAGCTTGGGCTGTACGGGCCCGGCCAGGACCTCGTGGCCGACGCCTTCACCGGCAACCTGCGCGGCGCCGGGCCGGCCACGGTCGCCCTGCCGTTCCCGGTACGCAAGGACAACCCATCGCAGACCGTGCTGGTGTCCTTCGCCGACAAGACGGAGCCGATGGCGTTCAACCACTTCGCCACCGGCGCCTACATGCTGCCCCGCTTCAACACCGGGCTCGTCATCGCCTCGTCCAAGATGAAGCGAGGCTACCTGTTCGAGATCGTCGATCTCGACACGAAGGCCCAGGCCATCGAGGCCGGCGCGCACCCGCGCGACCCGAAGGCGCTCGACGGCAAGATGGAAGAGCTCGCCAAGGGGCTGCAGGAGAAGGTCATCACGCTGCGCGCGCCCGAGGACCTCTACGACATCGAGGGCCTCACGCGCTCGTCGCGCTTCGTCATCGCGCGCATCTGGACGCGCAACGACAAGGGCGAGAAGGACCAGCTCGGCTACATCTGCTCGGCCGAGCGACTGCACAACATCAAGACCAAGAAGGGCTTCACGTACGGCGGCAAGGACGACCCGGTGCTGCTCGCCTTCGCCCAGGGCGACTGGCCGGCGCCCGGCGAGATCACCTCGCCGTGGGCGACGGCGCCCATGGTGGCCGGCGACTGCCGTGGCAGCCACAACCTGCACATCCTGCCGATGCCGATCAACTCGCAGACCTCGTACTGGTCGGGCCCGATCCTGTCGGTTGTCACCCTGTCGTGCAACATCCACACGGGCCGGATCGGCGCGATCTCGGACCAGTTCGCGCTCGGCACGCCGTGGGACGAGGTCCGGCGTACAGCCTCCCAGCTGGCGATCCAGTTCCGTCACGCGCACGGGGTCAAGCAGCCGGCCACCCTGCACGAGGACGAGCTCGAGTACCAGGAGGGCTGGAAAGAGCGGCGGGCTCGCCTGGAGGGTCAGTTCGAGGTCAAGCCGCCGCTGACGTTCACCAACGGCAACGGCCACGGTCACGCCGCCCCGGCCGGGGCAGGGAAGCGGTCGGGCCGTCCGGACGAGATCGATTAGTTGAATGGGGGGCCCCGAAAGGGCCCCCCAAGCCCCCCAGGGTGGCTCGGGGGCGCCCCGGCGTAGCCGTGGCGCCCCTCGATCACCGCATCGTTCCTCATCTCCAAACGGTGTCCTTCATCCCCAACGGTGTCCTTCATCGTTCCGAGCGTGCTCCGCAGCGCATCGAATGGGCGGCGTGTTTGACTTGATACGGGGCGGATGTTACGGTCACGTCTAGCCAAATCAAAGATTTACCGAGGTTCGACTAACCGAGCGCATGGCCAAGCTCCATCTGATCACGTACGGCTGCCAGATGAACGAGTACGACTCCGAGCGCGTGGCGGGACTGCTGCGCCAGCGGGAGTACGAGCTCACCGACGACGAGGCGGCCGCCGACGTCATCCTCCTCAACACGTGCGCGATCCGGGAGAAGGCCGAGGAGAAGGTCTTCTCCAAGCTGGGGGAGCTCAGGCGTCTCAAGGCGACCCGGCCCGACCTCGTGATCGGGGTCATGGGCTGCATGGCGCAGCTCCAGCAGGCGACGGTCCTCCGCCGGGCGCCCCAGGTCGACCTGGTGTTCGGGTCGCCCGCCATCGCCCGTGTCGGCGAGCTGGTCGAGCGCGCTCGCCGCGAGCGGCGGCCGGTGCTCGAGACGGGCGAGGCGCCGCTCGTGAAGATCACCGCCAAGCCGCCGAGCGGCGAGCGGCTCAAGGCGTTCGTCACCGTGATGGAGGGCTGCGAGAAGCACTGCACGTTCTGCGTCGTCCCGCGCACGCGCGGCCGCGAGCGCAGCCACCCGACGGCGGCCATCGTCGCCGAGATCGAGGGGCTGGTGGCCGAGGGGTGCCGCGAGGTCACGCTGCTCGGGCAGACGGTCAACGCGTACGGGCGCGACCTTACCCCGCCCACCGACCTCGCCGAGCTCTTTGCCCGGGTCAACGACGTGAAGGGCCTCGAGCGGATCCGCTTCACCACGTCGAATCCGTACAACCTCACGCCGAAGCTCATCCGCGCCATGCGCGACGTGCCGAAGGTGTGCGAGTGGTTCCATCTGCCGCTACAGTCCGGCTCGGACCGCGTGCTCGAGCGCATGAACCGGGGCTACACGCGCGCCCGCTACCTTGAGCTGATCGACGCGCTGCGGGAGGTGGAGCCAGCGATGGCCTTCTCCACCGACGTCATCGTCGGGTTCCCGGGTGAGACCGAGGCCGACTTCGAGGCCACGCTCGAGGTCGTGGAGCAGGTCCAGTACGACAACGTCTTCGTCTTCCGCTACTCGCGCCGGCCGGGCACCCCGGCGGCCACGATGCCCGATCAGGTGCCCGACGACGTGAAGGCCGAGCGCAACCGCCGGTTGCTCGAGGTCGCCCAGCGGGTCGGCGCGGTGCGGAGCGCGCGCCTGACCGGGCGTACCATGGAGGTCCTGGTGGACGGCGCGTCCCGCCGCAACGCGGGCGAGCTGGCCGGCCGGACCCGGTGCAACCGGGTGGTCAATTTTGACGGACAGGGTCGGGTGGCCGTGGGTGAGGTCGTCCACGTTCGCGTCACCGACGCGCTGCCGCACAGCCTGCGGGGAACGCTCGAGACGCCGGAGGAGGCCGTATGCTGGTCGAAATGAAAGTACGCGGGCTGGCGCTCGACCCCGTCTCGAACATGCCGATCATCATCCTCCGCGACGAGGAGGACAAGCGCTCGCTGCCGATCTGGGTGGGGATCTTCGAGGCGAACGCCATCGCGCTCGAGCTCGAGAAGATCGCCACGGCGCGGCCGATGACGCACGACCTCATCAAGAACATCCTCGAGTCCCTCGACGTCCAGGTGGTCAAGGTCGTCGTCACCGATCTCAAGGAGAACACCTTCTTCGCGGTGCTCCACCTCAAGCTCGGCGGCGCCGAGTACACGGTCGACTCGCGCCCGTCGGACGCCATCGCGCTGGCCCTGCGGGTGGCGGCGCCGATCTTCGTGGACGAGGAGGTGTTCCCCAAGGCCGGCAAGATGGAGGTCGCCAAGGAAGGCGAGCCCATGAAGGCGGACGACCCCGAGCAGCTGCGCGAGTGGCTGCAGAACATCAAGCCCGAGGACTTCGAGAAGTACAACAAGGCCTGAGGCGAGGGGCCGCCCCGTGCGGATCGGGCTGTTCACGAACAACTATCTGCCGTTCTGCGGCGGCGTCACGATCTCGGTGGAGACCCTGCGGCGTGGGCTGGAGGCGCGGGGCCACGAGGTGTGGACGTTCGCGCCGCGCTTCCCCGGCACCCCCGAGACCGATCCCCGGGTCGTCCGCTTCCCCTCGATCCCCGCCGCGACCTATCCCGAGTTCGCCCTGGCGGTGCCGTGGACGCCCCGTATCGGGCGGCAGGTGAGCGGCCTCGGTCTCGACGTCTTCCACGCGCACCATCCGTTCCTGCTCGGTCCGGCGGCTCGACGCCTGGCGCGCCGGCGGGGCCAGCCGCTGGTCTTCACGTACCACACGCGCTACGAGAAGTACGCCCACTACGTGCCGCTGACCCGCCCCCTCGTCGAGGCCGCCGCGCTGCGACTGAGCACCCGCTTCGCGGCGAGCGCGGACGCCGTCGTCGCTCCCTCGACGATGATCCGCGATCAGCTGCGGGCGCGCGGCGTCACCGCGCCCATCGCCGTCGTGCCGACCGGCGTCGACCTCGCGCGCTTTCGCCCCGCCGATCGGGCCGCCGCGCGGCGCGCCCTGGGGCTGACGACGACCGGCCCCATCGTCCTCTACGTCGGGCGACTCGACCGTGAGAAGAGCGTCGATCGCGTCCTCCTCGCCTTCGACCGCGTCGCGGGCACGCTCGGCGAGGCCCAGCTGTGGCTGGTGGGGCAGGGGAAGGAGGCCGAGTCGCTGCGGCGCCTCGCCCGTGGGCTGGCCGCCGGCGACCGGGTGCACTTCGCCGGCGTGCGCGCCCACGAGGGACTGGCGGCGTGGTACCAGGCGGCCGACCTCTTCCTCTTCGCCTCGGAGACGGAGACGCAGGGGCTCGTCCTGGCCGAGGCCGCGGCGTGCGGCCTGCCGGCGGTGGCGGTCATCGCGCCCGGCTGCGAGGAGGTCGTGCAGGACGGCGCCACCGGTGTCCTCACCAAGTCCGATCCCGCCGCGCTGGCCGAGGCCGCCATCGGCCTGCTGCTGGACGACGAGCGCCGCGCCGCCATGGGGACGCGGGCGCGGCACGTCGCCGAGGGTGCCTTCGACGTCGCGCTACAGATCTCGCGAACGCTCGACGTCTACGCCGAGGTGCTGGCCCGCGGCGCCCGCCGGCGGGGATGATCGCGCCCCGCACCATCCGGGTGCGCTTCCAGAAGGAGTGGATCGCGCACGAGCGTCGGGGGTTGCTCGCGCCCGATCCCCGCGTGCGCACGCTCTGCCGCGTGCTGGTGACCTACCCGGACGTCCGCCACATCGTCACCGACCGCATCAGCCTGCACGGGAACGCCGATCCCAAGACGATCGACACCGTGGCGCGCTTCCTGGAGCGCCAGCACTGGCTCGTGGAATCGCTCGTCCTCGAGTGAGCGCGTGAAGCGACGAGAAGGGTTCGAGAAGCTCGAGCAGGAGATCGTCAAGGAGAAGGCCGCCGCCCTGGGCCGGGCCGGCGAGCGCCTCGAGGCGGCCCTGGCCGAGGCGCGCGCCCTCGGCCTCGCCCTCGACGCCGAGGCCGATCCCCAGCGGCGGTCGGAGCGGCTGCGCGAGTACGAGGCTGCGCGGCGGCGGGCCGCCACCGCGCGCACGATGCTCGTAATCCAGCGAGAGGCGATCGGCCTGCGCTGGCACCGCGACGTCGATCGGGAGTTCCCGGAGCCCCCACGGAGGAGCTGAGCGGAGCATGATCTGGAATCGCGAGGCCGAGACGCTCGACACGAGCGCGCGCGCCGCGTTGCAGCTCGAACGGCTCCAGGAGACCGTGGCGTGGGCCACCGAGCGGGTGCCGTTCCACCGCGAGCGCCTGGCTGGTCGCCGTGTCGAGCGACTCGAGGATCTAACGTTGCTGCCCTTCACGCGCAAGAGCGACCTGCGCGAGCAGTATCCCTTCGGCCTGTTCGCCGTGCCGCGGCCGGAGCTAGCCCGCATCCACGCCTCCTCCGGCACCAAGGGCAAGCCGACGGTCGTGGGCTACACGGTGGGCGACCTCGACGTCTGGCGCGAAGTCATGGCCCGGGTCATAGTGGCCGCCGGCGCCCGGCCGGGGGACATGCTTCACGTCGCCTTCGGCTACGGCCTCTTCACGGGCGGCCTCGGCTTCCACGACGGCGCCGAGCGCGTCGGCTTGACGGTGGTGCCGGTGTCCTCGGGCAACACCGCGCGGCACCAGCTGCTGCTGCAGGACTTCCGCCCCGCCGGCCTGTGCGGCACACCCTCGTTCGTGCTCCACATCGCCGAGAGCATGGTGGAGCAGGGCGGCGACCCGCGCGCGCTGGGCATCCGGTGGGGCATGTTCGGCGCCGAGCCGTGGACGGAGGGCATGCGCGCCGCGATCGAGCGCGCGTTCGGCTGCCGCGCCCACGACGTCTACGGCCTCAGCGAGATCATCGGCCCCGGCGTGGCGGGCGAGTGCGAGACGCGGACGGGCCTGCACGTGTGCGACGACCACTTCCTGCCGGAGATCGTCGATCCCGCCACCGGCGCGCCGATACCGCCGGGAAGCGAGGGCGAGCTGGTGCTGACGACGCTGACCAAGCGCGCGATGCCCATGATCCGCTACCGCACCGGCGACATCACGGCGCTGACCCCGGAGCCCTGCCCGTGCGGGCGCACCTCGGCGCGCATCGCCCGCCTCAAGGGGCGGGCCGACGACATGCTGATCGTCAAGGGCGTCAACCTCTACCCCTCGGAGGTCGAGGCCGCGCTGCTGGCCGTCGAGGACCTGCAGCCGCACTATCTCCTGGTCGTCGACCGCACGACGACCCTGGCGCGCCTGGAGGTGCAGGTCGAGCCGGCGCCCGCCCTGCTCGCGCGGTGCGGCGGCTTCCACGCCGACCACGCCGAGCTGGCCCGCGTGCGGCGCGAGGTCGCCGAGCGGCTGCACAAGGTCACCGGCCTCACGATCGACCTGGCCCTCGTCGCCCCCCACACGATCCCGCGCTCCGAGGGCAAGGCCGTCCGGGTCGTCGAGAAGTCCTGAGGAGTCGCGGTATCCTGGAGCCACCAGGACACGGGCAGGGGGAGGAGCCGGCGATGGCGGACGACAAGCAGGCGATGATGGCGAGGATCGAGCGGGGCGCGCGCCTGGAGTCGGCGGACGAGATGACCCCGGAGTACCGCGACAGCCTCGTGCACCTCATGACGATGCAGGCCGACTCCGAGCTGGCCGGCGGCTACGGCTACGTGCCGTGGATCACCAAGGCCCCGACCGTGGAGGAGAAGCACGTCGTCGCCCAGATCGTGAAGGACGAGCTGCGCCACGCCGCGGTCATGTACGGCCTGCTGGGCGACCTCGGGGTCGACGTCGACGCGCACGTGCAGCGGCACGACGAGATCTTCACGATGCGCATCGCCGCCGACGCCGACATCGGGACCCAGCGCATCACGGCTGACAAGCGGGTCAACATCTTCTACTACCCGATCGACACCTGGGCCGACTTCATCTTCTTCAACTTCTGCATGGACCGCGGCGCCGGCCACCAGCTCGAGGACGTGCGCCACTGCTCCTACGGCCCCTGGGTGCGTGCCATCGAGGGGATCTTCAAGGAGGAGAAGTTCCACATCCGGCACGGCGAGCACTGGGTCAAGCGGCTGGCCGGCGAGACGCCCACCCACGACGAGGCGCAGGCGACGTTCAACAAGTGGTACGTGCGGACCATGAACATCTTCGGCCGGCCCGGCTCGGCCAAGAACCAGGTCTACCGGCAGTACCGCCTCAAGCTGCGCGACAACGACGAGGTCCGCCAGGCCTTCGCCACCGAGGTCAAGGAGCTCTGCGCCACCTTCGGCCTGACCGTCCCGGCCTGGAAGCCGGTCTGGGCGGAGTTGCCTGAAGAAGCCCACATCCCGGGATAGCGCGACTCCGCCCGGGCTCCTCGTCGCCGCGGCTCTGGCCGTCGCCGTCGTGCTCGCGGCGCCGATCGGTGAGGCCGCGCGCCCCCTCGACACCGAGGACACCGAGGTGCTCGATCCCGGCACCGCAGAGTTCGAGACCGGGTTGGATCTGGCGCTTCAGGGTGATGCATCCGCATTCGGGAGCCGCCTCGTCCTCTCCGTCGGCGTCCTGCCACGCGTAGAGGCCCGAGTCGAGACCACCGTGGTCGGTCTGAACCCTCCGGGCGAATCCATCCGCGGCGGCCCGGGCGACAGCCTCGTCGGCGCCAAGTACCGGCTGCTCGACGAAGAGCCCTATCAGCCGGCGTTGCTACTGGCGACGGCGGTCCGTTTGCCCACCGGCGATGCTGACCGCGGCCTGGGCACGGGCGAGGCCGCAGTGCTCGCCTTGCTCGGTATCTCGCGAACCTGGGGAGCGTTCACGGTGACCGCCAACGGGGCCTACGAGTGGTCCCTGGCTGGCCGCCGGGATGACGCGGTGTTCGTCGGGATATCGGGCGAGCGCCAGATTGGGCCTCGCTGGACGCTCGTCGGTGAGCTCGTCACGGTCCTCGGGATGGCGGAGCGGCCGAACCGATACGTCGCGCGCCTCGGCGCCACCTGGCAACTTCGCGAGCATCTGCGACTCGACGGCGCCGTTGCGGCTGGTCGCGAACGGGGCAGCGAGGAGCTCATCGTCACGCTCGGTGCCACGTTCGGGTTCTAGAGCCACTTTCGGCCCGCGCCCTGAGTTGACATAATCCCTCTTATCGGAATAGAGAAGCGCGCGAACATCCCGCTTTCAAGGCCGCCTCCCTGGAGGCGGAGATCAGCGGGTCGCGGTGCCGAGACTGGCGAGACGGGTGCGGATGTCGGCGGTGCGTTTGGCCGTGGGAACTTCCTTGAGGATCCTCTGATAAATCGCGACGGCCTCGGCCTTCTTGCCGCCCAGCTCGAGGACGCGCGCCTGGTCCATCAAGGCGTCCTCGTACAGGAAGCTCCGCGGGTCGAGACTCTTCACCATCGCCGCGTAGGCGTCGGCGGCGCGCGCGAAGTCGCGCTCGCTCTCCCACGTCCGCGCAACGCCCGCCTGGGACATCGTCGCCACGACGCCCGTGGCGCCCTGCCGTAGCGCGAGCTCGTAGGCCGCGCGGGCCGCGGGATACTGGCCCGCCGAGAGGCGGATGTTGCCCAGCTCGTACGCGACCGTGGGCGCCGACCGCGCCGAGGGATAGCGCTCGAGGAGCTGCTCCAGCTCCTTGGCGGCCGAGGCCTTGACGTCGGCCGTGGCGTCGGGCCCGAACGCGGGTTGCACGCGCGCCAGGACCTGCGCGCTGGCCTCGAGGGCCCGGCGCTGCTGGGCGTCCCACCAGGCCCAGCCGCCCAGCGCCGCCAGGGCGACCGCCACCACGGCGACGCCGACGATGACCAGAGTGCGAGACGACGGCCACGTCATCCAACGATCTCCTTCAACGCAATCTCCTCAACGAAGGCGTAGCCCGCGTCGGTATTGCCGCCCGCAGCGGCGGCAGCGCAGCCAGCCGGTTTGGACACGGCGCGTGAGCGCGCCGCAGTGCGGACAGAATTGATAGAACTGCCACCATCCCCAAGCCACCAGCGCGATGACTACGGTCGCGCCGAGAACGATCGGCGAGACCGGGAGCGCATCCACGGCCCCATGCTAGCCCTGAATCGAAAGCGAAGGAAGTTTCCAGAAAATTCTCTCCACGGTTGTCTCGAACCGTGCACGACGCGACGCTCGACCCGCATTTTCCCGCAGAACGACCCCTGTGCAGGAAGCGGCACACACCTTGCATTTCTTTCGCGTCGTTTTGTAAGGAGGGAGTCTAATGGAGGCGTCGGGCTCGAACTTCACCGTATCCGTCGACCTCATGTCCGAGCCGTGCCTGTGGCGCTGGGAGATTCGCGATCCGGCGCGCGACGAGGTCGTCGCCGACAGCTGGACGAACGAGTGGATGGCCTACGAGTCCCCGGACGAGGCGCTTCGCGCTGCCAGCGCGCGCCTCACCTCGCTCGTCCGTCGCTGAAGCTTCCCCACGGCCGCCCGGCGTGCGCACGGCCCGCCGGGCGGTCGCGATCCTGCCTCCCCTACGACTTGACCCCTAGCTTCGCCAGCGCGTCCTTGGCCACCTGCTCGGACTCGGCGTGCTTGCCCTCGGTGTGGAGGGCCTGAGCACGGACGGCGGCCTGCTTGGCTTCCGCGGCCGTGGCGTCGTACCGATTGCCCGTGGCGTCCTGCAGTTGCTTGATGAGCTTGGGACACTGGAACGCCGACGCGGGGCTGGCCAGCACCAGAGCGAGCAGAGCGACAACCGCGGTGAGGGCGAGAGACTTCATGAGCGATCCTCCCTCTCGTGGGTCGAATGCTGCCGGGTGCCCGGAGTATAGCCGAAGCCGGGCGCGCGATCAGGGCAACTCGACGAAGACGCCGTCGGCTTCGACCCTCACCGGATAGCACGCCACCGTGACGACGGGATTGTTCGCGTTGCGCCCGGTGGTCACGTCCCACCGCCACGCGTGCCACGGACAGACGACGATCCGGCCTTCCAGGTCGCCCTCGCCGAGCGGTCCACCGCGGTGCGCACACGCGTTGTCGATGGCGTAGAACGCTCCCTCGACGTTGAAGAGCGCGAGCGTGCGGCCCGGGGCGTCCACCACCCTCGCCTCCCCCTCGCCGATCTCGCCGATCTCGGCGACCTTCACCCGCTTCCCTGCGGTCATGCGTCCTCCTCTCGGCCCCGCGACCGGGCCGTGCTGTCGGGTATCGGCCCCGCGCCGGGCCTTGTCAAGCCGGGAACCAACGGCACGGATCATGCCTGTCATAAATTCGGAAGAGATCGCCATTCGGGAGGAGTCGCATGCCCCAAGGGTCCACGACGTTCCACGAGTCCGAGGAGCACCTCAGCCCAGCGACCCGCGACATGCACCGCGCGCTCGTCAGCCTGATGGAGGAGCTGGAGGCCGTCGACTGGTACCAGCAGCGCATGGACGCGACCGAGAGCGTCGAGCTGCGCGACATCCTGCGCCACAACCGCGACGAGGAGAAGGAGCACGCGGCGATGGTGCTGGAGTGGATCCGCCGCCACGACCCGGCCTTCGACACGAAGCTGCGCGAGTACCTGTTCACCCAGGGCTCGATCGTCGGGCGCGAGGCCGCACTGGAGAAGCAGGGCGCCAATGGCCATGGGGCGAACGGGGCGGCGGGCACCCGTGTCAGCGTGGGCTCGCTGCGAGGAGACCGCTGATGGACTACCTGCGTCGTCAAGCCGCGCCGATTTCCGCCGAGGTCTGGAAGGCCCTCGACGACGCCGTCGTGCAGGCCGCCCGGCACGTCCTGGCCGCCCGCCGTGTCGCCACCTTCGACGGCCCGCACGGCTGGGAGCACGTGGCCACGCGTCTGGGCACGAGCACGCCGTGCCGCAGCGCCGAGGGCGAGGCCGTCGTCTGCGTCCCCGACGTCGTGCTGCTCCTGGAGGTCCGTGTCGACTTCAGCCTCCCCTGGTCGTCGATCGAGGTCTTCGAGCGCGGCGCCCCCGTCCTCGACACGGGACCGGCCGAGACCGCCGCGCGCGAGCTGGCGCTGGCCGAGGATCGCATCGCCTTCCACGGTGATCCCGCCGGCAACGGCTTCCTGACCGATCGCAAGTCGCCCCGCACCCACGTCCAGGACTGGAAACGGCCGGGCCACGTGCTCACCGACCTGGTGAAGGCGGTGGAGATCCTCGACACGGGCGGCATCCCCGGGCCCTACGAGGCCGTGCTGCCCCCGGCGCGTTACTACGACTATCTGCAGGCCGTGGACGAGGCCGGGTATCCCACGGCGCGGCAGCTGCGAGAGGTGCTGAAGGCGGTGCATCGCTCGCCGGTCATCCGCGAGGGAGGCGCGGTCTTCTCGACGCGGGGCGACGACTTCGTCTTCAGCGTGGGCGGTGATTTCGCCACCGGCTACCGCCTGCACGACCGCGACGCCGTGCATCTCTTCTGTGTGGAGACGGTCGCCCCGCAGACGGTGACGCCCGAGGCCGTCTGCGTTCTGGAGGGCTGAGAGTCCTCGCCGCGCCGCTGCGCCCCGTCGGCCCCTGTGGTACGCTGACAAAGTCGCATGCGGCACCGTCGTACCGTGTGGTGGCTCGGCAGTCGTGTTGGCCTCGTCGCCCTGCTGTTGCTGGGGGTCGCCGCAGCCTCGGTTGCGCTCGCCGATCCGCGCGCACTCGACCGTCCCGGGCATCACCTCGGCCGGGGCTTCCGCAACCTCGACCCGTCGTACGACTACACGGTCGGCGCCCGCACGCTCGGCCTCATGCGGCGCCTGGCGACGCGCGATCCCGATCGGGGGGCCCTCCCGGCCAGCGTGCGCAACAACGGCGCGGCGCTCCGCGCCAACGGGACCCAGCCGACCGTGACGTGGATCGGCCACGCGACGCTGCTCGTCCAGCTCGACGGCGTCAACATCCTCACCGACCCGATCTGGAGCGAGCACGCGGGCCCGCTCGGCTTCGGCCCCCGCCGGCTGGTGCCGCCGGGCATCCGTTTCGAGGATCTCCCGCCGATCCACGCGGTCGTGATCTCCCACGATCACTACGATCATCTCGACGTGCGGACGGTCCAGCGGCTCGCCAGCACCCACAAGCCGACCTTCCTCGTGCCGCTCGGTCTGCGCGAGTGGTTCGTCGACCGGGGGATGACCAACGTCGTCGAGCTCGACTGGTGGCAGCGCCACCAGGTGCGCGGCCTCACCTTCGTGGCCACCCCGGCCCAGCACGGCTCCGGCCGCGGCCTCGCCGATCAGAACCTGCGCCTGTGGACCTCGTGGGCGGTGCTCGGTCACGAGCGCCGCTTCTTCTTCGCCGGCGACACGGGCTACAGCCCCCACCTCGCGGAGATCGGCCGTCGGCTCGGGCCCTTCGAGATGGCCGCCATCCCGATCGGCGGCTACAGCGCCTTCACGGAGCGGCATCCCAACCACGTGAGCCCCGAGGAAGCCGCCCAGCTCCTCGAGGACGTCCGCGGTCGGCTGATGGTGCCGATGCACTGGGGGACCTTCGCCCTCAACCGGGAGCCGTACCGCGAGCCGCCCGAGCGCCTCCTGGCCGAGGCGGTGCGCCGCGGCCTCGAAGAACGGATCGCCCTCCTCAGCCAGGGGCAGTCGATCCACTGGTAGCACGCTTGCCATCCGGGGCCTCCCGCCCTAAGCTGCGGCGTCGGGGAGGTGCGGATGATCAGGCTGTACGAGACAGCGACGAATCAGCTCTGCGGCACCCTCAGCGATCGGCAGTACGAGGTCCTCACCGAGGGCCTCGAGGAAGAGGATCTCGACGAGTCCGAGTGCACGATCAGCGCGGACACGATCGAGCTCCTTGAAGACCAGGGCGTGGAGCCCGACCTGCTGGACATCCTCCGCGCCGCCCTCGGCGATCGGCCCGAGGTGACGATCCGCTGCGAGCGCTCCTGACTCAGAGCCCCCGCTCCAGCAGGTCCCACCGGTGGCCGGCCCGCTCGACCATCGCCTCCACGTCCTCGGCCAGCGCGTGGCGCGCCGCCACCATGGCCTCGGCCGCGACGCGCACCGCCGCCAGGTAGTCCGCGCGCGAACCGTAGCGCTCCTCGATCGCGGCTCGTGGGTCGCTCCGCTCTGCGCGCTCCTCGCGCGTGCGCGGGAACGCGAGCGTCGAGCCCATCATCTGCATCAGGTCGCCGGGCGCGCCCTGCTCGGGATGGCGCGGGTTCCATCCGGTGAACGTCGCCAGCGGGACCTCGAGCTCCACGGGCCGGATCCCGACCGTCTCGTTGCCGTCGGCGTCCACCGCCGGCACGTAGCTCGGGTACTGGGCGCCGACCTTCGGCGGCAGCTCGGTCGCGAGGCCACGACCGAGCTCCGGCCCGAAGTCGAGGCGGGCCGGCCGGGCCAGCCGGTCGGGGAAGCGCACACCGGGAATCGTGGCGAAGCGCGGGGCCGTGGACTCCCCCGTCACCGCGGTGCCGTCGGCGAGACGCGGGAACACGCTGGGCGGCGGCTCCAGGCCCTCGCGCAGCCAGGCGTCGAGGTTGACGAGCATCGCCCGCAGCAGCGGCGCGTAGTCGACCACGTTGAACGGATGGACGCCGCGGCTGCCGGTGTTGGGGTCGGCCGCGGGCGGCGGCAGCGCGCCGGGCGTGTGCTGCGAGCCGGCGAAGAGGTAGAGGCGACTACCCGCGGGCGGTTCCACGTCCCGCCGTCCTTCGACGTCCGTATGCACGAGCGAGGCGTCCCCGCGCCAGTACTCGGCCGAGGTGTTGATCGTCACGATCTTCGGCCGTCGCCCCCGCGTCGCGAGCCGGGCCAGCAGGCCGTCGCGCTGCCCGGTGACGGGATCGGTCTGGGTCTCGTCGGTGAACGGGAACAGGCTGCCGACCGACTCCTGCGCGTTCAGCGACGGCTGACCGAAGCGGAGGTTGAACTCACCGCGGCGGGCACCCGCCACGTGCGGGACCACCGCGTCGAAGACGAGGCGCCCCTGCTCGTCCTCGTCGAGGCCGAGGTAGAGCAGATGGCGCAGGAAACGGCCGCTCTGCGACACGCCGAACACGACCGCGCGATCCAGCGTGCCGGCGCACGGGTTGCCGGCCGTCGACGGCGCCCACCGGAGGAACCCCGCGGTGTCGCGCACGGCCAGCAGGCCGAGGCCGACGAGAGGCGAGTCCGCGGCGCGGTAGACGAGGTCGTAGATCCGGCCGGGTTCGAAGCCACCCTCGAGGTGCACGTACGACGCGTCCGGCACCAGGCGGCCGTCCACGCGGCGCGCGAAGCGCCACGCCGCGCGTGGCACCGCGACGGCGGGCGCGCCCGCGTGCTCGCGCACGGTGAGGCGGGCCCCGGGCTCGTCGACCTCGGCGGCGGGGTGTGGGATGTGATAGCGGTCGGCCATCGGGAGCACGTCGACCGCGGTGTTGGGCCGGAACTCGCACCGCACGAGCCCGCTGGCGCCGGCCGCCCGAGGGACGTCGAGGGCCATCAGGCCGTCGACGCGCGGAACGTCCGGCTGCCAGCCGATCCAGGCCACGGTCCAGCCGTGGCGCATGAGGAAGCCGTTGCCGAAGTCCTCGGCGGTCGTCGGATCGGGGACGCGCACGGCGCTGTTGAACATGCCGAGCGCGACCTTCCGGCCGCGGTTGGGCACGTCGAGCAGGAGGCCTCGGTTGCCACGCGACGGGTCGACCGGGCGCAGCAGCGCGAAGTCGGCGGCGAACTCCACGCGCCCGTCAGCCGTGCGCGGCGCCCGGTTGAGGTCGCAGATGCAGGCGTGCACGGCGTGGGCCGGCTCGACGGCGAAGCGCAGGGTGCCGGCGATCTTCTCGTAGGCCCCCGCGGCACCGAAGGGACGACCGTCGAGCACGAGGGAGCGCGTGTGGACGTCGAGGGTGGTGGCGGGCATGACGGGCCTCCGATCTGCGGGCACTCTAACCCCGGGCGCCGAGTCGTGGCAAGATCGGACCCGTGACGCTCCTCGCTCGTCGCGCCTACCCCGAGGTCGTCGAGACGTTCCAGTGGCCGGCGCTGTGGGACCTGGTCGACGGCGACCGGCGCCGGCTCAACCTCGCCCACGAGTGCGTCGACCGCTGGCGCGACCGGGACACCGCGCTGCGCCTGCAGTTCGCCGACGGCCGCCGCGAGGAATGGACCTTCGCCGAGCTCGCCGCCTGGTCGAGCCGGTTCGCCCACGTCCTGGAGCGCATCGGGATCGGCCGCGGGGACCGCGTCGCGTTCCTGCTCGAGCCCTCCCTGCCCTTCTACGGCGCGCTCTTCGGCACGCTCAAGCGCGGCGCCGTCGCGGTGCCGATGTTCACGCTCTTCGGGCCCGACGCCGTCGCGCCCCGCATGGCCGACTCCGGCGCGCGCCTGCTGCTGATCGGCCCCGGCGCCGACCCCGCGCAGTACCCGTTTCCCGGCGTCGAGGTCCTCCGGCTGGACGGCGCGTTCCTCGACCGCCTCGCGGTCGAGCCCGAGCACTACGCGGTCGACACTGCCCCCGACGACCTGGCGGTGCTGCAGTACACGTCGGGCACGACGCGCGCGCTGCCGGAGGCCGTGCACCACACGCACCGGGCCGTCGTCACGCTGATGATCGCCGCGCTCTACGGCCTCGGGCTCACGCCCGACGACCGCTACTTCTGCCCGTCGTCGCCCGCGTGGGGCCACGGGCTTTGGCACGGCACGCTGAGCCCCCTGGCGCTCGGCCTCGCCGCCGGCGCCTACTCGGGGCGCTTCGACGCGCACCGTCTGCGCGAGGCCCTCGAGGCGTTCCAGATCACCAACCTCGCGGCGGCCCCGACCGTGTATCGCCTGCTGCGCGACGCCGGCGTGACCGACCGCCGCGGACTCGCCCTCACCAAGGTCACCTACACCGGAGAGCCGATGGACGACGCGACGTGGGACTGGATCGAAGGCACGCTGGGCCTCACCCCGTGCGGGATGTACGGCAGCACCGAGGTCGGGGTCATCGTCGTGAATTATCCCGGCTTCGAGGGGTACCGCGTCCAGCGCGGCGCCCTCGGCAAGCCGGCGCCGGGTTGGGAGGTCGGCGTGGTCGACCCGCAGACGCTGAACCCGGTCGCGGTCGGCGAGGTCGGAGAGATCGCGGTCCGGCGCAAGGGCGCGTGGTTTCCGGTGAAGGACCGCGGCTGGCTCGACGCCGACGGCTACATCCATCACGGCGGCCGCTCGGACGACGTGATCATCTCGGCCGGCTGGACGCTCAGCGCGGTCGAGATGGAGCGTGCCCTGCTGACCCACCCCGACGTGCGCGAGGCCGCGGTGGTCGGCGTCGCCGACGCGCTCCGGGGCCAGGTGCCGCAGGCGTGGATCGTCGCGCGACGCGAGACAGAAGGCCTCGCCGACGCGCTGCAGGCGCACGTGCGTGAGCGCCTCGGCCGACACGAGTTCCCGCGCGACGTGCGCTTCGTCGACGTACTGCCACGCACACCCGCCGGCAAGGTCGACCGCCATGCCCTGCGCACGCGTGGGACCAAGGAGGCCGGCCAATGAGTTTTCCCGTCATCACCGAGGAGGCGCTCGGGGCGCTGCGCGAGCGAATCGGGCAGCCGGTGCGTCGACCGGAGCCCTACGTCGAGACCGCGACGCGGGACGCGATCCGTCACTGGGCGCACGGCATCGGCGATCGCAACCCGGTCTGGGCGGGTGGGCGGCTGGCCCCACCCACGATCCTGTTCGCGATGGACCGCATCGTCTCGGGCTACGTGGGTGGGCTGCCCGGCATCCACGCCATGTACGGCGGCACCGACTTCCGCTGGCGCCGTCCGGTGCGCGAGGGCGACCACCTGATCGGCCACAGCGTGCTGCTCGACCTCGAGGAGAAGCCCTCGGCGTTCGCGCGCCGGGCGATCAAGCAGACGTACCGGACGACGTTCGTCGACGACGGGGGCGGCGTCGTCTGCGAGGCCGACTCGTGGTGCTTCCGCACCGAGCGCGACACCGCGCGCGAGCGCGCCAAGTACGCGCCCACCGAGCCCTACCGGTACACGGCGGACGAGCTCGAGCGCATCCGGCGGGGCTACCGCGACGAGGCCGTCCGCGGCGGGACGCCACGCTACTTCGAGGACGTCCGCGTTGGGGAGGCGCTGCCGGAGGTCGTGAAGGGGCCGCTCACGGTCACGTCGGTGGTCGCGTTCGTCCAGGGCTGGGGCAGCCTCTACGTGCGGGCTCACGGCCTGGCCTTCGACCTCTTCGAGCGCCACCCCGCGCTGGCCATCCCCAACGCCTTCGGCGTCCCCGAGCCGCCGGAGCGCGTGCACTGGGACGACGCGCTGGCCCGTGCCGTCGGCGTGCCGTCGGCGTACGACTACGGCCCCGAGCGCGTGGCATGGCTCGGCCACCTCGTCACGAACTGGATGGGTGACGCCGGGATGCTCGCGCGGCTCGCCGTGCAGGTGCGCCGCCACAACCTCATCGGCGACACGACGTGGTGCCGCGGCAGCGTCACGGACCGGGCGCTCGTGGACGGCCGAGGCGAGGTCACGCTCGGCCTGACGGCGGTCAACCAGCGGGGCGAGACGATCGCGGCCGGCCAGGCGGTCGTCGTCCTGCCGCGCCGCTGAGGCGTCAGCCCTCGGCGGCGACCTCGACGACCAGGTAGGCGTCTCCGCGGGCGCCGCCGGCGAGCGGTCGTCCCTTGCCGCGCAGGCGCAGCCGCGTGCCGGCCCGCACACCGGCCGGGACGGTGACGACGACCTCGTCGTCGCCCTCCGCGCGCCGCAGCGTCACGCGCTTGCGCGCCCCCTGGCTCGCCTCGGCCCGCGTGAGCTGCAACGGGAACGATACGTCGCCCGGCCCCGTGGCGTGCCCGTTCCCCCGCCCGAGCAGACGCCGGCCGAAGTCGACGGCCTGGCCGAGGAGCCCCTTCGGCCGCGGGAAGGCCGGGGCGGGCGCGGGCGGCTTCGAGGCCCGCAGCATGGCGCGGCCCACGTGCCACAGCAGCTTGGCGGGCGTGAAGGGGCTCAGAACGATGACCCGGCCGCTCATCACGACGCGGCCGCCGAAGAGCGTCCGCTCGAAGTCGCTGCGCTCCACGCGCATGCCCATGCGCGAGAGCTCGCGGGCGATCTCCTCGAAGATCGCGCTCGCGCGCGGGTCCGCGAACAGGTCGCGGAAGACGTCCTCGCGCGAGGCTCCGAAGCCGGTCGGCTCCTCGCCGGCGCGGGCGCGGTCGTACGCGCGACGCTTGGTCGCGTCGATGAGGACCGCGTACGCCTCGCTGATCTCCTTGAAGCGCTCCTCGGCTTTGGCGTTACCGGGATTGCGGTCGGGGTGCCACTCGAGGGCCAGGCGTCGGTACGTCCGCCGGATCTCCTCCTCCGAGGCGGAGGGGGACAGCCCCAGCGTCGCGTAGTAGTCGCGGTCGGCCCCTCGACGCGCCATCAGAACCAGGATACACGCGGCAGGCGCGCCGGGCCGGTTGGCGCGACGCTAGCGCAGCCCGCGCGCGATCGCGGCGACGATGGCGTCGACGTCGTAGACGCAGCCGCCCCAGGTGCCGCCGCCGGCCTGCTGGAGCGCGGCCCAGAGCCGCGTGTCGGCCGGGATGTCGGGATCGGCTGCCAGGTCCGGTCGCGGCGGCCGGCTGGCCAGGACGCGCGCGCCCTCCTCGGGGCCGAACTCGCGCTCCCCTTCCCCGACCAGGTCCACGGCGCCCTCGAGCGTGGTGCGGTCGACGACGATCCGGATGAGGTCGCCGTCGCGCACGCGGCCGATCGGGCCACCGGCCAGCGCCTCGGGCCCCACGTGGCCGATGCAGGCGCCCGTCGACACGCCGGAGAAGCGCGCGTCGGTGACGACCGCCACGTGCTTGCCCCACGACAGGTGCCGGAGCGCCGCCGTGATCTGGTAGATCTCCTCCATCCCGGCCCCGAGCGGGCCGCGGCAGGCGAGCACCAGGATGTCGCCGGCCTTCAGCCCCTCGGACCCGCGGTTCTTGATCGCGGCGATCGCGTCGCGCTCGCGGGTGAAGACCCGCGCGGGACCGACCTTGCGATAGACACCATCGGCGTCGACCACCGAGGGGTCGATCGCCGTGCTCTTGATGACCGAGCCCTCCGGGGCGAGGTTGCCGCGCGGGAACGTCACGGTGCTCGTGAGACCCCGCGTGCGGGCCCGGTCGGGGTCCATGATGACGTCCTCGGGGGCGACGCCGTCGGCCGCGCGCAGCCGTTCGCGGAGCACGCGCCGGCGCTCGCAACCCTCCCACCAGTCGAGGAGTCGCCCGAGCGGCTCGCCCGCCACCGTCAGCGCCCGCTCGTCGAGCAACCCGAGCCGTCGCAGGTGCAGCATCACCTCCGGCACGCCGCCCGCGAGGAAGGCGCGGACGGTCGGGTGCGGCCCATTCGGCAGCGTGTCGACCAGCCGCGGGACGCGGCGGTTGACGTCCATCCAGTCCTCCACCGTCGGACGGCGCAGTCCGGCGGCGTGGGCGATGGCCGGGATGTGCAATAACAAGTTTGTCGAGCCGCCGAACGCGGCGTGTACGGCCATCGCGTTGCGGATGGCGGCGTCGGTGACGATGTCGCGCACGGCGAGACCGCGGCGTGACAGCGCCACCATGGCCCGGGCGGAGCGGCGGGCCATGTCGACCCAGATCGGTTGCCCGGACGGCGCCAGCGCCGAGTGCGGCAGCGACAGTCCCAGCGCCTCGCCGACCACCTGGGAGGTCGCCGCGGTGCCGAGGAACTGGCAGCCCCCGCCCGGCGAGCCGCAGGCGCGGCACCCGAGATCGGCCGCCTGCTCGAGCGTCAGCTCGCCGTGCGCGAAGCGGGCCCCGATCGACTGCACCTTGCCGGCGTCCTCGCCGTCGCGTGGCGGCAGGGTGACGCCGCCCGGCACCAGCACGCACGGCAGGTCGCGCATCGAGGCGAGCGCCATCATCGTGGCCGGCAGCCCCTTGTCGCACGTGGCCACGCCCAGGACGCCCCGACGGGTCGGCAGCGAGCGGATGAGCCGCCGGAACACCTGGGCGGCGTCGTTGCGGTAGGCGAGGCTGTCCATCATGCCGACGGTGCCCTGGGTACGGCCATCGCACGGATCGGAGACGAACGCCGCGAACGGCAGGCACTCCAGCGTCCGCAGCTCCTCGGCGGCAGCGTGCATGAGCACGCCGATCTCCCAGTGGCCCGTGTGGTAGCCCAGCGCGATCGGCGTCCCGTCGGCGGCGCGAATGCCGCCGTTGGTCCCGAGCATCAGGAACTGCGGCCGCCCGAGCTCGTGGGGCGCCCAGCCCATCCCGGCGTTCTGGGTGAGGCCGAAGATGTCCCCGCTGGGCCGCTCCAGCAGCATCTCGGCGGTGAGGGGCAGCCTTCCCTGGGGGCCGGCCCCGGCGGTCGCAACGTCCAGGACCGACGGGTCGGCGGTGGTGAGGAGATCGTCGAGCGCGATGGTGCGTGTCATTGCGCGAGGCTATGCGCAGACGCGGGGAGCGTCAAGAAGACAGACGAAGGGCCGGCTCGCCCGGTCCCCTGACGCCGCTCTCCTTCGGGGACCGCGTGGGAGGAGGAAGCGGCAGAAACTCCTCCGTGCGAGCCGGTACCTCCTAACGTAGCAAGAAAGGCACCATCGAGCCAGCCGGCGCTCAGCCGGCCGCGATCGCGCGCTCCACCGCGAGCAGGATCTGCTCGAGGTCGTACGGCTTGCCCACGATCTCGATGGCGTCCGTGGGGCCGACGAGCTTCTCGAGGTTGCCCTTGTGCGTGGTCGTCACGATGACCGCCCGCCCGCGCATGGCCTCGATCGTTCGGAGCATGGTCAGGAAGGTCCAGTTCTGGTCGTAGGGCGGCGGGATGTCATAGACGACCGCCTGGGGATCGTGGTCCTTCAGGAACCGCAGGAAGTCGAGCGTACCCCGCTTGATGTCGTCGATGTGCGCCGTGACGGATTCGACCCCCCGCTGCTGCAGGGCCAGGCGGAGCATCTCGACCGTGTCCGCGTTGCTGTTGATCACCGCGACGATGGGCACGGGACCCTCTCCTTCTCGATTCAGCAAGTGCGAGGCCACCGACGGCCTGGGGCGTATCCTGAAATGGTGCGTCCGCTCGCGTTGCAGCACGCCGTGACACTGGCGATCTTCGCCACCGCCTACGTGGGTCTCGGCCTGGGCCGCCTGCCCGGCCTGCGGGTCGACCGCACCGGCGTGGCCATCGTCGGGGCCGCCGCGCTGGTCGTCGGCGGGCTCGTGAGCTGGGACGTGGCCGTGCGCAGTGTCGACGCCCACACACTGGTCCTGCTGTTCGGCATGATGATCGTCGCCGCCTACCTGCGCCTCTCGGGGTTCTTCAGCCTGGTGACGCTGTGGTCGATGCGCCGCGCCCGCGGGCCGCGGAGCCTGCTCGCGGCCGTCATCGCGGCCTCAGGGCTCCTCTCCGCCCTCTTCGTGAACGACGTCGTCTGTCTCGTGCTGGCCCCGCTGATCCTCACCGTCACGCGTCGCCTGCGCGTGCCGCCGGTGCCCTACCTCATCGCGCTGGCCACCGCCGCCAACGTCGGCAGCGTGGCCACGCTGACGGGCAATCCGCAGAACATGCTGGTGGGCAGCTTCTCCGGGATCGGCTACCGCACCTTCCTGCTCCGCGAGGCGCCGGTGGCGCTCCTCGGACTGCTCTGTGTCTTCGGCGTCGTCTGGCTCGTCTACCGTCGTCAGCTGCCCGAGCGGTTCGTGGTGGACGACGAGGCCGATCGCCAGCCCGTGCACTACCCGCTCATGCTCAAGACGCTGGCGGCGGTGGGCGTGATGCTGGCGGCGTTCCTCGCGGGCGTGCCGATTGCCGTCGTCGCCATCGGCGGCGCGGCCTACTGCCTCCTGACGCGCCGGGTGAAGCCCGACAAGGTCTACCGCGAGATCAACTGGTCGCTGCTAGTCCTCTTCGTCGGGCTGTTCGTCCTGACCGGCGCGCTCGAGGCCGCGGGCCTCACCGAGCAACTCGGGCACTGGGCCACGCAGATCGGCCTGCATCGCCCCGCCGTCCTCACGATCGTGGCAACCGTGGTCTCGAACCTCGTCTCGAACGTCCCCGCCGTCCTGCTCTTCAAGCCGATCGTCCCGACCCTGGGCGAGCCGGATCGCGCGTGGCTGATCCTCGCGATGGCGACCACGCTGGCCGGTAACCTCACGCTCATCGGCTCGGTCGCCAACCTCATCGTCGCCGAGGCCGCGCGCGCGGCCCGCGTCGAGATCGGCTTCCTCGAGTACTGTCGCGTCGGCGTCCCGCTGACCGTGGTGACGCTGCTGATCGGCTGGCTGGTGCTGACGGTGATGTGACCGAGGCCGGCGGCGGTCGAGGGGCGCCACGGCTCCGCCGGGGCGTCCCGAACCGCCCGGGGGGCTTGGGGGGCCCGTTCGAGGCCCCCCATCTAGTTCAAGCTCCGCGCTGGCGGAGGGACGCGACGAGGTCGAGGACGCGCACGACCTCGCGGCCGTCGCGGATCATCTGACGGTCGCCGGCCTGGCCCCAGCGCAGCACGCCGTCCCGGTCGACGACGAACGTCGAGCGGTAGGCCACGTTGCGCTCCTCGTCGAGCACGCCGTACGCGCGGATCACCGAGCGGTGGATGTCGCTCAGCAGCGGGAACGCGAAGCCGCGCGCCTTGGCGAAGGCGGCGTGACTGAACGGGCTGTCGGCACTGATCGCCAGCAGCACGGCGTCACGCTTGCGGATCTCCTCGACGGCCTCTCCGAGGCCGCTGAGCTCGGGCGTTCAGATGCTGCCCCAGTCGAAGCAGTAGAAGACGAGCACGACGTCCCGGCCCCGGTACTCCGCCAGGCTGATCGCACGGTCCTCGGTGGACGGCAGCGAGAAGTCAGGAGCCGGCTTTGCATAGCGCATGGTCACGCCTCCAGGCTATGATCGGCGACCATGAAGATACACAGGCTCTACGTCGATCAAAAGGGCGAATCGCACTTCGAGGACGTCGAGATCCAGTACGTCGAGTCCTCCCGGGCCGGGCGGCTGTCCGCGCGCCTGCCCGCCACCGGCATCATCTTCCGCGAGGTCCAGCCGGACTACGACCTCGACTGGCACCCCGCCCCGCGGCGGCAGTACATCATCAACCTCGACGCCGGCGTACAGATCACCGCCAGCGACGGCGAGTCGCGGCGCATCGGGGCCGGCGAGGTCCTGCTCGTCGAGGACACCTGGGGCAAGGGCCACCTTTCCAAAGCCCTCGACGGCAAGCTCCGTCACTGCATTTTTGTGCCGATTGAGTAGTTGGGGCCCCGACATGGCCCCCACACCCCCCCAACGTTCGTCGCGCCCCGGCGAAGCCGGGTCGCTCCTCTACTCTGCTGATGGGTAGGAAGCCGTCATGAAGCGCCTCGACGGCAAGGTCGTCGTCGTCACGGGCGCCAGCCGCGGGCTCGGCGCCGAGATCGCCGCGCTGCTCGCCGCCGAGGGCGGGCGTGTGGTCTGCGCGGCGCGCACCCTGCGGGAGGGCGACCACCGGCTGGCCGGCTCGCTCGAGAGCACCGTGGCCGGCATCCGCGCCAACAGGGGCGAGGCGCACGCCGTCGCCGCGAACATCGCCGACCCCGCCGAGTGCGAGCGCCTGCTGCAGGAGGCGCGCAAGACGTACGGCCCGGTCGACGTGCTCGTGAACAACGCCGCCCTCACCTACTTCGTGCCGATCAAGGACTACGCGGTCGGCCGGTGGCTCGCCTCGTGGGCGGTCAACGTGAACGCGCCATTCGTGCTGAGCCAGCTGGCGCTCGCCGACATGATCCCCCGCCAGCGGGGGGCGATCGTGAACATCGGCTCCGGCGCGGCCATCGGCCCCGGTCGCGGTCCCTACCCCGATCCGGCCGTCGGCGCCCGCGGAGGCACCTGTTACGGCGCCCAGAAAGCCGCGCTGGAGCGGTTCACGCAGGGCCTCGCCGCCGAGGTCTACCAGTACGGCGTGTCGGTGACGTGCGTGTCGCCCTCGCAGGTCGTGCCCACGCCCGGCACGGTCTACCACAAGCTCGTGAAGGGCCTGGACGACCCGCGCGGAGAGCGGCCCGAGCTCATGGCCAGGGCCGTGCTCCTCCTGGCCTCGGAGCCGCTCGATCGCGTCACCGGCCGGGTGACGTACAGCCAGCAGATCCTCAAGGAGTTCGGCTGGCTCTCCGACGCAAAGGGCCGCGGCGTCGACACGCCGGGGACCGGCTACTCCGCGATCTAGCGTCGACGCTCAGCTCGTCGCCGGCGGCCACGTGATCTTCAGCGCGTCCAGGCGCCGCAGGCGATCCTGCCCCAGCGTCCGGTCCCACACGTCCGCCAGGTCCTCGGGGGTCCACGGCGTGGCGTTCGTCGCCGTCCGGATGGGCGCCGGGTGCGAGTACACGCTGACCTCCGTTCCCCGCACGCCAACCACCTGCCCAGTGATGTGGGCGGCGCGGTCGCTCGCCAGGAAGGCCACCACCGGCGCGATCGCCTCCGGCGGCGTCGCGGTCGCCGCGCCCCGGCGCTCGCTGGGGAGGCGCTGGGTCATCCGCGTGTCGGCGGTCGGTGAGATCGCGTTGCAGCGCACGCCGTACTTGGCCATGGCCAGCGCCGTCGAGCGCATGAGGCCCACGATCCCTTCCTTGGCGGCCGAGTAGTTCGGCTGACCGGGGCTCCCCTCGAGCCCCGCGGTCGACGTGAAGCCGATGATGCAGCCGCGCTTCTTCTCGCGCATGTGGGCGGTGGCCGGCTGCATGACGGTGAAGTGGCCCTTGAGGTGGACGGCGACGACGGCGTCCCACTCCTCCTCGCTCATGTTGAAGATCATCCGCTCGCGCAGGATGCCGGCACAGCAGACGAGGATGTGCAGGTCGCCGAACTCCTTGAGCGCGGTCTGGATCACGGCCTTGCCGCCGGCCATCGTCGCCACGCTCTCCGGGCTCGCGATGCCCTGGCCGCCGGCCTTGCGGATGACGTCGACCACCTCGTTGGCCGGCGCGCTCGAGGGATCGCGGCCGTCCACGCCGACGCCGTAGTCGTTGACGACCACCTTCGCTCCGGCCGCCGCCAGCCCGATCGACACGGCGCGCCCGATGCCCGTGCCGCCCCCCGTCACCACCGCCACCTTGCCGTCGAGCATACCCATCGTGCTCCTCCCCTCAGGCCGGACGCTCGGCGGCCGGCGCCCCGAGTATACGGTCGGGCCCGGAAGCGTGCCCACCGGGACGAGTTGCAGTACGATAACGGAACCTCGACACGCGCGGCCCGCACGGGCCCAAGGAGAGCCTCAGATGGCCTTCGACCTCGTGATCAAGAACGGCGTGGTGATCGATGGATCCGGCCTGCCTCGCTTCCGCGCCGACGTCGGCGTGCGCAACGGACGCATCGCGTCCATCGGACGCATCCGTGAGAGCGCCCGCGAGGTAATCGACGCCGAGGGCCACGTAGTGGCGCCTGGCTTCATCGACGGCCACACCCACATGGACGCGCAGATCTTCTGGGACCCGCTCGGGACGTGCTCGTGCTGGCACGGCATCACCACGGTCGTCATGGGCAACTGCGGCTTCACGCTGGCCCCCTGCGCCGACAAGGACAAGCAGCTGGTGATGCGCAACCTGGAGCGCGCCGAGGACATCTCGGCCGACGCGATGAACGTCGGCATCGAGTGGTCGTGGACGACCTTCCGCGAGTACCTCGACACCCTCGAGCGCCTGCCCAAGGGCATCAACTACTCGGGCTACCTCGGCCATTCCGCCCTGCGCACCTACGTCATGGGCGAGCGCGCCTTCGATGGCGCGGCCACCGAGGACGACCTGCGGGCCATGGAGGCCGAGCTGCGCGACGCCATCCAGGCCGGAGCCATGGGCTTCACCACCTCCCGCTCGGTCAGCCACGAGACGCCCGACCGCCGGCCGGTCGCCAGTCGCATGGCGACCTGGGACGAGGTCCGGCGGCTCGTCGGGGTCATGGGCGACCTCAACGCGGGCATCTTCGAGCTGGCTGGCGAAAACTTCGACCGGAGCAAGAGCGTCGATCCCGCCCTGCGGCGCGACTACCACGTGCGGCTCCGGGACCTCGCGGTCGAGACGGGCCGGCCGATCACGTTCGGCCTGTTTTCTCGCAAGGAGGCGCCCGGTGTCTACAAGGACTACGTGAACCTCCTGGACGAGACGGCGGCGGCCGGCGGGCGGATGTTCGCGCAGGTCCACAGCCGTGCCCTGTCGGCCGTGCTCTCCTTCCGCACTCAGCTGCCCTTCGACAAGCTCCCCGTCTGGAAGGAGGTCCGCAAGCTGCCGCTGGCCGAGCAGAAGGTCAAGCTTCGCGATCCGGAGCTTCGCGCTCAGCTCGTTCAGGCGGCGAAGGCCCGTTACGAGGGCGAGGCGCGCGGGGCCGAGGCCCGGCCGGCCGTCTTCGAGTGGCTCTTCGTCATGGAGAGCGTGCACGGCACCCACCGCTCGGTCGCGGAGGTCGCCCGCGAGCGGAACTGTGATCCCGTCCAGGCCATGATCGACCTCGGGCTGGAGACCGACTTCAACGTCTTCTTCCTGCAGCCGATCGCCAACGAGGACCAGGACATCGCCCTCGACCTCATGCGGCTGCCCCGGGCGGTCGTCACGTTCTCGGATTCCGGGGCGCACGTCTCGCAGCTCATGGACTCGTCGCTGCAGACCCACCTGCTCGCCCACTGGGTCCGCGAGCGGCAGGCCTTCACCCTCGAGCAGGCGGTCCGGATGCTCACCCTGGTACCGGCGACGCAGTGGGGCTTCGCCGACCGGGGCCTCGTGCGCGAGGGCATGGCGGCGGACTTCGTGGTCTTCGATCCGAACACGATCGCGGCGGAGATGCCCGAGGTCGTCCACGATCTTCCCGCTGGAGCCAAGCGCCTCACGCAGCGCTGCCGTGGCGTCGCGGCGACGGTGGTGAACGGCGAGGTCCTCCTGCGTAACGGTCAGCACACCGGCGCCCTACCGGGTCGTCTGCTTCGCGGTCCCCTGGCCTGATTCGAAGGGCCCACGAGGCCAGGCTGCACTCGGCCCGCCCCGGCACTGCCGCGGCGGGCCGCGGTGTCTCGGCGTCCTAGTGGCCAGGAGCAGGCTGGATCAGCGGCTCGGCGGCGGAGGCGGCGGAGGCGGACCCGCGGGCGGCGCCGGCGGAGTCACGGCGGCCGGTGGTGCCGGCGGCGGAGGCGGGGGCGTGCTGACCTGACGCGCGGGGGCGGTCGCGGGCGACGAGTACACCGGCGCCGAGCCCCGCGCAACGGGGATCTGATGCCCCTTGGCGTACATGCACTGCATGTAGCCGGCGTCGTAGCGGCCCTGGACCGAGCTGTAGGCGGCCGACGCGTTGCTCGCGCC